>JAABUZ0100008274.1_pt1 | contig 12284 bp, 11 predicted proteins | sample 5562091 | NCBI WGS metagenome assembly JAABUZ01 (sample SAMN12813069, study PRJNA571459) | rock metagenome | isolation source: Antarctica rocks | place: Antarctica: Victoria Land, Linnaeus Terrace sud | collected 2015-12-21
TCGCAGGGAAGGCGCGTTCAACAGGTGCCCGCAGAGATGCTACGGAGCCACGGATGAGCGACACCGCCAGCACACAAGAGCACGACAACCCGGGGCATGCCGCACCTGTACTGGCCGCTTGGCTCATTCGGCCTGTCCCTCAGGACTTTGAGCCTTCCACCTCCCTGTTCAGAAGCAGCGGAGTACCGTGAGCGATCAGCGCATGCCTTACGCATCTTCAACAGGAGAGAAGAGAGAAAGAGGGGCGAGGTGACGTCGCACGCGCAGAATGTGCAGGGACATGACTGCATGTTTATGCATATTCTCACGCGCGGCAGCGACCCCATAGTGGCTCTCACCGTGGACGGGAGACGCTGTTGAGGGAGGAGGGCAGGGTGCGACGGCCGCCGAGGTGCGGACCCTGGCCTGCCACAGCCGAGGATGCTGCGCAGCGGTCGGCTGGTGGGCACTCGGCTCCACTCCTCGGGGCGTCGGGGATGAGCCTCGCTTGCCGTCAGCGTGTCGGACGGTCCAGACGAGGGCGCGCTCGTGGCCAGGGCGCTGGCCGTGTGCTGGCGCTGCCTGCTGCCGGCCTGGCTAGACCGTGGGTGTCGCCGGCCGTGCTGTAGGTGTAGACAGCGCCGAGGGAGAGGGGACCACATGCGGGCGCCGGCCGCACGACCACAGGAGCGGGGAGAGCCTACCCACTCCCCTACTGCCACCAGGTAGAGCCACCCGGCTGCCCCGTGCTGGCCCCACTGCCTTAGATGCGTGTGCCGTTCCCGCTCCCCTGCCGGCGTGTCTGTGCCCCACCTGGCCCTCTTCCAGCTCCCACCGCCGATCACCGCGCCGCCTGCGGGCGGGGAAAAGGGCCGCCAGCACGGGCACCGCCCTCTGTTCAGAGCACCCCCGCTAAATCATAAATATCTGTGGATAAATGCCACAATATATCTTGACAAACACACCTGAAAAGATGTATAATATACCTGTAGGGTACAAAAAAGACGGGCCGCCATCTCCTGGAAGAGTATCAGGCGACCCGCCAGATGATTCCCCCTACAAGGAGGTCTCGGAGTTATGTTAGCATGCCGGTCGTCATTCTACCAGCCCTGCCTGTGGAGCTACCGCATCCTGGACAAGGAAGCGGGGCTGTACGAGGTGGTGCAGAACACCCGCTCTCCCAAGGTCCACGTGCTGGTCACGATTGGCCCGGAGGCGCAGATCAGCTGCACGTGCCGCAGTGGGCGCGAGGGGTTCCGGCGCACCCAGAGGGGATGCTGTGTCCACGCCTTCGCGCTGATCACCCTGGCCGCGCAGTACCGGGGGGTGGGCCGCACGTACTCCTACGGGTATGTGTACGCGTCAGGCAACGGGTTCAGCATCGCCTAGCAGCACGTAGCGGGGAGGGGCGGCGCTGCTGCCCCTCCCCCAGTGAAGGGAGAGAGGATCATGGCGACAGAGACGACGGGGCGGCTGTTCCCGCTGGGGCAGGTGGTGGCGACGCCAGGCGCGTTAGAGGCGCTGGAGGAGGCCAGGGTGGCCGTGGGCACGCTGGTAGCCCGGCACGCGGCCGGGGACTGGGGTAACCTTGACCCGGAGGACAGGGGACTCAACGAGCAGGCGCTGGTGAGTGGGGCACGCATCTTCAGTGTGTACCACATCAGTGATGAGGTGACGGTGTGGGTGATCACCAACGGCGACGATGAGGACGGAACCCGCGACGCCACCACGGTGCTACTCCCGGCAGAGTATTAGAGGAGCGGGGAGCCGGCCATAGGCGGCCAGCCACAAGGGGGAGGAGGGTGGGTATAACGCTCCCCTCTTCCTGCCCCGCGCACCTGACGACGGAGGATGATGAAGAAGGAGATGGCATAATGACGAACGACACGGAGAGCAAGGCGCGACCGATTGACTGGGACGCGCCGATCTCGCTGCATGACGCCGCCGTGATCGCCGGGGTGGCCTACGCGACGCTCAAGGCGTGGCTGCGTGCAGGCTACCTGGAGACACAGCCGTGGGGGGCAAAGGGTAAGGTGACCACCCGGCGCAAGCTGGATGCCTGCCTGCGCCAGCGGGGCACACGGGGTGGGGGCCGTGGCCCTGCGCCCAAGCCGCTGCCGGCGGACTACCAGGCCCCACCCCGCCGGGGCCGGCCCCCCAAGGCCACGGTGGCTCCCCCGGCGGCTGGAGATGAGGAGAGGAGCGCCCCATGCTGACGATCCTGCGGTCGGCGGGCGGCGCGACCTGCCCCCGTTGCGAGCAGCAGGTGGCCCCCGAGGACCTGGAGGACGTGCCGCTGGTCGAGTTGCGCCTGATTGATCCGCACCTGGAGAGCTATGTCCGTTACGCGGCGGGGAGCCAGGTGGCGGTGTGCCAGACTTGCGGCGACCAACTGGACGCCCTGGCGGGGGAGCTGGAGGCCTATCGCCGCCGGCTACTGCGCACCTGGCCCACGCCGCGGGCACAGCGCACCGTGCCACGGGAAGACCAATGCCTCAGCCGGCCGTTCGAGGCGCTGCGCGACACGGGGCTGCCATTGGTGCTGGGCTCGGCGATCTGGCACGCGCGGCAGGGTGCGACGGCGTACCTGATCATCTCCGCCAACGGAGAGTGGAGCATCAAGGCTGTACCCAGCGGCGAAGCTTGCACGTCACGCGAGGAGCATGGACACGTGGCGGTGCCAATCCCATTGGCACCGGGGGCCGACGCTCTGGCCGACGAGGACCTGGTGGGCCTCTCCATCGAGGCCGTGTACCACCATTGCGTGGGGACGAAGGCCGAGGCGGCGGCGCTGGAGCGGGAGCTGGCGGCGCGCTTCTACCGTGCCCTCTACGGCCAGGAGGAAGAGGGGGGACAGGAGGTGCCCGAGTAGGAGAGACGGCTGCTGGGTGGCGTCCCTTCCCCCCCCACTGGCGACGCGGTGATCGGCTGCACAGAGCGAGAGATGACTGCTTTGTCCCCTGACGATCATCTAGACCAAGAAGGCGGCGGCAGGGTCACGCCCTGCGCCTCTTCCTTATAATATAATATAGGGACCGCGCCACAACCCCAGGGGAGAGATCGAACCTCTCTCTGCCATGGCTGCCCCTATATCCGGTCATCGCTGGCGCTCCCGATAGCGGCGTACGCGCTCCCGGGTCTGCGCCCGCTGCGCTTCTTTCTGGCAGTCCTCCGAGCAGTACACCGGCAGGGGGCCAGGGAAGCGCTGTTGGGTGACCGTGTCCTGGCACCACGCGCAGGTGAACCTGATCGGCCGGGTGGCGATCTCCCGCGTGTAGCTGGGTACACCCCACACGGTCCGCGCTGAGGCATGGCCACGCACCCGCACCCGCTTGGACTGCCGCCCCGCCCGTCCCGACGTCCCCCGCCGCCGGCGCTGCGTCCCCGTCGTCGTGGCGCTCGCGCGGCGACGCGACCTGGTGGGATCGGCGCGCTGGCGCTGCTGAGCGCGCTTCATCCAGGCACGGGTCCAGCGCTCCTGCTCCGCTTGCTCCGCCGCCATCCACGCCCGCCATGCTGCCCAGTCCTCTTCTCCGTCCGCTGTCCCAGCTGACGACGACGCCTGAGGGCGCGCGGGTTCTGGCCCGGCCTCCAGGCCCAGGGCGCTCAGCAGGTCCCACCGGAGGCGCGCGTCGGTAAGCCGATACTTGTTGAAGAGCGTGCGGGCCAGACTCACGGCCGTCTCCCGCTCCGACGCGAACGAGGTGGACCGGGCCAGGGCGAGAAGCTGGGCAACCTTCTCATCCGGTGTCATGGCTCCCTCCCGATCGCTGGGCATGTAACGCGAACGTGCATCACGCCCCACGCCGTTCGAGGATGTAACGCGAACGTGCGTCCCTCGTCACACTAGCAGATGACGCACGTTCGCGTTACACTATTGTCCACCGTCCACCGTCCTGCCGTGGTCTCTCCGTCTCCGTCGCCCCTGTCCCCCGCCGTGCGTCCTGCCGCGGTCCCTCCTGTAGGTTTTCACATTCAATGAGCCGTTTGCACGCTTCCACAGAGGCGCTGTTCCACGCACAATGAGCGGATTTTACCACGCTCCCTGCGCCAATCCCGCACGCAGTTCCACAATCTGTGCGCCGATCCGCATAACTCGCCCACAGCCGGGCAACCATCTGATAGAGTGGCACTCAAGGTCGGCGCGCCGCCCAGGCCGCCGGCAGGACTGGCGCTGTGAGGATGGTGTGTATGGGACGGCAGCACCTGACGCCGGGGACCCGCTACCTCCACGAGGGGCATGTGTTCATCATCCGTCAGCTCCTCCTCGACCACCGTCTACTGATTGAGAACCAGTCGACCGGTGGACAGGCGGTCATGACGCGGGACGATCTCAGCACGCTCTGGAGCTGCGGCGCGCTGACTTTCGAAGTCCACGGTCCGCATGTGCGCACAGAACCCGATCGGTCGTTGTCCACCGCCTACACCATTGCCGATTTCCATCTGCTGCCCGACGAGCAGCGCACGGAGGCCTGGCGCCGCTACACGCTGATCCGCCCGCTGCTTGCCCTGCCCCCACGGGAGCGCACGCGGCGCGCCGTTGAGCAGTACCTGGCCGCTGAGCGCCTGCAGCATGGCGCGGAGACAGCCGACCGGCCGAGTCGGGCCAGCATTGAGCGCTACCTCCGCGCGTTCGAGGACAGCAGCGGCGATATCCGCTCCCTGGCGCCGGCACTGGTGCGGCGTGACGCGGGTGAGCCGCGGGTGGTGTCGGAGGTCGAAGGGATCATTCAGGAGGTCCTGGCGGTGTGCCGTGCCGCCCCGTCCTACCGCACCGTGCGCGACGTGTTTCTCATGGTTGTCCAGCGCATTGAGGAGGAGAACCGCATCCGGCCGGCCACGGAGCAGCTCGCGGCGCCCGGACACACCACGCTCTACCGCCGCGTACGCGCTGCTGGTCCCGCCGCCATCCTGCGCCGCCGCCCGAGCCGCCGCGAAGCGCAGGCGCACGGTGGTGTCCGTCCGGGCCCCCAGCTCACGCATCCCTTGGAGCGTGTCGAGATCGATCACACGTTCCTAGACCTCATCCTCGTCGATGAGGACGATCGCTTGCCCATCGGCCGGCCCACTGTGACGCTGGCTCTCGATGTCTTCACCGGCTTTCCCACCGGCGTTCATGTCGCCTTCGAGCCAGCCGGGTACAGCGCGGCGATGCGCTGTTTGGTCCACAGTATTCTGCCCAAGGAGGACACCCGCACGCGCTATGGGACGACGCATCCATGGCCTGTCTATGGTGTGCCCGAGACCCTCGTCGTCGACAATGCAGCGCATTTGATCGGCGCCGATCTCGCGGACGCCTGTGCCCAGTTGGGCATTGACCTCGCCCCCGCCCCCGTCATGCGGCCCTGGTTCAAGGGCGCCATTGAGCGTCAGTTCCGCACCCACAACACGGGCCTCGTCCACACGTTGCCCGGGACCACCTTCTCCAACGTGCTCCAGCGGGGCGCGTACGATTCCGAGCGCGCCGCCTGCATCTCGCTGACCCGTTTCTGGGAGATCCTGCACATCTATCTGCTCGACTTCTACGCCCAGGACGGGCACGATGGCATGCGCCTCATCCCGGCCAAACGGTGGGCAGACAGCCTGGCCAGCGGCTGGGCGCCAGCGCTCCACCATGATGCGGCGGAGGTGCGGATTCTGCTCGGCCGGATAGCCCGCCGGACTGTGCAGCGCACCGGGATTGATCATCTGTGCCTGCGCTACCAGAGCTCCGATCTGGACGACCTGCGCCGCGCCCTGCCGGCCGGCGCTGCGGTGACGGTGAAGTACGACCCGGAGGACCTCGGCACGCTGTACGTGTGCGACCCCACCCGGGAGCGTCACTGGGTGCCCGTGCCGGCTCTCGAGCAGGACTATGCGCGGGGGCTCTCCCTCTGGAAGCACCGCGTCATCCGCGCGTACGTCCAGCACACGATGCGGCAGGCCGTGGACATCGCCGCCCTCGCCGCGGCGAAGGCACGCATCCAGACAATCGTGGAGGAGGAGTTCCGGCACACGCGCACGCGCCGCCGCCGGACGCGTGCAGCACGTCTTCTGGACCACGAGACCGTCAGCGCCCCGAGTGTCCCCCCACACTCCTCTCCGCCAGCGCGTGGCCAGCCGGACGCGGCGCCCCCACGTCCCTCCTGGACACGGGAGGCGCCGCCCGACCCGGAGGCGGGGTGGAGCGCCGATTACAATCTCCCCCGCGAGGTGCGCCGCGATCCGTGGCGTTAGGAGGACGAGCCATGACCACGACCGACCGCCAGAAGGATGCCGGGCCAGGACTCTCGGCACAGCAGGCGCGACTCTCCCGCCTGCTGAGTATCCGCATCACCTATCCGCGCTGGCAGCGCATCATCGACGAGATCGGCCGCTGCCATGAGATGTATGGTATCGCCGCCGAGCCGCAGTGTCTGTTGTTGGTCGGCCCCACCGGCGCGGGCAAGTCCACGCTGGTGGCCTCCTACGCCCAGCGCTTCGCGCCCCTGGTCAGCGAGACCGGCATCGGCCGGCGCGTCGTGCGGGCGACCATCCCCACGCCGGCGACTATCAAGAGTCTGGCCATGACGCTGCTCGCGGCGCTCGGTGATCCGCGCGCCACCCAGGGCACCGTCGGTTCGATGACGTACCGCTTGATCCACTTCTTCCACGATTGCGGCGTCGAGTTGGTGATCCTGGACGAGCTGCAGCACTTCCGTGACCGCGACAGCCACACGGTGTTGGAGAACGCGAGCAACTGGCTCAAGACGCTGATCAAGGAGACCGGCGTGTCCTGCGTGCTGGTGGGCCTGCAGGGTGAGGCCGAGGAGGTCGTGCGTTTGAACCGGCAACTCGCCCGCCTGTTCGGCGATCCGCAGGTGCTGCGGCCCTTCGCCTGGGACGAGGACGACCCAGAGACAGTGCAGGAGTTCCGCACCTTCCTTGGCCTATTGGAAGGTGTGCTGCCCCTGGGGGAATCCTCCGGCTTGGCGGAGTACGTGACGGCCCAGCAGCTGTACGTGGCCAGCGAAGGCATCGTCGCCTATCTGATGGAGTTGGTGCGCCGGGCCACCTACCTGGCCGTGCTGCACGGCCAGGACCACCTTGATCGGGCCCTCCTGGCTGCGGCGTTCACGCAGCGCCTCGCCGGCGTGCGTCGCGGGATTGCCAATCCGTTCACTGAGGGTGCGTCGCCGTGTGCCCCACGCACGTCCTGATCAGGAGAGGTCGGGGGAGCACTCATGCTGATCAACCGGGTGCGCCCCGTCCCACTGGAGAGCCTAGTACTACAGTGACACTTGGGCATTAAGTGACGTGGTGGCGATTTTTCTAACACCATATGATGTTCCTAGCGATTTTTCTAACACCATATGTGGTACCGATTTTCTAAACTGTCGCTGTAGTACTAGACAGTGTCCTGCAACGTCTGCGCTGGGCCAATCACTATCAGGAACGGACCTGGTTGCACGCCCTGCTGCCGCGGCCGCCGGCACGTCTGAACCTGCTCTGGAGAGCCAGTCACTATGCCGCGCTCAGTGCCTTGACCGGCCTCGACACCCCCACCCTGGTTGGCCTGACGCTGCACCGGTTCATGCCCCACGTCTATGGAGTGGAGTCAGCAGCGGCGGGAGGGAGCCTTACGGAGGACATGCTGCCTCTGCCTCTCTGGCCAGATCGTGGGTGGCACGGCTATACCCGCAGCAGCTTTCGCGATGTGGTGTGTCCGCTGTGCTGGCGCGACCAGAAGGCCATTCTGCTGCCGTGGTCGCTGTACCACGTCACGACCTGCTACGCCCACGGCGTGGGGCTGGTTGATCACTGTTCACGCTGTGGAGCGGGCCTGCATCTGGACGTGCAGGGGGACGCTTGCACGCGGTGCGGCCTGGAGATCGGCGCCTTCTCCACGTGGTCCATCGCCTCCCATCCGGACAGCATCGGCCTGACCAGTCTGATCTGGAGTGCCATCGGCTGCCTCCCTGGGCGGTTCCCCCCCACGCTGGCCGGCCTGGAGCCCGACCATCCCCTCTGCCGCGTGGCTCCGGCCAGTCTGTTGCAGGGCCTGTGGGCGTGTGCGCAACGCCTCGTTGTGTGTCGCGCCGACACGCCGCTGTTCGCCCCCGACGGCCTCCTGGCCGGCGTCATCTGGGACGCCCCCGAGGCGCCGCTGCAGGAGCTGGATGTCGTGGGTCTGCACACCGCGCTCGCCGCGGCCTGGCGGTTGTTACGTGATTGGCCCCTGGCCTGGCACGCCGTGCTACAGCCGACGACGCGGGTCACGGCGGCACGGTCCGGGGGTGGCATCCCGTTCCCTGTCGTGCTGTGCTATCAGGGGGAAGAACCCGTCTGGGTTTTGACCGAGCGCTGGTGGCTGGACCTGGCCTGGGATCGGTCGGCCGAAGGCTATCCGTGGGCGCGCTTTGATCTACCGGTCGCGCCAGCCGTGGACTGTTGCACCTGGGCTCATCACTGGGCCGCCGCCGACCTGACCCTGTCGTGGGAGGAGGCCGCGTGCTATTGTCAACTCACTCTGGCCGACCTCGACGCTCTGGCTGAGGCAGGGCTGCTGCGGGCAGCATGGGGTCCTCTCCCCAGCGGTCCGTCGCGGTGGTCTTTCTCGGAGCGGGGGCTGCACCGGAGCCTGCGCGCGGTGCTGGGGGCGGTGCCCGTGCGTCCGCTGGCGGAGATCCCCGCCCCCGTCGCCGACCTGGTTTGGATCCTGGCGCAGGGGGCGCGGCGGAACGTGGGGATCGCCACGATCCTGCGCGCGGTGCAGGACGGCACACTCCCAGCCTTCCGGACACGCCCCACCGTGCAGCTCTGCGATCTGTGGTTCACGTGCGCGGTGGCCACAGTCTATCTGGAAGACGAGCAGCAGGCGACGCCAGCACCGCGTGGCCGGGCTTGAGGAGACAGGGCCATCTTTCCCACTCGCGACGACGCCTCCCGCACGCCTCCCGTACGCCTCCCCTGGCCCGCTCGCGGTGGTGGGTCTTTTCTGCTAGAATCGCCATTACTGCAGGAATCTAGCCGGTCTTCACGTGTCGATCAGGCCATCGGGAGGAACCCTGATGTTATCGTTACCGCAGGAATGGGGGCAGCCATGTTGATCGAGCATCCCACTACTCGGGACCGATCGCTGGGAGCCGTGATCACCGACTTCCTCGCCGACCTCGCGCACAGCAATCGCTCGGCCCACACGCGGCAGGCCTATGCCGCCGACTTGGCGCGCTTCTCTTCCTTTTATACGGGGCCGGTCGATGGCATCACGGCCGACGTGCTCCGCGCCTTCTTCGCGACGCGGACCCATCTCAGCCCGGCCACGCGCGCGCGGACGCAGGCCGCGCTGGCCAGCTTTCTGGGGTGGGCCTATCGTCACGAGGCGATCTCGGCTCTGCCGATGGCACGGGTCGAGCGCGTGCGGCTCGATCCACCCAAGCCCCGCGGCCTCAAGCGGGAGCAGATCGACACCATCCTGGCCGCGATCCCCGCGACGAAACAGCGGGACCGCCTGCTCTTTCGGCTCATCGTCGAGACCGGCCTGCGTGTGGGCGAGGCGTTGGCGCTCTATGTCGAGGATCTCGACCTGACACGCGACGATGAGCATATGAGCGTTGTGGGCAAAGGGAATCAGCGGCGGACGATCCTGCTCGATGATGCGCGGCTGGTTAGGGACGTACGCGCCTACCTCAAACGCAACGGGTACACGCACGGGCCGCTCTTCCGTGCCGAGAAGAACGGGCGCGGCGGACCGCTGCGGTATCAATCGGTGCAGGAACGGTGGCAGCAGTACTGCGCGCACGCCGGCGTCGCCTGTACGCTCCACCAACTGCGCCACTCGCACGCCACGGAGCTCGTCAATGCGGGGGTGAGCCTGGCGACAATCCGCAAGCGGCTCGGGCACAAGAACCTGCAGACGACGCTGCGCTATGCCGAGCAATCCGACACGGCTGCCGATGCGGAGCTGCGAGCCTGGCGGCGCGGGCGCGGATAGATGGGAGCACCAGGTCCACAGGGGAGGTTCGCTGTGGACGATGGCGCACGGCGGCGTGCGCTGGAGGTGTCCGCTGGATCCGTCGCGTCCGATGTCTACAGGTTGGTCCCAGGCATGACACGAACGCCGCGCAGAAGCGCGTTGTAACGAGGGGGCGTGATCGTTAGCTGGGGCGGCAAAGCAAGAGAAGGTCGTGCCCCCCATGCGTGGTGATACCACCGCGCACCATTGAATCCGACCGCGCCAACCAATCGAGGCGATAGCACCTATCGAAAGGCAACTCATGGCGACCAGGATAACCACGGACGTGCTCGACAGCTACGTGCTCTGCCGGTACAAAGGTTATCTCAAACTGATGGGTCAGCAGGGGACCACGTCGGATTATGAGACCTTGCTCACAGCGATCAGGAGCGAGGTAAAACGCATCGCCAGTGACAAGATGCGCGCTCAAAGCCAGGGGGATCAGGTAACAAGCAGTATTGCTCTGACCACGTCCGCCTTAGAACGTGGGCCACTCTTCGTCCTGGATGCTACCATCGACGATGATCTCATCTCCCTGCCCGTGAACGGGCTGAAGAAAGTACCGGGCGCGTCGAAGTTGGGGCCATTCCACTATATCCCGATGTTGTTCCATGACGGGACGCGCGTCCGGAAAGAACAAAAGCTGCTCTTGGAAATCCACGCCCTGCTGCTTTCCCGGTACCAAGGGATAGTGCCGAACCGTGGCATCATCTGGCACGGCAGGGACTGCAAGGCAACAACGGTGCATCTCACACCCGATCTACGAACGGCCAAGCACATCCTCACCGATTTGAAGAAGATGGGTGATGCTGATGCACCGCCCAAGCTGATGCTCAACGACCACTGTCACATCTGTGAGTTCCGCCAGCGTTGCCACGCCCAGGCGGTGCAGGAGGACAATCTCAGTCTTTTGCGGGGACTGTCAGAGAAGGAGATCAAGGGGTACAGTCGGAAAGGCATCCTCACCGTCACGCAACTCGCTCATACGTTTCGGCCCCGTCGAAAAGGGAAGAGAACCGGGCAGGGACCGCCTCATCGTTACCATGCGCTGCAAGCGTTAGCGGTCCGCGACAAGCACATCTACGTTCTCGGCATGCCGCACCTTCCCCACAGTCCCGTGCGTATCTACGTCGATGTCGAGAGCGATCCTGATGCCGGGTTCGTGTATCTCATCGGTCTGAGCGTCGTGGAAAGCGGTGTGGAAACAACCTACTCCTTCTGGGCCGACACGAAAGATCAGGAGTCCACCATATTCGAGCAGTTCGTCGCCGAAGTCACGCGACACGAGAGCTTCCTTGTGTTTTGTTATGGGGATTACGAACGCGCCTTCATCAGACGGATGCGGAAGGTGGCAGAGAGTCAAGACTTGGTGGACAGAATACTGAACGCGCTGGTTAATATCCTCTCTCTTATCTATGCGCACATCTACTTCCCGACATACTCGAATGGCTTGAAGGATATTGGCAAAGGCATAGGGTGTTCGTGGACCGAGCCCGATGCCTCAGGCATCCAGAGCATCGTGTGGAGAGCGCAATGGGAAGCCAGCCACGGTAAGGAGTGGAAACAGAAGCTGCAGACATATAACCTGGAGGATTGCGCTGCTCTCAAAAGGGTGACCGACGTGCTCCAGGCGGTCATCACCAAGACCATGCCGGAAGACGGATCGCTACCAGAGGGTAGGACACTCCCCCCATTTCCCTTGTCCAGGATGTCGAGAAATTGACCGACTATCGCAAGTGGGCGCGAGTCAATTTTGTTCACTCTGATTATGAGTTTGTCAACAACTGCGCGTATTTCGACTATCAAAGGGAGAGAGTCTATGTCCGCACGAACAAGTCTCTCCGGAAAACTAGAGCACACAAAACGAAGTCCCCCAATCGCGCACTCAAAGCATCCCGTCAGCTCGTGATTGTTGCCTCACACTGCCCGGTTTGCGCGAGTGAGAACGTCATCACCGGCATCAAGAAACCAATCCGGAATCAAGAGCCGAGAGTCAAGAGAGCATTTGACCTGGCACTAACACCAACTGGGGTACAGCGCAGAGTGGTTGAATCTCGGACGTCCGTTCATAAATGCGTCACATGCGGCGCAGAGTTCGTTCCCGATCAGCATCAACGATTGGATAAGCATTTCCATGGGCTCAAGAGTTGGGCCATGTTTCAGCACGTCGCATACAGAATTAGCCTCAAAACACTAACGAGGATGCGTGAAGAGTTTTTCGGGTTACGCCTTAACTACGCGGAAGTCCATATGTTCAAGTCTTTGATGGCAAGGTACTATGCGGTGACATACCGAAGACTGCTCGAAAAGATCGTCTCTGGGAAGCTCCTGC
>JAABUZ0100008275.1_pt1 | contig 12283 bp, 9 predicted proteins | sample 5562091 | NCBI WGS metagenome assembly JAABUZ01 (sample SAMN12813069, study PRJNA571459) | rock metagenome | isolation source: Antarctica rocks | place: Antarctica: Victoria Land, Linnaeus Terrace sud | collected 2015-12-21
CGTAGCCGACCACCGGCGTGCCTACCGCCATCGCCTCCAGGGCGACGAGGCCGAAGCCCTCCCGACCCATGCCGCGCTCGTCCGGTCCGCTGGGGACGATCGCCGCGTCGCAGCCACTCAGGATCTCCAGGAGGTCTGCCCGGTAGCCGGTGAAGCGCACCGTGTCGCGGAGCCCGAGCTCGGCCACGCGAGCGTGCAGCTCGGCGGCATAGCTCGGCGTGTAGCGATCCTCGTCGCCGACGAGCAGCCAGCGCAGCCGTGGACGCTCGGAGCGCAGCTCGGCAGCCAGCTCGACGGCCTCGTGCTGTCCCTTGGCGCGGTGCAGTCGACCGGCGAGGACCACCACCTCGGCGTCGCTCGTCCCGGCGAGCTCGAGGGCCAGCGCACGTCCGGCAGCGCGGTCGACCGCCACGGGGGGAAGGGCATTGGGAACGACTGCGAGACGATCGCCCAGGCGGCCGCCAAAGGTCAGCCCCGCCGCCGAGCTCACCGAGATCACCCGTCGGCACCGAGCCGCCACGATCTTCGCCAGCCGCCCGTCCCAGTACAGGTCGTGTTTCACCCAGACCACGGGGATGCCCGTTCCGACGAGCGCGTGTCCGGCGAGCAGGGCGGCCTTGATGCCGTTGGCGTGTACGACGTCGGGAGGGTCGGCGAGCATCGCGCGCCGCAGGCGCCAGGCGACCGGGATCATCCCGAGTCGCGCCGGGGTCTCGAGAATGTCGACCTCGTGTCCGGCCGAGCGCAGGCGCGCGACGAACGGACCATCCGTGAGCGCAAGGATCCGGTGCACCCAGTCCTCACCCAGGTGATCGAGAAGGAGCTCCAAGTATCGCTCGGAGCCGCCGAGCTGGGCGTGTGAGGACAGGAAGGCGACGCGCGCCGGCCCGGGAGAGGGTGCCTCGGCCTCCTCGGAGCGGCTCAGCACTCGTTCGTCTCAGGCGCGGACAGAGCCGATCGCACGGCGGCGATGAGCCGGCGCCGAAACGGACGCTTGTCCCACGGGTCGTCGCCGGCCACGGCGTGAGATGCTACGCGCCGGGCGGGGCTAGACTCGGCGCCAGGGAGGGCTGGCCAGAATGGGAAAGAACGATCATTCACCCGCTGCCGGCGAGCCGCCGGCGAATCAAGCGCCGAAGCGAGGGTTGCCCGACGGCGCCGAAGAGTCCGCGACCCGCTACCTCCAGGAGTGGCGAGGCCGCGTCAACGAGCTCGCCGCTGCGCGTCTGCGTGAGCTCGCCGACGTCAGCGAGAATCTCCTCGACTGGGTGCAGGAGACCAACCGGCAGCTTGACCGCCTGGCGGCGGAACTCGGCGAGCGGGCCACGCCTGCGGCCGCCGGGTCGGAGCCGGAGATCGTCGGCGCGTCCGCCGGAGAGACCTCGGCCGCCGACGCCGCTCATCTCGTCGCCATGCAAATGGCCGTGCGCGGCGCGAGCCGCGATGAGGTCGATGAATACCTACGTGAGGTCTTCGAGATGAAGGACACCGCCGGCATCCTCGACCGCGCCTTCGTTCGGTAGCAGCGAGCGCGGCCGCGCGGGCCGCCTCGACCGAACGTCCAGTAGTCCTGCGCCGAAGTGCAGCGGACGCGGTGGTGCGCCGAAGGGAGGGCGAACCCGAAAACAAACGCCCCCTCCCGAAAGGGCAAACCCGTCGTAAGGCGGGGACGCAAAGCCAACGGGACCTCCTTCGTGAGGTCGGCCGGGTTACCGAAGGAGCAGCACGGGATGGGCGGAACCGAACTCCGGAGCCCTCCGCATGCCTCGCCTTCCCCGCGTTCTTTCCCTGCTGTGCACCTTGACCACCACGCTCGTGGCCACCCTGGCCGTCGGCGTCGGCTCAGCCTCCGCGACCGACTACCGCGGGGTGCAGCTTCACTCCCTGTGGGGCGACTCATCCAACGCGGACATGGATCGCCAGCTCGACATGACCCGGGCCATGGGAGCCAACGTCGTCCGCGTCGACGTGGGCTGGCAGACCCTCGAGCAGGGCGGCAAGGGCGTCTACTCCCAGTGGTACGTGGACAAGCTCGACCGCTTCATGGCTGGCGCCTCCGCGCGCGGGCTCAAGGTGATCGCCACCATCATGCTCACGCCGTGCTGGGCCTCCTCGGCCCCGGAGAGCCTCAAGCAGGGCTGCTCGGACGGGTGGTGGGACCGCGGCGTCGGCCAGTACCCGCCGAGCAACTCGGCTGACTTCGGCGCCATCGCACGCTGGATGACCGCCCGGTACGCGGGCCAGCTCGCCGCCCTCGAGCTGTGGAACGAGCCGAACCTCTCCGGGTTCTTCACGGCCAGCGACCCGGCTGCCGCTTACGCCGAGTTGGTCAAGGCTGGCTACGTCGGCGCCAAGCAAGGCAATGGGAGCGTCCCCGTGCTCGCCGGTGCCCTCTCGCTGGCCGACGCTCCCTTCTTGAACAGCCTCTACGACCACGGAATCAAGGGATTCTACGACGGCATCTCGATTCATCCCTACAGCGGGGAGCGGGATCCGGCGGCGACATACCCGGACGCGCATTACGCGTTCCTGCCGGGCCTGCAGCTCGTGCGCCGAGTACAACTGGCTCATGGCGACACATCGCCGATCTGGGCCACCGAGTTCGGCTGGTCCACGTGCGCGGGCGGCTCGACCTCGTGCGTCTCCGAGGCCCGGCAGGCCGCCTACGCCCCGAAGGCGTTCCAGATACTCACCACCATGCCCTACGTGAAGGCGGGCATCGTCTACAACCTGCGCGACAAGGGCACCGACCCGGTGGGCATCGAGCCGAACTACGGGCTCATCAAGCGCGACTACACGCCGAAGCCCGCCTACAACGCCCTCAAGGCCATGTTCACCTCAGCGGCGAGCTCAGTTGCCCCGGCGCCCGCGGCCTCCCCGCCTGCCCCTCCCCGGTCGTCGCGCCGAAGCGGCGCGGGGAGGCGCCGGGCGAGGAAGAGCGCCTTCGCCATCGGTGCGAGCGTCCGGGTTCGGGCCTTTCGCGTCCGTGGGCGCGAGTGGGTGGCCGGCCGGGCTCCTGCGCATGCGCTCCTGCGCATCACCTTCTCGGGGGTCCGGTGGCGCCACGGAGCCGAGATCCGATTCCGGCGTCACGTGCACGCCCGCGCGACCGCGACCGGACGGTTCCTTCGTCGACTCGGCCGCCTCAGCCGGTCGGCGCGGTATTCGGTCGTCGCGGTGTTGGTGGGGTGAGCGCGGGCAAGACGCTCGCTCACCCCACCGGCGCCCGGGGGTCGCCGGCCCTCATCAGGCGCGCGTAGCCCACGAGCGCCCCTACCTCGAGCATGATCAGGGCCATCACCACGTTGGCCCGCAGGGGATAGTCCGTCATTCCGGTCGCGAGCAAGCCGGTCAGGGCGGCTACGAGGCCCAGGGCGAGCGGAAAGTCGGAGGCTGTCCGGCGGCCAAGAGTTAACAGGGCGGTGCGCGCCACGGAGACGAGGAACCAGACGAACGCGGCGAGTCCCATCAGCCCGGTCTCCGCGGCAAAAGTCAGGAACAGGTTGTGTGCGTGCTCGTAGGGCGATCCGTCCGGGGCCACGAGCCCATAGCGGGGTGCGACGACGGAATAGTCGCCCACGCCGACTCCGAGGACGAAGTGGTCCGCGACGATGCTCGGAGTCTTCTTCCAGATCCCTATGCGCGGGTTCGTGGTGGTTTCCTGACCACCGACGATCGTGGCCAGTCGCTGCTGGACCACGCTCACTTCGGTCGACTTCGCGAGGGGGTTGGCGTTGAGCGCGGCGAAGATCACGAGTAGGACGAGCAAACCGGCGAACACCCGGCGGAAGGCGGTCCAGAGCAGCAGCACGACCAGCGCGACCGCCGTCCCGATGATTCCGCCTCGGGAGAGCGTGAGCAGCAGCCCGGCGAAGGCCAGGCCGGTGGCGAGGAGGAGCGGAAGTCTTACGAGCGCGGGCCCGCGCATCCCAGCCACCAGGGCGACAGGCAGCGCGAGGACGAGGAAGAAGGCGAGCAGGTTCGGTTGGTCGAACCCGGCCTGGGCGCGGTTGGTCACGACGCTTCCGCCGGCGACGAGCTCTTGCGATCCGCCGTGCAGGACGGCGATGAGACCCACGATGCCTCCGACCGCCCCGATCACCGCAAGCAGCGTTCGAAGCTCACGCCGATCGGCCGAGGCGACCCAGACCGAGAGGGCGAGGAGCATCGACCACATGACGACCGACTTGGCCACCGTGGATGGCTTCTCGGCAAAGACCACCCCCGCCGCGACCACGGCTAGCAGAGCCCCGAAAGCGACATGAGGGGTGCCTAGCCGGCGCCTCTCGGCAGAGAGGAGCATGTGTCCGATCGCCGAGGCTCCGCTCAACAGCAGGACGATCTCCGCCGGGCTCAATTTCGCCGCGCCTCCGGCGCGGAAGCGCAGAAACTCGAGCGGAACGGCGAGCAGGGACACGTAGATCCCTAGCGTGGGATTCCAGAAGATCGCGGCGACAGCCGCCAAGCCGAACGGCACGGCCAGGGCGACGATGGGCGAAAAGCGGTAGGCGATCAGCGTGTACGCTGCCGCGCCCAGTACCGCCGCGGCGAGAGCGACTGCCGGCGGAAGCCAAGCGCTACGAAGCGAGCGGGCCATCACGGCAAAGAACTTTACGTGCGCGGCGGACCTACCTCCCCTCGCGCTCACCTATCACGGCGTGGCCGACGTGCCGGTGCACCGCGACCGGCACGGCCTCTTCGTCCGCCCTCAGGACTTCCGTCGCCAGGTTGACCGTCTCCGGGCGTGGGGGTATGAGCTGCTGGCGTTCGGGCCCTTCGTGGATCGGCTCTCCGCGGGACAGGGGGTCGGCGCCGCCGCGCTGACCTTCGACGACGGCCTGGTCGACAACCTCGACACGCTCGTGCCGCTTCTGGGCGAGCTCGCGGTGCCCGCCACCGTGTTCCCCGTCTCGGGCTGGCTCGGTCAGCGCCATCCCGACGCGCCGTGGACCCGCGTCATGACCGAGGGGGAGCTGTGCGAGCTCCACCGGGGCGGCGTGGAGATCGGAGCGCATACCGCGACCCATCCCGACCTCACGGCCCTCCCGCCGGACCGGGTGGCGGCTGAGCTCCGCGAGGGTCGCGCGCACCTCGAGACGCTTCTGGGGACCACCGTCGACCTCCTGGCGTACCCCTACGGCGAGGCCAACGCTGCGGTGGCGGCGGCGGCGGGCGCCGCGGGCTTCCGGGCGGCGTGCCGGACCCAGGGCCGCGGATCGTGGTCTCGCCCCCTCGACCTTCCCCGGCAGGACATGTACAACGGCGCGAACATGCTCGAGCTGCGCCTCAAGCGCGATGACCGGTACGAGGCGATCATGGGCCACCGCTCGGCCCGTGCCGTCCGGCGGCTCGTGCTCATGGCCCGCGCCACCGTTCGCTGAGCGCCACGGCGCCTCTGCACGCTAGAGGCGCCTCGCCCGAGCGCCGATCTAGACTGACGAGATGCGCGACGAGACGCCTCTGACCCGGATCTGGCGCCGGCGCTGGATCGTCCTGGCCACCGTGCTCGTGTTCGCGGCCGTCGCGGGCGCCCTCTCCACTCAGCTTCCGAAGGTCTACACCGCCTCCTCCACCCTGCTCGTGGTGCAGACCGCCGACCGGCAGTCCTTCGACGCCGCCCAGGCGGCCCAGGTCACCGCGCGCACCTACGCCGACATCATGTCGGGCGAGAACTTCGCCGCCCTGGTGGCACCCCAGGTCGGCGGCGGCCTCAGTGTCGCGAAGATCCGCAGCAGCGTCTCCTTCGAGCCGGTCGCCCAGACGCAGCTCCTCAAGGTCACCGCCGAGGCCAGCTCCCCCGCGCTCGCGCAGAAGCTGGCGGGCGCGTACGCGACCGTCTTTGAGGACTACGCGCGCACGCGACTGGCCTCGACGACCAAGGCGGGGGTCACCGTGGCCGATGCGGCCGCGCTGCCGCGGGTGCCCACACGCCCGCGTCCGCTGCTCTACACCGTCCTCGCGGCGCTCATCGGCCTCGCCGCCGGCGTCGGCCTCGCCCTCCTGCGCGACCGGCTCGACGCGCGTCTGCGCTCACCCGAGGAGGCCGAGGAGCGGCTGGGGGTGCCGGTGCTCGCGCGCGTCCCGCGCCGCGCCCAGGACCCGGCGTCGGCCCTGGCCTTCGACGAGGGTTTCCGCCTGCTGCGTACCTCGGTCCGCTACGCGACCGGTGACGCGCGCCTGCGCTCCCTCGCGGTGACGAGCTCCTCGGAGGGTGAGGGCAAGACCACCACCTCGTTCAACCTAGCGATGGCCACCGTGGAGACCGGGCTGAACGTGCTCGTGGTGGAGGCCGACGTGCACCGCCCCGCGCTGCGCGAGCAGCTCGGCGAGCTCGACGGCGTCGACGGGGACCGACGCGGTCTGACGAGCTACCTGGCGGGCGCGGTCAGCCTCCCCGACATCATCCGCCCCACCCGCTCGCCCAACGTCCGCATCATCGCCGCGGGCCCGCGTCCTCCGAGCCTGTCGGGGATGCTCGAGTCGAGCCGCGGGCGCGAACTCATCGACGCGCTTCACGGCTACGCCGACCTCGTCATCCTCGACTGTCCTCCGCTCGACGTGGGCGCCGACGCGGCCGTCCTCGCCGCCCGCGTCGATGGCGTGATCCTCGTGGCCGATCTCAAGATCTCGACCGACCACCGGTTGCGCCAGGCCCGTCGCCAGCTCGAGTCGATGGGGGCGCGGCTCCTCGGCGCGGTCATCAACCGCGACGCCACCTTCCGCGCCTCGGACTACGTCTACGGGCGGGAGGAGGAGGCTCCGACGGCCCCCCGAGCCGGTCGTGGCCTCAAGGGTCGGCGCGCGGCTCTCGGCGCCTCGCCCCGCGCTTCCGCCGATCAGTAGGCGCCGCGACCCGAGAGCACGGCCGGGATGGTGGAGAGCAGGATCTCCACGTCCCGCGACAGGGACCAGCCCGCCACGTACTGGTAGTCGAGTCGCAGCATGTCCTCGAAGGGAATGTTCGAGCGACCGTAGACCTGCCACGGACCGGTCATCCCCGGGCGCAGGTCGAGCCGTCGGGCGTGCCAGGGCTCGTCCAGGGCGGCGTTCTCGGGGAGCACGAGCGGGCGGGGTCCCACGAGGCTCATGTGCCCGCGCAGGACGTTCCAGAGCTGGGGGAGCTCGTCGAGCGAAGAGCGGCGCAGAATGCGCCCCAGGCGCGTGAAGCGCGGGTCGTCGTGGATTTTGAACATGACGCCGTCCTCGACGTCGTTGAGCGAGGAGAGCTCGGCCTTGAGGCGGTCGGCCCCCGTGTGCATCGAGCGGAACTTGAAGAGCGTGAACGGCGCGCCGTCGCGACCGGCCCGGAGCTGGCCGAAGAACACCGGGCCGTGGGAGTCGATTTTGATCGCCAGCGCGAGCAGCAGCGCGAAGGGAGCGAGCAGGACGAGCGCCGATCCGGCGACCGCGACGTCGAGCAGGCGTTTGGCTCCGCGGGCCGGGCGACCCAGGTTCGGGGTGTCGATCGAGAGGACGGGGATGCCGCCGAGCCGGTCGATCCGGCGCGCGCCGTCGAGGAGCTCGAAGAGCCGGGGGATCACGTCGATCGCCACGCCCTTGTCCCAGCACACCCGCATGCAGGAGAGAAGCTGCGCATGGGTGGCCCGCGAGAAGGCGACGATCACCCGGTCGACCTCGTTGTGGCTCAGGATCTCGGCCAGGTTCTCGCGACGGCCGAGGTGGGGGAGGCCCGACGCGACCTCGGGATGCGGGTCGTCATCCACCACCCCGACCGGGTGCAGGCCGAGCTCGGGCTGGTTCTGGAGCTTCTTGATGACCTGGCGGGCGACGTGCCCGGTACCCAGGATCAACGTCCGCTGCCGCAGCGGGGTCATCCGGTTGGCCACGGAGCGCGCCGCCCCGCGTGTGCTCGCGCTGAGGACCGCGAAGAAGGCGATGGCCGCGAGCGCCCCGGCCGCGGGGTGGCCCGCCCCGAGCGCCTTCGCGAGCCCCCAGAGCGGCCAGGAGAGGAGCACGGCGACGATGACGATGCGCTTGGCCTCGGGCACCCCGCTCGTCCAGGAGGGAGGATCGTCCGTGGCGTAGAGGCCGAAGAGGAACGCGAACAGCGGCCAGCCCAGCCCCACGACGACGGTGAAGATCAGCAGCTGGATCTGCGAGAGCCCGGCGATCGAGCCGGCGAGCACGCCGGTCGTGGTGGCGGCGGCGGCGTCTGCGGTGGCCAGCATGCGCCGGAGCGCGGTGCGACCACGCTTGCCGCGGGCATCGTTGCGCTTGCCGTACGCCTCGAGTGCCCCGGCGGTGAGGAGGGTCGTCTCCGGGGCGCCGCTCGCTATGTCGGCTCGTCGGCGCTCGGGATGGTGCCGCGGCGCTGAGTGTCGTCCTGACATGCGATCTCTTCCTTAACGTGAGTCGATTGCCGGCCGGCCACCGAAGGGACTCGGTGCATCTGCCCCACGGAACGTGCCGACAACACGATTCCTGATGCGCCCATACTGAACGGTTTGGCGCCTCGACGGCGCCGGTCGTGCGATGCTCCGAGGGGGACCAACGCCGAGCAAGATTCTACCGCGGCTCCAAGAGGGGCTCCGAGAGCGGCAAGCGAACGGTGACCGGCGATCGACCGAGGGGTCCGAGCTCCGCGAAGCCGCTGCCGTCAACGAGGAGTCGGCCGGCTCGACGCCGGATCGTGACGAGCCGGCGCGACCCGCGTCTATGTCAGGCAGAGCGATCAGCACCACCGCGCTGATCGCGGTGGCGACGAAGATCCGTTCGAGGTCGTCAACCGGCGAGCGGTGCAGGCGGAAGTCGTAGAAGCCGCGCAGCTCGAGGATCACGAGCGTGCCGAGGAGGTAGGCGAGCGCCCACCACATCCCGTCACGCGAGACGGCGCTCGCGGGCGCAGCGAGCACCGCGGCCGCGCCGGCCAGCGCGAGCATTCCCGCGTCTGCGAGGCCCGCGGCCCGACGCCGACGCCGGCGCCAGCGGTCGCGCACCCGCCGCTCGCCTCCGGCGGTGGAGACCGGGGGAGGAAGGTGACTCTGGACGGGGGGCGGAGGAAGGCTCTGGCGCATGGGCTTCGCCTCCTACCTCGGCGGATGAGCGTCAGGGCCTTAGCCCCGAGTCGCAATCCGGGGCGCCGCTTCCGGGTTCGCCGGAGGTCAGCCCGGAGCAGACAGACGAACGCCGGCGGGGAGCCCGCCGGCGTTCGTGGATCTCAACCGGGTGACGGGCGCCCTCAGGAGCCCGTCGGGCGAGGCGTCAGGCGAGCGGACGCGAGAGGCGCCGCACGCCCATCCCGACACCGACGAGCGCCGCGCCGCCGATGGCGAGGAGCATGACGTCGAAGCCGGTGAACGGCAGGCTCCCCTTGCCCGAAGACGACGCGGAGCTGCTCGACGGGGAGCTGTTGCTGTTGCTGTTTGGATCGTGGGGACGAGAAAGGGTGCTGATGGAGGCAGCCGGGCCACCACTCTCGTCCTTGAGGGAGTTCTGCCCGTAGGCCGGGGCGGCCGCCATGAGGGCCACAACCAGCGCAAACATGATGAGTCGCTTCATGGAATCCTTCCTTCGTTCCCCTGGTACCGGGTGGGAGAGTTGATGGACGTTACCGAGCCGGTCGCCGGATCGCAAGCTTGTAAAGGTCGTACGGCAAGAACTACCATCCAACGCGACCCGGCGCCGAAACTGTCACCGGTGATGCGGCGAGACGACGCGAGCACGCGCTCGACCCGTGTTCTCGCCCGCAAGCACCCATAGCGTTAGGGCCCGAAGCGCTTGGCGCGGCGATCGAACTCGGCCGCAACCTGGGCAAGGGTCAGCGGGCGCCCATGTCGCAGCGCCGCGAGCGCCTCGACGGCCAGCGACTCCCGTGGGTTCAGCGCGTGCGCGCGGCGAAACTGCTCCGCGGCCGCGCGCCGGTCGTGGCGAGCGCCGAGCAGGCCGAGGTAGAGCGCGGCGAGCCAGCTACGGGGGTTGCGCTCGGCGACTTGGGTGAACTGCTCGCGCGCCAGCTCGCGGCGGCCGAGCCCGAGGGCGATCGCGCCCGCGATGGTGGCGGGCTGGGCGTTGAGCGGCTCGAGGTGCGCGGCGCGGCGGAGGGCCGCGAAGGCGGTGCGCGGATCGTCCTGCCAGACCGTCAGGGCGCGCGCGACGTCGCGCTGGCCGACGTACGGCAACCCGAGCACGGCGAGCCCGGCCAGCGTGGCCAACACGGCCGCGGCGGGTGCCAGAACGCGCTGGAGCGCTCGGCGCGGGCGGGGCCTCGGGGCAGGCGGTACGGGTCCGGCCGGGCGCGCGAGCGCGACGGCGATCCCGGCCAGCGCCAGGGCCATCCCGCTCAAGACGGGGTACTCCCACAGCCAGTCGACCGACCCGTGCAAGACCCAGACGGCAAGCGGGATCAGCGCGATACCCGCCGCCGCGCGCCCCTGCGGGCCGCGGCGAGTCCGCGTCCGCGCCGCCGCGGCGACCACGAAGGCGAGGAAGGCGAGGAAGAGCGCAGCGCCGATCACTCCGGTGTGGGTGAGGAGCCTGATCGCCAGGGAGTGGGGCCAGCGAGGCTCCTCGGCGGTGCGGCGGCGGGCGACGTAGGCCTCCTGGTAGTTGTCCTGGCCGATCCCGCCCGCCGGGTGGCGGGCGAAGATCTCGAGCCCGACCTTCCAGAGGTCGTAGCGGGCCGAGCCGAGCTGGGTGAAGCGCGTGGCGGTGCTGCCCTCGCGGCCGGTGTTCTGAAACTCGCGCCAAGCCCGGTCGATCTGCTGCCCGACGTGCCCGTGGACCGCGGCCACGCCGGCGCCGGCGCCGGCCAGCAGAGCGAGCACGAGGACCCCCGCCGCTCCGCGCGTCGCCCAGCGCCCCGCGCGCGGAGGCACCTTCACCCGCGAGTCGGCCCACGCGGCGAGCAGCGCGAGCACGAGCAGCACGCTGTCGGCGACCAGCATGGCGCGCGCCGCCGTGGGGCCCTTGTCGGCCAGTGTTAGGTCGACGAGAGCAGAGGCGAGCGGCGTTCCGTGGTAGCCCGCCGTGCGGAAGACGTCGAGCAGCGGCTGAAGGACCACGACGGTCGCGAGCACCGGACCGGCGGCGAAGAGCGCCAGGCGAAGGCGATCGGGAACGGCGAGGAGAACGGCCAGGAGGACGAGCGGCAGCGTGAAGAGCCAACCGCGACTCTGGGAGAGCACGGTGAGCTGAAGCGCGAGGGCGCCGAGGGCGAGCGCTCCTCCCCGGAGGGGCCAGGGCACCTCACGGCGCGCGCCGAGGGCGAGGGCGAGAAGCGCCGTCATGTTGAACAGGGCGGCGTTCGCGTTCTGGTAAGCCAGCGGCGTCGCCAGTCGCGCGTCGTTGTAGAGGCCCAGCGGGTGAGCCGCCGTGCCGATCCTCACCGCCTGGACCACGGCGATCGTGCCCATGGCCGCCACGAGCAGGATCAAGGCGAGCCGGGCGCCCCGCGGCGTCCAGGGCAGGATCGCGAACAGGGCGAGCAGGGCAGAGTACACGAGCGTCCGGTTCGCGCCGTCCCAGGCCGCGCCCGGGTACTCGGCCCAGAGGATGGAGGCGTAGGAGAAGGCGACGTAGAGACCGAGGGCGGCGAGGGCGCCGGCGCCCGCCCGGCTCAAGTGGATCCGCCGGCCGAGGGCGAGCAGCGCCGCTGCGAGCAGTCCGACGGAGGCCAGGGCGCCTAGGTACCACGGGTTGGGGTCGTAGCTCGGATACGTGCCGGCGAGCACCTCGTAGCCCCCGCCCACCGCCGCCCAGTAGACCAGGATCGCCAGGCCGAGCAGCCCCGGCACGAGCGCGATGCCGTCCGTCCTGAGCCGTGCGCGCACCGGCGAAGAGTACGTCGTGGGTCGGACCCGGCCGCCCGCTCGGCGCGCCGGGCGCGCCACTAGACTCGGCTCTTCCGTGCCGTCCGGTCTCTCGCTCTACCGTCGCCACCGTCCTCGGAGCTTCGCCGACGTGGTCGGGCAGGAGCACGTCGTCCGCACGCTCTCCAATGCCGTGGAGCGCGGAAAGGTGCACCACGCCTACCTCTTCGTCGGCTCGCGCGGCACGGGCAAGACGAGCATGGCCAAAATCCTCGCCGCGTGCCTGAACTGCGAGGGCGGGCCGACGATCGAGCCCTGCGGGGAGTGCGAGTCGTGCGTGTCGATCGCCTCGGCCACTTCGCTCGACGTGATCGAGATGGACGCCGCGTCGAACAACTCCGTCGACGACATCCGCGATCTGCGCGAGAAGGTCGGCTACGCGCCGGTGGCCGGGCGCTACAAGGTCTACATCCTCGACGAGGCGCACATGCTCTCCTCGCAGGCGTGGAACGCGT
>JAABUZ0100008276.1_pt1 | contig 12281 bp, 11 predicted proteins | sample 5562091 | NCBI WGS metagenome assembly JAABUZ01 (sample SAMN12813069, study PRJNA571459) | rock metagenome | isolation source: Antarctica rocks | place: Antarctica: Victoria Land, Linnaeus Terrace sud | collected 2015-12-21
GGCGTTCAGGTGGGCGAACACCGAGGCCGGCGCCGGGTCGGTGAGGTCGTCGGCCGGGACGTAGATCGCCTGGATCGAGGTCACCGATCCGTTGCGGGTGGAGGTGATCCGCTCCTGGAGCTGGCCCATCTCGGACTCCAGCGTGGGCTGGTAGCCGACTTGAGAGGGCATCCGCCCCAGCAGCGCGGAGACCTCGGAGCCGGCCTGCACGAAGCGGAAGATGTTGTCGATGAAGAGCAGCACGTCCTGACCCTCTTCGTCACGGAAGTACTCCGCCATCGTCAGCCCGGACAGCGCCACGCGCATGCGGGCGCCGGGCGGCTCGTTCATCTGGCCGAAGACGAGCATCGTCTTCTCCAGAACGCCCGATTCCTTCATCTCCAGGTACAGGTCGTTGCCCTCGCGGGAGCGCTCGCCCACCCCGCAGAACGCCGACAGGCCGCCGTGCTCTTGGGCCAGGTTGTGAATCAGCTCCTGGATGATCACCGTCTTACCGACTCCGGCGCCGCCGAACAGCCCGACCTTGCCGCCCTTGGCGTAGGGAGCGAGCAGATCGATCACCTTGATCCCGGTCTCGAACATCTCGGTCGTCGGCGTCAGCGCCTCCACGGTCGGCGCCGCGCGATGGATCGGCCACCGCTCGATGTCCTCGTCCAGGTCCTCGCCCTGGTCGATCGGGTCGCCCAGCAGGTTGAAGATCCGCCCCAGGGTCGCCTTACCCACGGGCACGGTGATCGGCGCACCCGTGTCGATCACGTCGATGCCGCGCGCGAGCCCGTCGGTGATGTCCATCGCCACCGCCCGCACGCGGTCGTCGCCGAGGTGCTGCTGGACCTCGCAGACCAGCCACTCGTTGTCGGCGGCGGTGACGTCGCTGTCCTCCTCGGCGCGGGCGGCCTCAGGCCGCTTGATCTTGACCGCGTGGTTGATCTCGGGCAGCTTGTCGGCGAAGAGGGCCTCGATCACGACCCCCTGGATCTCCTCGAGCGTGCCGACGTTCTGCCCGTTCTTGCCCGACTCGCCCTCACCCGACTCGTCCGCGGTGTCCTCGGCCGAGGTATCGCTCGTCTCCTGCGACTTGCCCTCGGTCTCCTCCGCTGACTTCTCCTGCTTGTCGCCGGATTCGCCCTCGGACTTGCCCTCTGTCTCCTTGGCGGGCTTCTCGTTCTCCTGCCCTGACTTGTTCTCGGTCTCTTCTGTGGCTGACATCTGTTCTCCAATCCGGCCGGGCAGCGTGCCGCGGCAAGCAGTCTTGACTTTAGTGGGCGCCCCCGAAGACCATCAGCTGAGGCCCTCCGCCCCAGCCACTACCTCCATGATCTCCTGGGTGATCTCCGCCTGCCGGGCGCGGTTCATCTGCAAGGTCAGGTCGTCGATCAGCTCGCTGGCGTTGTCGGAGGCGTTACGCATCGCGGTCATGCGCGCGCCGTGCTCGGAGGCAGTGGACTCCAGCAGGGCCCTGAAGATCGAGACCTCGACATAATCGGGGACCAGACGCTGGAGGATCTCCTCCGGATCGGGCTCGTACTCCACCAGCGGACCCTTGCCGGAGTCCTTGTCGCCGGACTCGTCGTCGTCCTCGACCCCGTCCTTGTCCGCCTCCAGCAGGGTCGCCTGCTGGAGGGGCAGGAGCGTCTCCTGGGTCACGTTCTGATTGGCCGCGGAGACATAGCTGTTGTAGAAGATCTCCACCCGATCGACCTCCCCATCGACGTAGGCCGCGATCAACCGCTCGGCGATCCGCCGGGCGTCGGAGTAGGCGGGGCGGTCGGTGAAGCCCTCGAAGCTCTCCGCCACGGTGAGGCCGCGGAAGTTCAGCGAGGATGCCGGGCGCTTGCCGGAGGCGAAGTACACCGGGCTGGCCCCCTTCGAGGAGTGGCGGCGTCCGGCGGCCGTGCCCCGGCGCACGATGGTGGAGTTGAAGCCCCCGGCCAGGCCGCGGTCGCCGGCGATCAGCAGCAGCCCGACGTTCTTCACCTCCTCGTGCTCGGCCATGATCGGCAGCTGCGGCATGCTGCCGGCCGCCTCCGCCGCCTGCCGGGTCATCCGCCTGATGGCCGTGGCGTAGGGCCGCAGCTCCTCGATGCGCTGCTCGGCGCGGCGCAGCCGGGCCGCCGCCACCATCTCCATCGCCCGGGTGATCTTCTTGATGTTCTTGACCGAGCTGATGCGGTCCTGAACGTCCTTCTGCGTTGATCCCATCGGTGCTCAGGCCCTCCGCCTAGGCGGCGACGGCCTCGTCCCCCTTGTCGTCCTCGCTCTTCTCCGAGCTCTCGCCATCCTCGTCCGAGGAGCTGCCCTTGGAGCCCTGCTTGTCATCGTCCCCGCGGTCCTCGTCGTCGTCCTCGTCCAGCGGGTTGCCCTCCTCGTCGAGGTCGTAGCCGAAGTCCTCGGCGAACCGCTGGACGGTGTCCCCGAGCTTCTCCTGGGTCCCGTCGCTCCAATCGCCCTCGGCGATCGTGTCCACCAGGTCGGGCTCGCTGGAGCGCACCGACTCGATCAACTCGGCCAGGAAGCGCTCGACCTTGTCGACCTCGATCCGGTCCACGTAGCCGTTGCTGGCGGCGAAGATCTGGACGACCTGATCCTCGATCGGCATCGGGTCCCGCTCGGCCTGGTTGAGCGTCTTGACCAGCCGCTCACCGCGCGAGAGGGTGCGCTGGGTCTCCTGATCGAGCTCGGAGCCGAACTGCGCGAAGGACTCCAGCTCCCGGTACTGGGAGAGATCGAGCTTCAGACGGCCGGAGACCTTGCGCATGGGGGTCAGCTGCGCGCTGCCCCCGACTCGAGAGACCGAGATGCCGACGTTGATCGCCGGCCGCACCCCGGAGTGGAACAGGTTCGGCTCCAGGAAGATCTGGCCGTCGGTGATCGAGATCACGTTGGTGGGGACATACGCGGCGACGTCCCCGGCCTGGGTCTCGATGATCGGCAGCGAGGTCAGTGAGCCACCGCCGAGGTCGTCGCTGAGCTTGCAGGCGCGCTCCAGCAGCCGCGAGTGCAGGTAGAAGACGTCGCCGGGGTAGGCCTCACGGCCCGGGGGGCGGCGCAGCAGCAGCGACATCTGCCGGTAAGCGTAGGCGTGCTTGGTGAGGTCGTCGTAGGCGGTCAGTGCCGCCTTGCCCTGGTAGAGGAAGTACTCGGCCATGGCGCAACCGGCGTAGGGCGCCAGGAACTTGATCGGCGCGGACTCGTCGGCGGCGGCCATCACGATGATGGTGTTCTCCAGGGCGCCGGCCTCCTCCAGCTCGTTGGCCAGCGCCACGACCGTGGACTTGCGCTGCCCGATGGCGACGTACACGGAGATCAGGTCGCGATCCCGGTTGTTGATGATCGTGTCCCTGACGATCGCGGACTTGCCGGTCTGGCGGTCGCCGATGATCAGCTCGCGCTGACCCCGGCCGATCGGGATCATCGAGTCGATCGCCTTGAGGCCGGTGAGCATCGGCTCCTTGACCGGCTGGCGCTGGACAACGCCCGGCGCCTTGAACTCGGCGGGGCGGGTCTCCTCGGTCTCGATCTCCCCCTTGCCGTCGAGGGCGTTGCCGAGTGGGTCGACGATCCGGCCCAGGAGCGCGTCACCGACCGGGACCTCCAGCAGGCGCTTGGTCCGCTTCACGGTGTCGCCCTCGGAGATCGATTCCCAGTCGCCGAACAGCACCGCGCCGACGTTGTCGGACTCCAGGTTCAGGGCCAGGGCCGTCACGTCGCCCGGCAGGTCGAGCATCTCCAGCGACATGCAGTTCTCCAGGCCGTGGATGCGGCAGATGCCGTCCGCGACCGACAGCACCGTGCCGACCTCGGTGAGGTCGGCGTCGTTGGAGTCCATTCCTTCGATCCGGTCTTTGAGGATTGAGGTGATCTCGTCGGGCTTGATCTGCATCGGGGGCTCCTTGTTCCGCGGCGGGGCAGTGCCCCGCATGGCTTCACGCCTGCGCGACTTGCTTGCGAAGTTTTTCGAGTCGGTTCCTGATCGAGGCGTCGAGGATGGAGTTGCCCACCCTCAGCACGATGCCTCCGAGGATGTCTGGGTCCACGGTGCTGGAAAGCTCCACTTTGAGACCGGTCTGCTCGCCGATGCGATCGCCGATGTCGCGCACGGTGGATTCGTCGAGCTCGATCGCGCTTGTCACCTGCACCGGCAGCAGTTGGTTCTCCTTCTCCCACATCTCGTCGATGCGGCGGCGGATGCGAAAGATCACCGGCATTCGGTGGCGCTCGATCAGCGCCTGCAGGAAGTTCATGAAGATCTCCTGCGAGTCCTCCAGCATCCGCTTCAGCCCGTCCTTCTTCTCCTCGCTGGAGAAGTAGGGCGAGAAGAAGAAGATCTGCAGCTGCCGGTCATCATTCAGGGCATCGGCGAACTGGCCGAGCTGCTCACGCACCTCTTCTAGGACCTCGTGCTCCTGCGCGACCTCGAACAGCGAGCGCGAGTAGACCTCGGCGATCTCCTCCATCAGTGTGCCGCCCTGGTTGCCGGAGGCTGCACTAGCCGCTTCTCCCCGGGCTCAGTGAGCTGAAGTCGAGCTCGCTGAGGGCATCCTCGACCAGGCGCCGCTGATCCTCCTCGGTCAGCGTCTTGCGCGTGACCTTCTCGGTGGCCATCACCGTGAGGTCGGCGACCTCACGGCGGATCTCCTGGATCGCCCGACGGGTCTCGGATTCAATGTCACGCCGGGTCTGCTCCATCATGTGCTCGCGCTGATCCTTGGCCGCCTCTTGAACCTTGCGCTCGTGGATCTCTGCCGTCTTGCGCGCCCGCTCCACGATGTTCTCGGCCTGCTGGCGCGCCTCACGCAGGCGCTCGCGGTACTCCTCCAGCACCTTGTCGGCCTCGTGGCGCACCTGCTCGGCGTGATCGATCGACTCCTCGATCGCGTGCTGGCGCTTGTCCAGCGCCGCGGTGATGCGAGGAAAGGCGAGCTTCCACAGCACGAACATGGAGATCCCGAACAGCAGCAGGGTCCAGATCATCAGCCCGACGCTGGGGTCGACGAGCGGAGAGGATGCTGCGAGGTCCAGCACTACGCTATGAAGGCGGAGATCAGCCCCGCCACCAGGCCGTAGAAGAAGCAGGCTTCGGTAAGAGCGAAGCCCAGCCACTGGATGCTGGTGATCTCATCGCGCATCTCCGGCTGGCGCGTGACCGACTCGATCACCTTGCCGAAGATGTAGCCGATGCCCACGCCGGCGCCCACAGCGCCCAAACCGCCGCCGATGCCGATGCCGAGGCCCTTGGACTGAGCGAACACGAGCATGTGTGAAAGCACTAGAACCAGCTCCTATCTTTAGTGGTCTGATACCGCGCCGCCGAGGTAAATGGCGGAGAGAGTCGCGAAGATGAAAGCCTGCAGGGTGGCGACCAGGCCCACCTCGAATATGAACACGGCGATGCCCAGCGGCAGGGTGAACCAGCCTACTGCGGTGAAGCCCAGGATCACCGCCATGCCCCCGGCCATGAACAGGATGATCATGTGCCCGGCGAGAATGTTCGCCCACAATCGGACCGTCAGCGATATGAGGCGCATGAAGTTGGAGACGATCTCCAGCGGGGCGATCATGATCATCATCCTGCCGCCGACGCCGCCTGGCATCAGGTGCTTGAAGTAGCCCCGGAAGCCGTACTTCTTGAAGCCCTCGGCGTTGAAGGCGATGAACACCACCAGCGACAGCACCAGCGCCACCGACACGTTGGCCGTGGCCGCGTAGAGAGCGAAGGACGGGATACTGAGGCCGAGGACGTTGATCGACTCCTCGCTGTTGGTCGGCAGCGGCAGGTAGCCGATCATGTTGCAGTACCAGATGAACAGGAACAACGTCCCGATGAAGGGGAACCACTTGGCCGCCATCTCGTTGTCCAGGTTGCCGCGGGTGATGTTGTCCCGCATCAGCGAGTAGATCGTCTCCACCGCCGTCTGCACTCGGTTGGGCCGCTGCTGCATCCGCCGGGACACGAACATCACCGTGGCGATCGTGGCGATCGTCGATAGGAACAGGTACAGCACGGCACGATCGATCTCCAGCGGTCCCAGCGTCACCCAGGGGGTGAGCTTGAACTCGGTTTGGATGTCGAACTGGGCCTTCGGCGACTTGCCGAAGATGAGGCCCAGCGCCACCAGCCCGATCACGTAGATCGCCGCGAGCGTCCTGAGGATGCGCTTGCGCGTCCAGGTCATGGGCGTCTCGGCCGATAGATGACGGAGAGGATGAGCTCGACGCTGAAGGCGAACAGGATCACCAGCAGCGCGGTTACGCCCGCGTTGCGGCCCGCGCTCTGGCGCAGTACGATCGCAATCACGGCTAGGCCAATCAGCCGCCCGAAGAGGTACGCCAGCCGCAGGCTGATCTCACCCTTCGCCGAGGTCATCGCCAGAGCGACGCGATCCACGAGCACACCGATGGCGCGCAGCCCGATCCACGCTCCGGCGCTGATGAGGTAGCCGCGGGCCGGGACCCCGATCAGCAGTAGCACGGGGGCCGCGACCACCAGGAGGACGACGTCCAAGAGGCCGAGGACGCTCAGCGGCGTATGCGGCGTGGTGGTCTTACGGGCAGGTCCGGTCCGAGACGCGCGGACGCCGGGGCGGGCGGCACCAGCCGGTGCGGCAAGCTCAGCGGGGGGTGTAGATGGGGTGCGGTTCACACTGCACGGGGGGTGGGTGCGCGTAGCCTACCCACCAGGCGGCCCTGTTGTCACCTGAATTGCGCGAGCCGCCGGCTGGCGACGGGCGCGCGTGAACCTTAGCGCGCGATCGGACTCAGTGACTACGGGGCGCAGCGAGCCGGTTCGGCAGCGAGGGCTTGGGCAGCTGGCCTTCGGCCCACATCGCGGCGATGCCGGCTCTGGGCAGACCCAGGGCGCCCTCGTAGACGAGGTAGCGCGGCTCCCAGCGCGGAAAGAACTTGGCGTTGAAGCGGTACAGGCTCTCGATCTGGAAGAACGGGTTGCCGAGCGCGACGAGCTTGCCCAGCCAGCGCTCGTGAGCCTTGGCGGGGCTGTGCATCCAACGCGCGAAGGCGGCGAAGTTCAGCGACATCTCCTCCAGCCCCCGGTCTCGCAGCAGCCCCGCGGCGCTGACCACCAGGAACTCGGTCAGGCCGTTGGGTGTACCGGGATCTCGGCGCATGAACGACAGCGACACCGCCGGGCGCCCGTAGCAGGGCACGAAGTGCAGGACGCCCCGGATCGCGTTCTCCTCGTCGCGGGCCAGCACCACGAGGGTCTCGTGGCCGTCGAGCACGCTGATGGAGTCCATGGCCATGGAGAACCCGCGCTCGGGCGCGCCCTCGCGACCACGCTCGAGCACCTGCTCGATCTCCGTCAGGGTGCTGGGTGGCAAGGTGCTGACCTCGTGCAGCTCCGCGGTGTAGCCGCCCTTGGTCAGGCGGCTGACCGATTGACGCACCTTGCGGATCGCCCGACCCTCCAGCGAGAACTTGTCCAGCTCCAGGATCGCCTCGTCGCCGAGGTAGATGGTCCGCAGGCCCAGCTGCCGGTAGAGCGGCGCTAGCTGCTCGCTGGCCCCCACAGCGCCGAGCTTGAGTGCGCGCGCCTGGGCGAAGGACTGCAGCTCCCCGAGCAGCCCGGCAAAGGACTCCGGCGGACCGACGGGGTCGCCGGAGAGCAGCAGCACGCCGTTCTCGATGCGGTAGCCGACGAACGCGCGCCGGTCGGCGCTGAAGAACAGCTGCTTGTCCGTGCGCAGCTTGAAGAACGACAGCGTGTCGCTGCCGTGGGCGCGGACCAGCTCCGCCGCCGCCGCGCGCGCGGCGGGGCCCGGAACGCGGGCGGGCGAGGCCAGCGGGCGGAAGACGACGTATGCGATCGCCAGCAGCGTGACGATCTCCACCAAATGCACGCCCAGCGGGATCCAGGCGAACAGGTGATGATGGAGGTGGAGGGTGTGATGGAAGTGGATCGGGCCGGACTGCCACAGCAGCAGGTCTCCCGTCTCGGCGATCACCGAGTGCCAGGAGGGGTGGCCCTGGGAGGCCCAGGTGGCCACAGCAGCCACGGCCAGCCCGACCAGCCCCAGAGCCGGGACGCGCCACAGGGCCGAGCGCAGCGTGATCGGACCGTGGCGCACGGTGAAGCTCGCGCGCCCGGCGATCACCATCGCGGCCACGGCCCAGGTGATCGCGGTCTCCTCCCAGTCGAGGCCCTTGAGCAGGTCGAAGAGGCCGAGTGTCAGCATCAGCACAACCGCAGCCTGCCAGGCACGGCGGCGCCGCTTGAATAGGTATGGGGACACCAGCAGCAGCGCCGTCCCCGCCGGCAGTGCCAGCGCGTGGAACAGCCGGATGGCCTCCACGGGCTCGAAGTCCAGCAGCAGGTGGCCGCGCCAGCGGATGTTGGGGGTCAGCGCCGAGCCGATGTTGACGATCCCCACGAGGGCGGCAGCCACGGCGATCAGTCGCGGCAGCCAGCGTGTGGAGCGATGCATGGATGAGGTCATGGCGTCAACAATCAAGTACCCGGCACGCATGGTGCTGGTTACGATGCCCGGCGCGGCGTTCCTGCCAGTGCCGGCCCATCGGGATAGCCCCTTAGCCGGAGCGCAGCTCGGCCAGCCGCGTGATGACGAGCTCGCGCTTCTCGCTCAGCTGCAGCTCCAGCTGCTCCAGCTCCTGCCGCCGGGAGCGAACGAGCTCCAGCTGGGTTTCGATGTGCCCGAGCGACTGCTCCAGGATCCGCTGACGCTGCGCCGGATCCTCGGCCTGGTGATACTCGCGGCGCAGCTCGGCGCGCGCGGTCTCGGCCTCCAGCAGCTGGTAGAGCTGCTCCAGCGAGAGCCCGAGCAGGTCCCGCAGGCGGACGATCTCCCTGACGCGCTCCACGTCGGAGGCGCTGTACAGGCGGTGCTTGCCCGGCGCGCGGACGCCGGCTGCGCTCCCGACCAGGCCGATCTCCTCGTAGTAGCGGATCGTCCGCGGCGTGGTCCCGGTCAGCTCGGCGACCTCGCCGATCCGCAGCGGGCGTCCGGCAACGGCGCTCATCAGCGCACGGGTTTAGCCGCATGTGTGCCCGCGGCGAGGGCAGGGGCAGGATCGGCAGGGGCCTGATCGCCGGCCTGACGCGGCCGGGCGGCTGCCACCACCGCCCCCAGCACGGAGACCACCGCCAGCACCCACAGGGCCGTGTGCATGTTGTCGATGAAGGGCACCAGCTGGGTGTTGGAGATGTGGTTGGCCAGGCCGGAGAACACCTTGAAGAGCACGGTCTTGGGCACCGAGGAGGTGACGACTGCCAGCACGAAGGCGATCGAGATCACCGCGCCGGTGTTCTGCACCAGCACCCGGGCTCCCGCGGCGATGCCCCGGCGGTGGGCGGCCACCGTGCCCATCATCGCGGCGGTGTTGGGGGAGTTGAACATCCCGCTGCCCACGCCGACGATGAACATATAGAGGCCGCTGGCCACGTAGGTCGTCTCGCGTCCGAGCGTCGTCATCAACGCCAGCCCCAAGGCGGTGACGATCATGCCGAGCACGGCCATCCCGCGAGAGCCGCGACGGTCAGCCCAGATGCCGGCCGCCGGCGAGGACACCAGCATCCCCAGCGCCAGCGGCGCGAGCTTCACGCCCGCCAGGATCGGGGAGTCGCCCTGGACCCCCTGGAAGTAGAAGACGAACACGAACATCAGCGCGAACCGCGCCAGGCCGTTGATGAAGGCGGCGGCCGCGGACGCGGAGAAGAGGCGGTTCTGGAAGATGGCGAGGTCGAGCATCGGCGCGGGATGGACCCGCTCTATCAGCACGAACGCCGGCAGCAGCACCGCCGCCGCCACCAGGCCTCCGATCACGACCGGTGAGCCCCACCCCGAGATCCCGCCCTTGGAGATGCCGAGGACCAGGCCGGTCAGCCCGACCAGAAAGGTCACGGTCCCGGTGAAGTCGAACCGTCGCTCCTCGGAGCGGCCCGATATCTCGTGCAGGACGGACGCGGCCCAGGCGCAGCCGATCAGGGCGAAGGGGACGTTGAACCAGAACACCCAGTGCCACGAGATGGCCACGAGCGCCCCGCCCAGGACCGGACCGATCACGAGTCCCACCGCGGCCACCATCGTGTTGGTGCCCATCGCCATCCCCAGCTGCTCCCGGGGGAAGGAGTCGGTCACGATCGCGCCGGCGTTAGCAAACAGGAAGGCGCCGCCGATCCCCTGCAGGATCCGCCAGAGGATCAGCTGCGTGCCGCTGCCGGCGAAGCCAGCCCCCAGGGAGGCAGCAGCGAAGACCAGGAAGCCGCCGATGTAGGCCTGCTTGCGCCCGAACTGGTCAGACAGGCGGCCGGCGCTCAGCACCAGCACGGTGGAGGCGATCATGTAGACCAGGATCACCCACACCAGCTCCAGCAGGCTCGTGTGCAGGCTCCGCTCCAGGTCGGGCAGCGCGATGATCAGCGTGCCGGAGTTGATCGTGGCCAGCAGCATCCCGAGGCTGGTGCACGAGAGCGCCCACCACTTGTAGTTGTCGTGCCCGGAATCGACACCGATCCGGCGCCGCGCCGGAGGGGTCGGGGCATCGGTGCTGGTGGTCGCTGGCGGTGCTTCGGTCGCGGACAAGCGGGCCTCCCAAGTGCAGTGCTGAACCTGATTCTTACGTCAACGTAAGATAGCAGCCCCCGCGGGGGTTTTGGACTGCCCGTCTGGCGCCGTGGAGCGACCGGTGAGGCACGGGTGGGCATCTCCATCCTCGGACTAACTCACGCGCTCGAACTCGCCGGTCTCGATGTCCCGCTCCACCTGGGCCTCGATCTCGTGCTCGGAGGTGGCGGGATCGTGAGCGCGGATCTCCCGGGCGCGCCGGCTCTTGAACTTCAGGATCTCCAGCACGTAGACCAGGTACACGCTGGCCGCCAGCGCCACCACCGCCATCCCCCCCAGCAGCACTGCCCAGCCCAGGTGGTAGTGGTGGGGGGCGCCGTGGTCGTGGTAGGGGAGCAGCCGCAGCGCCACCGCCAGCGCCGCCAGCATCAGCGTCCAGGCGTACAGGTAGAAGACGGTCTTGCGCTGACTGAAGCCGATCCGCGCCATGCGGTGGTGAAAGTGGTTGGCATCAGCCGACCACGGCTTGCGGCGGTACTTCAATCGCTTGGCCACGACGAATCCCGTGTCCAGGAACGGGACGGCCAGGATGAACAAGGGCACGACCAGGGCGACGACGACGTTGGTCTTGAGGCTGCCCACGACCGCCGCCACGCCGAGCAGGTAGCCGAGCAGGTTGGAGCCGGCATCGCCCATGAAGACCGAGGCGGGGTGGAAGTTGTGAAACAGGAACCCGAGCGCCGCCCCGGCGGTCAGCGCCGCCAGTACACCGGCGGCATTGACGTTCAGATCGAAGGCGATCACCGAGAACGCGATCCCGTCGATCGTGCAGACCCCGGCGGCCAGCCCGTCGATCCCGTCGGAGAAGTTGACGACATTCATCATCCCCACCAGCCACAGGACGCTCAGCGCCCTCCCGGTGTTCGGGAACTGCAGCGCGCCGATGAACGGGAGCGTGATGTCGGTGACCACGGCGCCGCCCGCCACCGCGATCACTGCGGCGGCGATCTGGCCTAGCAGCTTCCACTGCGGCCGCAGGTCACGGGCATCGTCGAGCGCACCCACGAGCGTGATCACCGCCCCGCCGGCGAGGATCATCCACGTCTGAACCGTCCCACCACTGCCGGGCCGCGCCCCGACGGTTCGGGCCAACCTGATCTCGTCGGGCATCCAGATCAGCGCGGCCACCAGGACCCCGGCGAGGATCGCCAGGCCGCCCAGCAGCGGGGTGGTGCGAGTCGCCAGGCCACGCTCGCTGGGCATCGCCAGCGCGCCCACCCGCCGGGCCAGCCGCGCCGCCACCGGCGTCAGCAGCGCCGCGACGCCCGTCGCGACCACAAAGGCGAAAACCGCGTCCCAGTAGCGCATGACCTCGCCGTAGCATGGCAGCCGCTGGGGACCGCACGACCGGCGAGCGAGGCTCGCACGCGGCCGACGAGCGCGGGGCTCCTACGCGGCCGGGCAGAGAGCCTGCGCCAGGGCGGCCGCCACCATCAGCGGCTCGTCGCGCAGCTGGCGGAAGGTGAGGCGGATCGCGCGCCACCCGGCCGCGCCCAGCTCCTGATCGCGGCGGCGGTCGCGCTCAAAGGCGTGCCGGTGGCCGTGGGACGTGAACCCGTCGACCTCCACCACCAGCCGCGCCGCCCGCCACACGGCGTCGACCAGGTGCCCGCAGATGCGCACGTTCTTCTCCGGGCGGGTTAGCTTGGCGCCGTCCACGATCTGCATTAGGGCGCGCTC
>JAABUZ0100008277.1_pt1 | contig 12280 bp, 9 predicted proteins | sample 5562091 | NCBI WGS metagenome assembly JAABUZ01 (sample SAMN12813069, study PRJNA571459) | rock metagenome | isolation source: Antarctica rocks | place: Antarctica: Victoria Land, Linnaeus Terrace sud | collected 2015-12-21
CCTACGCCGCCCGCGACATCGGGGAACGCCTTAACGCCACCGCCCTGGTGGCGTTCACCCAGTCCGGGGACACCGTGCGCCGCCTGGCCCGGTTGCACACCCCGCTGCCGTTGCTGGCGTTCACCCCCGCCCGAGAAGTCCGCTCCCAACTGGCCATGACCTGGGGCACCGAAACGTTCATCGTCCCCATGGTCGAGACCACCGACGAAATGGTCGGCCTCGTCGACAAAGCCATGCTCGAACTCGGCCGTTACGAACGCGGCGACCTCGTCGTCATCGTCGCCGGCTCACCCCCCAACACCATCGGCACCACCAACCTCATCCGCGTCCACCGACTCGGCGAAGACGACGTCTAATGGGGCAGGCGCCGCACGGTAGCGCGATCGTCGGGCGCTATCACCGGACAGGCCTGACGACTGCGGCGCTTACGGCCGTTCGAACTGTGCTCGTTTGTGGTCGCCGAACGGTTCGTCGCGCTCGCGGACCGATTCGCGGAAACCGGCTGTTGTTGCCCGCGTCTGAAAGGCGTAGCCCTCGCGGGTGTGCCGGGACACCCCGTCGAAGACGGTACTGACCATGGTGGAGTTGGCTACGCCCTGGGCGATCAGCGCGCTGTTGAGCGCGAGCTTGACCATCATCAGCTGGTTGATCGGCATCTGGGCGATGCGGCCGAGCAGCTCCTCGGCGCGTTCATCCAGCTCGTGGAGCGGGGCGGAGTCGATGGCCAGTCCCCAGTCGGCGGCCTGGCGGCCGCTGATGCAGTCCCCGGTCAGCAACAGCCGCTTGGCGCGTTGATCGCCCAGGCGGTGGGCCCACATGCCGGCGGCGGGCACCCCCCAGACCCGGGTCGGCGGGTAGCCGATCTTGGTGTCGTCCGCGGCGATGATCTGGTCGCAGTACAGCGCGATGTCGGTGCCGCCGGCCACGCAGAAGCCGTGCAGCTTCGCCACCGTCGGTTTGTTGGCGTGCAGCAGGGACGCGAAGCCGCGGTTGAAGCGGCTCATCATCGCGTAGTCGGCCATCGGGTCCCACGTGCCCGCCGGGTCGTGGTTGCGGGCCTGCACGATGGGATCCAGAACGGTGCCGGTCCGGTCGTAGCCGCTGCCGTCGTCGCGGAAGGCGTCCTCGGCGAAGATCGACAAGTCGTAGCCGCCGCAGAACCCCTTGCCGCGCCCGGACAGCACGATCACGTGTACCCGCGGGTCGAGATCGGCCCGTTCGACTGTCTCGGCGAGTTCGATGGGGGTGTCGGTGGTGATGGCGTTGCCGTGTTCGGGACGGTTGAAGGTGATCCGCGCGATTCTCCCGGTGACCTCGTAGGTCAGCGTGTGGTACTCGAGCTGCGGATCGGCGACAGGGCGTCCCGCGAACAACGAATTGTCGCCTTCGTCCCAGTCATCCCGCCAGGCCGCCGCGCGCTGGCCGGTGGGCCCGATTACGAGGAGACCTTCGGGGTGGAGCGTTCGATGATTGCAGCAACATCGATGCCGGGGGGCAGGGTGCCGAAGACGCTGCCCCAACCGCCGGTGAGCCGGGTGGCATGGAAGGCGTCGGCGACTGCCGGGTGTCCGTGCCGGGCCAGCAGTGATCCTTGCAGGGCGAGGGCCATGTCGCCGACGATGCGGCGAGCGCGGTATTGGATGGTGTCGACGTCGGTGAACGCGTTCTTCAGCGAGGCCACCGCGGCATCGAGCCGGGTGTCGGCGCCTGCCGCTTGGTCGAGTTCGTCGAAGAACACCTGCAGCGACTCGGGTTGTTTGGCCATCGCCCGCAGCGTGTCGAGGGCGGCGACGTTGCCCGAACCTTCCCACACCGACATCAGTGGGGCTTCCCGGTACAGGCGCGGCATCCGCGAGTCTTCGATGTAGCCGTTGCCTCCCAAGCATTCCAGGGCTTCGGCGGCGTGGGCCGGTCCGCGTTTGCAGACGTAGTACTTGCTGACCGCGAGCGAGATGCGCCGCAGCAGCGCGGCGTGCTCGTCACCGGATTCGGCCTGATCGGTCAGGGCGGCGAGCCACATTGCGACGGTGGTGGAGGCTTCCGCCTCGACGGCCAGGTCGGCGAGGACGTTGCGCATCAGCGGTTGATCGACCAGGTTGGCGCCGAACGCGCTGCGGTGCACGGCGTGGTGCACGGCCTGCAAAGTGCCCACCCGCATGCCGGTCGCCGAGCCGAGCGTGCAGTCCAGGCGGGTCATGTTCACCATCTCGACGATGGTGCGCACCCCGCGGCCTTCTTCGCCGACGAGCCAGCCGAGGGTGTTGTCGTATTCCACTTCGCTGCTCGCGTTGGAGTGGTTGCCGAGCTTGTCCTTGAGTCGCTGCAGCAGGAAGGTGTTGCGGGTGCCGTCGGGCAGGACCCGGGGCACGAAGAAGCAGGACAGGCCGTTCGGTGCCTGCGCGAGGACGAGGAAGATGTCGGACATCGGTGCGGAGGTGAACCATTTGTGCCCGGTGATCAGGTAGCTGCCGTCGGGCTGGGGGACGGCCTGGGTGGTGCCAGCCCGGACGTCTGATCCGCCTTGTTTCTCGGTCATCGACATGCCAGCGATCAGACCGGCTTTGCTCAGCGGCGCCGTCAGGCCCGGCTGGTAGGTGCGTGCGGTGAGCAGCGGTTCGTACTGGGCGGCGAGGTCGGGGTTGTGCCGCAACGCCGGAACGGCGGCGTAGGTCATCGAGATGGGACACCCGTGCCCGGCGTCGACGGGAGCCCAGGCCGCCATCTTCGCGGCCCGGATCAGGTGCGCGTGCGGGTTCGGGTCGGCCCACGCCGCCCCGTGCAGCCCTAGGTCGACTGCGGTGGTCATCAACTGGTGATAGGTCGGGTCGTAGACGACCTCGTCGATCCGGTGCCCATAGCGGTCATGGGTGTGCAGCTCCGGGGGGTTTGCCTCGGCGAGGTCACCCCACCCGATCGCCTCCTCGCTGCCGGCCAGTCGGCCAACGTCGTGCAGCTCCTCGAGGGCGTCGTGCGCGCCCTCGCGGCGCAGCGCCTCCAGGATCGGAGGGTATTCCGCCGTGTCGTAGCCGACCAAGGGCGGAACCTGATTGAAGACCTCGTGTGTCGTGCTCATCTGTGCTCCCAGCTGGTGACGGGTGAAGGAAGGACCATGAATATTACGACTCTACAGAACTCAGCCTAGTGTGTGTAATATTCGCCCCCTGCGTGGCGGCGAGCCACTGCACCTTGTCTGGAGGACGGCAGATGCCGGATACACACGTCGACGCCCACCAGGTTCCACCGCATGCGGGCGCCCAGGGGACGCGGACCCGGTCGTGCCCGTGGACGTTGCGCGGACGGTTGCTCGCGGACCTGCTCGCCGAGGTGGTCGATGCGGATGGTGCGCCGACGCGGGTGATCGCGCCGGCGACGGGGACGGTGTTGGCGACGCTGCCGCAGTACACCGAGGCCGGCACACGCCGGGCGTTTGACCGTGCCCGGCGTGCCCAGCAGCAGTGGGCAAAGGTTCCAGTCTCCGAGCGGGTACGCGTGGCACGCAGGTTCAGCAAACTGCTGTGCCGGCACCGACGCGACCTGCTCGATGTCGTTCAGCTGGAGACCGGCAAGGCGCGGCTCGACGCGGCCTTCGAGATGGGCGAGGCCGTGATGAGCACCGCTCAGCACGCCCGCACCGCGGCCGGTCTGCTGGATAGGCGGCGCCACCGCGGGATGCTGCGGGGGCTGAGCGCTGTGCAGGAGATCCGGCATCCCAAGGGTGTGGTCTCGGTCATCATCCCATGGAACTTCCCGCTTGCCCTGGCGGTGTGTGACGCGTTGCCCGCGCTGATCGCGGGCAACGCCGTGATCCTCAAGCCGGACAACCAAACGGCCCTCTCGGGCGCTGCTGCTGAGCCGACTGCTCCGCGAAGCGGGGCTGCCCTCCTCGGTGTTCCAGGTGGTGCCCGGTCCGGTCGAGGACATCGGTGACGTGGTCATCGAGGAGGCCGACTACGTGGCGTTCACCGGCTCGACCGATACGGGCCGGCGGATCGGGGCGAAGGCCGGAGCGGCGCTGATCGGGTGCTCCCTCGAGCTGGGTGGGAAGAACCCGATGATCGTGCTCGCCGACGCCGACGCCGACCTGGACCGGGTGATCGCCGCGTTACCGCAGGCGGTGTGCCTCAACGCCGGTCAGGTTTGCATGGCGATCGAACGAATCTACGTGCATTCTTCCCGCTACGAGGAGTTCATCTCCCGGGCGGTGGACCGCTTCGCCACCCTGCGGCTTGGCTTCGCCCTCGACTTCTCCACCGACGTCGGCTCACTGACCTCCAAGGCGGTGCTCGAGCGGGTACGCACCTACGTCGAGGAGGCACGGGCAGCCGGTGCCACCGTCCTGACCGGCGGCCGTGCAAGGCTGGATCTGGGACCGTACTTCTTCGAACCCACCCTGCTGGCCAACGTCCCCGATCGAGCGTTGCTGACCCGGGAGGAGGTGTTCGGCCCTGTCTGCGCCGTTTACCCCTTCGACGACGAAGCCGACGCCGTGAAGCTGGCCAACGACAAGCGCGTACGGACTGATTGCCAGCGTGTGGACCACCGACACCGCACGCGGCACCCGACTGGCCGAGCAGATCACGGCGGGTGCGGTGAACATCAACGACGCGTGCACCGCCGCGTTCAGCGCCGAGTCCGCGCCGATGGGCGGCATGAAGGCCTCTGGGCTCGGCCGCCGCCACGGGCAGGCCGGACTGCTTCGCTACACCGAGTCCCAGACCGTCGCCATCCAACGCGTGCCCGTCACCACCACCCGGTTCGGGCTTCCCCGCGGCCCCCTACGGGCGTCTCACCGCAGCATCGCTGGGACTCCTGCGAGTCGTCGCCGGCCGGTGAGTGCACCGGCCAACAACCTCGCCTACTATTACAATCGTTCCCTCGGTGCCAACATAGGTGTAATGTTCGGAGTACGCGTGATGGACAGTTACAGATAACTCGCCTCGACTGCGTCACCGTGACGCTGCCCGGAAGGGACTCACCGACCATGACCACAGCACAGCACGCGCCGACCCCAACAGCGGAGCCCTCGAAGAGGCCCCGGGTGATTCGCCGGACGTCAACGAGCTTCCCGGTCCGCAAGATCGGCAACGACTACCGCGACGTCGGGGCGGCGCCGGACGCCCTGATCCCGGGCAACCCGATGATCTCGCAGATGATGTGCGGGATCTCGATGTTCTTCCCGCCGGGTGAACGGTTCATGATTGCGGCCGCCAAGGCGGTCGAGGATCAGATCGAGGAGCCGGCGCTGCGGGCCGAGATCGACGCGTTCGTCCGTCAGGAGGCCCAGCACGCCAGCGAACACTCCCGGGCGAACAAGTACCTGGCCCGACTCGTGGGTTTGGACAGCGAACAGATCTGCCGGGAAATTGTGGGCTTGTGGGAGTTCATCGAGAAACATGCCAGCCCGAAACTGCGGGCCGGGGTCACAGCGGCGACCGAACACTTCACGGCCATCAACAGCGAGGTCGTGCTCTCCGACCTGGAACTTGCCGACTCGTTCGCCGAGGGCAAGGCCAAGCAGATGTTGATGTGGCACGCCATCGAGGAGTGCGAGCACAGGGCGGTGATGTTCGACGCCCACAAGGACATCGGCGGCTCGGAGCTCGACCGGATCGCGATCATGGCGGTCTACACGATCCCCGCGGTCACGGCGGGGACTCTTCCCGTGATCCGGCTGTTCGCCGCCCACGGACAGCTGACCAACCGTGCCGCGTGGACCACGGGGCTCTCGGTGTTCGGCCGGCGCCTGGCCTGGCCGATCTTCACCAAATACTTGCAGTACTACCGGCCCGGTTTCCACCCGAACCACTCGCCGACGCGGCATCTCGAGCAGTACTGGCGCCGGCGGCTCAACATCGTCGACACCGGCGCGAGGACCACCGCGTGAGCGCCGCCAGGCAGCAGGACCCGGTCGAGGACGAGTTCGCGCAGGTGCGGCGCGCGTTGGCACCCGATCCGGTCGATCACGATGTGATCATCGTGGGCGCCGGGTTCGGTGGGCTCGGTGCCGCCATCGCCTGCACCCGTCTGGGTATCGAGGATTTCCTCATCCTCGACCGCGACGACGGGGTCGGGGGGACCTGGCACACCAACACCTACCCCGGGGCCGCCGTCGACATCGCCTCGGCCACCTACTCCTACTCCTTCGAGCCCAACCCGGACTGGTCGCGGATCTATGCCCCCGGAGCCGAGCTCAAGCAATACGCCGACCACGTCGCCGACACCTACGATCTGCGCCGCCACGTCCGCCACCACACCACCGTCACCGCCGCCCGCTGGGACGAGCTCAGCCAGTCCTGGACTCTGGACATCGACGGGCAGGCTCCGCTGACCGCGCGGATCGTCATCGTAGCCACCGGCATCCTCTCCCAACCCAAGACACCCACCATCCCGGGGTTGGGTGACTACCAGGGCACGCTGATCCACGCCTCACGGTGGCCGAAAGCTGCCGGCCTGGCTGGTAAACGGGTCGCGTTCATCGGCACCGGGGCCACCGCCGTGCAGGCGGTCCCCGAGGTCGCTGCCACCGCGGCACAGGTGGCCGTGTTCCAGCGCACCCCGATCTGGGTCACCCCGAAACCGGATTTGCCGATCCCGCCGATCGTGCGCGGGGTGTTCCGCCGGGTGCCCGCCACCCAACGAGCGGCGCGGCACGTCAACGGCGCCTTCATCGAATACATCGCCAGTGGGCTCATGTACTTCCGGCAGGCCCCCTGGATTCTGAAGTCGTTGGAATCGGTGTCGAAGGCGCATCTGCGGCTCCAGGTCACCGGCCCCGCGATCCGGGAGGCGTTGACCCCGGACTACAACTTCTTCTGTAAACGGCCCACCTTCTCCAACCCCTACTTCCCTGCGTTCAACCGGGACAACGTCGACCTGGTCACCGCGCCCATCGATCACATCAACAGCACCGGAATCGTCACCGAAGACGGCCATGCCCGCGCATTCGACGTCATCGTCCTAGCCACCGGGTTCAAGCTGCAAGAGGAAGGCAACTTTCCGACGTTCCCGATCTACGGCCGTGACGGTGTTGAGCAGGTCGCGTACTGGCGTGAGCACGGGTATGAGTCCTACGACGGCATCACCGTCCACGGGTATCCGAACATGTTCGGGATGAACGACCCGTTCTCGTTCACCGGGTTGTCGTTCTTCTACCAGGCCGAATCCCAGATGGCGCACATCAGCCGGGTGATCGGCGAGCTGCGGAAACGTCATGGTGTCGTCTTCGAGGTGAAACCGCACGCCCAGCGGAAGTTCGTCGCGAAGATGGACTCGCGCGCAGCGAGCACGGTGTGGTTTCGCGGGAGCTGTGCCACCGCGAACAGCTACTACTTCAACGCCGCCGGGCAGACCCGGCTCGCCCGGCTGCACCCGACCGCCTACGTCCAATGGCGCAGCAAGCATTTCCCGCTGTCGGACTACCGCTTCGACACCGCCACCGACCCCCTCGTGCGTGACGCCCACCGTCAGGCCGCCACCAATGCCTCCTAGACGGCGGTACCGCCCGCCCGCGGGGGGACTCGCCCACCGGGACGCGCTCTCGACGATGACCCGGCTGATCGGCACCCGCATCGGCGGCCGGCCCCTCAGACCGGCAAACTCGGCCGCCGACCTCACCCACCGAGCACACCACGCCACGGCCGGGTGCGGGCAAGGAGCGCAGGTCGTGACGGTGAGTCCGTCGCAGGCGGCCGGGTGGGTCGACACCGACGTGGTGCTCAACCGCGGTGACCGGATCGTCGTCCTCGCCGCCGGCTTCCTGTGGGGGGCCCGCCGACTCGGGATGGGCATCGGACCCGACGCCGCGTTGTGGATCCGGGTCGGACAGGGTGCGGTGGTCTCGATGCTCGGCACCGGCATGATCATCGACGCCGAGATGGGCGGGCGGGTGCGGGTCCTCGCGGCCGAACCCGGCGTGCTCGACGACACGGGCGACATCGACGCCACGGTTCGCCGGCCCCGGCTGCGGGGATCCTTCGCGGTCGCCCTGATCCGGTGGGAGGCCGACCTGGTGGCGGGACTGGCGTGGGCGGCGGCGGCGGATCCGGAGTTGTTCGGGGCGCTCGCCTCCCGCGCGTCGCGCCCGGACACCACCCCCGCCGGCTGGCACTACCACCCGCGCCTGGGTGCCGCGGAAATCTTCCACACGCCTAGAGAATCCCCCGGCGAGATCGACTGCCTCACCCACGGTGACGTCGGCATTCTGTGCCGTCCGGTCGACGTGGCCATCACCGAGGACCTGCACCTGTCGTGGTCGTGGAAGGTGGCATCGCTGCCCTCGTCGCTGGCTGAGCACATCGAGCCCACCCACGACTACCTCTCGGTGGCCCTCGCCTTCGACGACGGTCGCGATCTGACCTGGATGTGGTCCAGCGAACTCGCGGTGGGCACCGTGTTCCGCTGCCCACTCACCTACTGGCGCGACCGGGAAACCCACCTGGTGATCCGCAGCGGCAGCGCCGGACTCGGCGCGTGGACCCAGGAGCGGCGCACCATCGCCGCCGACATCCGGGCCGCACTGGCACCCCCCTACCCCCAGCGGGTCACCGCAATCTGGTTGATCGCGAACTCCACCTTCCAACGCGGCATCGGCGCCTGCGCTACCGGACGCTCGACCTCTCGACCTCTGCCGCAGACACCACTGGTTTCGACAAGGAGCAGCACTGATGAAGAACTTCGCCGGGCGCACCGCGGCCATCACCGGGGCCGGAGGTGGGATCGGGCGGGCCCTGGCTGTGGGCCTGGCCGCGGCCGGCGCCAACCTGGCCCTGTCCGACATCAATCCCGCCGGCCTCGCCGACACAGCAGCCCTCCTCGACGGTGCCGACATCACGGTCACCACCACGGTCCTCGACGTCGCCGACCGTGACCAGGTCACAGTCTGGGCCGCGGACACCGCCCGCCATTTCGGGGCCGTGCACCTGGTGTTCAACAACGCCGGCGTAGCCCAAGGCGGTTCCGTGCACACCAACACCTACGCCGACTACGAATGGGTGCTCGGTATCAATTTGTGGGGCGTCATCCACGGCACCAAAGCGTTCCTCCCCTACCTGGTGCAGGCCGGGGATGGCCACATCGTCAACGTCTCCAGCGTCTTCGGCCTGGCGGCCCAACCCGCCACCAGCGCCTACAACACCAGCAAATTCGCTGTCCGGGGCTTCACCGAAGCGTTGCGCCAGGAACTCGACCTGCTCGGCAACGGAGTCAGCGCCACCTGTGTGCACCCGGGAGGGATCCGCACTGACATCGTGCGCACGGGGCGCGTCGGGCAAGGATTCGACGACCTGTTCGGCCCCGGCGGCACCCGGGTCGTGGACCTATTCGACTCGCTTCTGCTGACCAGTCCCGACCGAGCAGCGAAGGTCATCCTCGACGGTGTGCGGCGCAACGCCCGACGCGTCCTCATCGGCCCCGACGCGCGCGCGATCGACCTTGCGCAACGCTTGCTGCCCACCGGCTACCAACGACTGAACACCTCCATGGTGACCGGGCTGGGCTGGCTGCTGGACCGGCTACCCGACCGCCTCCAGCCCCAAGCCGCCACCCACCACACCCCACCGGGTGAGACGAACCCACTGGCCACCACCCGCCCAACCCCCGTCACGGCACGGGCCCCTAGCTACGCGGACGCGAGCACCCACCAGACCACCAGCACGCCCACCGTCGCCGCCCTCTAGCCCACCCCTAAGTTAAGGAGTGACCGATGACGGCACCCACGGTGCTGGTCCGCACCGACGGACCAATCACCACGATCAGCCTGAACCGGCCCGAGGTTCGCAACGCGGTGAACCGGGCAACGGCCGAGGCGCTCGCCGCCGCGTTCCGCGCCTTCGACCAGGACCCCGATGCAGCTGTCGCCGTCTTCCACGGCGAAGACGGAACGTTTTGCGCCGGCGCCGATCTGACAGCGGTCGCCGACGGAGACCCGAACCGTTTCGCGCCCGACGGCGACGCTCCGATGGGCGTGTCCCGGCTGCGACTGTCCAAGCCGGTCATCGCTGCGATTACCGGTCACGCGGCCGCGGGCGGCCTCGAGCTCGCCCTGTGGGCTGATCTACGGATCGCTGAGCAGGACGCGATCCTCGGCGTCTTCTGCCGCCGGTGGGGTGTGCCATTGATCGATGGTGGAACGGTGCGGCTGCCGAGGCTGATCGGTACGAGCCACGCAATGGACCTCGTGCCCACCGGGCGCCCGGTCGATGCCGCCGAAGCACTCCGCATGGGACTCGTGAACCGTGTTGTCCCCGTGGGACAGGCGATCGCCGCAGCCCACCAGCTTGCCCGTGAGCTCGCCGCGTTCCCGCAGACCTGCCTACGACACGACCGGCTCTCGGTGCTCGAACAAGAAGGCTTGAGCGAGAAAGACGCGTTCGCAGGCGAGTACGACCACGGCGTGGTATCGCTTTCCGCGGACACCCTGGCCGGCGCCGGACGGTTTGCCGGTGGCGCCGGGCGCCACGGATCATTCGAGAACATCGGCACGACGTGGCCATCAGCCGCAACGACATCTCCAGCATGAGTCCGGCACCGACCGCCAGTTCCGGACAATCTTGCCGGGGTGCTGGAGATGCGCGGCTACGATCAGCCCGCGCGAAGCGCCCGCCACAGGATCGGTGAACCAAACCCATGAATGCGCCCGCAACGAGCACAATCATTTCCCGCCTGCGCCCGCTCGCCGCACGGTCGGTGATTCTCAGTGTGCTGCTCGCCGCTCACCCCCCCGAAGCGGCGGTGGCCGACCTCATCGGCTTCGCCGACGCGTTCGGGATCCAGCCCATGACGACCCGGGTCGCGTTGAGCCGCATGGTCACTGCCGGCGATCTCGACCGCACCGATGCCACCTACCGCCTCAGCGCCCGCCTGCTCGCCCGCCAACACCGCCAAGACCGTCTCCTGAACGCCCGGGCAACCGAACCCTGGGATTACCGCTGGCGGACGGTGGTGGACGTGAGCACGGGCGACAACCCAGGCGCGCATACGGCGTTGCGCACCCGGCTGCGGGATCAGCGGTTCGGCGAACTCCGCGAAGGGGTGTGGCTGCGGCCGGACAACCTCGACCTCGATCACCCGGCGGCCCCAGGAACTTCGCTCGAACTGCTCAGCGCCGTGCCCGACACCGATTCGACGACGCTGGCCCAGCGGCTGTTCAATCTCGACGACTGGGCGGAGACCGCCAACGGCCTACTGTCGGCCCTGCGCGACGCGCACACCCCCATGGAACGCGTCACGGTCGCCGCCGCGATCGTGCGGCACCTGCTCACCGACCCCCTAATGCCAGCCGACCTGCTCGAGGACACCTGGCCAGGACCCGCACTCCACGCCACCTACAGCGACTACCAACACGAACTCGCCGACTTGCGAGACACACTGCGGGACTGAGGAACCAATCAGGTACGCCCCAGGTCATCGCACAACTCATCCTCCTCAACCTCGGGGGACCCGCGTCGCAGCGTGCGTGTTACATAAATAGTCACCTGAGTGGTAAAATTGTAATATCGGTAAGCCCGACACCCTCAGGGGTCGCGCCGTCGCCGACCGAACGCGACGCCATCGACCTGCCATCACAGCCGGGAGTTCACTCATGACCGCTGCTCTGCCTATCCACGGCGCTGATCTGCACCGGTCGTTGCCCGGTGCCACCCACCAGGTGCTCAACCAGGTCGAGGACTTGGTGGACATCGACGCGTTCGATGGTGACGCCGTCGCTTCCTTCGCCCTAGGCGAGTACCAGGCGGGCTGGGCGGCTGAGCGGGCCCGGAAGCTGGCCGCCTCGGTGTGGAGCGCCGACACCCAGTACGCCGCCCGGCTGTCGCACCGCAACCCCCCGCAGCTGCGCACCGTGGACCGCACCGGGCACCGCATCGACGCGGTCGAGTTCCATCCCGCTTACCACCAGCTGATGACCACCGCCTACCGCGCCGGGGTCCACGCCCTGCCCTGGGCACCCGAGGCGGCCACCGCCGGCACCGGTGGGCACGTCGCCCGCGCCGTGCTGTCCTACCTGTGGAACCAGGTCGACGGCGGCACCGCCTGCCCCACCGGCATGACCTACGCCGCCGTCCCGATCCTCGCCGACGCCCCCGGTCTGGGCCTGTGGGCCGAGCGGGCCGCCGCCCTGGACTACGACCCCACCTTCGCACCCGTCGAGCACAAGACGTCGGCGCACATCGGGTTCGCGATGACCGAGAAGCAAGGCGGATCCGACCTCCGCGCCAACCAGACCACCGCCGTCCCCGAGACCAGCCGGCGGGGCCCCGGTGAGGCCTACCTGCTCACCGGGCAC
>JAABUZ0100008278.1_pt1 | contig 12279 bp, 8 predicted proteins | sample 5562091 | NCBI WGS metagenome assembly JAABUZ01 (sample SAMN12813069, study PRJNA571459) | rock metagenome | isolation source: Antarctica rocks | place: Antarctica: Victoria Land, Linnaeus Terrace sud | collected 2015-12-21
AATCGATCAAAGGGTGCGGGAAATATATCCAGACCTACTGATTTTGAAGATCGAAGGCAAAGGCGTGGATGCCAGCGTTTATCCATCTCGGGTCACGGACTCAGAGCCGAGGCATGTTCTTGCCGCGTTGAGTGAGATGCTGGGTCCCGGTGTGCGACTGGTTCCTCTCGATCCGTCCTTGAAATCGAACTGAGACGTGCTGCCGAGATGCTCGCCCCATACACAAGGCGGGTGCCCCGATCGTACGACGACGCCAAAGTATTGGACAACTGGGTAAGCTGCTGAACAGCGTGTTGGCGCACACGTTTGAATGGCTACGAAGAAGGCCGAAGAAAGCGCGCTTCCACGGAGACCAGGCCGACGCCCTCGGCATATACCGATACCTGCTGCTCGGGGCCTTGTCGTTCAGGGTTCTTCCTGATCCAAACGACTCGTCCGAGATGGAGGATGCCGGTGTCCGAGTGCGTTCCCTTCAGGTCCCCACCTTCGACGTGGTAGGGCGTGTCTTCGGTGACGATGCATGATTCACAGTATTCGACTGGTTTCACAAGCCACCTCGTTGCGGCATCGGTGTTGTCGGCACAGGGTGTCAAGCCTACTACGCCGGTACCCCGGCGCATAGGGACCATGATTCCCGATTGGAATGTTGCCAAAACCCCACTTCACCGGGTCGAGCTTTTGGGTGCAACTCTGTTGGCAGCGAGGGAAGCAGGCTGCAGGGTGTCGCGGAGAAAGAAGATGATCGTGCCCGCGATGATGAGCGAGACGGACATGAGCAGGAAGCCGGCGCGGGAGTTTCCCGTGTGGGCCTCAAGCAGGCCGACCAGCCAGCTACCGAGGAAGGCACCCAATCCGCCGCAGCTGTTGACCGCGGCAGTGACCTCGCCGGCGACGTTGTCGGGCAGCATCTCCGGGATGATGGCGAAGAAGGGACCGTAGGGCGCGTACATGCAGCCCCCAGCGAGAATGAGGCAGGCGTAGGCCCACCAGAAGCTGGTGGAGGCTGTGAAGAAGGAGCCGAGCATGGCGATGCCGGCGAGAACGAGAAAAGGCCAGACGAACTGCTTGCGGCGGGAGCTACGGTCGGAGAAGTGGGAGACGAGCAGCATGAGGAGAATGGCGACGAAGTAGGGAATGGCGCTGAGGAGGCCGGTGATGGCAATACCGCGGGCTGCGCCTTTCTGAATCACGGTTGGGAGCCAAATGACGAAGCCGTAGACGCCGACGCTCCAGAAGAGGTACTGGAGGCAGAGCCAAAGGACGACGGGGTTCCGGAGAATCGAACTGACGCCGGTGATCCCTGGTATGAGCGATTGCTCGTGTTGGAGCGTTTTCGTGAGGTAGGTACGGCTCTCCTCGCCCATCCAGGCTGCCTGCTGAGGCTTGTCTCTGATAACCATAAGCCAAAGGAAGGCCCAAAGGATTGAGGGGACGCCCTCGATGATGAAGGCCTTTTGCCAGCCGACGGCCTTGATGATGTATCCCGTAGCTGCAGACATCCAGAGGATGGTGACGGGGTTGCCGAGGATGAGGAGAGTGTTGGTGCGGGATCGCTCGGCGCGCGTGAACCAACTGCTGAGCAGGATAAGCATGCCGGGCAGGACAAAGCTCTCTGCGGCGCCGAGCAGCATGCGATCGAGCGCGAGCAGCCAGAAGCTCTGGATAACGCCTGTGAGCGAGGCGAGTGTACCCCAGGCGACGAGGGCGAAGAAGATGAGGCGACGGGCGCTCTTCTTGCGGGCGTAGGCCGCTCCGGGAATCTGGAAGAGGAAGTATCCCAGAAAGAACAGCGAGCCGAGCAGGGCGGAGCGGGAGTTGCTGATGTGGAGCGTAGTCGCAAGCCCGGCCGCAGCGCCGAAGCCGTAGTTGGCGCGATCGACGTAGGCGAGGCTGTAGGTGATGAAGACGGCGGGAACGATGTAGAGCCAGCGCTTACGTAATTCCGCGCGGGTATGAGCGTCCCTCTCTGAGTTTGAAAGATGCTGGCCGAGATTGGGGAGGTTATTCAATTGATCCGGCGGATTAGGACTTGGTGCGCGGTTGCTTTCTCTTTGCCAGGATGGTGTTGAACTGGTCGCGGGACATCTTCAGTTTATCCGGATGCGCGTCTATCCATTTCGCGAGGGCATCGTATTTGGCGGGCGTCCAACCGCCTTCGAACTCGGCGCCGTTCTTGCCCAGGCGATTGAGCTCGAAGTTGAAAGCATCTTCGAGGTTGGTGAACTCCGCCGATGCGACTGCCTGCTCCGCGAGAATGGCTGGGATGAAGATGACGCCATCGGTCTTGGCGAGCACGAGGTCGCCGGGAAGGACGGTGGCGCGGCCGATGCGAATGGGCGCGTTGATGGAGGTAAGCGTCATCTGGGCCCAGGCGGAGGGATCGTAGCCGCGGTAGAGGCCATTGAAGTCGGGGATTTCGCGATTCTCTTCGGCATCCCGGATGCCTGCGTCGAAGACGAAGCCGGTGTGGGTATGGGCGGCGATCCCGTTGCCGAGATTGGATCCGATCAGGGTGCCTTCGACGATTTTGCCGAAGCCGTCGGCCACGTAGACGTCGCCGATCTGCAGCTCATTGATGGGCCAGCTGTTGTTGCCGCTGACGCGGCCTTCGGCCTTGCCCTCAGCGGTGATGGCCCGGATCATGTCGGGGCGGAGGGGCATGTATTGTGCGGTGAGTGCGCGGCCGGCGAACGGTTTTTGCGGATGCAGAGCCTGGAAGCCGCCGTCGAACTGGCTCTTGTAGCCGAGGTTGCCGAGGTACTCCCAGACATCCTCGATGGAGACGTCGAGGGCGCGTTTCAGGAGATCGTCGGGGATCTTAGGACGGCCGTCAGGGAAGCGGTCGCCCTTCCAATCTGACGTGTAGAACATCATCTGGTCCTTGGTCATCTTTACCTGCGCGAACACTGGCGCCACCGAGGCGACGGTGCAGGCAAGCACTGCCGTCCAAATCAACTTCTTCATATACGTTTCTCCGTTCCTAGAGAGAGGCTTCCGAGGTTTGTAAGCGTGGTTATCCGGCGTCCTCGGGGTGCTAGCTGAAGAGCGCGTCGTCGAGCGATTGCTTGTCATCCCACATGGGGGTCGGCTCGAAGTATCCGGTGCCGGGCTTAAGGTGACGCTTGACCTCTTCGTCGTTCAGGGTGACGCCGAGGCCCGGGGCATCAGGGACCTTGATGTAGCCGCGGTTGATGATGGGCTTTTCGATGCCGTTGACGAGATTGCCCCAGAAGGGGACGTCGAGAGAGTGGTTTTCGAGTGCCAGGAAGTTGCGGGTGGCGGCAGCGCAGTGGACGTTGGCCATGCAGCTGACAGGCGTTCCAGCGAAATGCATCGCCATGGGGACGCCGTAGCGGAAGGCCATGTCGCCGATCTTGTGGGTGCGCAGGATGCCCCCGGAGGTGGCGAGATCCGGATGAATCTTGTCGATGGCGTGATTCTTGCAGAGGTTCTCGAAGTCAGCGATCTCGTAGATGTCCTCGCCGGTGATGGTGGGCGTGGGACTGGCGTCGGTGACCTCCTTGAGGAGATCGGTGTAGTACCAGGGGATGACATCCTCCATCCACTCGAGGTTGAACTTCTCGTAGGCTTTGCCGAGGCGGATGATGGACTTTACGCCGATGTGGCCGAGATGGTCGGTGCAGAGCGGGATGTCGTAGCCGATGGCATCGCGCACGGCGGCGACATACTCGCACATGCGATCGATACCCTTGTCGGTGACCTCGATGCCGGTGAACGGGTGCGGCTGGTTGCGGAGCTCCCACTTGCTAAGGCCCGCGGGCTGCATCAGTGCGTTTGGGATGCCTTCGAGGACGTCGACGCCTAGATCCATCTTGATCCAGGTGAGCCCCATCTCCTTGCGTTCCTTGGCGCGCTGTCCATAGACCTTTGGGTCCTCGGACTCGGTGGTGTCGGCGTAGATGCGAATGTTGTCTCGCCACTTGCCGCCGAGCATCTGGTAGACGGGGCAGTTGTAGACCTTGCCGGCGATGTCCCAGAGAGCCATCTCGATCGCGCAGACGCCGCCGGCCTGGCGGGAGATGCCCCCGAACTGGGCGATCTTCTCGAAGAGGAAGTCAACGTTGAGCGGGTTCTCGCCCACGATCCGGCTCTTGAGCACCATGGCGTACTGGTAGCCGGCGATGTCCCGAACTTCGCCAAGGCCGTAGACGCCCTGGTTGGTGTCGATGCGGATGAGCACGCATGGGCTGGGGCCAGGCTTGACGACGACGGCGTAGCGGAGGTCGGTGATCTTGAGCGTTGAAGGGCTGGAGTGGCGATTGACGTTCTGCATCGCGGGCTCAGCTTCGGCCTTTTCGGCCAGTGTACCGAGCAGGCCACCGGCGAGCAGACCGAGTGTGGACTTGAGGACACCGCGGCGGTTGTACTTGGAACTCTTGACGTCGATCATTTCGTTCTCCAATCGGGAATGAACTCTGGTATTGCATTGCTTCGGGGGTTCGGAGGAGGCGTGGAAGAGAGAACTCCTGGGTACAGCTCAAATTTGTCGTTTCAGCCCCACCAGGTCTCTCCTGGAGCGAGGTGCGCCTTGGCGACGTCGGGATTGATGTCAACACCGAGACCGGGCTTGTCCTCTATGGTGTAGTAGCCGTCCTTCCAGAACGGGCCTTCGTGCGTCACCAGGTCCGGCCACCAGTCGACCCACTTGGCGAGTTCGTGGATGCGGAAGCCGCGCATAGCGGATGCGGCATGCACGGAGGCGATGGTGCCGATGGGGCTAGCCGGATTGTGGGCGGCGGTCCAGATCTCCCACATATCGGCGAGGTCGGAGATTCGCTTGGACTCGAGGAGGCCGCCAGACTTGGGGATGTCGATGTGAACGCCGGCGCAGGCCTGGCTTTCGATCAGGGTTCTGAAGCCGTGGACGCCGTAGAGGTTTTCGTCGGTGCAGATGGGCGTTCGCGTGGCACGGGCGAGCCTAGCTAACGCATCGATGTTCTCGGGTGGGAGGGGATCTTCCACCCACATTGGCTGGATGTGTTCGAGGGCGTTCAGCAGCTGGATTGCGTCCTGGGTGTCGTACTTCCAATGATTCTCGATGGCGAAGTCGATCACCGGACCGAGTTCTCCGCGTACGGCTTCCATTTTGGTGACGATGCGGCTGATGTCGCGGTTGGTAAGAGCCTTGTTGTAGAAGTCATGCCCGGGCTCGGCGTAGGTGGGATCGGCACTAACTGGGATGTTGTCGCCCTGGAACTTGAAGGCGGTGAAGCCGTACTTATTGTTTGCCTTGACCTCGGCGGCCTGGTCGCGCCAAGCTGAGATTTCGATTGGCCGGTTGGGCGCCTGGAGCGTGCGATAGAAGCGAACGCGATCCCGGAATCGGCCGCCGAGGAGGTTGCAGACGGGCGTTTGCAGGATGCGGCCGGCGAGGTCCCAGAGGGCGATCTCGATCCCGCTTGCGGCGGTGATCGTGATGCCGCTGATCGCTCCTGCACCTCCGCTCATCAGGAGCATCTTGTGATAGAGCTTGTCGACGTTCATGGGGTCTTCGCCGACGACAATCGGCTTCAACTGATTTAGGACGAGATCCTTGACGCCCGGTCCCCAGTACGCTTCCCCGATGCCGCAGATGCCGGCGTCGGTCTCGATTTTGATGAGGTTCCAATCCCACGTACCGCGCACAATCATGCACTTCACGTCGGTGATCTTGACTTTTTTGCGCAAGCTGTCGGCGAGACCCCGATACGGCTGCGCGAGCATGCACGCTCCGGCGGCCAAGCCTTGAATGAAAGCTCTTCGATCCTTTTGCACGTCTTTCCTCCGCAAACCCAGACAGACAGCGCGTGATGCCGCGAGTGAAGTGACTTCGCTGAGCGAAGCCAGAGGGAAACAAGGGGCTCGCCCAGTGGGGGGAGAGCTCCATCGGGGGTTAGAAGTACAAGGTCGCGGAGGCCTGCAGATCGCGGTTGTCCTGCACCGTGCCGGTAATCTGGCCAGCGGTTCCGGACCCAAGCGCGGCATTGGGGATGGCGAAGTTCGGGGTGTTGAATGCGTTGAAGGCGTCGAGTTTAAAGTTCACGCTCTTGCTTTCGTACAGCTTGACGCGGCGCTGGAGGCCGATGTCCCAGTTTTTGGTGCTGGGGCCGTAGAGGGTCGAGCGAGCGGAGTTGCCGTAAGTGTTTGCGACCGGGATCTGGAAGGCGCACGGCGTGCCATTGGCCAGAGTGGTCGTGTTCACGGGACAGAGGGTCGTATCGAAGAACTTCAGGGGATTGCCGTGATCGATCTTGCCTCGGGCACCGATGCGATTCGGGAACGAGGGTGAACCGCTGTTGACGCCACTATTGAGGCCGACGGTGAACGGCGCGCCTGAGCCATAGGTCGTAATTGCGTCCACCTCAAAGCCGCCGACGACGTGAGAGAGGAGACCATGCGTGAGGAACTGCCGCCCCCCACCGAACGGGAGTTCGTAGGCAAGGCTGCTGACCAAGCGGTGCTTCTGGTCGAAGCCTGAGGCACCATATCCCGCGCGGAGGTTGGTGATGGTCTGCGGGTTGCCAGCTGAACCGCCGCCCGAGGCCGCGGAGCCGCCGTAATCGAGCGACTTGCTAAAGGTGTAGCTGATGAGAGCCGTCAAGCCCCGGATATTGCGAACCGTGTATTTGGTCTGGAGGCTGTTGTAGTTCGAGGCGTTGATCTCATCGGCCTGGACCCAGGTGGAGATGTTGTTCAAGGGCTGGATCAGGCGGCGAAGCGTGGTCGACGTGGGCCCGCCAGGCTGGATGAGTCCAACCTCGTTGGGATTGTAGATGTAGGTGAGATGGAGGCTGTGACTTCCCGCATACGCTACCTCAACCAGCCCGGCGCGGGTTTGGTGCTCGACGCCAAAGGTGTAGGTCTGCATATTTGGGGTCTGGTTGGTCATCGAGTGAGCAACGATAGCAGGCGCCGCCGCGTTAAGCAGGGCGGTGTTGGTGAGAGTCGCTGCCGAAAGTGCGACAGCACCTTGCGGGAAGAGATTGTTGATGACCGGCTGGCAGCTTGCACTGGTGTTGGTCGCGGTGCACTGGTTGGATGGTGCGAAAGACGCGGCGAGCGGGAAGGTCGCGGGGCTCGAGAAGGTCTGCGAGATGGTGAATGGCGGATTCTGCCCGAGTTCGTCCGAGGCGGAGAAGGGATCCGGAAAGTAAGAGATTCCGAAGCCAGCGCGGAGCACGGTTGAGCCTTTGCCATCAAGGTCGAATGCAAGCCCAAGGCGTGGTCCAAGGTTGCCGTAGCGGGTCTGGATGCCAGCGCTGCGACTGATTCCGTTCACGCCGGCGAAGACGAAGGCGAGCTTGCTGAAATCGAAGTTCGCCAGCTTGTTGTTCTTCTCAACATCCGGCGTGAAGACATCGTAGCGGAGGCCTAGGTTCAGAGTGAGACGGGGCGTCACTTTCCAGTCATCCTGGACGAAGCCTGCATACTGAACGTTGGTGATGTAGTAAGGCACCTGCAGGAAATTACGGCTGCCCGCGTTCGGGAGACCGAGCAGGATGGATGCAAGCCCGGAGCCTCCTGCGGCTGCCGTTCCGCTGTTGGTGAAGTTATCGCCGAAGGTCAAAGCGCCACGGGTCGTGGTGTTGGTGAAGGGAGATGCGAGAACGCGCACATAACGAAAGCCGACCTTGACCTGGTTATTTCCTTTTGAAATGGAGAGTGTGTCTTCGAACTGGATGTCCGTCTGCCGCGGGTTTGCAGGAAGGAAGGCGGTTCCGCCTTGCAGGCAGGTGAACTCAGAGCCGCAAGAGCTTCCCACTGTCACGTTTGGAAGGCCGGTGGTGAATGGGGAGATGTTGAGTCCCGTGATGCCCAGCGAGGTCGACGAATTGTGGCCGAAGTCCGATTGTGTAGTGAACGGGTTGGTACGTGCGTAACCTGTACGGAACTCGTTGAATACAGCCGGACTGAACAGGTGAGTTTCGTTCAGCGAAAGCCCCTGCGCGATGAGCGTGGTGTTCTGGATACCCGCGACGTATGGGCCGAGATCGAATTTGGCGGCGGCGGCCGGGGGTGTCGGAAGGCAGCAGGTACCCTGGCCGCCGACGAGCGGATTGGGAGCGCTCTGGATGAAGCGCTCGTAGCTGAAACGTCCAAAGGCGGAGTCCCGATCGCTCGCATGGTAATCGATGCGCACGTTTCCGCCGTTGTCGTCGATGATCTGATTGGCGGTCGAGGTGTAGTTGTTGAAGCTGCCGGCCGTCTGCGGCAAGGGGTAGATGCTGGCGAGATTCAGACCTACCTGGTTCAGGCGGGTGGGGCAGATGACATTGGGGTGGAGACCATCGCAGCCCATAAATTGAGTACGGGTGAAGGTATTCCCGTTCTGGACGGTGGTCAGTGGATCATAGATCGGTATGGGCGCACCGGCTGCGTTGGTGTAGGCACTGAAGTCGCCCAGGCGCTCGGCCGCGGTTGGAACGCTGTTGAGGTTGGTGATGCCGCGCAGCGAACGCTGACCGTAGTAGTCAGCGAAGAAGAAGAGTTTATCTTTCTTTATTGCTCCGGCGACGGCTCCACCGAACTGGCCGCGGCGGTAGGCGGGCTTTTGCGTCGTTGAGCCAACGCGCGCGAAGTAGTTGCGGGCGTCGACCGCGCTGTTACGAAGGTAGGCGAAGACTTCGCCGTGCAGACCGTTCGAACCCGAGCGGGTCGAGACGGACACGACGCCCGCGCCACCGCCAAAGTCGGCGGAGTAGGAGCCGGTCAGCACCTTGAATTCGGCGATCGATTCGACCGAGGGTTGCACCATGACAGTGTTGAAGGTCCACTCGTTGTCAACGATTCCGTCGACGAGGTAGGCATTGGTGTTGGCCTGGCTTCCGAGCGAGTTGAAGTTCGAAGAGGCGCGTGGATTGAACGAACTGGAACCCGAGAGATTTTCGCCAGCCTGGCCCGGCGTCACGCCAGGGACAAGATAGACGAGCGAGGCAAAGTTGCGGCCGTTCAAGGGAAGGTTCTGTACCTGCTTCTTCCCGACGACCTCGCCGAGCTCCGAACTGTCCAAGCGAATGAGCGGAGGCGCTGTGTTGACCTCCACCGTCTCCGAAGAGCCACCGATCTCCAACGTGAAGTCGATTCTGGCTCTCTGGTCGATATCGACGACCACATTGTTCGATACGGTTCGCTTGAAGCCGGACATCTCGGCTGACACGTTGTAGGTGCCGGGAATGAGGAACTCGACGTCGTATTCGCCGCTCCCGTTTGTCTTCTTGGCGGAGCTCGTTCCTTTGCCGGTGTCGGTGATCGTCACCGTTGCGTTTGGAAGGACTGCTCCCGAGGCGTCGCGAACCGTTCCGAGGATGCTTCCGGTGGTCACTTGTGACAGGGCAGTGCCATACAGGCAGACAAATAGGATGAGTGCTGATACGAACGATCGTGCTTTGCTGGTGCACATCTTTTGACTTGCCTCCCGAAACAGACGCATGTCTGCCTCCAGCGAAGGTTCGATTTCACTCGCGTGACATTTCTCCCTGGAAAGGCTGACCCAGACCTTATAGGTATCCGGTAGATAAGAGTGAAGCAAAAGGTGGAGACAGTCTTATGGGAGCTGCGGATCTTGACCGGCGGTCAGGTGTAGACCCGCACGGACTGAGAGGCGTGTAACTGCTTCCAGGCAGTTATGCTGACCTGCTTGCCACATTTCAGCTCCGATTGAGCATTGATTTGAAGAAGCTCCCTCGTCTCCTGGACTGTGCGACGCGAGGGGTATGCTTCAGGGAAGGAGATCTTGATCCCTATGCGCAAGTGGCTGCTGCTGCCCCTCATGACCTGCTTCGTATTTGCAGCGAGTCGGCCGCCTGACATTGCATTTCGCATCCACATGATCGATCCCGGCTATAGCGAAACTGCTGCTGTAGCGGATCTGAACAACGATGGCAAGCCGGACATCATCTCTGGCGAGAGCTGGTACGAAGCGCCTCACTGGGTCAAACATCCGCTTCGGCAAATCGACTACAGCCAGAACTACATCGACAACTTCACCGACCTGCCGATTGACGTCGATGGCGACGGCTGGACCGACATCGTGCAGTTCAGCTACTTCGCGCACAATATCGTCTGGCTGAAGAATCCGGGAAAGACGGGTAGCCCGTGGAAGGTGGAGGAGATCGATAACAGCGGACCCACTGAGTTTGCGTTTCTGGTCGATCTGAATAACGACGGGAAGGCGATGGAACTGCTGCCCGAGATTGATCGCCCCAATGTTCCGCTGGCCTGGTATGAGCTGCAGAACGGAAGATTTGTAAAGCACATCGTTGCGCAGCACGGCTTCGGGCACGGGATCGGCGTGGGCGATGTGAATGGCGATGGTCGTAATGACATCCTTACGCCGAAAGGATGGCTGGAGGCTCCAGCGGATGTTAACGCGACAGGCGACTGGACCTTTCACGCGACGGACTGGGACCAGCACCCCATACCGCCGGCTGGGCGGGAGACGGGTGCGCCGGCAACCGTTGGAGCTGCCCAAGGAGCGGGCACCGCCGCGCGAACTCCGGCACGGGGATCGCAGTTCGGGTATATGCACCTGCTCGATCTGAATGGGGATGGCAGGATGGATCTGCTGACAGGAATGGCCCACGAATATGGGATTGCGTGGTACGAACAGACTGCGGACGGGCAATGGGTTCAGCACGTAATCGATAGCAGCTGGTCGCAGGCGCATGCCTCCACGCTGGTGGATCTGAATGGCGATGGGCGGCTGGATTTCGTTACGGGCAAGCGCTACTTCGCGCATAACGGGATCGACCCTGGCTCGCGTGAGCCTGTTGGGCTGTATTGGTATGAGTATCGAAAGGCGCCGCCCACAGCGGCCACGGCGCATGCCCCCGCCAACGGAGGTGTGGAGTGGATCCGCCACATCATCGACTATGGAGGACGGATGGGTGGAGGCATGCAGATTGTTGTCGCCGATATGGACGGGGATGGGGATTTGGATGTGGTCAGCGGCGGCAAAGCGGGGCTGTTTCTGGCGGAGAACTTATCGAAGTCGCCCAAGGCGTCGAAATAGGAAGGGCGAAGCAAATCGGTAGGGAAGTGAATCGTTTGTGAGTAGGTACAACCTGCTTGGAGGGGCAGTGTGCTTCAGAACTATTGGAACGGAGCAGTTTGACAATGGCGAAATCGCCGAGTAGGTAATGTGTGCTGGATGAGACGTCTCACTTCAATTCAGGCTCGACGGAACGGCCAGAGGTTGCTGGTGTAGTTCTTGGCCACACTAAATTGGACCATTGCAGGCTCGGGATGCTGTTGGAAGACTCATTTCGGGTGTGATCGGAGAGCTGCGCTGGTGCGAGCGATGCGACGTTCCTCCCGCTGTCACATGAACTCGATGAGGTCGTTATGAATCGCAGGACGTTTCTCTCCACTGCCGGAGCAGTCCTAGCCGACCCGTTTGTCAGTTCCATGCTGCCTGCGCAGGTCAAGAAGCGGGGCGCCGCGGCGACACAGCATGGAGCTCAAACGGAAGGTGCACGTGCCGACCATACTCTCTCGATTGAGCCTTGCTCGATCGAGATCTCGCCGGGGATCACGATCAAAACGGTCGGCTACAACGGGCAGGTGCCGGGTGCGCTGCTTCGTTTGGCCGAGGGGAGACCGGTTACGATCGATGTGCTCAATCGGACGCCGAACGCTACCTTGTGCACTGGCATGGGCTGGCGATCGATTCGTTGAATGACGGGGCGATGGAGGAAGGATCGCCGATGGTCCCTCCTGGCGGTCGCCATCGCTACAGCTTCACGCCTCGTCCGTCTGGAACCAGGTGGTATCACACTCACAACGCGGCTTTATCGAACCTTTCACTCGGAGCGTACACGGGGCAGTTCGGCTTTCTGCTGTTGGAGAGGAAGCAGGATCCCGGGCATTACGATCAGGAGATCTTCCTCGCCATTCACCATTGGGAGCCGTCCTTCGTCCCGATGGTGGAGAAGATGCAGAATCAGTCCGTGAACAACCCTAAATCTTCCGGGTCCGATGTTGGCTACACCTATGCAACCATCAACCAGGATCGACTCGGCGCTGGGGAGCCCATACGCGTGAAGGAAGGACAGAAGGTATTGATGCGCCTGCTCAACGCCAGCGCGACCGGGAACGTGATCTTAGCGTTTCCGGGGCATACCTTCAACGTGATCGCGCTTGATGGAAACGCGGTGCCGAACCCGAAGAAGGTCGAGGTACTGTCGATTGCCGCGGCAGAGAGGGTGGACGCTATCGTCGAGATGAACGCACCCGGGGTCTGGGTGCTCGGCTCGACGCTGGTGGAGGCTCGAGCGATGG
>JAABUZ0100008279.1_pt1 | contig 12278 bp, 9 predicted proteins | sample 5562091 | NCBI WGS metagenome assembly JAABUZ01 (sample SAMN12813069, study PRJNA571459) | rock metagenome | isolation source: Antarctica rocks | place: Antarctica: Victoria Land, Linnaeus Terrace sud | collected 2015-12-21
AGGGTGAATGACCCCACCGCGCCCGCCTTCATCGAATAGGAGGTGCGGTCGGCACGGCCCTGGTCGTCGACCCATACGTCGATCGGGAACACAATGGTCCCGAACTGCTTCTTGAACGTGTCGGCCGTCGCCTGACCAAAGGCACCCTGCTGCACCGCACGCTGCATGTCGACCTGCGCCCGGTAGTGGGTGGTGTGCACGCCGCGGACCTGCTCCTCGCCGACCTTGGTGACCGACTGGCTGGAGCCCTTCAGGTACTTCAGCACCTGGGTGGGGTCCGAGGTCTGGCTGACGTTGCCCAACGCGCCGTTACCACCCATGGACTTTGAGAGCTCAGCCAGGTCGATCTTGATCCAGGGCTTGCCACCGAGCGCGCCGGAGACTTGGGCCGGCAGCTTTTCGTAGATGGTCCCACCGATGACCCGGGTCTCGATCGCACCGACCTGCGGCAGGGTGAGGTTGATCGTGCCGCGGTGGTTGACGAAGTCGTACGCACCTGTCCCGGTGATCGGCACGCTCTGCCCCGCCGCGTTTATCGAGCCCGAAAGGGCCAGTCGAGCGTTGCTGGTCGTGGTCTTGGTCGAGGCATTGGAGACCAGCTGGAACGCGGACTCGGCTTCTGCGCTGCTGCTCGCGCTGGCGCTGCCGCTGGCACTGCTGCTCGACGGGCTGCTCGCTGTGGTGCCGCTGGAGGAGATGCCCCCACCCGTACTGCCGCCGCTGCTTCCGCACGCGGCCAGCACGGCTGCGGAAAGGGCGACGGGCACGACAGCCAGGCGGCGACGCAACGACACGGGGACTCCTCGGGGTGGGTAGCACTACACAGAGTGACCGCACTATCGACGATAGGCCACCGCACGCTGGGCTGACACCCCCGTCAAGCCGACGTACTTCAACCGGCTCGCCGTTCTGGTCCGCCCTTGGCCGCCCCAAACGGGGTGTCGTGCGCCAGAACCGCGAGCCGGCCACCGGAGACGGGCGTGGGCCAGCATCAACAGTCTGGCGCGAGAACACAAGGGCCGGGCATGCAGCGAGGGGACGGCTCTCAAGAGCCGCCCCCTCGCTGAAGAGCACCTGCGCCCGCCGGCCTGCTGACGACCCCGCCGGTTACTGCTGTTGAGACCTGCTCAGAAGTCCATGTCCCCGCCGCCGCCGGGCATTGCCGGTGCCGGGTTCTTCTCCGGCTTGTCGGCGATGACGGCCTCGGTGGTCAGGAACAGGGCCGCGATCGAGGCCGCGTTCTGCAGCGCCGAGCGAGTCACCTTTGCCGGCTCGATGATCCCGGTCGCGACCATGTCGACGTACTCGCCGGTGGCGGCGTTGAGGCCGTAGCCCGCCTCCAGCCCGCGCACCTTCTCGACGACGACGCCACCCTCGAGGCCGGCGTTGATCGCGATCTGCTTGATCGGCGCCTCGAGCGCGATGCGCACGATGTTGGCACCGGTCGCCTCGTCACCGGACAGGTCGAGCTTGTCGAACGCTGAGACACTGGCGGCCAGCAGGGCGACGCCACCACCGGGAAGCACACCCTCTTCGACAGCCGCCTTGGCGTTGCGCACGGCGTCTTCGATGCGGTGCTTGCGCTCCTTGAGCTCGACCTCAGTCGCCGCGCCGACCTTGATGACGGCCACGCCGCCGGCCAACTTGGCCAGGCGCTCCTGCAGCTTCTCCCGGTCGTAGTCCGAGTCGCTCTTGTCGATCTCGGCACGGATCTGGTTGACGCGGCCGGTGATCTGGTCGGCGTCGCCCGCTCCCTCGACGATGGTGGTCTCGTCCTTGGTGATGGTGACCTTGCGGGCGCGGCCAAGCAGCTCGACGCCGGCGTTCTCGAGCTTGAGGCCGACCTCCTCGCTGATGACCTGGCCGCCGGACAGGATCGCGATGTCCTGCAGCATCGCCTTCCGGCGGTCGCCGAACCCAGGGGCCTTGACGGCGGCGCTCTTGAACGTGCCACGGATCTTGTTGACGACCAGGGTCGCCAGGGCCTCACCCTCGACGTCCTCTGAGATGATCACTAGCGGCTTGCCGCCCTGCATGACCTTCTCGAGCAGCGGCAGCAGGTCCTTGACCGAGGAGATCTTGCTGTTGACGATCAGGAGGTAGGGGTCGTCGAGCACGGCCTCCATGCGCTCCGGGTCGCTGACGAAGTAGGGCGAGATGTAGCCCTTGTCGAAGCGCATGCCCTCGGTGAGCTCGAGCTCGAGGCCGAAGGTGTTGCTTTCCTCGACAGTGATGACGCCTTCCTTGCCGACCTTGTCCATCGCCTCGGCGATGATCTCGCCGACCGAGGTGTCAGCAGCGGAGATCGAGGCGGTGGAGGCGATCTGCTCCTTGGTCTCGACGTCCTTCGCGAGCTTGGACAGCTCCTCGGAGACGCGCTCGACGGCCTTCTCGATGCCGCGCTTCAGGCCCATCGGGTTGGCGCCGGCAGCGACGTTGCGCAGGCCCTCCTTGACGAGTGCCTGGGCGAGCACGGTAGCGGTGGTAGTGCCGTCACCCGCGACGTCGTCAGTCTTCTTAGCGACCTCCTTGACGAGCTCCGCGCCGATCTTCTCGTACGGGTCCTCGAGGTCGATCTCCTTGGCGATGGAGACGCCGTCGTTGGTGATGGTGGGGGCGCCCCACTTCTTCTCCAGGACGACGTTGCGCCCCTTCGGGCCGAGCGTGACGCGTACGGCGTCGGCCAGCTGGTTCATGCCGCGCTCGAGGCCGCGCCGGGCCTCTTCGTCGAAAGCGATCATCTTTGCCATGTGTTGTCCCTCCGGACTCGGTGGACGGATGTCAGTGGGTGCCAGTGGTCGGCGGGACGCCCGCGACGGACGGCCAGGATGCCTCGTCCCACAACCTGGCACTCGATGGTGGTGAGTGCTAAGCCATGTTTAGCACTCACCACCATCGAGTGCAAGTGGCGGGTGCCTGACCAGCGGGTGGACGCCCGGCGGCGTCAGTCCAGCAGGTGCGGCAGCGCCTGCTCGAAGGCGGAGTACGACGGGCGGATGGTGACCGTAGGGCCGGACGTCGGCGCCACGGCGTCGATCGTCTTCAGGCCGTCGCCGGTGTTGTAGAGCACCGTGTCGGCTTCGGGATCGACGATGCCCGCGACGAGCAGCTTGCGCAGCGTCGAGACCGTCACCCCGCCGGCGGTCTCGGCGAAGATGCCCTCGGTGCGGGCGAGCAGCTTGATGCCCTCGACGATCTCCGGGTCGGTGACGTCGGCGATCGACCCGCCGGTGCGGCGGCAGACGTCGATCGCGTAGGAGCCGTCGGCCGGGTTGCCGATCGACAGCGACTTGGCGATGGTGCTCGGCCGAATCGGCGTCACCTCGTCGGCGCCGCGGGCGAAGGCATCCGAGACGGGGTTGCACCCGTTCGCCTGTGCGCCGAAGACGCGATAGGGCGTCGGCTCGACCAGGCCGATGCGGCCGAGCTCGGCGAACGCCTTGTCGGTCTTGGTCAGCATCGAGCCCGACGCGATCGGGATGACGACCTGCTCGGGCAGGCGCCAGCCGAGCTGCTCGGCGACCTCGTACCCGAGCGTCTTCGAGCCCTCAGCGTAGAAGGGACGGACGTTGACGTTGACGAACGCCCACTCCTGCTCGCCGGCGATCTCGCTGCAAAGCCGGTTGACGTCGTCGTAGGAGCCCTCGATCGCGACAAGCGTGGTGCCATAGACCGCCGTTGACACCGTCTTGCCCGCCTCGAGGTCGTGCGGGATCAAGATGATGCTGCGCAGCCCGGCGTGGGCGGAGTGCGCGGCCACCGACTGCGCGAGGTTGCCCGTCGAGGCGCACGCGACCGTCGTGTAGCCGTACTCGCGGGCCGCCGAGAGGGCGACGGAGACCACCCGGTCCTTGAACGAGTGAGTCGGGTTGGCGCTGTCGTCCTTGACCCACAACGAGCGCATCCCGAGCTCGGCGGCGAGTCGGTCGGCGCGGCGCAGCGGCGTGAAGCCTGCGCCCATCGAGACGCGGGTGGCGGTGTCGTGGCCGGCGGGCAGCAGCCCCACATAGCGCCACAGGTCGTGCGGGCCGGCCTCGATGCTCTCGCGGGTGACGCGGCGCAGCAGGTCGTCGTCGTAGGCGATCTCGAGCGGCGCGAAGCACTCCAGGCACACGTGCACGGGCGCGAGATCGTAGGTAGCACCGCAGTTCTTGCACTTCAGGCAGGACGCGGGGTTGACCGTCGGACTGCCGGTGGGGCGGTCGAGCAGGGACGTCACGAGCGAAAGCCTCCTCATCGTTCCCGTCCGGGTGACGGGCCGGCGTTGGCACCTGCCGCGTCGGCGCTGCGCGGTTGCGCGGGTGCGTCGCGGTGGTTGCCGGGGCTTCAGCGGGCCGGGTCCCTCTGCCCCTCAGGATGAGCGGTATTCAGTTGTCAGAGCCCGCCACGAGCGGAGCCGGCGGCGAGTTCCGATGTCACGATAGCCGACGTGACCAGTGCCATCGACGTGATCTACACCGACTTCGACGGCACGATGGTCGGCCCGCACGGCTGCTTCTTCCGTGCGGCGGGTGGGAGGCCGAGCCTGGAGCCCGCCCGGGCCCTCGTCGAGCTGCTCGACGCCGGTGTCGTGCTCGTGCTGGTGAGCGGCCGCACCCGAGCTCAGCTGATCGAAGCCGCGGCCATCTTTGGTGCCGAAGGATTCATCGCCGAGCTCGGCGCGATCGTGGGGTGGGGCGGCGGCCGGGAGGGCGCTCGCCTACCCGGGGCAGGTCCGCCCGCCGGCGGCGGGGCCGACGACACGCTCGTCGCCGGCCTGCTCGAGAAGTACGCAGGGCGGTTGGAGCTGCACGCGCCGTGGCACCTCGGGCACGAGGTCGACGTGATGCTGCGGGGCGAGGCCGACGTCGCCGAGGTCGAGCATTGGCTGGTGGAGCAGGGCGCTGGCTGGCTGCGGCTGCGCGACAACGGGCTCTTGCGCGAGCGCAACCCCGCGGCCGACCTGGGCGCCATGCACGTCTACCACCTGGTTCCGGCCGGCATCAGCAAGGGTGAAGCCGTCGCCTACGACCTGGCGCGCCGCGGCATCGACCCGGCTCGCGCCCTGGCGATCGGCGACTCGGCCAGCGACCTGGAGATGGCGCCGCACGTCGGTCGGATGTCGGTGGTGGCCAACGGTGCCCGCGCGCCCCGGATGGCCGCGCTGATCGAACGGCACGCCAACGTCGTCGTCGAGGATTCGTCGCTCGGCGCAGGGTGGGCCTCGGCCGTGCGGTCTGCGATCGCCGGGCGGGCCGGCTGACCGGCCCTGGTCTCACGGACCTGGTCCCACTGTCCGGTCTTACGGCTTTGCAGCGGCCTCCCGCTCGCGTTCGCTCGACGTGAGGCGGGTCGACGCCTCGCCGTCGCCGTCAGCATCGGCGGAGGCGAGCTCAGCTAGGTCGCGGGCCATCTGCCGCTGTTCCTCCGACGGAGTGGTGGCGTCGAGGAAGACGTGCTTGACCGTGGGCAGCTCCTGCTTGAGCTTGCGCTCGACCTCGCTGCTGACCGCCTCGATGCGGTCGCTGGTCGCGTTCGCAGCGAAATCGACCTTGACGGCGACCAGCACGTCCTCAGGAGAGAGCTGCATCGTCATCAGCTCGAGCACGCTCTCGATCTCAGCGAAGGAGTTGATGGTGTGCACGATGTCGAGCCGAAGCTCGGGGTCGGCCGCCTCGCCGATCAGCAGGTCCTTCGTGTCGCGCCCCAGCGCATACGCCACGTACGCGAGCAGCACGCCGATGGCGATGGAGGCGATGCCGTCGTACGCGGCAGACCCGGTGACCTGGTGCAGGACGAGCCCGACCGCGGCGAAGACGAGGCCGGTGACGGCGGCGCTGTCCTCGCTGGCGACCGTCTTCACCGTCGGGTCGTTGCTCTTTTTGATGTGCTCGACCATCGTGCGGTCGCGCTCGTCGGCCTCGCCCTTGACCTGGCGCAACGCTTTGGAGAGCGAGGCTCCTTCGAGCAGGAAGGAAAACGCGAGGACGGCGTAGGAGATGTAGTACTCGCTGTCCGGGATCTTCTCGTGGCCGCCGGCCAGCAGACTGTGGACACCCTCGTACAGCGAGAAACCCGCACCCGTTACGAAGATCCCGACAGCCGCGAGCAGCGACCAGAAGAAGCGCTCCTTGCCGTACCCGAAGGGGTGCAGCGAGTCGGCCGGCTTCTCGGAGCGCTTGAGCGAGGTGAGCAGGAAGATCTGGTTCAGCGTGTCGGCCCAGGAGTGCGCAGCCTCGGCCAGCATCGAGCTCGACAGGGTCACGAGCCCGGCGGCCGTCTTCGCGACAGCGATCAGGCTGTTGGCGACCAGCGCAAGCAGCACCGTGCCCTTGCTTTCAGAGGCCATGACTCGCGCTTACCCCTGATACTCGCGACAAAGCACCTGCGGTGTGTGGGGGCTCACTACGGCGGCGGGCCGCCGGCCAGCCGGTCGAGCTCGTCCGCTACCTGCTCGAGCAGGGAGACGACGCCGCTCGGACCGTCGACGACCACGTCGGCCCGCTCACGAAGCACCGTCACCTCGGTCGAGTCGCTGCAGACGGTGCACCCGGAGTGGCCGTCAGCTCGCCGGCGCTCCACCACCTCGAAGGCGGGCAGGTCACCTACGTCGTCCCCGGCGACAAGCACGGCTCGTGCGCCGTGCTCGTCGAGGACCGACTGCAACGCGCCGCCCTTGTCGTAGCCGGGGGGGCGTAGCTCGAGCACGCTTCGGCCCGGGTGCGGCTCGAGGCCGGCAGTAGCCGCCAGCTTCCCGATCCGGGGCGAGAGGCGTTGAAGAGCTGCCACCCCATCCGGCGCCCCGCGGGCATGAATCACCAGGCTGTGGCCCTTGTCCTCCAGCCGCAGTCCACTGGCGTCGGCGGCGAGCAGCTCCGCCACGGTCCGGCGCAGCTCGTCGACGCCGGGCAGCGGCTCCGGCTGCTCAAGGCCGCCGGTGCGCTCCCAACGCTGCAGGCCGTACTGCCCGAGCACGAGCAGCCGCTCCAGCCCGGGCGCGCGATGAAATCCGGCGAGCTCGACGACGACGGGCGCGGGGCGCCCCGTGACTATCACCACCCGGCCCACGCGCGCGGCCAGCCGGGCGAGCACGCGCAGCGTCCCCGCCGCCGGCACGGCGTCCTCTGGCCGCTGGACGATCGGCGCGAGCGTGCCGTCGTAGTCGAGCGCGACCACTGCCGCGCCGGGCTCCGCCAGCAGCGCGTCGAGTCCGGCCTCGCCCGCGGGGGTGGCACCGACGGGGAGCGCCGTCACCGGCTTGTCGCGGGCGGCGGGACAGGGCTGGCGGACGGCGGGACGGAGCCGGTGCACGGGTCGTGTCCGCATGGGGCAAGTACGAGCACCGGCGAGGGCGGCGGCTCCCGGGGGGCGGTCCGCATCGCGGTTACCAGGCCCGCCACGGTCAGGACGGCAGCCACGGTGAGGGCAATGGACAGAGCAAGCCGCAGGTACCGCGCTCGCCAGGGTTCGCACGCCGCCACCCGAGGCATGGTCAGGCCTCAAGCCCGAGACGCCGGGTGCTACGAGCCCGCTCGCGGGTGGCGCGAAGGCGCTGCAGCCGCTTGACGAGCATCGGGTCGGCCACGAGCGCGGCCGGCTGGTCGATCAGCGCGTTCAGCAGCTGGTAGTAGCGCGTGGAGCTCATGGCGAACGAGTCCCGGATCGCCTGGTCCTTCGCTCCCGCCAGACGCCACCACTGCCGCTCGAATGCGAGGATCTCGCGCTCCTGCTCGGTCAGCTCCGGCCGGGTGGATGAGCGAGCGGCTGTCACGAGACTCCTCGGGTCACTGCACGAACTACACGCATGTCATTCGTACCACCAGTGGAGCCCACAAGTGGTGAGCGCCGCGTGCAGCACCGTGCGGTACCGAGCAGCACCGAGCGGCATAAGGCAGCACCGAGCAGCACCGTGTACCCCGCTCGCTGCAGGCGTTCCGCTCGCCCATTCGGCCCTGTGCGCCGCCAGAGCCGCTGTCGATGCCTATGGTCGACCCGACGCGTCCCTGGAGGACCCATGCTCACCCGTCCCCCCGACCGGACGACCACGGCACGCCGGTGGCGGCTTCCTGCACTGCACCTACCGGCCGCAGCCCTGGCGGTGAGCGCCGGGCTTCTTGTCGCCGCCACGGCATGCACGACCCCGGCCCCAGCCACGCCCTACCCGCGCTCCATGGCCGCGGTCGGCGACTCCGTCACGCGTGGCACCGACGCGTGTGGCCAGTACGCCGACTGCCCGGCCGTCTCGTGGTCGACCGGGGCCGGGGCCGTCTCGAGCCACAGTGCCCGCCTGCTGGTCCACTCGCCGGGTCTGCGCACGTACAACGACGCCCAGACCGGAGCCACCACCGTGGACCTCGCCGGACAGGTCGGCGACGCCGTGCTGCAAGGCGCGGACTACCTCACCGTCCTGATCGGCGCCAACGACGTCTGTACGGCCACGCCCAGCCAGATGACCCCTGCCTCGACGGTGCAGACGCGACTGACTGCGGCGCTGCGGACCTATACCAGCGCTCGGCCGGCCGGACATGTCTTCGTCGCGTCGATCCCCGATGTGTACCGGCTGTGGCAGGTCGGGCACGTCGACGCCACCGCCCGGCTGTTCTGGTCCTACGGCCAGATCTGCCAGTCGATGCTCGCGAACCCGGCTTCCGCCGCGCCAGCCGACGCGGCGCGACGGCTCGCCGTGCGCACCCGCTTGCTGGATGACGACGCGGCCCTCGCGCGGGCCTGCGCCGCTGTCCCCCGCTGCCGCTGGGACGGCGGTGCCGTCACCCGGACAACGTTCGCCCTCAGCCAGCTGAGCCACCTGGACTACTTCCACCCCAACAGCGCCGGCCAGCGGCTGCTCGCGGACACGACGTGGCGGGCCGGGTACTGGGCCTGAACGCAGGAGGCCTGACCCTGCCGGCGGGCCTTACGCAGCCTGCGGGAAGGCCTCTGCCGGACCGCGCTCTGCGGGACCGCGCTCTGCCGGTCCGGCGCCGCCGCCAGGACCGTCCGGGGGGATAATCGCGCTCCCTGCTGCGAAGGTCGCGGGCCCGTTCGGCGCGCTTGCCGTCCCGAGGAGCGCGCCGCCGACGTCCTGCCAGGTGATGGCACCGACGCCGACCGACGCCGGTAGCTCCGCGAGGATCGCCGGCTCGGCGACGACGTGCAGACCGAGCACTGTCTCGTCGCCGCGTTCCGACGAGTACAGGGTAAGGCTGACGCGCGTGAGCTCGTGCTCCGCGGAAACCAGCAGTGCGAGCAGGGTGCTGGCCGCCAAGGCATGGAGCGGCGAGACCGCCGCGGTCTCATCGCGGATGCTCACCGAGGTTCCCCGGCGGCGCGCGTTCCGCAGTGCCTCGAGCAGGTGGGGGTTCATCAGCCGGGGGGCGACAAGGCCGTCGCGGAGCAGGGCGCTGACCTCCCGCGCCTGGCTGGCGAGCACCTGTTCGCTCGCCGTGCCGGCTGCCGCGTGCTCGAGTAGCGGACCCGCCAGCTGGCGGGCGTCTGCCAGGGCCGCCTCGTCAGCCGATGCGGCGGCCTGGGCTATGGCGCCCCGAGCGCGCGTCTGGCGGTCCGTGTCCAGCAGGCCAGCCAGCCGAGCAGACATCCGGGTGAAGGCGAAGCGGTGACCGAGGGCGAAGCTCGCTGCGAACACGGGGCTGCTCAACGTGCTGAACAATCCCACCCAGCCCACAGCCCCACCGGTCAGGGACAGACCGGTGCCGAGAGCGACCAGGTCCAGCAGCAGGCACGCGACCGCCCATCCGGCGCTGCCGGCGACGGTCACCACTCCCACGGCTATTGCGCCTTCCCCGCCGACCCAGAACGCGAACGCGTCGATGGCACCCGGCCGGACGCACAGGGCGCCGAGCAGCGCCAGAGACGAATTGACGACGCAGGCGGCGACCAGCCACGGTCGGGGCAACGCCAGGGAGCCCAGGTGTCTCACCAGCAGGACGGCGAAGCCGAACAGCGACACGTACACCGCGACAGCCGTCGCCGGCCAGCGGAAGTCCCCCCAGCGCAGGACCAGCAGGCACGCATAGGCGACGAGTGGTGGCAGAAGGTAACCGACAAAGAGCAGTGGGGGGCGGACCCGCAGGCTCTGTACCCACGCCAGGGGTGCCTGCTCTGCAGCGGTGACGACCGCAGGCGCTGACCACCTCAGCACGACCCGCGTGCCCCGCCCCGGGGCGGACAGCACATCTGCGCCGCCACCGATGTCGCGCATCCGCCCGACGACGCTGCGCTCCAGGCCCGTACTGGCAGCTGGGACCGCCCTCCGGTCGAAGCCGACACCATCGTCGATGACCGTCACCTGCACGGCGCCTTCGTGTCCGGCGACCTCAACGTGAGCATGCGGCGCACGAGCGTGTCGTTCGCAGTTGCGGAGAGCCTCTGCAGCGGCGGCTGCCATGGCTTCGACGACGTACGCCGGAAGCCCGGGCAGGTCCGGCCCGGTGATGCTGACGCGCAGCTGGGGGGTAGCACGGGCCACCTCATTCAGTCGCTGGCCGAGCGTCGCTTCCACCAGCCGACCGCTGCGGGCCAGTGCCTCTCGCGCCCGCCGTACTGCCGCCTGAACCTGGGGCCTGCTCAGCTGGCGCGCGTCGAACGTCAGGGCAGTCAACGCGCTGATCACCTCGTCATGCACGACCCTTGCCGCGGCGCGCCCGACGAGTGCTGCTGCCTCCTTCGCCTCCGCTGCCGCCAGCTGCTCATGGGTGCGCGTTGCCTCGGCGTCCGCTTGGTCGGCGTAGTAGCGCAGCATCCGAGCGCCCACTCCGCACAGGACGACCGTGGCGAGGGTCGTGACGGCTCGCTCGGCCGGCAGGGCTGACGACACGTCCCACGCGCCCACGCACACGAGGGTGGCCAGGACCGGGACCACGACCGGGTTGCGACGGGTGAACACGGTCCACGCGGTCAAGCCGGGCCCGGCGAGCTCGTACAGCGTGTCGTCCACAGCAAGACCTGTCCCCGCACTGAGCCGAGCGATCAGCATGGTCGATGCCGTGGCGCCGAGGAGCCAGACGACCAGGGGCTCGGGAAGGGGCCCCCGCCAAGCCTGTACCGATGTGCCAAGGAGCAGCGCACACAGCAGTGCTGTCATGACGGGCTGCACCGCGTTAGGGGCGCCCACCAGCAGGCGCGCGCCACGCCCGGTGGCACTGATGGCTACCTGCGCGACCAGCAGCACCGTGTAGAAGGCGAAGATGACGCCGAAGACGCGGTCGAGCACCGCCCGGTAGCCGCCTTCGACGACCGCCAGCGGCTGCACCGCCGTCGGGTGCGCGTCTTCGTGCCCCGCTGCTACAGCCCCACCGCTGGAGGCTCCCACCGCTACAGCCCCACCGGCTACAGCCCCGCACCGTCTACGCCGACGTAGCCGTCGCGGACGGCTACCCGCAGCAGGCCTACCCGGCTCGCCACGTCATCGCCAGCGGCGCGGTAGGCCTCCCGCACGGCGTCGACGTGGTCGCGCACCGTCCCCTCGGCAATGCCCATGGCCCGAGCGACCTGACGGGCGGTCAGGCCCTGTGCGAACAGCCGGAGTGCCTGCTCCTGGCGGGGGGTCAGCCGCGGTCGGGACGTGGCGGCCAGGAAGATGCTCGTCATCAGCGGGGAGACGAAGTCCTCATCCGCCTTGACGGCGCGCACCGCGTCGAGCTGCGCTCCCTCGTCGTCGTTCTTGCCGACCACGGCGCGGGCACCTGAGCCGAGGGTCGCCTGCAGCCGGTGCGCTCTGGACTCTGCGGTGTAGATGACGACGGGGTAGCCCGCCTCGCGAAGGGCGGTCAGGTTCCCGTGCGGCGTCGTGCCGTCCCCCAGCTCCAGGTCGAGCAGCACGACGTCCGCTCGTTCGACAGCCGACCGTTCCTGCTCGAGGAGCTCGCGAACCGTCGCAGCGGTCGAGCCTGCCACGACCTGTTCGTCCTGGCGGGAGAGGGCGGTCAGGACGCCGACGCAGATTGACCAGTGGTCGTCGACGACGGCAACTCTGGTCCGGTCGGGGGCAGCCGCCCGAGCATCGTCCTGCACGGAGCCATCATCGCGCAGCGGATCGTCCCGCTCGCTCGCGCCCGGCGGTTCCCCGGCGCCGGCACGGCCCTGCTCGCCCTGGGTGCTCTGCTGCGGCACCCCCTGGAAGTGGGGATGGCAGGCAGGTCCCCCTTCGACAACGCTGCTGAGCGAGCGACCGACCACAGGAGGGGAGCCAAGGATGGGCTGGAAACAGCAGGGGCCGCGGTGCACCAGGTGCCCAAGAGACACGGAGACCTGTGAGAGGTGCACCGGGGATGGACGCGTCG
>JAABUZ0100008280.1_pt1 | contig 12274 bp, 15 predicted proteins | sample 5562091 | NCBI WGS metagenome assembly JAABUZ01 (sample SAMN12813069, study PRJNA571459) | rock metagenome | isolation source: Antarctica rocks | place: Antarctica: Victoria Land, Linnaeus Terrace sud | collected 2015-12-21
AAGACAAGAGGGCGCAGCAAGACAAGAGGGCGCGGCAAGACAAGAGGGCGCGGCAAGCAGCGCCCCTACGTCAGTTATCTATATCTTCCCTTTAGGGAGGACCCTGCGAAGCGAAGAATGAGCGAAGCAAGGAGGTAGGTCTCTTTACTGAAACCAAATACCGATCTCGACTTGGGCATTTTCCACGGAATCTGAACCATGAATGAGGTTCTGCTCGGTGGTGTTGGCATAGTCGCCCCGGATCGTGCCGGGCAATGATTCGGACGGCTTGGTCGCGCCCATCAGCTTGCGGGCGAGCGCCACGATGTCGTCGCCTTCCCAGATCATTGCAACGACCGGGCCGGAGCTGATGAAATCAACCACGCCCTCGAAAAATGCCTTGCCGCGATGGACTTCGTAATGCGCTTCCGCCTGCTTACGAGTCGGCGTGACCATTTGAAGCGCGGTCAGCGTGAAGCCTTTGGCTTCAAAGCGGCGGATGATCTCGCCGACAAGCTGTCGCCGGACGCCGTCGGGCTTGATCATCAAGAATGTTTGTTCCACGGGTAATTGTCTCCTCTGACTTTTTCGTTTACTGCTCAAAAACGCACTTAGTATGGTTGAGATCGCCTGCTAAAGTCAACTGGTATCTTACGAATGCTATGGACATCTTCGCCCCGATAGACGCTTTGCTGACCATACGCGCCCGGCCTGTGAACACGGCAGGGGCAACGCGAACGGGTATCGTGGTCCCGTCGCGCCGCTATTTGTGGTATTACTCAGCAACCTGGCCCGACGGGAGCGTCGCGGCGTCGCTGCACCTGGGAGAAGGCATTGCGCCGGCGGGGGAAACGCGGCCCTGGGGCGTGATGCGCCGAGACCGCACCCGGACTTTGCTTCAGCCGACGCCGTCGGGAGCGCTGACGGCGGCGAGCTATTATCCCGGCGGCTCCGGCGTGAACGGCGAGTTCTTTCGGATTACCGAGGGCGACTCGCGCCTCGGCGGCTTCGATATTCTGGGGCGCGGCTGGCGCGGCGGGGTGGGGGTACGCCGGGACACCAAAGAGCGCTGCCTGCTGCTGCGCGGCGACGGCGACCCGCCGGACGTGTATTACATCGAGCCGCTGCCTCGCGCCACGGCCCAGCCATCTCTCGCCGCCGCCTTGCTGCTGGCGTATGTGCTGACCGAGCGCGAAGTGCGCGAAGGCAACTGGATCAAGCGGCCTGGGGAGAGGCGCTGAAAGTCCCCGGCACTGGAAGTGTCGGGCTAAAAGTTTACAAAGTGCCTCCGGCACTGAAGAGCAGAATGCCGGTGGCATTTAGTCCCGTAGGGGCTTTCACTTGCTAGTGAAACGCTCTTTACGTCTATCACGATGATACCACACAACCGGCAAGACCAAAAGGACGATAAAGACTAACGGAGACCATATTAATCCATCGGGCATTATTGGTTGATTATTGTGGTAATACAGGTTGTTCGCCGTTAAAGCCGAGTAAGCTCTCCAAGCCTGATACAGCTGCCATGTGCTGAAAGCCAGTGAGACGTCTAGGCTCCAACAGCAGATCCAAACAACGATGCTTTTGGCGCGGCCTTTCATCTTGTAAGCGACAACTAACAGAAGTGTGATAATAATCGACGACCACTCTGCCAAGATTTCCATTTGCTTCTCTCCTCCGTTGGCCGACGCACAAGCCGTCTACCCTGCAACATAATTACACTAGAAGTCATCTCATAAACCCCAAACCTGATTAACTGCCTATCGGTGTGATGAAGCGGAGAACCATTTATGAGATGACTTCTAGTAGCCCGGCATTTCAATGCCGGGTTCTAACTTCCCGGCGCTGACAGCCTGGTTCCTGCTATCGCGAGACCGCTTGGTAACGGCGCGGGTCTTCCAGCGTTTCCGGGCCGACTTCAACGGCAGTTGTTTTGTTGTCCCCGGCCAAATCGTAGCGGGCCTGGCTGGTCATGCTTTTGACCAAAGAACGCAGGGCACGGACACCGGTTTTCATGTTGACGGCTTTGTTCACGACAGCGTCTAAAGCGCCTTCCGTGAACTTCAGGTCAATGCCGTCGCGCCGGAATAGCTCCACTTGCTGCTTGATGACCGAGTTCTTCGGCTGGGTCAGGGCCAGCCGCATCTGCTCTTTGGTCAGCGGCGCGAGCGGGACGATAATCGGGAAGCGGCCTGCAAATTCAGGCACGAAGCCATATTCAATCAGGCTTTCAATCAGCACTTCGGCGGGGGCTTCGGCCAAAATCTCATAATCGCGCTGCGGATCGCCGGAGATCGCGGACGGATTGGCCCGCAAACCCATTGTCCGTTCCGTCTGGCGCTTCATCTTCTTGGCAACGATCTCCGGGAAGCCTTCAAACGCGCCGCCGCCGATAAACAAAATCTTGCTCGTGTCAATATACTCCGGCGGAGCGTCGGGATGCTTGCGGCCCGACGCGCCGAGCGGAAGCTGGGCCATCGTGCCTTCGACGAGTTTCAGCAGGGCGTGCTGGACCGATTCGCCGCTCACGTCGCGGGTGATGCTGGGATTAGCCTGCGATTTACGGGCGATCTTGTCAATCTCGTCAATGAAGATGACCGAGCGCCCCGCCCATTCCAAGTCTTCCCCGGCATCAATATAAGCCGCCGTCAGAATGCTTTCTACGTCGTTTCCCGTGTAGCCGGTCGGCGAAAGGCTGGTGGCGTCGGCGGACGCGAACGGAACGCCGAGAGACCGGGCCAGCGTCTTTGCCAGCAGCGTCTTGCCGCTCCCCGACGGCCCGACCAGCATGATATTGGCTTTTTCCAGTTCGACTTCGGCTTTTGTGCCGGCTTCGGACTGGGCCAAATCGTCCTGATGAATCCGGTGATGGTCATAGAGGCCGACGGCAACATCGCGCTTGGCGCGTTCCTGTCCAATGACATATTCGTCCAAGCGGGCGACAATCTCGCGCGGCGACTGATTGAACGCGACCAGCGCTTCCCGCGCTTCAGCCCGCTTGCCTTCGTTTTCCTGAAGATGGGTGCCTTCCTGCGCTTCCTGGACTTTCTTCTGCAAGTCTACCCCTGCCGTGAAGCCCGGCCAGTCCCGGTGGCAGATGTAATGCCCTGCCGCGTCTATTTCAATCACCTGCCCCCGGTCGCGCTCAATGTCGTAGTTCTCGCCGCAGACCATGCACTTCGCTTTCACTGCCACTATTCTCCTCGCCGTACTCACAAAAAAGAAAGGACGCATAACTTATGCGTCCCAATCATCTCGTCTTCACAAATATCAATAATAGATTATCAATAATAAATCGGGGTGACAGGACTCGAACCTGCGGCCTCAAAGTCCCAAACTTTGCGCGCTACCAACTGTGCTACACCCCGTATGTCTCTATTATACACTTCTGCGCGGCCTAAGTCAACCTGCTTCGCCGCCTCTCTGCCGTTTGCATTGACTTTTTTTGACAGCGCCAGTATCATAACTTGCATGGAAACTGCATTATGAACGTGACGCTTGCCGACATTGAAGCCGCCCTGCCGGGCGTGCAGTCCGTGGCGCATCATACGCCGGTCATCACAAGCGACAGCGTTTCCCGGCGCGTCGGTCTGGGCGCGGACATCGTGCTGAAATGCGAAAACCAGCAGCGCACTGGGTCATTCAAGATACGCGGCGCGTACCACCGGCTGTCGCTGCTGACGCCGGAAGAACGGGCTAGGGGCGTCGCCGCCGCAAGCGCCGGGAACCACGCCCAGGGCGTCGCCCTTGCCGCCCGGCTTCTCGGCATCACGGCCACGATCTTCATGGCGGAGTCGGCCTCCATCGCCAAAATCAAAGCGACGGAAGGCTATGGGGCAAAAATCGTTCTTGCGGGCAGCAATCTTCACGAAGCGACCGAAGCATGCCAAATGTATGTCGCCGAAACAAACGCGGTCTTTATTTCGCCGTTTGATGACGATGGCATTATCACGGGCCAGGGAACGCTCGGATTAGAACTGCTGCAAGACGTTCCCGATGTGGACACGGTGATTATCCCGATTGGCGGCGGGGGATTGTTCGCGGGCGTCGCGCTGGCCCTCAAAGAAACCAATCCCAAAATCCGTGTGATCGGAGTCCAATCCGAAGGCTGTGATGCCGCTGTGCGCTCGTTTTATGCCGGACATCTGGTTCCAAGCTCCGTCCCAATCCGAACCATCTGTGACGGCATCGCTGTGAAGTCTCCAACCCCGCGCACGTTTGCTTACATTCAGAAGTACGCTGATGAGATTGTGACCGTTTCCGACACCGCCGTTTCTTCCGCCATTCTGTTCCTACTGGAACGAGCAAAACTGGTCGTCGAGCCAAGCGGCGCGGCAGGTCTGGCGGCCCTTTTAGACCATCGTACCCAGCCGCGCGGCAAAACCGCCGTGATTTTGTGCGGCGGCAACATTGATGCCCTGGCGCTGGCAGATTTAACCCAGCGCGAGATGCTGCGGGCGGACCGTTACCTGCATCTACTCACTTCCTGCGACGACCATCCCGGCGGCCTGGTCCATCTGCTGTCCATTATCGCACAGCAGCGCGGCAGCATCATCACCGTCAACCACAACCGCCTCAGCCCCAATTTAGCGCTCGGCGCAACCCGCGTGGAGCTGCTGATTGAAGTGCGGGATAGACTGCATCAGGAGCGCATTATTGCCGCGCTTCAGCAGCAGGGCTACTCGGCGGAGCTGATTGGGTAAGAGAACCCGCCCCGGCTCACTAGGGTTCGCCACCCCTCCCTGTTAGGAAGGGGCTAAAAGAGGAGCGGTAGGCTGCTGCCTCTTGCCAAGAGGCACAAACTCCTCGCCACAATTTGCCCCTCCCTAACAGGGAGGGGTGGCGAACCCTAGTGAGCCGGGGTGGGTTCTTGACTAATGTTCTTGTCCGTTCTTGAAAGGAAACCTACTATGACCGAACCAATAGTCTACAAAGGCCTAGAAGGCATCACAGCCGCAGCCACAAACATCGCGGAAGTGGACGGGCAGAACGGACGCCTGACCCTGCGCGGCTACGACGTTTCCGAGCTTTCCGGCAAAGTTACGTTTGAAGAAGTCGCCTATCTCTTGTGGAACGGCAGCCTGCCGACTGAGGCCGAATATGACGACCTCAAGGCCGAGATAAGCGCCGCCCGCGCTCTGCCGCCGCCGGTGCTGGCGGCACTGGCCGCCCTTGCGCCGTATGCTTCCGGGATGCACATTCTTCGCATGGGCGCGTCCATGCTGTCTATTGGCGACCCGGACGTGGACAGCCTTGATCTGGCCTCGGCCAAGCGCCGGGCCGCCCGTTTGCAGGCCCAAATGTCCGCGATTGTCGCGCACACATGGCGTCTGCGTCAAGGACAGCCGATTGTGGAACCGAAACCCGAACACGGCCTCGCCGCGAGCTTCTTGTACATGCTGGAAGGTGTCGAACCGGACCCGGCCCGCGTGGACGGCCTCAATGCCTACATGGTCGCCGTCAGCGAGCATGGCCTGAACGTGTCCACGTTCTGCGCCCGCGTCGCCATTTCCACTGACTCGGACATGGTCTCCGCGCTGACTGCGGCTGTCGGCGCTCTGAAAGGCCCGAAGCACGGCGGCGTTCCCGGCCCCGTTCTCGATATGCTCCGCGCCATCGGCACCCCCGAACAGACGGATGCTTATATCCGAGCCGAGATGGCCGCCGGACGGCGCATCATGGGCTTCGGCCACCGCATCTACAAAGTCCGCGATCCCCGCGCCGCCCTCTTGTCCGCCGCCGCTGAGAAGATGGCCGTGCTGACCAATGACTACGAGCTTCTCAATCTGACCAAATCGGTCGAACAGACCACCATTGACGTTCTCGCCGAACTCAAGCCGGGCCGCGACTTGTACGCCAACGTCGAGCTGTACGCCGCGCTCATCCTCCACGCCGTCGGCGTCCCCTCCGAGCTGTTCACTCCCGTCTTCGCTGTCGGCAGAACCGCAGGCTGGACCGCCCACATGATCGAGCAGCTTGACGGCAACCGCATCATCCGCCCCGACTCCCTCTACACCGGCCCCCGCGACCTTCGCTGGCAGCCGATGGATGCACGATAAAAGAACGAGCGAAAGTAGGTGTAATTATGGCATCTTCGACACTGACACCGGCGGCTCCGAAAGCCGTCATTTATCCAACCAGGGATGGCAGACCAATGGGCGAAACCGACAAGCATCGCGAATTAATGGCGTATCTGATCGCCGCGCTTAAAATCCACTTTATAGGCCAGCCGAACGTCTATGTGTCCGGCAACAACTTCGTGTTCTGGGAAGAAGGCCACCCGAAGTCGCGCATTTCGCCGGACACCTACGTGGTCTTCGGAGCCGAGATGCACCTGCGCGACTCGTACATGGCCTGGAAAGAAAATGGCCTGCTGCCGGGCGTCGTGTTTGAGGTCACGTCCCGGCACACGCAGCGCGAAGATGTCGAAACCAAACTGCCGCTGTACGAGCAGACACTCAAAACGCCCGAATACTTCCTGTTTGATCCCACCGGCGATTACCTGCGCCCGCGCCTGCAAGGCTACCGCCTTGTGAATGGCCGCTATGTCCGGTTGGAGCTTAATGACAACCGCCTCCATAGTGAACAGCTTGATTTGGACTTGATGCAGGTTGGCGAAACTTTGCGGCTCTTTGACCCAGCAAGACGCCAATTTCTGCCGACACCGCAAGAGCAGGCCGAGCAAATTGAAATTGAGGCCCGCCGCGCCGAAGCAGAGGCCCGCCGCGCCGAAGCAGAGGCCCGCCGCGCCGAAGCAGAGGCCCGCCGCGCCGAAGCAGAGGCCCGCCGCGCCGAAGAAGCCGAAGCCGAAGTCGTCCGTCTACGGGCAGAAATTGAAGCGCTGAGGAAGCAATGAGTTTGAACTTGGCAGATGCTCCCTATTTGCTCGGCGACGGCCAAGAGCAGCGCCAACGACTTGAAATGCTGAACCTGCCGCACGTCAAGCCGCTGACGGATTATGTGGCGTCTCTAAGAACCACTGCTGGCGAGCAGTACTGCGTCCCTAATTTTGACCCTTGCGACGGCGGAACACAGGCCCACGTTCTGTTTCTGTTGGAAGCGCCGGGGCCACAGGCAGTCAGTTCCGGGTTTGTGTCCAGCAATGACCCGGACCCGACAGCACGGAACCTCTGGCACCTCATTCACAATGCAGGCATTCCGCGCTCGGAGACGCTGATTTGGAACATTGTCCCCTGGTATGTCGGCACCGGCCAGCGCATCCGCCCTGTCAATGCCGCCGACATCAGCCAAGCCCTGCCGCATCTGAAGACGCTTCTCGGCCTGCTTCCAAACTTGCAGCTCATTGTTCTGGTCGGCAGAAAGGCGCTGTCCGCCGAGCCTCAGATACGCCGCATGACCGCACTGCCAATACAGCACACCTACCATATGAGCGGGCAGGTATTCAACATTTCGCCGGAGAAAAAGCGGCTGACCGAAGAAGCCTTCCGCAGAATTGCCGAGTTCTTGAACGAAAGTAAGTAGAATGTAACCGAGGTAATAAATCATGCAAACCGCAAGGCAAACGCCGCAGGAAGTCGTTCAGCGCGGCAGGGAAATCTATGAGCAGCAGTTAAAGCCGCAAGTTGAAATGGGCAACTACGGAAAGTTCCTTGTCATCAATACAGCAACGGGGGAATATGAAATAGACGCTGATGATGTTGCTGCCGCAAAACGAGCTAAAGCACGGTTTGCGGATGCGCCGCTGTTCAGTATGCGGATTGGTCATGCGGCGGCATACCGTCTTGGCAGCCGCAGAATAGCCAAGCCGCTATGATTACCGGCAGCATCAACGTAGACCGAGAAGCAGTGCTTCCTCTTGCTGTGTATGGCGCGAATGGCACACAGACCTTTGAAGCGGTCATCGACACCGGGTTCAACGGCTATCTGACGCTTTCTAGTGCGGAGATTGCCGGGCTAAACTTGGCATTCCACAGTCAAACAATGGTCATGTTGGGTGATGGCAGCACAATTGACTTGCGCGAGTTTGAGGCGGTGCTGGATTGGAACGGGCAGGCGCGGGATGTTCTCGTTTTGGAAGCGGAAGGCGGTCCACTCATCGGAATGGCGCTGCTGTATGGGTTTGATGTTTGGCTGCGCGTATTGGACGGCGGCCATGTTAATATTGAAGCCGTACCGTGATTCGGCGACTTACGGGTGTTTCTTTGCGGCGATACCCCGCCCTGGCCCGGCCCCGATGAAGCGATTGTGTGGGATAATAAATAGATGGGCTTATCTCTCGCATACAATTTGTTCTGGCAAGTTACGCCGTCGCAGGTGTTTGATGCTCTTGCACTTTTCTATGAGCAAAAAGGGGCGAACCTCGGTCAGCCATCCAAACACGCTTCCGACTTCATCAACAGACGCTTTGACGATGACTCTAGCTTGGAGTTGTTTGACCCGAACGGCGGATGGACAGTCATGGTACTGGACCGAGGATGGGCATTGCAGCGAGAAGTGCGGCGTGAAGCCCAGTTGTTCGTGAGCAGGGTGCTTTCCTGCTCAGGATTTCTTATCAGAGTTTACGATGGAGATTACTGGGAATATGAATTGTTCGACAATGGCGAACTCAAAGATCATTTTGTGCAAGAAGTTGAAACTTCAGAAGGAAGACCACCGGGGACAGATGCTGGAAGTGCTGCCTCTATTGTTTCCACCTTTCCGTGGCTGAAGACTGAAGATATTTCTCCTTACTTGGTACAAGAAAATTGGGATAATCCCGATGAACGGAGACGGCTGAATGTTCCGGCGAGAGTTGGCGACGAGTTCTGCCGCTTTGATGAATGCTCAGTGCTTGACTTCTTGCGCTTGCTTGGGTTACAAGTAAGTTTAGTTGGTCGTTATGTCACTCTCGCTTCCCCTCGTTGGAAGCAGTTCTGGATAATGCCATTATGATAATTGATACAGAATATATAACGGAGTTCTTGGTGGGCCTGCTGAACACGCCCAGCCCGACGGGGGACACGGACAAGGCGATTGCCTATTGTGAAAGTGCAATGCAGGCGCTGGGGCTGGAAACGCGGCGGACGCGCAAAGGGGCTTTGCTGGCGACGCTGGCGGGGCAGTCCGACGCGGAGCCGCGGGCGGTGACGGCGCATGTGGATACGCTTGGGGCGATGGTCAAGGAAATCAAGCCGAACGGGCGGCTGGCGCTGACGCAGATCGGCGGCTATGCCTGGAACGCGATTGAAGGCGAAGGGGTCACGATTGCCACGGAAGGGCAGGGGACGTACCGGGGCAGCGTCCAGCTTACCAAAGCGTCGTCGCATGTGCATGGCGGCGCGGTGAATGAGACCAAGCGTGAGGCGGGAACGCTGGAAGTGCGGATTGATGCGCGAACTGTGAATGCGGCGGAGACGAAGGCGCTGGGGATTGCCGTGGGCGATTTCGTGTATCTGGACCCGCGCGTGGAAGTGGTCAACGGCTTTATTCGCTCCCGGCATCTGGACGACAAAGCCTGCGTCGCGTGCGTTCTGGCGGCGGTCAAGGCGCTGCTGGAGAGCAATGAAAAGCCGGCGCAGACGACGACGATCTTTATCAGCAACTACGAGGAAGTTGGACACGGCGCGGCGGGCGGGTTTCCTTTAGATGTAACGCAGTTACTGACGGTAGACATGGCGGCGATTGGAGACGGGCAAAACTCCGATGAGTTCCACTGCACGCTTTGCGTCAAAGACAGCGGCGGGCCGTATTCTATTGACTTCAATCGCAGGCTGCGCCGATTGGCACAAGAGAGCGGCGTTGATCTGAAAACCGACATTTATCCCTATTACGGCTCCGACGGCGAGGCGCTCTGGCGGGCCGGGGCCGATGTGCAGGTCGCGCTGATCGGGCCGGGCGTGGATGCGTCGCACTCGTATGAGCGGACGCATTTGGACGCCTTAGTAGACACGGCGCGGCTTATTGGGTACTATTTGCTGTCAGATTAGAATCCATCGAAGATGGCAAGGAGACACAGCATGGCCGATTTATTTGAGTACAAGATTATCGTGAGCGATTCGGACGACGAGACCGACGAAGAAACACTGAACCAGCATGGCGGGCAGGGCTGGGAGCTGGTCAACGCCGTGGCCGATGTCCGGGCCAACGACGATGCCGAAGACGGCGCGGAAGATGAGAATGTCCCGGTGACCGTCTTCTACTTCAAGCGGCGCAAAGATTAAGTCGCGGCACAAAGATTAAGTAAAGGGCTAAAATCTTGGCTATTCTGGTTGATAAAAATACCAAAGTTCTTGTCCAGGGCATCACCGGGCGCGAAGGCGAGTTTCACACGACGCAGATGATCGCCTACGGCACGCAGGTCGTCGGCGGCGTGACGCCCGGCAAGGGCGGCATGACCGTCCAGGGCGTTCCCGTCTTTGATACGGTGCAGGAAGCCAAAAACGCGACGGGGGCGGACGCGACCTGTATCTTTGTCCCGGCACGCGGCGCGGCGGACGGCATCATGGAAGCGGTGGACGCCGGCATTGACTTCATTGTCTGCATCACCGAAGGCATCCCGATTGAAGACGAAATCAAAGCCGTCAACGTCGTCAAGTATTCTAAGTCGCGCTTGCTCGGCCCGAACTGCCCCGGCATTCTGACCGTCGGTGGTGCGAAAATCGGCATTATCCCGGCGTCCATGTTCATGCCCGGCCCCATCGGCATCGTGTCCCGCTCCGGCACTCTCACCTACGAGTCCGTAGACGCGCTCACCCGAGCCGGTTTGGGCCAGACAACGTGCGTCGGCGTCGGCGGCGACCCGATGCCCGGCACGCGCTTTATCGACGTTCTGCCGCTCTTTGAGGCGGACCCCGAAACCAAAGCCGTTGTCATGTGCGGCGAAGTCGGCGGCTCCGACGAAGAAATCGCCGCCGAGTACATCAAGACCATGACAAAGCCTGTCATCGGCTTCATCGCTGGCCTGACCGCCCCTCCCGGCAAGCGCATGGGTCACGCCGGCGCGATCATTTCCGGCACCTCCGGCAGCCCCCAGGCCAAAGTAGACGCCCTGCGTAATGCAGGCGTCCACATCGCCGAAAGCACCGCCGACATTCCAGGGATAGTCAAACAGGCGCTGGGCGTGTGAGATAAGCCATTGACGGAACGTGAGAAACACTGCTGCCGGGTCTGTGGGCGTTACTACGCTGACTATTTGCCTTATGGTGAAAGTGGCGACTTGCCCACTTTTGACATCTGCGATTGTTGCGGTGCTGAATGGGGTTATGAAGATTGCCAGCCACGAGCCGCCAAGAACTACCGTCAACAGTGGTTATCAAATGGGGCTAAGTGGTTCCAGCCTAAAGACAAGCCAGCAGATTGGGATTTAGAAGTGCAGTTACTTGATGTCCCCAGTGCTTATGTCTGACTGACCCAGCACTGGAAGTGCCGAGCTTTAACAGTGCAGAATGTCCCTCCCTGCGGGGCGCAGGAGCAAAGGGCGTGGCATCTTGCATCTGCGAAGCAGACATTTTGCTTTATTATGGCCCTGGTCTGGAAGACCAGGGCTATGGTTTTCATCCTTCAAGCCTTAGCCAAGCGAGTTAATCATCTTTGGACTGGTGAAAGGTACAACCAATGAGTGATCTTTTTGTGCTGGACAGAAACTCCCATATTCCAATTTTCAGCGAAGTTTGCACATTTTGTCGCCATCTTGATATAAGCGCGGAGCGAAAATGCGCGGCTTTCCCCGGCGGTATCCCGCTTGCCATTTGGCAGGGGGAGAACGATCACCACACAGCGTTTCCCGGTGATCACGGCATTCAGTTTGAACCTGATCCTCCCGAGGTCGTTACGTCAAGATCAGTAAAAGGACATAAGACGCGGGGCGTTGTAAGAACGCACTCCGTGCCGATCTCGCGCATTCGTTCACAGATTTGGCAGGACCCGGAGGTGAGGCAGCAGATCGTAGAGATCATTACCCCCAAAATTGTGGAAAGCCAAGATAGAGTTGCCGCTTTGAAACATCTGCCTAGCGTTGAGTCCGTTTGGCTGGATGCAGGTACGGTCATCAAGGGGAAACCCTACAAAAGAAGAGCCTCAGCAAAATCGGGTTAGTCGGTGCGGGACCTGTGCAGTTTGCTGTGGTGACGGCTGTACCCAAAGTAGATGACAAAGCCGATCAGCAGCCAGACGACAAGGCGAACCTGGGTGGAAAACGGCAGGCCAGAAATCAAATAGAGGCAGGAGAGAATGCCCAAAATCGGCACGGCGGGCAGGCCGGGGCAGCGAAATGGGCGCGGAAGCTCAGGCTGGGCGCGGCGCAGGTACAGCACCCCGGCGCAGACTAAGATAAAGGCGAAGAGGGTGCCGATGCTGACCA
>JAABUZ0100008281.1_pt1 | contig 12273 bp, 9 predicted proteins | sample 5562091 | NCBI WGS metagenome assembly JAABUZ01 (sample SAMN12813069, study PRJNA571459) | rock metagenome | isolation source: Antarctica rocks | place: Antarctica: Victoria Land, Linnaeus Terrace sud | collected 2015-12-21
CCGCCAGGAAGGTCGCGCCGAACAGGACGCCGGTCATGCCGATGTGCCCGGCGATGGCAGTGCCGCTCTCCTCCAGCACCACGCCCGCCACGAGCGTCACCACGGCCGCGACGAGGAAGACGACCACTTCGCGCGCCGTGCTCTTCTCCTTATGATGGGCGGCGTCTTTCTTCTGCCGGGCCTTGCCGGTGTCGCCGGGCTCCTGCCCCCCCGGGCGCGTCGCCTTTGGCCTGCCAGGGCAGGTCGGTGCGCGCCTTGCCCAGCAGCCAGACGCCGACGAGCCAGAGCGCCAGAATGAGGAGGCCGCCGGGTGCCACGCGGGCGACAATCAGCGACGACGGAAGCTGGGCCCCCATGATCGCCACGATGAGCACCGCGACCACCAGCACGCCTTCGAGCACGAGCAGCAACGACGCCGCCATGTAGCTCAGGGGGTGCTTCTGGCGCACGCCGAACTGGTCGAGGATCACCAGCACCACGGTCTGGATGGCGATGCCGCCCAGGATGTTGCCGATGGCGATGCCGAGGTTGTGGCCGAGCGCGGCGCTCACGGTGATAGCGGTCTCGGGCAGGTTGGTGGCGATGGAGAGGATGATGAGGCCGCCGAGGGCCTGGCCCAAGCCGAAGCGCGACGACAGCACATCCGTCGTATCGGAGAGTTGGATGCCCGCGGCCCAGACGGCGGCGGCGGCAACGAAGAGGGCGAGCAGGATCGGCAGCGATAGCGAGGCGAACATGGCTTGATCTCCCAATTGTAGCTCGGGCTACCTCCGGTACGCGCGGGTGCCGAGCTGGGGGTGGGCTACACCGCCTGCTTCAGGTCGAGGAGGCAGAAGCCGTTGCCCTCGATTGTACGTTGTCATAAAGGTTGATACTGATCGTATATTGGGGGTGTCGATCTCACGGCGACGGTGAGGGCGGTGATTTTGATGGAGCTTCAGACTCCGTTCGCCAGATTGCCCCCCGTCGTCGCAGGTCGGCCTCGGTCTGAACCGTATGGTGTGGCCTATTGACCACGTATCACGAGCATAGACGGTGGCCGCCCTGGGATTGCTGCTCACGCGAGGCGTATGAGGCCCGCGTCGTATGGTCGTATGAAGGAGGAGCACGCGATGTCCGACCCTACCCGCTATCATCTCTATGTCGGCGTCGATGTCGCCGCCAAAACGGTCACCGCAGCCTGGATGGAACCGGGAGGCACTCCTAGTCCCGTGCTCACCGTCGTGCAGATCCCCTCCGGTGTACGTTGTCATAAAGGTTGAGCGGGGCTGAGCGTGGCGCTACCCCATTTTGCCGCAAAGGTTGAGCTGGTGTGCCAGAAAGGGTGAGCCAACGCGCACGTTGTGCCACAAAGGATGAGGAGAGGCGCATTGTGTCACAAAGGATGAGGAGAGCGTTGTGACGGCGTCGTGGCCCGTAGCAAGGGTGGACGAGGGACGCGGCGCGGGGGAGGAGGGCTGGTGGGCAGCCCGCAGACGCATGGTCTCAATCTTTCTGGCACACCGGCTCAACCTTTGCGGCAAGGACCTCAACCTTTATGACAACGTACACTCAGCGCGAGGAAGGGACCATATGTCGGCACAAAAAGGTCAGGGAGAGAGGCGAGAGTAAGGATGGCGCAGGTTATGTGCGCTAGACCGCGCAGGTTATGTGCGCAACGGCGCACTTTACGTGCGGCCTTACAATTGGGCAAGAGGTTGTTGCACACAAACCAGCGTGCGTGCTGTCCCGCGCCCTTCACGTCTCAGCGCCTCGCACGCGTTCACCAGTCCCGTTGACCAGCGAGCAGACGGTAGGGCAGTTGTGCAACCTGTTACTGCCCAATACAGAAAATCTCAGAAACCCTGCGCCGATCCACACAGATGGGGAGAAAGGGGGGGCGTGTCGATGGGGGGAAACAGGCGTGGGAGAAGCCGACGAGGCCCGGAAGGAGCACGCCGTGTCGGATCGGCGCAGGGTTCGTGGGACAATGCGCGCAGCTTTAATGGACAACGGCGCAACTCACCTGGAATCCTACAGCCAGAGCGGCCACGAGGCGACAACGGGCCATCGTTCCGGCTTGACGGACGCGCCTGACGAGGACGCGGCTGATGCCCTGTTCAAACCTCGCCGTATCATCCTTGACGTTTGAGCGTCATAGTCGTGGCCGAATAGGCGAGGGACGCGCGCCCGATAACTCCCTATATCTGGTGTGCTCACAGCCGGATCGCCCGCGTTGTTGGCTCTTTTTTCGGCCAAAGATAGGGCGCTGATCTGTCAAGCATGTTGCGGCGAGGTTTGCCCTGTTCTCAGTCGCCGTGCCGGACCGCGCGCGTGGCTCTCGGGGCCGCAACAACGGGCAGAGGGCCGGAGCGGTCGCTGCGGTCCGGATGACCGATTAGACAGCGGGTGTCCCGCGCGCGCCCCCGGCGGTCTCCGTCAGCGGCAACCACACCGTGAACGTCGTCCCCTCCCCCTCCATGGATGCGACCGCGATCCGGCCCCCGTGCGCCGTAACCACCTCCTGGCAGATGAACAGGCCCAGCCCCAGGCCACCCCGCGACGGACGATCCGGGTGCGCCACCTGATAGAAGCGCGTGAACAGGTGGGGCAACTGGTCGGCCGCAATGCCCTGGCCGTAGTCTTGCACCTCCAGCACGGCCTCCGCGCCCACACGCCGTAGCCGCACATCGATGGGCGTCGCGCTCGGCGCGTGGGCGACGGCGTTGGTGAGGAGGTTGACGAGGATCTGCTCCAGCCGCCCCACGTCGCCTGCCATCCACAGGGGGTCCGGGGTGGCGGCGAGGTGGATGGTGGGGCCCGGCGGCAGGTCCCGCGCCGTCTCGACCACGCGCGCCACGACCGCGCCCAGCTCCACCGGGGCCAGGACGAGGGTCAGCTTGCCGCTCTGCAACCGCGCCACGTCCGTCAAGTCGCCCACCAACGCCGTGAGTTGGCGCAACTGGCCCCGGGCCTGCGTCACATAGCGGATGAGGCGCTCGTCGTCGCTCGTGCGCCGCACGCGGGCGAGGAGCAAGTCGACGTAGCCCTGGATCAAGGTCAGCGGCGTGCGCAACTCGTGGCTGGCCAGCGAGAGGAACTCATCCTGGAGGCGGCGCTGCGCGCGGGACGCGGTGATGTCGCGGATGACCACGACGGCGTGCCCCGCACTGCGATCGTGCAGCGGTTGCCCGTTGGCTTCATACCAGCGCCGGCTCCCGTCCGCGCCGGCCAAGGTGAACTCCTGGCTGAACGTCTCACCGCGCCCTGCCCGTGCCTGGGGAGCGTCGGCGGGCGGCAGGGCGTGCCCGTGCGCATCCTGCGGGGCGAGGGAGATTTCCGTCCCGCCAGCCATCCGCGCGTAGGCCGCGTTGGTGCGGATGATCGCCCCATGCGGGTCCACGACCAGCACGGCGTCCCCCATGGCGGCCAGGATCACCGTGAGCCGCGCCCGCTCGGCCACCAGCGTCGCCCGCTCGGCCACCAGCGTCGCCCGCTCGACGGCCAGCGCCGCGGCCAACTCCTGCTCCCGCAGCCCGGCGATGAGCAGCCGCTCGTTGACGTCCCGCAGCTCCACCAGGGTCGGCGGCTTGGCCGCCGGCGTGCTTACCCGGTGCGCCCTCGGCGAGGCACCCGGCGATTCCTCTCGTGCGGCCATCTTGTCCCTCCCCTCATGCGGCCTATCTTGTCCCTCCCCTCGTGCGGCCATCTTGTCCCTCCCCGTGTGTCGCGGGCGCGCCGGCGCGCCGGACCCCTGCTACCGTGGTGCGCGTGGCACGGGCTGGTACAGCGCCTCGCCCGCGTCCCGGCCCGCGTCCGGCTGTGCGGCATAGCCCAGGCCGATGAGGCGGTCGAGCACGGCCGTCAAGTCCGGCTCCCCCACCCCGGTGCGCCGCGCCAACGCGGCGGCCGGGACCGCAGCCCCCCGCTCGAGCAGCGCCTCCAGCACTGTCGTCTCCTCATCGGTCAGCCCCGGATAGGTGGGTCGCCCGGCCCCCGGCGGGAGCGTGGCCGTGGCCACGCCGATGCCCTGGGCGTCGCGCAGGCTCTGGCGCACGATCAAGCCCTGCCCCGTGATATCGTACAGCCACAGCTCCTTGCTATGGTCGCTGTTGCGCATCTTGACCACCGCCAGGCTCGTGCGCAGCTGCCCCGCGATCTCGATGTAGCGCAGCAAGATGATGTCGTCGGTCAGGAAGGAGATGAGATAGGGGCTGAAGCGCAGTTCGCTGGTCATCTGCACGATTTCCATGGTCATCAGCACCGTGATGCCCGTCCCGGTCAGCGCCCCCACCAGCCGGTACAGCGACTCGCGGAAGTCCTGCCGGAAGTCCGGCGCCAGCGCCAGTTCGAAGCCGGAGATGGAGTCGATGGCCACGCGCCGCGCCCCGATGCGCGCCACCGCCGCGCGGATCGCCCGCAGCGTCTCGTCCGGCGAGAGGTCCAGGGGCCGGAGGTAGATGACCGCCAGGTCCTCCTGGCGCGCCATCTCCTCCAGGTCCAGGCCCAGGCCGCGGGCGCGCTGCAGATACTCCTGGGGGTGCTCCTCGAAGACGGCGATGACCCCCCGCTCGCCCTGGTGCACGCCCGCCGCGATGAACTGCGTGACCAGCACTGACTTGCCGGTGCCCGAGGGGCCGCTGACCATGACCGCGTCGCCCCGCGGCAGCCCCCCGCCCAGCAGCACGTCCAGGCCCGGCACGCCGCTGGGCGCCCGGCTCTGCTCTCGCGTCCGGGCGTCCCGCTCCCACGCGGCGTCGATGCGCGGGAACACCTGGAGACCCGCCTGGTCGAGGCGGACGGTGTGCAGGCCCGGCATCAGCGCCTGCCCGCGCATCTTCACCACTTGCAGCTTGCGCACCACAGAGTTGTGGTCGGCCACCTGCGAGAGCCAGAGCACGCCGTCGGCCACGGTGAATACCGGGTCGTCGTGCAGTTCGTCGTCGCGATAGTTGCCGAGCAGGAAGGTGGTGGCCTGCCAGCTCGTGAGGTGCAGGGCCAGGCGCTGCACGAAGCCCGCCGCGTCCAGCCTGCCCGGCTCCCGCCCGGCGGCCACGCGTGCGATGTTGTGGAAGGAATCCAGCACGACGAGGCCCGGCTCGCTTTCCTCCACCCGGCGCACGATGTCCGCCAGCACCTCCTCCAGGTCCCCGGTCAGGACGGCGTCGCTCAGGTTCACGAAGGCGATGCTCGCGCCCACTTTGGCCGGGTCAAAGTAGGCCATCTGCTGCTGGTAGCGCAGCATCTTGAGCGTCGGCTCGCCCATCACGCTGAAATAGAGGGCGCGCCGCGCCGGGGAGGCCAGGTTGAACAGCAGCTGGTGGGCCAATGTTGTCTTCCCGCTGCCGGGGGAGCCGGCGATCAGGGTGAAGGCGTACTCGGGCAGCCCACCCCCCAGGACCTCGTCGAGGCCGGGCACGCCCGTGGACAGCCGCGCAATGGCGACGCGCGGTGCCTCGCTTGTCTCGCTCAAGCTCGTTCCTCCAACGCGGCCGGGTCGGACGCGAGGTCTGGCCAAGCCTCATGGATCAGGCGCAGGGCCAAATCCTCGCCAATGAATGCGATCAGCAGCCCGATGACGTGGGCTAGGATGGCGGTGGGGCCGGCCGCGGCCATGACCAGATCGCCGTCGCTGGCCAGCACGACCGCGCGGACCCCGCGCAGGGTCCCCTCCCCCGCGTCCCCCGTGACCTGCTCCAGCGCGGGTACCTCGGCCTGGGCCAGACGCACGGCGCGGGCGACGAGGGTCGTGTATCCGGTGGGGCCGATCAGGTCGACCAAGCGCGCGCGCAGCTGGGCATCGGCGCGCGCGACGGCCTCGGCCAGGGCCGCGTCGTCCCGGCACTCCCGTGCGTCAGGCAGGAGCACACGCCGGGCCAACGCGCGGGCGGCCAGTGACACCTCGGCCATAGGCCCTCCTTTCACCCCTTGGGCGTTTGTCGGTGCGACGTTACCTCAGCATAGCATCTCCGAGGAGGGGTATCCACCGTGGCGTACAGGTCCGCGACGGCGGCGGGCGTGGTCAACCACCCGACGCGCCGTGGCGCTCGCGGGCGGCGACGACGGCGGTGAGGTTCGCCAGGACGACGGGCTCCGATGGGGGGCGGACCTCGGCGGTGGTGGTGTAAGATCCCAAAGTTGGTGCGCCGATCTCAAGGGTGGGCGACGGTCACATCCTACAGATAGTGCGCAGGTTGTCCCCCAGGTCCGGCGCCACCCTGCACAAAATCCCATAGTAAGTGCGCTGATCCGCGCGCTGGAGTGCCCGCATGCCGCGCTTTTCACACGGCACAAGAGGGGGTGTGCAGGATGGCGCAGGTCCTGTGGGATCTGTGAGACTGCGTCATTGACGTGAGGTGTCGGTGTCGGAAGACAGTCAGGTCGTGTGAATGGTCCTGATGAGCGCGTTTTTAGGAGTATCCAGCCCGCAAGATGACGGTACATAGGCTCCCAGGCGTGGTGGCGCAGGTATAGGCAGGCAAAGCCCCACGTCAATGACGCAGTCTCGGATTTGTGGCGCAGGAACTATGGGACAGCGGGCAGGAACTGGGGGATCTTACAACGGGAGCGCGTCATCGCGTCTGCCGGGTGGCTCCAGGCTAGCACAGCGGCGAGAGGGCTGCACCGCACCCGGCGCTGCTCTCGCGCACGCCGCGGCGTGCCGCTAGGCCGGCGCCCACTGCGCCAGGGTGGAGAGCAACGCCTCAAGGCTGAACGGCTTGGCGAGCCAGGCGTTCGCGTGCATCTCTGCCGCGGTGGCAGGAGCGGCGAGGGCGGACATGCCGACAATGGGCACGTCCGCGGTGGCGGGATCGGCGCGCAGGCCGCGGCTCACCTCGGGCCCATCCATGCCGGGCATGTGGACATCGAGCAGGATGACCGCAGGACGCGCGGCGTGCGCCAGCGCGAGGCCGGCCGCCCCCACGGCGTGCAGGACGGTATAGCCCTCCGCCTCCAGCACCGCGCGGATGAGCCCGGCCGTGGCCAGGTCATCCTCAATGACAAGGATCGATCCGCTCACCTGTCCCCCCTTCACCTGAGCGCGCCAGACGCGGCGCGGGGTGGCGTGGGGGCATTCGTGATCACGGGATAGTGCCATGATGTTCCCATGATACGGGACAGGGGGCGAGGAAAGATGACGAAGAGGGGAGGGGGCAATGACAGAATAGACAACAAGCGCCCTGGTATGTGAGAGGAGGGGCAGCGATCGCGTCCGTCAGGCAGGCTCAGTCGAGCGGGGCCGCTGCCTCTTATAGGCCGGGGCCAGCCATTATCTGCATAGGCGGAGGGGTGCCGGACTTCGCCACCACTATCATTTAATCTGACGCCTTACAACGGCGCATCTTATGCGAAATCTTACGGCGGGCGCATCCGTCACGCCGGGACAGGTCGTCGTCGCTGGCCACGATCGTGTCGGCCGCCCACGCGGCCTCCGTCGCGGGCGGGATGCCGGAGGGCGCGATCCATGCCTGAGCGAGCGGGCCGGCGCTCAGGGCGCGGCCGGCCCCGCGCCGACGCGACACCGGAGCCACGCCAGGAGGTCGTCCGGGGTGAGGGGCTTGCGCAGCAGCGCGGTGGAGGGGAGGCCGAGCGCCGCGATCCGGCGCGGCGCGGCGTCGTCGCCCGCGGGGACGCAGGCGAGGAGGGGGAGGGGGCGCAGGGTGGGCTCGTGGGCCAGGGGGGCGAGGGCCGGCCAGTGCAGCGCGGACGCGGATAGGGCGTGCGGGACATCGAGGATAAGGGCGGCGGGGGCGAGGGCGCGCAGGACGGATGCGTCAGAACTCGGAACACAATTGGACCTGTGTGCGCGTCGGCACGTGGTGTTGCCCACCTGATGCGCCTACGCCGCCTGCAGCACCGCGCATACCTCGCCCCACCGCTCCGCGAAGAGCCGCCGTTGGTCCGCGAGGGAGACCGTCTCGTTCAGGTGGTGGCGATAGCGGAGATGGTCACGCAGTTCGTCGTGGGCGGAGCAGAAGCGGGCTGCTGCGTCAAAGGAGCCGAAGCCGCGCATGGAGTAGTAGCGTTGTTTGATGCCGCGATGGTCCTGCTCCATGCGATTGTTCATATAGCGGCTGGTGCGGTGCTGGACCTCCGGCCCCAGCGTCTCACGGATGGCGCGCGGGTAGGCATCATGCCCGTCCGTGGTCACCTTCTCCGGCGCGTGGCCGATGACGGTGCGCGCCCGTTGGAAGAACCGCTTGGCGGCGTCCATGTCCCGCGTCTCGCTCAGCATCGAATCGACCAGGTTGCCGTCCGCGTCGATGGCGCGGTACAGGTAGCACCAGCGGCCATCGACCTTCACATAGGTCTCGTCTGCATGCCATTTTTTACCGGCCTTGCCCCGACGCTTGGCGCGCAGGCGCTCCGTGAGCAGCGGGGCAAACCGCTCCTCCCACTCCCGGACGGTCTCGTGGGTGAAGGTGAAGCCCCGCGTCAGGAACATCTCGGCCAAGTCGCGCAGGCTGAGTTTGTAGCGCAGCCGCCACAGGACGACGAGGAGCGCGATGTCGGTGGGGACCTGGAGGTGGTTGAAGGGAGTGCCCGTGCGCTCGTTGAAGGTGCGTCGGCAGGGCCGACAGCGGAACAGCCGATAGCCCAATGCCGTCGCTCGCTCCAGCTCCTGCGTCGCGTCCCTTTGACAGTACGGGCAGGCCATCGTCCCCTCCTCAATACACCTCTATAAAAGGAGAAGGATACCCGAGCGGCTGTCCACCGACAACCGCTGATCCTGAAATCTGACGCATCCCGCAAGACACCTCGCCGGCGGCCTACTCTACTTGGAGCGGGGGAAAGGCGGCGACGCCCTACCTATCGCTACTAGAGGAATGGACTCCCGCTACCACTCCCGCCACTGCCGGCCGCAGACGACGGGCAGTGTAGTCGAATCGCTGGTGGGCGTGGACCGGTACCCCCGAGCCCGGCGCCGTCTCGCGCCAGATGATGTCCTGGGGCGTCGTCCCCGGCGCCATCAACGGGTACACCTGGTTGCGCGCCGCCAACGCCACATGCACCAGGTACGGACCCGGCGCCGCTAGCGCGCGGCGGATGGCCAGACGATACTGCTCCTTGGTGTGGACGCGCTCTGCCGGGATGCCGTAGGCCGCGGCGTGCGCGGCGAAGAGCGGCCACTCGCCCATGGCCAGCGTCTCGATCGCCGTGCACACCGCGGCAACCACGTCGTCGGAGTCCCGAGCCTGCTCCAGCCGCGCCTGGAGAGAGCGGGCCACGTCCGGCGCGTCAACTCCCGGCGCGGCGCGGCCACGCCGCCGGTCGCTGGTGAGGGCGCGCCCCTCGTAGAAAAGCCCATGCCAGTTGGTCACCATGCCCAGGGACGCGTCGTCGAAGAGCACGATCTTCACGGGTAGGGCGTAGCCGCCGATCGTGTCGAGCTCGTGCGCGGACATCACGAAACCACCGTCGCCCACGAACGCAAGCACCGGCGCCTCCGGGCGCGCCAGGACGGCTCCGACCGCCATCGGCAGCGCACACCCCATGCTGCCCATCCCGCCCGACGTGATGAACGAGCGCGGCCGCGAGATTGGGAACCACTGCGCCCCCTTCATCTGGTGTGTGCCGACGTCGAAGGTCGCGATTGCGTCGCCCCGCTCGCCTCCCGCGCTCCGCTCGGCCAGTGCCGCCGCCGTCTCGGCGTACACGAACTCGTGCCCGAGCGCGTCGCGCCCCGGCAGGTCGTAGGACGGCGTCGGCAGCGCCCGCCGCAGCCCGTTGAGCTCCTCCATCCACGGCGCACGATCCCGCGCGGGCCACGCCTCCAGCAACCCCAGGAGGCGCCGCACGGCGTCCCTCACGTCGCCGTGGATGGCGAGGTCGGCGCGCCGCACGCGGTTGAGCTGCGCCGGGTCGACGTCGATGTGGACGACCCGCGCGTGCGGGGCGAACTGGTCCGGGCGCGCGCCGACCACGCGGTCGTCGAAGCGGGCGCCGAGCGCGATCACCAGGTCGGCGAGGTAGGGGGCCAGGTTCGCGCTCACGTTTCCGTGCATGCCGAGCCAGCCAAGGTTGAGCGCGTCGTCCGCGGGCAGCACGCCAAGGCCGTGGATGGTGGTCACGACGGGCAGCCCGTGGCGGTGGCTCAACAGGCGCAGGTCCTCCGCTGCGTCGGCGAGGACGACGCCGTGCCCGACGTAGAGCACGGGCCGCTCCGCGCTGGCCAGCAGGCGCGCCACGTCCTCCAACGCCGCGTCGTCGGCGCGCGGCGGCGACCAGTCGTACCGCGCGATGATGTCCTCCCACGGGCGCATCGGCGCGCGGCCGACCTGCACGTCCTTCGGCAGGTCGATGAGGACGGAGCCGGGGCGGCCGGTGACGGCGGTGTGGTAGGCGCGGACGAGGAGGTCCTGGACCTCCGCCGAGTCCGCGGGGCGGACCGAGGCCTTGGTAGCCTTGCCGTGCGTGACGCCGACGATGTCGAGAGCTTGGAAGGCCTCGGCCTCGGCAGTGGTCGCCACATTGCCGGTCAGCGCGACGACGGGGCGGCTGTCGCGCAGCGCGTCGGCGAGGCCCGTGATTAGGTTGGCCGCGCCGGGGCCGGAGGTCGCGGTGCAGAATCCCGCGCGCCCGCTCGCCGCGGCGTAGCCCTCCGCCTCGAACGCCGCGCCCTGCTCATGCCCCGTCAAGATGTAGCGCAGAGCGCCGTCGTGATGGGCGTGGGTCAGCGCGTCGGACAGAGGTAAGCTCGTGCCGCCCGGGATGCCGAAGATCACCTCGGCGCCGACGTACTTCATGAATTCCACCGCCAGCGCGGCGCCGCTCACCTCCTCACCATAGTGCGCGCGACCGTGATGGCGCGCGCGCCCGGCCCCCGTAAAGAACCGCGCGCCATCCCCGGCGGCGTCCATGGCGTCCGCGGCGTCCGCGACGTCCGTGTCGAATACCTGTCCCTCGACCAGCGTCATCATACCCTCTCCTCGTCGCCCGCTCCGACGCCCGCGCCCGTCCTGGCCGCGCCAGCGTCTCGCGGACAACAAAAAACCCGTCCCTCATCAGGGACGGGCGACAGGTCGACCCGCGGTACCACCCTCATTAGCAGGCCCACACGCGCTACCCACGGACACGCCGTGGCGGCAACCGCTGATGCGAACGCTGCTCACTTATCATGGGTACGTGTTCATACCCACGCCAGGATAACGGGCGGCGATCCCGGACATGCCTACTCCGGCCAACCGTTCGCGATGCTAACAGAAGGTACCGGTTTGGATGACGGCTCAGGAATGATTGTCCGGCTCACCGCGCCGCCTCGTCACACCACCCCGAGGCTCTCTTTGGCGTCTCCGCGAGCCGTCCCGTTTCCATCAGCGCCGTTACGGCCAGTATGGCACGGATGATCCACGGCTGTCAAGCGCGGTTCGACGTCGCCAGGGCAACCCTCACCCCCAGCCCTCTCGCCCGTGCGAGGGGGAGCAGCGTTGGAGGCGTGGCCGCAGCTACGAGATCTCTGCTCCCATGCGTGGGCGAGGGGGAGCAGAGGGCCGCCTCGTCTCCCCTCTCCCGCGGTTGGGAGAGGGGTCGGGGGTGAGGGTCGCCCTATGGTACAGCCGACCCTCTTCTCCGAGCGGTGAAGACCGCGCCCATCTGGTTGACGACGACCTCGTCGTCCTTGAACTCGAAGCTGACGCCCGAGAGGCCCTTGACCTCGAACCGTGTCCCCTTGTAGGGCGTCAATTCGTAGTCGGGCTGCCCGGAGATGGACACGAGCAGGGTGTCCCCACCCTTGAGCGCCACGCTCAAGGCGCGGCCCATCAGATCATAGTCGCCCGTCAGTCGCTCCAGCGTCGCCTTGTCGAGCAGATCCCTGGACGGCAGGCGCGCGAACTCGATGTCCGGCGTCGCCGGCTCGAGGGGCAGGGCCAGGCCGGCGACATCGCCCCTGGCGTTGGTCGAGAACACCACCTTCAGGCGCAGGTCGAAGATCTCGTAGGTCAACTCGAAAACGTCGTAGTGATAATGGGCCATCTTGAAATCCAGCCCGTTGTACGTGGCCGTCAACCCGTCGCCGCTCGTCGCGATGGACATGACGCCGTAGCCTGGATGCTCATACGCGCCAGCGTACTCGTCCAGGTCGTGGGAGGGGCCTTTGCCCTCTTTGCGATCGGCCGTGTTCTGCTCCTTGCCCGCCTTGACGGCCTCCGTAGCCCGCGCCCTGTCCTCGTTGTAGCGGCTGTTCCACGGCGCCTGGTCGAGCCCAAGCAGCCGGTCGTAGATGTTCAGGGACAGGATGTAGGGGACAGGGTTGCCGTTGCCGTTGGTCAACACGACCACGCCCATCCGCTC
>JAABUZ0100008285.1_pt1 | contig 12269 bp, 11 predicted proteins | sample 5562091 | NCBI WGS metagenome assembly JAABUZ01 (sample SAMN12813069, study PRJNA571459) | rock metagenome | isolation source: Antarctica rocks | place: Antarctica: Victoria Land, Linnaeus Terrace sud | collected 2015-12-21
GCTCACCGGAGCATTCGAGGATGCGTTGAAGCAGCTTCAAGCGAGGCTAGATCAGCATCCAGAGGATAATGATCTTCGCTTTACAATGGCAACCTGCTTACTTCATATGGAACGCTACGACGAAGCGGTGGTTGCGTATGAGCAAGCGATGGCTAAAGATAGTTACCTGGACGATGACAGAGGACTAAAAGCCGCCCGTCGCAGTCAGCAACCTGAGTGGGCGAATCTTTAGGGCTGTGGCCCATTGGCAAAGGTCCAGAAGCGCATCAGGCTGTATGAGAGTACAGTACCGCAGACGACTGCGACGAGCTTTGATGCATTACCCCATAGAGTAACATTGGTAATAAATGGTTGCAAGGCCCGACCCGCCAGCCATATAAGAGCACTACTATACAGAATTTCAAGGATGATACTGATGACGAAGCGTATCAGTTCCTTTCTTGTGGTCCGCTGTGTACGACGAAACGTCCAGTATTTATTCAAGAGGAAACTACTTATAGCACCACAGCTATAGGCGACCGCATTATACGCCGTCAATGCCTGCACGTTATGTGTGGGGAAACGCAACAATAAAATGTTAAGTATCCCTATATCAACAATAGTGTTCAGGCCACCTACCAGACAATAGCGCAGGAACTGGATGAGCGTGCTCTTCCATTCCTGTGCTTTATAAAAAGGAGCCACCGGTAACTTCTCAACTGCTTCGCTTTGCGTCTGTCTGTCTTTCGTTTTAGGTGAAAACAACACGTGCCCCTCTCGTTTTACAAGTAGTATATCTTAGGAGTAAACAATTTGCTCTCACGGATAAAGCTCATTTTTTAGACAAGCTGTTACTGTACCAGTTTTGCAACTCCGCCTGAATAGTTTCGCACGCGAAGAACACCCAGCGCGACCTGTGGCAGGGCGAGTGTTGCAGGAGTGACGATATAGCGGCTTTCCCAACGGGGGTTAAATTTTTGCTTGAACTTGAAGAGCGTGTTGTGCGTCTCTAAGAGATGCAGATGATCAGTCACAAAACTGGCGAGTTTACGTTGCAGCGGAGTTAGTTCTTGCAGTGTATCTGACCATGCAACAAGGCCGAGGCTTAGAACCGTTGCATCTTGTGAGCGGAAGCGGTCGAGTGCACGTACAAGCAATAGCTCAATCACTCCGGGTGGTGTTGCCGAGGTTCGGCGCATAATATCGAGCGTCCAACCCCATCCTTCATCCTCTGACGGGTGGTTAGTGTCAAGCGAAGAGCTATAGACGGGAGTGAACGTCATAAAGGCACAGGGGGTGCCTGCACTCGTCAATGCAACTGCGGTCAAAAAGCGGGGAATCATTTTTTTTGATGAAGATTGGGAAGGATCAGAAAGTCTAGAACGTGTGGCAATTGTGTCGGCGCGCTCGGCGACGGTCGAGAGTTCGTCGATACGCCCTACGCTAAAACCGGTCTCGGTTGCACTCGCTTTATGCTTCAGCCAGGCTCTGGAAAGATCTTCTAATTGCTGAATGACCTCTGTGGGGGGAACACCTTCATACCACTGAATCGTCATCCCCTCACGTTCCGCACGGCGGCAACTGGTCCGTACATTCGCCAGAGCCGATCCCTTCAGGGTAAAAGTTTGAGGGTTAAGCATCGCCTCTTCGCCCATCTTGAAGGCGTGCATTTTGAGATCGCGATAGACATTGAGGTATTGCGGATAGACCTGATAGAACGCCACATGCCATTTATGCTGTGCGCAAAAGTTCAGGAAACTACACATCACCCGCTCAACATCTTGCGGCGCACACACTGGATCGCCGAGTATAACCGCAACATTGTATGTCAAGCGATAGTTCACGAGCCCCGTGCCATCAGGAGCCAGGAAATGCATATTTTCTGGAGCCAGTCCAAAAAATGCAAGTGTATGACTTCCATAAGAACTGGTTAGTTCTTCCTCTCTATAACGAGCCTGGACAAATTGTTCCTCTATTATTGATGGTCTCTCAACAGTATGAAGTGTTGAGGAATGTTGTTCCTTTGCATTAAACATTGGGGATACCCTCCGAAACCTTTTCCTCAAAGCCTTTTCTTTCTAAGAATAGAGATGCGGTTTTTGTACTCCTGCTTCTATCCTAACGGAGACTTATCAGGAAAAAAACACAGAATTGTAAAATCTTTGTGAGTGAAGCTAGAAGTCCATTGCTACCTGCATTCTCTTTACAAATACTTTACTTTTTTACTGTAGCTTCTTGATCTCTTTCCGCTATGCTTCTAAGAGATGTGGTTATCAACGTGTTCTGTATGGTATATGAGAGTAAAATGCACACATCTATTGAAGGACAAGAGTAACTAGGAGAGTGTAGACGTGGCGGATACAACAGAGAAAATTGTTCAGACGGAATCTGAATACGCTTCAAAACAAACAATTACACAACGTTCTTCCTTGTGGCAACGATTAGCACTGGGGGGAATCCTGCTTGTTTCTATCTTCATGAACTTCTTTCAGTTGGGCAAGAACGGCTTTGGCTCATTTTATCCCCCTGCTGTTAGAAGCATGATGGACAACTGGCATAATTTCTTTTTTTCCTCCTATGATCCAGGAGGCTTCGTAACCATCGACAAACCGCCTGTGGGCTTCTGGCTACAGGTGCTTAGTGCCAAGATTTTTGGTTTTACACCTTTTAGCGTGCTCTTGCCGCAAGCTCTAGCCGGTGTGCTCTCGGTCCTCTTGCTATATCATCTGGTACAGAGACACTTTGGAAAAGTTGCTGGTTTGCTTGCGGCTCTTGGACTGGCACTAAGTCCAATCAGCATTGTAACTAATCGAAATGTGACGATTGACAGTACGTTGGCTCTGGTCCTTCTGCTGGGAGCGTGGGCGGTATTGCGTGCGGCTGAGACGGGACGGTTGCGCTGGTTGCTCCTGGCGGCAGTACTTGTTGGTCTTGGCTTCAATATCAAAATGTTAGAAGCGTATCTGGTGGTGCCTGCGTTCGGACTTCTCTACCTTCTAGCGGCTCCCAAGCGTATCTGGGTGCGTATAGTCCATCTCGTATTGGCGACGATGGTTCTGCTCGTCATCTCGCTCTCCTGGGCGGTAGCCGTGGACCTTACTCCTGCCTCGCAGCGTCCATATATCGGTTCGACGCAGGATAACTCGGAGCTGAGTCTTGCCTTTGGCTACAATGGTATTGATCGCCTTCTTGGACGATCTAGAGGCGGTCCTCGGCCAAACGGGTCAACTTCCACTACGCGTTCCGGCAACGCAGGTACAAATGCAGTTCCCCCTACTAATGGCAATGGTGGTGCTGGTGCCACGAATCGAGGTGGCACGAACAATTCAGGAAGCGGCAATACGGCCGGCCAGGGAAGTGGAGCAGCAAATCAACAACAGGCTCCGCGAGGCGGTGGTGGTGGATTGTTTGATATTGGAAATCCTGGACCATTGCGTCTCTTCACAGCACCACTAGCAGGGCAAATTGTTTGGATACTCCCACTGGCACTGCTTGGGCTCGTTGCTCTTGCGTGGCAGCGACGACCACGCTTCCAAACCGATCTGCAACAGAAGTCGATGATCCTGTGGGGAACATGGTTACTCACAACGGCGATCTTCTTTAGTGTGGCGGGTTTTTTCCATCAGTATTATATGACCGAGATGGCTCCAGCTATCGCGGCATTGTTTGGTATCGGTCTGGTAGTGATGTGGCAGGACTATAGACACGGCGGCTGGAAAAGCTGGCTGCTACCACTCGCACTGGCGGTTACGATTGCTGAACAGATATATGTTCTCACCGCTTATCCCACATGGGGTCGCGTACTCATCCCGATTCTAGCCGTTCTGGGCTTGGTTGCAGTACTCGCACTAGTTGGTGCTAAAATCGCACCACGTTTGAATGTCAACGCTTCAAAGATACGCCCACGCTTGCTCTTGTCTGCGCTCAGTATTGGCGTGTTAGCGCTAATGATTACGCCTGTTGTGTGGGCCGCCATTCCTATCCTTCAGAGTACACAGGGTGATCAACTGACAGCGGGACCAGTTCAGACAGAAGGTTTTGGTGGTGGGAACGCGGGTGGAAGAAATCAGGCGAACAACGCGAATACAAAGCTAGTGAGGTACCTGGAGGCCAATCAGGGCAATGCAAAATTCCTGGTGGCTGTCCCTAGCTCGATGTCGGCGGATAGCATCATTCTTGCAACGAATAAGCCAGTCATGGCAATGGGCGGCTTCTCCGGAGGCGACCCAATCCTGACAACCAACCAGCTTGCAACACTGATTAAGAACGGCACGATACGCTTCTTCCTGCTCAACGCGCCTCGAACAGGGCAACAGATTCCACCACAAGTTATCAACCAGATTCCTCAGCAGTTCAGGAATGCCGCGCGGAATGGTGGGTTTTGGTGGGTTTGGTGGTCAGCAAAGCGAGCTTACAACGTATGTAACGAAGCACTGCACTCCAGTACCAGCAAAGGAGTGGCAAACATCCTCTTCGAGTAGTACCACGACTCCCGGCAACTTCTTCGGTCGAGGTGGTGCGAGCCTGCTATATGATTGTGCTGCGGCGCATTGATTGATGATTCGTTCGCCAATAATGCAGAGAGTCAGCAGAAAGACCGTAAGGGTCTCTGCTGACTCTCTGCATTATTTCCTGCTTGAACAAAAGCAGAGTCGTTACCTGTGAATGCTTAGACCCCACGAATTCTCTCGATAATTGTTCCAGCGGTTGCTCGATCCATAGATGTGCCGCGCCAGGCCACATGCTGATCGGGGCGTACAAGGAGAAGCGAGGCCCCGTAGAGCTTTTCGAGTGCCTGACCGCGTAACTCGACTACGGTCAGCGGCACATTACGGGCTGTGGCGGACTCGATGAAAGGAACCACGTCGGCGTCATCGCGGAGCCGAAGCAGCGACAACCCGTTCCCCAGCCGATCAAAGAGGGACGCTCCATCTGGCAGCCACAGGTGTGGCAGCCGCGCTCCCGGTCGGGCCGTTGGCTCATAGTCCTGGCCTTCGGGAAGAAGAGGCGTGCCGTCGTCAACGATCACCGGCGAGGCATCGTACTGGTAGCCCAGCACAATGCCCAGACTGTGGAACTCGCGGTCTTTGGCGACTCGGATCACCTGAGCGGCCGCTCGCCGCGCTTGCTCACCGACAAGTCCTGAAGCCGCCAACTCTCGACTGCCGAGTTCAGGGGCAAGTACGCTCATATTGATCGTGGCCTCTCGGATGGTTTGCTCGGCGACTGGTCGCCGCTCAGCCTCATAGCTTCCGAGCAGGTCATCTCCTCCCCAACCGTCAATCACTGCCGCCAGCTTCCAGCCGATGTTCACGGCATCGCCGATTCCCGTGTTAAAGCCGTGCCCGCCCCACGGCGGATTCAGGTGCGCGGCATCGCCAACCAGAAAGACCCGATCGTTGCGATAGCGGTCCGCCAGCAACATGCGTGCTGTCCAGGGATCCGTTCCAAGAATCTCAGCATCGATCTCGCGCCCGACGAGGCCATGAATCAGGGCATGTGGGTCGGCCTGACCAGTCTCGGCAGATACTCCGTTGACGCCAGCCCACCATCGATCTTCCATATCCATACGGCCTAGAACCCCAGGGTAGGCCGGGTTGAGCACCCAATACTGGACTGCTGGGCCATGTGGTTGCCGCTCCGCCAATCCAGGTGCTCGGAAGACAAAGCCAAAGTTCGGACGCAGGTCTGAGGTTCCTACGTAACTAGCTCCGATTGCCGTACGAACAGCACTGCGGGCTCCATCGCAGCCCAGCACGTAGGACGCCCTGATCTGCCGTTGTTCCCCCTGCTCGTTCATAATGGTAGTCTCTACGCCGTCGTCATGTTGGTGAAGCGTGTGCAGCGACCAGCCCAGGCAAAGGTGGCACGACTTCAGGGTGATGACCGCCTCCCGTAATACCTCCTCGACCAATGGCTGGGCGATCTGCTGCCCTGACTCTGCAAATACCTCGGTTCGCTGCGGTGAAAGCCCAAAGCAATTGGTAAAGCGCATCACCTCGTGACCCAATAATGTGATGCAGAAGACGACATCCTGCGACCAGTCTACTTTGAGCGGGGCCACCCGGCGCAGACGCTCGGCCAGTCCCCATCGTCGAAAATGTTCCATCGTCCGGGCACTGACCGTTTTGGCACGCGGCCTGAGCTGCGAAACGACCAGTCTTGGCTCGACAATCAGGCATGACACACCTCGTCGCCCCATCTCGACTGCTGCACTGAGTCCAACGGGACCTCCTCCGACGATGAGCACTTCTGTCTCCTGGGGAATATCCTCGCTTTTGTCTGTGATGTCTGCCGCTATCATGTGTTAACTTTCTCTTTCTTCTCTTTTCATGTTAGTAGCCTGAAAGGAAGTCCCGTGGAAATCCCGTGGAAGGAACATTGTTGGTTGCTGGACACGTTTGAGTTGCTCGACGCTTAATGTGATGTTGGGACTCTCTCTACCGCTCCACATCGGCACGGAGACGATCACGAGGGCTGTGTCGTCGTATGCACCGTGACGGCCAGCGTCCTCAGACTCCTGATGATGTTGTTCAATTTCCGGGTGCTTTTGCCAAGTTCGAACCGCTCTACGCGTCGCGCCAATGCACTTAGAACCGCCTGGCCCTCCAACCGTGCCAGACTTGCACCTGCACATAGGTGGACCCCGTAACCAAAGCCAAGATGACCCGAAGTGTTGCGAGTCACATCGAAGGCGTCTGCATGCTCCCACTTATGCTCATCACGATTGGCGGAGGCGAATAGCATGACGACACGTGATCCTGCTGGGATGGAGATACCCTCCACGTCATAGTGGCTCGTTGCAAGACGACTGAAGCTCTGGATCGGGGACTCCAGGCGCAGAACCTCCTCGAAGGCGTTCGGAATGAGTAAGGGGTTCTCGCGCACCTGATCCCACTGGTCTGGGTAGCGACCAAACAACCAGATGGCACTACCGACCGCACTAATCGTGGTATCTAATGAGGGTACCAGGTACGCGGTAAATAGTTGAGGACACTGTGCCTTTGTGATGCGACCGTCTCTTTCGGCCTCAATGACGCCTGCTCCAAAGCTTCCCGGTTGCAGGTTGCCTGATGCCGCTATCTGCGCCGCGTAGCCAAAGAGTTCCGGCAGCTTCTTTATCGCGTGTGTGCATCGCTCATTCATTGGACCCATCGCATTGAACGTCGCCTCTCCCCAATCCAGCAGGTGCTCACGCCCCTCGGATGGCAAACCGATGAAGTCGGGGACAATGGACAGCGGGAGCGCTTGCGCCAGGTCTTCGACAGCATCGAACGATTGCTGCATCACCAGCCGTTCGACAAGTGCTTCGGCTTGCTGATCAATCATCTCCTTAGTGGGGCGGAGGGCCTGCGAAGTCATGCGGGAGGCAACCACGTTGCGCAAGAGATCGTGAAGAGGCGGATCAGAACCCAGCGTGTTTCCCTGCATCGCTGTGTTGAGGATGTCGTTAAGCGCTACACCCGAGGCCGACGAGAACGTCTTCCAGTCTCTGAGCGCGGCACGGGCAGCATTGTAGCGAGTAATAACCCACGAGTTGTGTCGCTCAAGCCAGACCGCTGGTCCAGCTTCACGAAGGCGTCGATAGTGCTCGTACGGTTCGGCCAGCACGTCGTCGCTATACAAATCGAGATCCGATGTCGGAATGGACGTTGACATTGTCACCTCTCTCCTTCTTTGGAAAGTATTTTGTAACTATAAATACAGCATTATACAGTCGTCCAACGTAGAGAAGGATAATCGTCTGCGTTGAACGACTGTGACTTCTCATGTATGCAGACTTGATGGCATGAATGTTTCCTATAGAGGAGCACGAGGGTCATCAAATGGGATGCGTGGGTCTATTGGGCCAGAGGGTGGAAATTCGCCGGCGTAGGCACGACGATGGATTTCTGCGAGCGAGGCACCAGCCTTGTGTGCTGCAACGATCTGCTCAGGGTCCACGAACTTGCCAATTGGGTCCGCTGCGAAATCGGGCGAGGTACGCATCCACTCTTGAGATTGCATCCAGTCGCCGAAGTTGTCGATCTGTAGCTTCACGCTGTTCCCGTCGGGATCGACGTAGTAGAACGAGAGTGTCATGCCATGATCCAGGCTCATGTGTGGCTTGATTCCCAGTTCCTTTAAGCGCGTGTAGGCATTGAGCAGATCGTCGAGCGTATCGTACTCAAACGCAAAATGATGGATGCCTGTATGAACCAATGCATCCCAACTCATCCTTAAAAAATACAATATTCGCTTTTTTTACACGCGCTGGCTTCTTTTTTCGTTCGCCTGAGCCTCCTGCCCTCTACGCGTTTGCCTCCTGGACGGTGGTGCCTCGGGAAGAGGTGTATCTGCGCCAACGATCTGCAATGCCATGCGTACCGCGACTGGATCAAATTCTGGGGTCATCTGTCCTAGCACTGTCAGTGCAGTACGCGCGTAATGGCGCGTTAAGAGATAGGCCGCAAGATCAGCTTTTCCTTGTGTACACGCAGTGGCAATGGAGCGATGTTCGGCTGCGATGACTTCTGCTGACCGCATTGGTTGTTGCATGCTCACGAGACGGTAGTACAGACGCCGGTAATATTCGCACTGGTCGGCATAGCTCGCTATCCTCTGACGCATCGAGTCCTCTGCATGGAGAACAAGAAGACTATGGAAACGACGGTGCGGCTCTTCCCAGGCATCAAGGTCCTTATGGGCTGCCGCCGCCTCATCGAGTTCAGCAAGAGTTTGCTTAAGGGCCTGTACGTCTGACTGGTCGATGCGAGGAACTGTCAAACGAATACTTAAGGATTCCAACAGAATACGGCTGGCATACAGGGAGTCAACGATAGATGGTTCAAAGGAAGGGACTCTCGCTCGTTGATTATGTTCCGCCTCAATCAGTCCCTCTTTCTGAAGCATACGCAGTGCTTCTCGCAGCGGAATACGGCTAACACCCAGCGACTCGGCCAGCTTGACCTGGGAAAGCATCGAGCCGGGAGGGAACACGCCGTCAAGAATCATTGTGCGCAAGCGTGTGTAGAGAGGAGCAGCTCCGTTTTCTCCATCAGGTCCACTATTGAACACTTCCGCTTGCATTGATAGCAGATCATGTGTATCATTCATGCTCTTCGCTTTTTATATTATTCTTCAATTTTCTCCTCCTGTATACAGTTTTCTCTCTTCTTTCCTTATGACATCATTATGCAAGCCTGAATGGTTACTCTCATCTCGATTTATCAAATCTGTATACAGATTTGATATAAAACTCTTAGAAAATTCCTCTAACTTAGTTATAATTACCGATAGTGTATACAGCTTTTCATAGCTTGTCAAGATGATCTTTCGTGAATGTGTTCCACGCACTGTGTATTAAGACACATTAGAAGCGGCGTTGAGCAACCGAGTGGCGGTGGCGGTATCAGTGGGCGAGATAATTGCTCCCAGGACGAAAGCCGCGGACTAGCTAAGGTTTGGAATAACGCTATGGACGATGGACTGCGATTGTCGCAGTTGTGACCGCTACCAGGTCAATAGAGAGAAGCAAGATAGGAAGTAGATTGGAAGGGAAATCATGAAACGAGAGGTTCAGCGTTTCCCAATGAAGCTCACGAAAGCATCGTGAGCTTTTTTGCAAGAAGATCAAGCTGTTGCGCACGTGTAACCGCTTGCGTGCGGTTGCGGACGCCCAATTTGGCGAGGATGGTTTGCACATGGCGCTTGACGGTGTTGGGCGCGATCACCAGGGCCTGTGCGATCTCCTGATTGGATGCCCCTTGTGCCAACACCTCCAGCATCTCTTGCTCATGTGCACTTAGTGGATCGATGAGGACCTGATCGTGGGTGGGAGATGCAGGACTACTCTCCTCTTCACTTCTCCGTTCGGCCAGCAGGACACGCGCTTGAGCGACCGCCTCTCCCTCTTGAGCAAACGTCGGATGAAACAGGTCAGCAGGCAGTTGCTCGATCCACTGTTGCATTATGCGCACCTCGCCGGGTTGCCAGCAGAGGCTGCGGAGAAAGTGTCCAAGCAGCATCGTGACGCGCTGCCAATCGTGACCCCGGACAGCATACTGCACCGCTTCATGCATCTGTCCATGCCACAACGAGAGAAGAGATGCAGTCAGATCGGGAGCACAGCGTTGTAAGGCCAGGAACATACACAGCCAAAACCTGTAAACATCATCTTCCTGTTGCTATCAGTTTTGCTGTCAAATGGCTCAGGTTTTTAGGTGGAGCCAGGCTAGAAACGGGTTTGGTGACTGGGCGGAGGAGGTGGGATTCGAACCCACGGAGGCTATGCACCTCACACGATTTCCAGTCGTGCTCACTAGACCACTATGAGACTCCTCCAGGTTGGGGCGGAGAGAGGGGGATTCGAACCCCCGAGGGCTATTAACCCTACCGCTTTTCGAGAGCGGCACATTCGACCACTCTGACATCTCTCCGCGAAGCAGTATAACACATCTCTCCATCCCTGACAAGCACCTATTTTCCCTTTTTTCTAACTTTGAATTTCTTATAGCCTCGAAATGAAGTAATGAAGTATGACACTTATTCGCCGTCCTCTACCTCCATCGTCATCTCTTCTTCCGCGAAGAGACCGAACAACGCTCCCACCGGCGCAAAGCTTCGCCTATGTAGAGGTGTCGCGCCATACTTTCTCAATGCCGTCAGATGTGTGGGAGTCCCATACCCCTTATTCCGGTCGAAGCCATATTCGGGATACTGCTCATGTAGCTCAAGCATCAGGCGATCGCGCGTGACCTTTGCGATAATCGAGGCGGCGGCTATCGAAAGGCAACGCGCGTCACCCTTAATGATAGAACGTTGTGGTAGAGAGACTTTGGGTAGCAGGATAGCGTCGAGTAAGAGGGCGTGAGGGGCGGGCGAGAGCTGTCCTATGGCCTGCTCCATTGCGTATTTGGTAGCTTGTAAAATATTGCGTTCGTCGATGATCTCTACGGAGCCATACCCGACGCCAGTAGCGATAGCGTGCTGCATAATCTGATCGTAGAGCCGTTCGCGGGCGGGCTGAGCTACCTGCTTGGAATCGTTCACCCCTGCGAGATGGACGAGCGTCGTGTCTTCTGGTGACAGAATAGCGGCGGCAGCCACTACTGGTCCCGCAAGGCAACCTCGACCTACTTCGTCGAGTCCGGCGATAAAGAGATAGCCCTGTTCGAACAGGGCTATCTCTTCTATCAGCGTAGGAAATTGCTTCTTACTCGTTTGTGCCATTAGTGCTTTGTACGGCTGGAACTGTTTGTGCGGCTGGAACCGTTTGTATTGGTACGCTATTGTTACTTTTTGCGGCTGCAGTCTGTTGCGCTTGCAATGCTTTTGCGGCTATCTGCTTCGCGCTCTGAGGGCGAATCTCTTTCAGGCGAGCAGCCTTACCAGTGAGGCCGCGCAGATAGTAGAGCTGCTTGCGGCGCACGCGTGCATGGCGGAGTACTTCGATCTTGTCAATGCGGGGAGAGTTGACCAGAAAGGTACGTTCAACTCCTACGCCATTTGTAATACGGCGAACCGTGAAATTACGATTGACGCTGCTACCACGCAGGCGCATCACAACACCCTCGAAGGGCTGTAGGCGCTCGCGATTTCCTTCGACAACTTTCACTTGCAGGCGAACTGTATCGCCCGATTTCAATTCAGGTACATCTTTGCGTAACTGAGCACTTTCGACAGCGGTAAGTAACGCCCGCCCTGCTGGCTTGGTTACAGCTTGATTGTCGGCCATCCCTATATCCTCCTAATGCGCCAAGTGCTCAACTTGTTAAATGGGTGGCAGAGCATTGGGCGCGTAAAATTACTTTTCTGCTGAGGCTGCGTTGAGCTGTTTCATCAGGCGCGATTTACGGCGTGCAGCATTATTCCGATGGATGACCCCTTTTTTGGCGGCCTTATCCAATTCACTGACTGCCAGGCGTACGGCTTCAACGGCCGGCTCTGCGTTCGTGTCTGCGGTTGTAATAGCCTGACGAGCTTTGGTTATCTGTGTCTTTACGACTGATTTGGTGCTGCGGTTGAATGAGCGGCGCCTGTGTTCCTGGCGCATGCGCTTCTCTGCAGCGGCATTATTGGGCATGTGGTGTCAATCCTCCCCGAAACGTGTGCCCTTCACATGGGCTTTTTCATAAAAAATTACCGACACAATTGTCGGACTGGTGCTCGTAGATTATAACAGAAGTCTTTGAACTCTGTCAAACAGCAAAGACTTTGCAAATCAAACGTAACACACCGTGTAGGGACGACCCTTGTGGTTGTCGTGGGAGCTAGCTTGAGAACGCTACTATTACGACAACCACAAGGGT
>JAABUZ0100008288.1_pt1 | contig 12266 bp, 12 predicted proteins | sample 5562091 | NCBI WGS metagenome assembly JAABUZ01 (sample SAMN12813069, study PRJNA571459) | rock metagenome | isolation source: Antarctica rocks | place: Antarctica: Victoria Land, Linnaeus Terrace sud | collected 2015-12-21
GAGTCGATCCCGCTTCAGCTGGCCGGCCCGGCGGGCGCCGCGACCGTCAGCTGCCTGACCGCCGGCGGCACGCCCGCCAGCGTGACCACCTCGCTCAACGCCGTGCAGACGTCCGGCAACAACTGAACGGGGGTGACCGGGTGCGTCCGCGCTTGCGCGCGGGCGCGTCCGGGGCGACCGGGGGTGTCCGCGCGGGCAACCGGGGTAGGGTCCAGACATGTCTACAGCCAACATGAACACCACCCTCGGGACGATCGCCATCGAGTTCTTCGATGACGCGGCCCCCAAGACGGTGCAGAACTTTCGCAAGCTCGCCGCCGACGGGTACTACGACGGCCTGATCTTCCACCGGGTGATCCCGGACTTCATGATCCAGGGCGGGTGCCCCGACGGGACCGGTACCGGTGGTCCCGGGTACACGTTCGAGGACGAGTTCAACGACCACAAGGTGGTGCGCGGCGCCTTGGCCATGGCCAACGCCGGGCCCAACACCAACGGCTCGCAGTTCTTCATCGTGACCGCTGCCAGTGCCCCCTGGCTCGACGGCAAGCACACCGTGTTCGGCCAGGTGACCGCGGGCATGGACGCCGTCGATGCGATCGAGGGCCTGCCCACGGGCGCGCAGGATCGGCCGGTCGATGCTCCCCGGATCGAGTCGGTCGAGCTCGACCCGCAGTAGCCTTCCCGTTTTCCGGACCCCGCCGCAGGAGGAGACCCATGAGCGCCACCCAGCACGAGCAGGCCGAGACCAACGGCTCGGCCACGCGCACGATCGGGGTCGAGAATCCGGCCACCGGCGAGCTCATCACAACGATTCCCGTGCTCGGCGCCGACGAGCTCGCGACGATGGCGTTCCGCGCCCGTGAGGCCCAGCCTCAGTGGGAGGCGATCGGCTTCGAGGGCCGGGGGCGGATCATGCGCCGGGCCCAGAAGTGGATGTTCGACAACGCGCAGCGGGTGCTGGAGACGGTCGTCTCGGAGACTGGCAAGACCTATGAGGACGCGCAGCTCGCCGACTTCGGCTACACCGCATCGGCCCTGGGGTTCTGGGCCAAGGAGGGTCCCAAGTACCTCGAGGACGAGCGTGTGCCGTCCTGGAACAACCCGGTGGCGGCGGGCAAGAAGCTCATCATCCGCTATGCCCCGGTCGGGGTGGTCGGGGTCATCGGACCGTGGAACTTCCCGATCGCCAACTCCTTCGGGGACTGCATCCCCGCGATGATGGCCGGCAACACGGTCATCCTCAAGCCCAGCGAGGTGACGCCGCTCAGCTCGCTGTTGATGGCGGAGATGCTCCAGGAATGTGGGCTGCCGGAGAACGTGTTCCAGGTCGCCACCGGCGACGGTGGCACCGGCGCGGCCCTGATCGGCCAGGTCGACTGCGTCATGTTCACCGGCTCCAGCCGCACCGGCAAGGCGGTCATGAAGGCCGCCGCCGACGTGCTGGTTCCCTGTTATCTGGAGCTCGGCGGCAAGGATCCGATGATCGTCTGCTCTGACGCCAACCTGGAGCGCGCGGCCAACGCGGCGACGTTCTTCTCGATGAACAACGGAGGCCAGGTCTGCATCTCGGTCGAGCGCTGCTACGTGGAGGCGCCGGTCTATGACCAGTTCGTGCAGAAGGTGACCGACAAGGTCAAGGCGCTGCGCCAGGGGGTTCCCAGCCACGAGGGCGCGGTCGACGTCGGCGCGGTCATCTTCCCGCCGCAGATCGAGATCGTGGCCGACCACGTCAAGGATGCCGTCGACAAGGGCGCCACGGTGCTCACGGGCGGACACGCCCGCACCGGCCCCGGCCGCTTCTTTGAGCCGACCGTGCTCGTTGACGTGGACCACAGCATGAAGTGCATGACCGAGGAGACCTTCGGCCCGACCCTGCCGATCATGAAGATCGCCGACGCCGAGGAGGGCGTGCGGCTGGCCAACGACTCCGAGTACGGGCTGCAGGCCAGTGTCTGGACCGCTGACACCGATCGTGGCGAGGCCCTCGCCCGCCGCATTCAGGCCGGCGTCGTGTGCGTCAACGACGCTCAGGTCAACTACACCGCGCTGAACCTGCCGATGGGCGGCTGGAAGACATCCGGCCTGGGCACGCGCCACGGCGCGGCCGGGATCCGCAAGTACACCAAGGTCCAGTCGCTGCTGGTCACCAAGCGGGCGCTCAAGCGCGAGCCGTTCATGTTCCCCTATTCTGCGCGGCAGACCAAGCTGCTGCGCACGATGCTCAAGCTGTTCTACGGCCGCGGCAAGCGCGACTGACCGCGGCCAGCGCGGCGGTTCTCAGCGGCTCGTGCAGGCGGGCACCCGCAGTCTCCGCCAAGCGGCGTTGGCCCGCTGCTCGGGCCCGACCAGCTGCTGTTGCAGGGTCCTGATCGCCACGACCGGATCGTTGCCCGCGCGCAGTCCGTTGAGCGCGGAGCGCAGCGCTGTCAGCTCTGCCTGCATGGCCGACACCCCGGCCTGGATCGAGCCGCGATCGCCCAGGCCGCGCAGCGTGCTGAGCTCAGGCGCGAGCACGGCGATCCCCTGCGCGAGGAAGCGCTGTGCGCCACTCGGCGCCCCGGGCCGCCTGATCGCGGCGCTCTGGTCAGCGGCACGGTCGCAGGCCTGCGTGGCCCGGTCGCGGACCTGCGCGGCGCTCAGTCCGCTGCCGCTGCCGCAGCCGGCCAGCATGAGAATCGCCGGGACGCTCAGCGCGATCAGGACGCCGAGGGCCCGTCGCCTCATCGCAGGCGAACGGACAGCAGGCGCTGCAGTTCGTCGATCGTCTCCCCGGGCTGGCGATGGCGAACCGTGGCCATGCCGATCGCCGCCGCTGGCTTGAGATTGAACCCGAGGTCATCGACGAACACGCACGCCTGCGGGGCGAGGCCGATCCGCTCGGCGCCGAGGCCGTAGATCTCGGGCGCCGGCTTGCGGATCCCGACCTCGGCGGAGATGACCGTGCCGTCGAACAGCTCGTCCAGCAGTGCCCGGTCATAGCTGCCCGCCCCCCAGGAGTTGGAGATCATGCCGGTGCGCACCCCGGCGGCGCGGGCGCGGCGAACCGCGTCGACCATCGCGGGCTGAAGCCGCGAAGCGGCGAAGATCCGCCCGATCAGGTTCTCGGGCGCGACGCCGAGCAGCTGCGCGAAGCCAAGCTCGAAGTCCGCCTCGGGCAGGGTGCCGTCCTCGAGGCCGATGAGCAGGTCACGGCTGGCCGGGTCGCTGCGAAACCGGTCACGGATCGTCTCCGCGGACAGGCCCTCGGCCTCGCAGAACGCCCCGAAGGTGGCGAACACGTCCGTGGTCATCACCCCGCCCCAGTCGACGAGCAGCCCGGTGAGCGAGCGATCCATGATCAGAACCCGTTGCGGGTGACGGCCAGGGCTCGGTGGGCGAGCTCCAGGACGCCGTCGCCGAAGCTCTTGAGATACGGATCGTCGGTCGAGCCCGAGACCGCGCGCTTGTAGTTGCCCTCCATAAACGCGACCGCCTTCCACATCGCCAGGGCCACGTACCAGTCCAGGGCGTGCATCGAGCGTCCCGAGCGCGCCTCGTAACGCGAGACCATCTCCTGCCGGGTCGGGAAGCCGTCGCGGACGGTGACGCTCTGCAGGTTGAAGCGACCGTCGTCGGCGTCATCGGATTGGCGCCAGTGGAGCATCATGTAGCCGATATCGGCCAGCGGGTCCCCGATCGTGGCCATCTCCCAGTCAAAGATCGCGATCAGCCGCGCCGGCGCGTCGCAGGCCACCATCGTGTTGCCCAGGCGGTAGTCGCCGTGGACGATCGTGGCCTGCGGGGAGTCGGGCACGTTGTCGGCCAGCCATGCGCTGACCTGTTCGAACTCGGGGATCTCGCGGGTCTTGTTGTGCTCCCACAGGCCGTTGAAGCGCCGCAGCTGGCGCTCGAGGTACCCGGTCGGCTTGCCGAACCCCTCCAGCCCGAGCGCCGGCCAGTCCGCGCCGTGCACCTCGACGAGCGCGTCGATCAGCTCATCGGCGATCCGCTCGCGCTGCTGCGGCGTGTCCAGGGGCTCGGGGATCGTGTCGGTGATGACCGCGCCGTGGATCTGCTCCATCACGTAGAACGGCGCTCCGATCACCGCCGCGTCGTCGCTCACCGCCAGCACGCGCGGGGTGCGCACGTCGGCCGCCTCCAGGGCACTGAGTAGCCGCGCCTCGCGCAGCACGTCGTGGGCGCTGGGGGGCAGGGGCCCCCGGGGTGGCCGGCGCAGTACGACGCCGGTCGATAGGGCAAAGGTGACATTGGAGTGCCCCTCGGTGAAGGGCACGGCGGTCAGGTCCGCGGGGGCGTCGAGCCCGTGGGCGCAGAGAAACTCCCGCAACGGCTCGAGCACGAGCAGCGGCGCGCGGTGGTTGGCGGCGCCTTGGGCGTGGGTCTCGACGATGTCGTCGGGGGCGGGGGTCGGCATCTGCCCGGGCAGCCTATCGCCGGACTTCGGCATCCGGCTCGCGACCGGCTCGGCCGCGCGCAGACGGCTCAGGCCGGGACGGGCGGCCTCAGGCCGGGACGGGCGGCCGAGCGCCGAGCTCGCGGTCAAACCGCCAGCCGTCCAGCTGCGCGCGATCCCCCACCAGCCCGACCACGGTCGCGCCGGTGCAGCGCTCGATCCTGGCCAGCAGGACGGCGACCCGCTCACGTATGGGATTGGACTCATCCCGCGTATCGCCGGTCAGCGCGTGATCGTCGCCGGCCACGAGGATCGTGACCCGGTCGGGCCGGTAGGCGGCGATTCGGTCCAGGATCTCGGTGTCGGTAGTGGTGTCATCAGATTCGAAAACTGCCAGTAGGTCGCTCATGACCGGGAGTCTCGGACGCGGGCGTAAAGGAGATCTGAAGGCGGTCGAATGATTCGGCCGAGGGCTGATCTGCGCCGTACGCGGGCTCCCCCGCGCAGGGACGCCGACCGGTGTGACCAACTAGCCTTTCAGACCGAGGTCCACGATGCCCGAGCTGCCTGAAGTCGAGATCACCGCCCGCCGCATCGGGGCTGCCGTGGCCGGGCTGCAGGTCGAGTCCGCGCTGAGCCCGAGCGTCAATGCGTTACGCACCTTCGACCCGCCGCTGTCGGCGCTGCAGGGTCGCCACATCACTCAGGTCAGCCGGCGCGGCAAGCTCTTCCTGGTGCGGTTCGATGGCGAGCTGACCGCGCTGCTGCACCTGATGTCCGCGGGCCGGCTGCAGCTCTATGACAAGCGCGCCTCGCTGCGTGACCGGACCTCGCGCCTGCTGCTGCGTCTCGCCGACGGCCGCGAGCTGCGACTGCGCGAGTTCGGGACCAAGCAGGCCGCGTGGGTCAAGCTCTACCGGCCCGAGGGGCTGGCGCAGGAGGAGATGCTCACCACGCTGGGGCCCGAGGCCTGGCCCGATCCGCCTGCGCTCGAGGAGCTGCTAACCACACCGCGGCCGTTGCACGGCGTGCTGCGCGATCAGCGGGTGATCGCGGGCATCGGACGGTCGTGGGTGGACGAGATCCTGCACGAGGCGATGCTCTCGCCGTTCAAGCGCGGCTCCGAGCTCTCCGAGCAGGAGGCCGGGCGTCTGCGCGCGGCGATCGTCGATCGGCTCGGTTTCGCGCTGGAGCACTACGAGCAGACGATCACTCTCCCGATTCCCGACAAGCTGCCGATGCCGCTGCGCATCCACCGCCGTAACGGCGAGCCCTGTCCGCGCTGCGGAACGACGATCGAAGCGGTCTTCTACGAAGACTACGTCATGTGCTACTGCCCGCAGGATCAGACCGACGGCAAGCTGCTCAAGGACCGCCGGCTCTCGCGACTGCTCAAGTAGCCTTTCGCTCATGCCCGAGATCGGTGACACCGCCCCAGACTTCACGCTGCCCGACCAGTCCAGCGCGCCGGTGAATCTGTCGGATCTGCGCGGCCAAAAGGTCGTCCTCTACTTCTACCCCAAGGCTGACACGCCCGGCTGCACCACTCAGGCCTGCAGCGTGCGCGACCACCGCTCCGAGTACGTCGCAGCCGGCGCGGTCGTGCTCGGCGTCTCACCCGACCCGCCCAGGAAGATCGCCAAGTTCGATGACAAGTACGGGCTCGGCTTCCCGCTGCTCGGCGACGAGGACCACGCGGTCGCGCAGGCTTACGGCGTCTGGGTGGAGAAGTCCATGTACGGGCGCACGTACATGGGCAACGAGCGCACCACGTTCGTGATCGGCGCCGACGGCGTCATCACCGAGATCCTGCGCAAGGTCAAGGCCGCCCAGCACGACGATCTCGTGCTCGCCGCGCTGGCCGGCTGACGCGGCTCCGGACTACTGAAGCCCCTCGCGCGCTTCGCGCACGAGGGTGACGGCTTCGGGAAAGATGTGAGCCATCACCGAGCGCAGCTGCTCGGCCTGCTGCTCGGTGGTCCCCTGGATGTTGGCGCGGTTCATGGCCGCGACGGTCAGGTCGACCGCAAGCTTGATCGCGTTGTCGGCCCAGGCGAGCTTCTGAGCGCCCTGCATCTGTTCCGCGAACTCACCGAGGCGGCGCTGCAGGTCATCCGGGTCTCCGAACATTCCTCCGAATCCACTGCCTTCCATAACGTCCATGCTAGCTCGCTCGCAGCGCAGGCCCGGGAAGATTCTTCGGCGGCCCGTCGATCAGGCGCGCCGGCGGGCGTCGACGCCGGGCCTGGCCGGCGTTTGAGAGGGTATACAGGCGCGCCGCCGGGCACCCAACCTGACCGGCCATCCTGCGCTGGGCGCGGCTGACAGAGGCTCAGAGACGCACCCGAGGGCTGCTCAGACGCCAAGAGCTGCGCCAGCACGCGACTCAGGCGCGGCTCCGCAGGGCGTCGCTCAGAGCCTGGCTGACGCAGCTAAGACACATCTGACGCACCCCTTCGGAGTCTCGACTACTTCTCGAAGTTCACTACAGGCGTTTTCTTGATGACAAACCGTTGCCAAGAAGACTTACGCGCGCGCGGCCGGCGGCCGCGCCGAGAAGGAGCTCCCCGCGGCCGGCGGTCGGGGATCGCTGCGCTGGGCTGGCAAAGGCGAACGGCATGACCGGCGAGGCCGGCCGTCCCAGCGACGAGGGGCAGGCGCCTGTACCGCCGTCTCGGGGGATTGGCGCGCCGGCGACTCGCGATGTGCGGGGTGGGCGCCAGCTGGTGCATCGGGTGCGGGTGACCGAGGCGGAGGAGACGCGACTTACGGCGCTGGCGGAGGAGCAGGGGTGACGGTCGTGCGGGTGTTGGTGGAGTCAGCGATGGCGGGCGCTGGGGAGACGCGACGCGCCGGCGTCATGCGATGGCGGAGCTGTTGCGATCCGGCAGCTGTTGGCGACGGTGGCGAACAACCTCAACCAGCTCGCGCGGACGGCGAACATCACCGCCGAGCCGGGCGGGGTTTCAGTGGTGACGGTGCGCGGGAAGCGAGTCGACTCACGCTGCTGCTCACGGCGGGTTGCGGAACTGCGAAGGGCAGCGCGGCCCTGGCCCGAGGTGCCTGCTATTTCGTGAATGGGGAAGCGCGAGGCTGGCCACCTGATCGTCGACAACGGCTCGGCGCACCCCGGCAAGAAATCGATCAAACGGCTTCAGAGCAGACATAAGAACCTGATCCTCGTGCACACCCCAGTGCGGGCCAGCTGGCTCGGGTGAGTAGCCGGGGGGAATCTCACCCCCCGGCCCTCGCAGAACCGGTTATGTGGAATTCCACGTACGGGCTATCTATTTGAGTCAGGTAGACCTGTAGTTGCGGGCGGTTGCCGCCAGGGACGGTGCACGGCCGCCGGGGTGGCGACGCGACCGGGCTGGGGCGCACGGGTTGGCCTGCGTCCGGTGGGGTTGGGGTTGGCGATCAGGCTGCGGTAGGTGATCGGCTCGGCGAGGACGGCCTGTTCGAGCAGCCGGTAGAAGAGCAGGCCGCGGCGCCTGGAGCGGCGGCGGTTGAAGCGGAAGGTGAACTCGTTGAGGTAGGCGGGCAGGTGCTCGCGAGTGACCGCGCCCTGGTGGGTGCCCAGCAGCCAGCGCTGCAGCAGGCTGGCGACGCGGTGCACGCCGGGCATCACGACATGGGCGGGATCGCTCTGCTGACGCATCACTGTTGGCTCGTGCGCGTAGCCGCGGTCGCCCAACGTCAGGTACGCCGGCCAGCCGTCGGTGTGGATGGTGCTGCCGGGCTGCACCGCGCCGTCGATGAACGGCAGCACGCTCTCCTTGGTGACGTCGGGCACGTGCCCGAGCCGGATCCGCCCCAACCCCCTGGGATTCTCGATCTCCACAGCGATCGCGACGATCGCCTTGGTCTCGGTCTGGCGTCCGTGGACCTTGTCCTCGACCCCGCCGATGTAGGCCTCATCGACCTCGACGTGCCCGGACAGCCGCTCCCGGCCAGGGCGGACCATCGCCGCCCGGTAGCGGTGCAGCATCGCCCACGCCGTCTGATAGGAGCCCAGTCCAAGCGACTGCTGTACCCCCAGCGCGGACACGCCGTGCTTCTGACTGGTCATCTGCCACGCCGCGGCGAACCACAGCTGCAGCGGCGTGCGCGTGCGGTGAAAGATCGTCCCCGCGCTCACCGACGCCTGGCGCCCGCAGACCGCACACTCCCAGCGGCCGCTGCCCAGCCGCCAGCCATCCCGCCCCGCGCAGCGGGGACAGCGCAACCCATCCGGCCAGCGCAGCCACTCCAGGTAGTCCAGGCACGCTTCATCGTCCGGGAACCAGGAGAGCAGGTCCGCGTAGGACCCCGGATAGTCGCGTCCAGCCGCCGGCACCGGCCAAGTCTACCTGACTCAAATAGATAGCCCATTTGTGCCATATGGGCACGAAATATCTAACGCTCAACTGGGATGCCGATCACCCCCGCCCGGGATCCCGAGCGCGGAGCGTCCGAGCGCGGAGCGTCCGAGCGCCCACCAGCGGCAAACGGCCGTCCCCAGCGCGGGCGCCCGCGCCCAGCCTGCCCCGGTGTAACGAACCGCTCATCTCGGGATACCTTCAAGCGACTCCCGCAGCAGTCCTCGCCGCGGTGAGCATGACCTCTTTTTGGAGAAGGGACTTTCCCCAGTGAGCAACAACGGTTCCACCAACGGCGCCGCACGCCATCAGCACGACAAGGTGCGCGTCGCGATCATCGGTGTCGGCAACTGCGCGAGCTCGTTCGTGCAGGGCGTGCACTACTACCGCAACGCCGACCCCGACGCGCAGATCCCCGGCCTCATGCACGTCGATCTCGGCGGCTACCACGTCCGCGACATCGAGTTCACGGCCGCGTTCGACATCGATGTGGACAAGGTGGGCAAGGATCTGTCGCAGGCGATCTTCGCCGGTCAGAACAACACCCTGAAGTTCGACACCGACGTGCCCAAGCTCGGCGTCGAGGTGATGCGGGGAATGACCCATGACGGGCTCGGCAAGTACCTGTCGCAGCGGATCACCAAGGCGCCCGGCGAGACCGTGGACATCGTCCAGGTGCTCAAGGACACCCGCACCGATGTCGTCGTCTCCTATCTACCCGTCGGTTCCGAGCAGGCCACCAAGTGGTACGTCGAACAGATCCTCGAGGCCGGCTGCGGCTTCGTGAACTGCATCCCGGTGTTCATCGCCCGCGAGGACTACTGGAACAAGCGCTTCAAGAAGGCCGGGCTGCCGGTCGTCGGTGACGACATCAAGTCCCAGGTCGGCGCGACCATCGTCCACCGCGCCCTGGCCCGCCTGTTCCACGACCGCGGCGTCAAGCTGCTGCGGACCTCGCAGCTCAACGTGGGCGGCAACATGGACTTCTTCAACATGCTCGAGCGCGAGCGCTTGGAGTCAAAGAAGATCTCCAAGACCAACGCCGTGACCTCGATCATGGGTCACGAGCTGCCGCCCGAGGATGTCCACGTCGGTCCCTCGGACTACGTGCCGTGGCTGACTGACCGCAAGTGGGCCCATATCCGCCTCGAGGGCCAGGCCTTCGGTGACGCCCCGCTGACCGCCGAGCTCAAGCTCGAGGTGTGGGACTCGCCCAACTCGGCGGGAATCGTTACCGACGCGGTTCGCTGCTGCAAGCTGGCCATGAACAATGGGCTCGCCGGTCAGCTCGACGGCCCCAGCTCCTACCTGATGAAGTCCCCGATGCACCAGCGCCCTGACGACGAGGCTCATCAGCTGACCGAAGCGTTCATCAAGAAGTACGCGCGCAAGGACCTCAGCAGGGCCACGCCCGCCAAGCGCGCCGCCGCCAAGAGCACCGCCGCCAAGGGTGCGCCCGCCAAGACCCCGGCCACCAAGTAGTCCCGAGCCCCCCGGGTCACCGGCGGGGCGGGCGCGGGTCCATACACTCGTAGCTGTGCCCGGTCTAACGATCGCGCAGGTCACGCCGTTCGCCTGGGAGGTCGCGGGCGAGGTAAACGAGTATGTCGCCCGGGTCTCCGGCGAGCTCACGCGCCGGGGCCATCGGGTCCTGATCGTCGCCCCCTCCCAGTCCACGACGCTGGTCCGCGACACCCGGCGCACGATCCGCACCGATCCCAGCTCCCTGCTGACGGGGGATGGCCCGACCGTGCTCGGGGTCGGCGAGGTGCTGCCCTTCGCCCCCACCCGGCGCCGCACCGCCTCGCTGCCGGTGGACGTGGCCCGAACCGTCGAGGCGGCCCTCAGCGCCCTGCCGCTCGACATCGTCAACGTCCACGAGCCGTTCGCGCCCAGCGCGTCGAGCGCCGCGCTGCGTCACTCCCGGGCGCTGAACGTCGGCAGCTTTCACGCTCCGACCGAGCGGATCCTCTCCACGGAGATCACCCGCCCGCTGACGCGCCTGCTGTTCTCGCGCCTGGACGCGCGGACGGCGAGCTACGGCGCGACCCGGGCGCTGCTGCAGCGCTACTTCCCCGGCGAGTATCGGGTGATCGCACCCGGCGCCGACCCGGGGCCCAAGCGCGGGCGATCCACGGCTCCCCGGCTGGTGATGCTCGCCGGCGAGGAGCGCGCGGCGGTGCGCACCTTCCTGCGCGCGCTGCGCTTGCTGCCGCTCGAGGCGGATTGGAGCGCCGAGGTGCTGACCCGCCGTCCAACCGCTCCCCCCGCGACGCTGGGTCGCGCGCTGCGCGATCGCGTCAGCTTCCGCGAGCTCGGTGAGATGAGCGAATCCGAGGCGTTCGCGCAGGCCGAGATCGCGGTGTTCGCCTCCGACGGGGATCGCGCGACTCCCGGGACGATGGTCCGCGCGCTCGGCGCCGGCGCCGTCGTCGTCGCCTCGCGTCTGCCCGTCTACGCCGAGGTTCTGGCCGATGGCGAACGGGGCCCCATGTTCGAGCCCGGAGAGATCGAGACGCTCGCCTCGCAGCTCACCGCCCTGGTCACGGATCCGGCCCGCCTGCGCCGACGTGCGGCCGACGTCGGGCGGCTCGCCGGCGGACTGCGCTGGGCGCGGGTCGCCGGTGAGCTGGAGGCGGTGTACACCGAGCTGGCGGCCCGGCGCCACGACGAGCGCGGCAACCGCCGGATGGGCACTCGCCTGCGCTCGCGGTCACTGATCGACGTCGATCTGCACATGCACACCGATCACTCCTATGACTGCGCCACCCCGGTCGAGGTGCTGCTCGCCGAAGCGCGGTCCCGCGGCCTGGGGGCGATCGCGATCACCGATCACAACGAGATCTCCGGTGCGCTGGACGCTCAGGCCAAGGCCGACGGCATCAAGGTGATCGTCGCCGAGGAGGTCAAGACCGCCGAGCAGGGCGAGGTGATCGGGCTGTTCCTGCAGCAAAAGATCCCCCGCGGGCTCACGCTGCAGGAGACGATCGCCGCGATCAAGCGGCAAGGGGGATTGGTGTACGTGCCCCATCCCTTTGACCGCATGCACTCGGTCCCCGACTACGAGCACCTGCTCGCCGTCGTCGATGACGTCGACGCGATCGAGATCTTCAACCCGCGGATCGCGATCCACGAATTCAACGAGGAAGCGGTCCGTTTCGCCGCCAAGTACCGGATCCCGGCCGGCGCCGGATCCGACGCCCACGTGCCGCAGGGGCTGGGCTCGGTGCGCATCCGGATGCGGGATTTCAACGGCCCCGAGGAGTTCCTGCAGTCGTTGCGCGACGCCGACATCATCCGCAATCCGGCCAGCCTCCTGTACGTCCAGGCCCTCAAGTTCCTGCAGACCAAGGCGATGCCCGCACCCGCCCGGCGAGCGTCCCGTGAGCGCCGGGTTCGCCGCGCCACCGGTCGCAAGTCCTGATGCAGCCGCAAGGACATGCACGCCGGCCGTCCAATCGGAGAGGCATGCCCGCGACCGACGACGAGATCCGTGAGAAGTACCTCGAGCG
>JAABUZ0100008292.1_pt1 | contig 12263 bp, 14 predicted proteins | sample 5562091 | NCBI WGS metagenome assembly JAABUZ01 (sample SAMN12813069, study PRJNA571459) | rock metagenome | isolation source: Antarctica rocks | place: Antarctica: Victoria Land, Linnaeus Terrace sud | collected 2015-12-21
GTCGTACATAGCTTTGCTACTTGTACAAGAAGTACGTCGGGACTCGGCGGAAAGGAAACTGTCTGGGCAGTCGGTCTGTCGGGGTGTAAGTCATGAGGCTGCACTAGATAAGTGGCGAAAAACCCGCAAGGGAAATAACCAGAAAAGCCTGATCGTGAGATTGGGAAGCCTACACTGTACTGCTTGCAGTCAGTGTAGGAGGATGTCACTATTCCCATCATGCCCCGAGCCTTATGACCCGCTCTGCGCAGAGCGCACGCTTGGCGCAATCCGTTGCTTTTCGGGCCATCCAAGTTATCAATCGAAGTGTTGCGAATGAAGGGACGGCAGATGCCGTTTGTGTCGGCGTTGATAGCGAGTCCAAAGCAACACACAGCCAAACACCAGGGTTGAGAGCAGCACCACGCTGGCTCCAGAGGCGATATCGAAGTAGTAGCTGAGGTAAATGCCAGCAAAGGCGATCACGGCTCCTAAAACCCCGGAAATAATCATCATGTGGCCAAACTGGTTACTCAACAGTCGTGCGATCGAAGCTGGAATCACCACAGCCGAAATAATCAACGTCACCCCCAATACATTTAGCGTCGCTACCAGTAAAGTCGCCAGCATCAAGGCGAAGAGGGTATCCATCGCCAAGACAGGCACACCGTGAACTTGGGCAACCTCACGGTCAAAACACCAGAACAGTAAAGGCCGATAAAAGAAAAAAACTAGGCTGAGGAGGACAACGGTTACTCCCGTAACAATCCATAAATCAGCAGGCGCAACGCCCAACACATTGCCAAATAGGGCTGCTTCAAAGTTTTGGCTGAACTTCCGATAGGTGCTGATAACGGCTACTCCCAAGGCAAAGCTAGCGGTAGTCACAATGCCAATTGCCGCATCCGAGTAAACTCTGCGCCCTGTTAGATACTGGATCAGCAGAGCGGCACCAAATCCCCAAATCCCAGAACCAATGTAGAAATTGAGACCTAAAACATAACTCAACACAGCTCCCCCCAAAATGGCATGAGAGAGACCGTGGGCAATGTAGCTCATCCGGCGGGTTGTAATATAAACTCCCATGACGCCGCACAATAACCCCGCCATCATGCCAACTAAGATGGCACGACTGAAAAACTCGTAGTGAAAGGGTGCAACTAGAAAATCCATTGCATTCGATTTAAGTTAGACAGACTTTGAGTTGGCTTGGCGCAAGATGGACGGTAAGTTGTCCTGCATTTGATGGCGTAGGGAAGTCCGGCCGCTGGCGATTAAAATTCGGTCTTCTTGGTGAAAAACAACCATTTCTGCACCAAATGTCTGCTCAAGGGTAGCGGGAGTAAAGACATCAGTTGGTTGACCCTGGCAAACCAAGCCGTGGTTGAAGCACATTACCCAGGGCAGATGGGTGGCTACCGAGTTGAGGTCGTGGGTAGAGAGCAAAATTGTCAAGCCTTGCTGATTCAAATCAGCCAACAGGTGCAAGAGTTCGTGCTGAACGTGCAGATCTGAACTGCTAGTAGGCTCGTCCAGCAGGACGATTTCTGGTTCTCCCACCAGCGCCCGGGCAAGGAAAACCCGTTGCTGTTGTCCACCCGATAGATCGCCAATGGGCTGACGCGCAACATGCTCGATCCCGACTCGGCTGAGGAGTTCCCGAGCCGCAGCGCGATCGCGTTGCGAGGGCCAAGGCCAAATCTTCTGTTTTTGGTAACGCCCCATCATTACCACTTCTTCAGCAGTAACCGGAAAACTCCAATCTACTGTCTCTACCTGAGGCACGTAGCCCACTTTCGGCGGGGGTGATCCTGGCTTCAAGCGCTTCCCCCGAAACCAAATTTCTCCACCCCAGGGATGAATTAACCCTAAAATTGCCTTGATTAACGTGCTTTTTCCGCTCCCTGATGGTCCCACTAGACCAGAAAGTTGACCAGGGTAGAGCGACAGATTAACACGTGTAAACACCGGCTGGGTCAAATAACCACAGACCAGGTTTCTAACTTCGAGTATTGGTTCCATTGGAGTTTTCAAGCGTTGCTACTGGGTTGTCGTGGCTGAAGCAGTTGCCGTTGGCCCTACCACATTGGCAGTGTTGAGACTGTCAACCAGCTTCGGGTTGCCTCCCAGACCATTGGAGATGACGCGCATGTTGTTAGCCATCATGCCAATGTAGGTGTGCTGAGGATTCGTGTCTTCCATGGCATTGGCTGAGCCTTGACCGGGTAATTCGTCATCGGCAGTATTGGCTGTTTTCACTTTCGCTTCACGAGCAATTTGTTCTTCCACCTTGCTGGGATATACCTCCGAACCAAAAATCGCTGGGACGCCAACTTGACGGATCTGATCAATCAGCTTCGCCACGTCTTTGGCGGAAGGCTCTTTAAAATCGGAAGGTTGGATGGCACCAATCACTTGAAAGCCATATTCCCTAGACCAGTAAGCCCAAGAGTCGTGGTAGGTCAGGAGTTTGCGGTTTTTGGGGGTAATACTCGCAACTACTTCACGCGTTGCCTTGTCTAGCGCATCGAGGCGCCGCAGGTAGTTTTTCAGATTGGTGGCATAGTAATCTTTGCCAGCCGGGTCTAACTCGGTTAACCACTTAGCAGCTAACTTGGCATACGCTTCAGTATACTTGGGATCTACCCACAGGTGAGGATTTGGGTCTCCCTTTTCTTTAGGGAAGCTGAAGTCAAACATCCACTGTTGCGGGTTTATGGTGTTACTACCAAGTTCGTAAATCTTGGTGTCTTTGGGCTTGACAGAGTTTGCCATTTTTTCGGTGGGAGACTCCAAATGCAAGCCATTGACGATAATCAAGTTAGCTTTGGACAGCAGATCAGCATCCGACGGACGAGGCTCGAAGGTGTGGGAGTCAGTGCCTTCTGGAATAATGCCCTTAACTTCAACGCGATCGCCTGCAATGTTACTGACAATATTGGTAAGAGGAGCTACCGTTGTCACAACTAAAGGCTTATTCTGCGTCTTCTGAGTTCCAGCCTGAGCAGTCGTGATTGTTGTTGCAGGAGTAAGAGCTATTGCTTCATTTTTCTGAGTTGCACTGTAAGCGACCATCGTTAAGCTGAGTCCTAACAGCAGTGCAGAGATTTTTTTCATCGCAGTCAATGTCAAGGGAACAATATAATAAGACTCTGTTTCTGCCTGAAAATGCAATGCCCCCCTCCGGCATTTACGGAACACGACCGCACTTAGCTGCATCCCCTCCCACACACCTGTGTCGAGTTTGGTCGAGGGCGGCGACAACCACTGGGACTTCATTCTTTGATCAAACGCGGCAATGTCACAGTGAAGCTGCTGCCTTTGCCTAACTGGCTCTGCACCTGGATGCTGCCTTTGTGAACCAGAGCGATCGCTCTGGCGATTGATAGCCCCAGTCCGGCTCCACCAGTATGCCGAGAGCGAGCGGCATCAACCCGGTAGAAGCGGTCAAAAATACAAGCTTGGGCTTGTTTCGGGATGCCAATACCAGTATCTTCAACTTGAACCATGACCCAGAAATACGTCTCTTGCAGGTGGAGTGTTACCCTGCCTCCAGATGGCGTGTACTGGATACCATTGGTTATCAGGTTCGCTATCAGGCGGTAGAGTTGTTCTTCATTCCCCAAAACGTAGGCTCCAGGGGTGTTGGGCATGTTTAACCCCAGTTCAACCCCTGCCGCTTGAGCTAGGGGAGCCAGTTCTTCCTGCAGGTCAGAGAGCAGGTCGTTGAGACAGCATTGGACATTTATCGGAGTTGCCATCTTATCAGTTCGGGACAACAGCAGCAGATCGGCAACTAGTTGACTGAGGCGACTATTCTGGCGCTCCATGACCTCCAGGGTGTCGGGATCAATCCACTTACCTGCTTGTGCTTTGCTCAATGCCGTCTGCACCAAGGTTCGGTTTGTCGCTAGGGGCGTGCGTAATTCGTGAGCCGCGTCAGCCGTGAACTGCTCCATCAGCTGGTAAGAGCGCAAGATGGGTCGCATCGCTAGCCCTGCGAGCCACCAGCCTGACACCCCCACCAACAGCATGGCTCCTGGAATGCTCAAGAGCAAAATCAGGCGCAATCGTTGCCGGTGAAAATCGAATTCGGTCATTGAGCGCCCCAGTTGCAGATAGCCCCACGGCTGTCCGGCGCTGTTGTGCAAGTAGTCGTCAATCTGGCGATAGCGGGTGCCATTAGGGAGCGTGAGGGTTCGCCAGCGCTGTGCGGTCAGGCTAGTCGGTAAACCTGCTGGCTGAAAGTTGGAGGTGGCTATCGTTCTACCCTTGAGATCGGCCAAGCGAATGTAGTATTCCCGCTGACGGGTGACGCCCAGCAAGTTGGTTTGGCGAGCACCCATCCCTGAGATGACGCCTAGGATCTCCGGATGTACCTGAGCTGGTTGTCCTAACCTGGGCTGGAGATAGTCGTGCAAGGTTCCTGCCAAATCCTCAATGGTCCGGTCGAACCATTTGGTTTCGGCCACTATTAGGCAACGGTAGAGCAGCAGCCCAACCGTCAGAACAGTCAGCCCCATCACCCCTGCATACCAGATCGCCAGTCGCAGGCGGGTTCGTCGGAATAGCTGGTCTAAACTCATGGGGTAGGGCTGTCAATCACAGCAGAATTCAGGCGATAGCCCACGCCAAATACTGTTTCAATCGGTGGCGAGCTACCGCTGGTTGCTAGCTTGCGGCGCAACAGTCGAACTTGAGCTGCCACAATGTTGCTAATGGGTGACTCACCTGTCTCCCAGAGCCGACGGCGAATCTGCTCGCTGCTGAGTACCTGGTTGGGGTGTTGCATAAAGTACTCCAGAAGTTGAAACTCTTTAAGTGTCAAGGCAATTTTTTCGCTGTGCCACTGAACGCTGTGGGTATCGTAGTCTAGTTCGAGTTCGCCAACCTGTAACCGCCGGGACTGAAGCTGGGGAGGCCGTCGCAGCAAAGCCCGCATCCGAGCCAGCAGTTCTGGAATGTCGAATGGCTTGACCAGGTAATCATCGGCTCCAGCATCCAGCCCCATAATTTTGTCCGTTAGCCCATCTCTGGCGGTAAGCATCAGCACTGGCAAGGAGTTGCCCTTTAAGCGCAGCCGCCGACAGAGTTCTAGCCCCGAAATCTCCGGTAGCATCCAGTCGAACACTCCCAGGGTATAAGGAATGGGCTCCTCAAGCAGATATGCCCAGGCTTCTCCCCCATCTAGCGCCAGATCAACGACATAGCCCACGTCTACTAGGGCTGACTTCAAGGCGTGGCCCAAGTCCGATTCATCCTCAACCAGTAGTACACGCATAGTAACTTTGGTCATCGCTGACTACGAGCAGGTGCATGAGCTTTTCCTGGAGGATTTGAAAGTCCTGAACTGAATGTCGTTGTACATCAAAGAGGGAAAACTACTGTATATTTGCACCTTTACACACCAAAATGAAATCCGTATGAAAAAGCGAGCTGCATCAGATTCTGATGCAGCACCCTGAACCAAAACCGATTTCATACGAATTTCATAACTTTTTTGTACGGTTGGGACTAGGAAGCTTAACCCAGCGCTTCGCTACATAGCTAACCGAGATCAGAACCCCATGAATTCACTTTTAATCAACGGTGGACTAGTCACTGTCTTTAGTCTGACTTTGGCCGTCTGCTCCCCTAGTTTCGCGTCAAAAGCTACGGAGCCGAGCCAAACTCCCATCGCTAGCGCAACTCCAGTAGGGGACAAGCAGATGATGAACCATGACAACATGGGCGGCATGGGCAGTGGAATGATGCACATGGATCTGGGGCCAGCTGATGCCCAATACGACCTACGCTTTATTGATGCCATGACCCCACATCATAAAGGTGCTGTTAAAATGGCGACTGATGCACTTCAAAAGTCTCAGCGACCTGAAATCAAACAACTAGCGCGGAATATCATTGCCGATCAGAATCGCGAGATTAAACAGATGAAGCAGTGGCGACAAGCTTGGTACCCCAACGCGAGCGACACACCAATGGCCTATGATGCTGGTATGGGCCATACGATGGCAATGTCTCATGAACAGATGCAGGGCATGATGATGAACGGTGATCTGGGATCTGCCGATGCCCAGTATGACCTGCGCTTTATGAATATGATGATTTCCCACCATCAGGGGGCTATAGTTATGGCCCAAGATGCGCTCAATAAGTCCCAACGACCCCAAATTAAGCGCTTAGCTCAGAGCATTATTACTAGCCAGCAGCAAGAAATTGACCAGATGAAGCGGTGGCGACAAGCCTGGTACCAGCAGTAGCGAAGTACCGCTCTCAGTTGAGGAGAGTGAAGAACCTAAGAGAGAATCATGAATACAACCTTAAAAATAGCACTATTCGTTGCTCTGTTGCTAACGGGAATCTCAACTGGCGTTGCCTTTGCTCACTTTCTAGAACTGCCGAACAAGATGACCCTCTCGGCTACTGACTACCTCCTCGTGGTAATCACTTTACTAGAGCGCGGATTGTTCACTTTGTTTTCCTCTTATACTTGCGACCTGCGACTTGTTTTTGACCAGTACTTGTAGATAGAGTGGCAATACTTCTCGGTTAGGTGTTAAGCGGTATTGAGAATGGAAAAGGTAAGCGGTTGTTGCTTAACTCCCGCTCCTCGATGCATTGGCTTTTTAGACGGAAACTTCGAGCGAGTTTTTTTCACCACTCTGGGGTTAGTTCTCCCCTGCGAGTCAGGGAATTTTTTCAGCCAAAATTTCCCTGACTCGCGCTTGGTTAAAAAAAGGTAGTTCCTCTGGTTGAACATCCTGAAAATCAGAAATTGCTATTTCGTTTCACTTTGAGAGTGCAAGTATTACCTAAAGCTATTCGGAACTTTCCAATACTGCCCCAGTCGCGTCCACTGCCGACTCAACCCGTTGACTAGATTTTTCAGTACACTTGCGATTGAATCCAATGACCATAGACTTATGGCAATGACAAGACTTACTACCAGTTGGGAGGGGAGCTTACGATACCCGTTCTTCCACCCTGCTTGTGTCACAAGCGAGTTTGTTCAATCACATTGGGGGCAATAACCGTTTGTATCGCTTGGAAAACATCAGCTGATTCGATGACTGGGGAGATCAAGGAAAAAACTTTATCGCTGCATTGGCTCCAGGGCGCTTCTCAGGGGACAACATTCAATTTACCCGATTTCAGGCTTAACCGAGAAGTATTGGGAGGCGATCGCACTACTGACCAACAAAATAACAGCAAGTTGCAGCCACCTTTGGATCAGGTGCAGTTGAATTTTATTGCGTATAAAGAATATTAGGAATTCGATATTTCGGGTGTTATCGGCAATTTCTTAGCACTAACGCGAACCAACTTGCATTGTTCTGGAGTCATTTTTGATCTCCCAAGAAAATCAGGAAAAGCCAAGCTTTTTACTCGGTAAAGCTTGAGTTTTAGGAGGAATACTTTATATTGCTTCATCATGCAGCAAATTTAAACGACAAGTATACTGAAGTCAAGTCATAAGATACCGGAAAATTCACACTGACTTGACAGAAAAAGAGAGCGGCGATCGGCCGTTGGCAGATATCGCAGCTATTGCCAGATCGCCAACTCAATCCTACTTTTCCAGATTTCGATAACACCCGATGGGACCCCTTGGAGCAGTTGATTGGGGTTAGTGGTGATACCACATTCGCGTGCAGTCTTAAAATCTTTCTATTCCAATTTCATCCCTACCAAACACAGCATAGTTTTTATTGTTGCTATCCCTAAACATCCATCGTTCGCGGTCAGTGCCGGGATACTCCAAAGATACGAAATCACAAGAAATATATTCAATCTTTGGTTCATCTACCAAGTTGTTAGGGCCGCCTATCTTTCTGATTTTGAACGTTAGGGTTGACAGGGCTTTCGCTATAAGCTTTCCGGGAATCCAATCTATTTGACCCAGAGCATTTGGTTCAGCTTCTAGATATGTGGACAATAGTTGAACCAAGAGCTGTTTTGATTCCAGAGTCCAGTCTTTCAAGGACTTACGCAACTGTTTACCGTCACTTCCGACAACCAGCACCACATCTGCCCAAGACTTTGATTGCAGAAGGAAAGCAGATGCATACTTAGGGTCTAAAACGACTCGGCATGAGTTTTGCAGTTCTTCGTAGTAGCCTGAGATCCCGTTGCTGTTAATTAGGTCAACTATCTCAGAAACTTTGAGCGATCGCAGATGTTTAAGTTCGCGCTCGACAACTGTATTTGATCCAGACTTCGCTAACGGGGAATTTAGCCTCTGGATTTTGGCGTCTATTTTTTGAAGGGAGCTTTCAGCATCTCGAAGTTGCTGAATCGTCTCCCAATCCGCCGCTAAGATTTGGCAGTCGGTAGCAGAGTCGTCAGATGATTGGGGTTGGCTTGGTGACGCTGCTAGTTCTGAGCAGTCAGTTGCTCCAGCTGGATCGCACTCATGCTCGCTCAGCTGTTTTGGGGCAAGCTCCGCAACTTGTATTTCTATATCTTCATTTAGCTGGTTAGACGCTAGAGCCACCTGCTCAAAAGAAGATGGTTGGAATCCGGTGGCTGACTCTATTGGCTCTGATGCAACGGCATCCTGCGAACCGGTAGTAGCAGGTATTTCGTCAGTTGGCTCTGATGCTTGGGTTTCCTGGAGTACGGTGTTAGCGGGGATTTTCTCCACTAATCCCAAGGAGTTGGTAGCAGACTGCAACAATTGTGCCTTCAAATCAGCTATTTCCCGCTTTAAGGCGAATTCAAGGCTCTCGAAGCGACTACGAGCTTGCTGCTCGGCTTCTGCTTCTATCTGATCCCGCAAAGTGCTGATCTGCTCTTGCTCGTCCTGTTGCTCCAGCACCTGCTTAACAACGATAGCACTGTCGCCCTCTTGGTCAGTTTTGGATTTTAACCTGAGCGCTACTGCTTCCTGTATCACCCTATGAGGTAATATCGCCTCAGCCTCCGCTTGTTGCTCAATCGATAGCCCGGTTTCCTCATGTGCAGGATCACCTCATAGCGCCTGGAGCCACCGGCACGGTTTCGCTTCCACCCGCTAATTGGGTCTTGTTTTGGCGATCTTGGTTTGCGAGTCTCTTTAATTAGTTGCTCGACTAACTGCTGGGTAATTTGCTCTACCTCTCGCAGTTGAACTACAATGGCTGAATATCGGCTTGAGCAAAGGCTTAGCAGCGTGGTTATCTCGATTCTTCTAAGCTGCGACGGCTCAAAATCCGCGAAGGTCTTGGCAAGGTTGATGAATTTCCGTGCTTTTGTACTGGCCCAACCCAGGACGCCCAAGAACGTTGAATATTCCTTGCGCTTCAGATCCCGCTGCATCCACCACAATTTTTGACCAATCTCTAAAGATTGTTCGACCGTCGCCTGCGAGAGACGTTGAATGTTTAGGGCAGTGGCGCTGGCTACGTCCCGCAGTCCTATACGAATACTTTAAAGCGCATTGTGGGTTGGCGTTGGTGTCTGGGGGGCAATCGCTTTTACGCTGACTTTTACATGTTGGTCTGGCTCTGTGGAAGCAATAGCTACCCGTTCTGGTGAAAGCAGTTGTAACATAGAGTTGAATCTCCTGTTTTCAGGGGAGTGTGCGCAGTCAGCTTTCGATTTCCTATTTCTGGGGCTGACTGCCTTTACAGTATTTATATTAACTCTACTCTAACTACATGTCAACTCTTAGTTATCCATAATTAGGTAATAATAGGGGAAACCCGTAGTATTAAGGTGGAGTTATTGCCGATGACAGTGGCAACAGACAAGAAAAAAATCTCAGCTTACTTAAGCGATAGCCTTAAGAAGAAAGCAGAGAAACTAGCACAACTAGAAAAAAGGAGCCTAAGCAACTTGATTGAAGTGCTGCTTCAACAAGCAGTCGACAAGGCTGAGTCAGAAGGGAGGCTGAAGTGATCAGCCGAGAGAGAAACCTGTGTAAATCGCAGGCTTCCGTTTGTTGAATGGTCTGTGGTGCATCATGGATGATCGTAGTTGACGGTTGCCCAGATTTACATAGATTCATTGGAAGCCCAATTTCCTTTGACAACGCTCCCATCGGTAACCATACAGGAGTGGCACTCACTACCATCTGCGTCAGCCGTTCTATTTTGGGCAAGCGCTTCCTGATGAAAAATAGTTGCAGAGGGAATTGGCCCAAAATGAATGCAGACAACAGGAGCTAATAATGAGAACAGTCTTAGAGCATCAGCTTGATCTTGCACGGCAACTAATTGACACTGACTCCCACGACAGGCCAGTCATCAAGCAAACAAAAGTCACAGTAGAAGAGATTTTGTCGAAGATGGCGGCAGGTTGGTTTCTTGGGGACATTATGTCAGCCTACAAATTTCCAACCGATAAACCGATTTTGGCTGCTGTGGCTTATGCTGAATCCTTACCTCCACAACCAGGGTAAGCGCAAGAAAAAAATGCCCAAAATATGATATGTAGGCAATGCTAATCCCAATAATGAAGTTTGATTCTTAGCTTTATTGCGATTATTCTCAGTATTATTGAGAGCCAAGTACTTTTATTGCTTCTTGCGCTTACCCTGCCTCCACAACATTGTGTGGCAACAAAGCTTCATCAGTATCGAGAATATCTGAGACAAAAGGTTAGAGGCATACTTACGGAGCTGAAGCAGCGCTTAAAAACGCTGTATGGGGAGCATCTGGTGCAGGTCGTATTATTCGGTTCTCAAGCGAGGGGAGATGCTAATCCAGCCTCAGATATTGATGTTCTAGTTGTGCTAAAAGGCCCATTTGATTCTGAAGTTGAAAACTCGCTTTCTAGTAAGCTCTTGGCAGAATTGTCTTTGCGGTACAGCGAAGCAATCAGCTGTATATTCATAAGTGATTTTGACTTCCAACACAGTCAAGAGCCATTACTCCGTAATGTCCGACAAGAAGGAGTAGTTGTTTGAATCAAGATCAGCGATATCTGTTGTCACAAGCCGAAGATAGCCTCAACGCCGCTAAAATGCTTCTCAACAACGGTTATCCCAAAGATGCGGCATCCCGCGCTTACTACTCAAGTTTTTATGTTGCAGAGGCGTTTCTAGAAGGTTCAGGAAAGGCATTTTCTAGCCATTCCGCAGTCATTGCGACTTTTGGACGCGACGCATGCTAATGCAGGTATTGTGCCAGTTGAATTTCACCGAATGTTGCTAGACTCTGAAAGACTTAGGCACAAAGCAGACTATGGTCGTCGCAGTACGGTGTCTACTGAAGAAGCACAGGGGCAGATTGCCCGTGCCAAGCAATTTTTGGAGCTAGGAAACCGCTTGATTGCTACTTAGAATCTATCTCAAAATTGGCAAACAAAGGCTTTAGAAGATTAGGGAATACTATTTTAAAGTGGATAAGCGCCAACATCGCCGATACCAGAGCAATGCACAAGCCAATTTGATTAACCCCAGATAATTGCACGCTTTCTTGTCATAGCGTACTAGAATCGCTCGGCATTTGCTGAGCCATCCAAGCGTTCGTTCGACTAACCATGTGCGAGCAGGATATTTCTTCTGCTGATATTCATCCCATTTCTCTTTACCAGTTCGACAAATATGCGGTGTGTACTGGTGCTAATCAACTGCAGCACGACCTGTTGGATTATCATAGACTTTGTCTAAACACAAATGTTGTTCGACTTCTTGTGGCTTTGGACGTTTTACAATGATTGCCTCTAGTGTTGCATCTAGGAATTTACAATCATGCACATTTGCAGCTGTAACAACGACTGCTAATGAACCACCATCGGCAACAGTAGCACAAGCTGCATTTTGTTCCTGGCTTGGCTCGGTTTCTTGGATTTGGACCAACTTTATCGCCGCCAAACCGAGCTTTGGTACAATGGACAGAACTATCATCAGGAAATTCAGCAGGTAATTGATTCCACTGGCAACCACTACGTAACCAAAAAATAAGCGCATCAAGGGCAGCACGAGCATCAATTCGCTTTCTACCTACAAGCTTAGGTGGATCATGTTCATCCAAAATTGGTTGGATTTTACGTCATAACTCTTCTGGGATTCGCCAAATTGTTTCTAGTGTTTTCTGGCTTTTACTCATGTCAATAATTGTGCTATTAACGACATTCCACGCTATTTTGCTTCAGGAAAACTTATTGAATGAAAGGTAAAAGCTCAAACTCTTGACGAATCTCCAAGAGTGAACGGTCAAGTAGAGGTTCAAACTCAAGAAATGGAATAAAACGCTGATGCTGACGACTCTGACACCAGATTGAAATTAATTCTGGTAATAATTGTGGCAATACAAAAAAGATTGAAGCGTACAACCATATCACCCCATGCTCTTTCACCA
>JAABUZ0100008294.1_pt1 | contig 12261 bp, 8 predicted proteins | sample 5562091 | NCBI WGS metagenome assembly JAABUZ01 (sample SAMN12813069, study PRJNA571459) | rock metagenome | isolation source: Antarctica rocks | place: Antarctica: Victoria Land, Linnaeus Terrace sud | collected 2015-12-21
CGAAGCTAACTTTACGTCGTGCAGGATAGGCGTTTCCGGCTATTAACAGGAGTGGATAGAAACTGCACCTCTTTCTATCCTCCCCGTAAGGGGACGGCAGTTAAAACTGCCGCGTCGTATTTTATCCCCGAACTGAAGTTACGGGGCGCGTCCTGACTCCCAGAGGTTTTTAGGTGATTGGACTTGCCACTTCCCTGCCTGCCGTTGCCGAAAAGCTGTATTCCATCACAGACCTCGGCACCCTTGGTGGCGGTTATAGCGAAGCCAACGGCATCAATAACTTAGGTCAGGTGGTCGGTGCGTCATCCACATTGAGCGGATCTCACGCCTTCCGCACGGCTCCCAACAGCCCAATCAATCCGTCAACAGATGACCTCGGCGTCCTCAACGATTCTTGTATCTCTAGAGCAAGAGCTGACGGCGAGGGCTCTAGCACAGCTTACGGCATCAACGACTTAGGCCAGGTGGTCGGGTTGACTCGATTTTTCTTCTCAAATCGCAGCTCAAGTGAGGCATTTCGCACGGCTCCCAACAGCCCAATCAATCCGGCAACGGATGGCCTCGGCTCATTTTACTTTAACGGCACATTTGTCTTCTGTGGAATCTATGGGGGCGAAGCCTACAGCATCAACAACTTAGGCCAAGTGGTCGCTACTGTAATCAGCCCGGTGCCGCAAGCTTTCCTTACGGCTCCCAACAGACCAATAAACCCGGCAACGGATAACCTCGGCTCCTTAGCAGTGAGTGCGAGCGAGACCCATGCCAAGGGCATCAACAACTTTGGTCAGGTGGTCGGTTCTTCTTACACCAGACCAACCGGCGGTCGCGAGCACGCCTTCCGCACGCCTCCCAATAGCCTGATTCAGGCGTTGTCCAATCACAGCATAATTAGGTTACCCAAAGCTTGGAATTTCGGTCTAACTTATAACGCATATATGCAACGCCCAATTAATCCTTCAACAGATGACCTTGGTACGCTCGGTGGAGCGAGTAGCAACGCCAACGGCATCAACGACTTAGGCCAAGCAGTCGGCTCTTCTGAAACCGCCAGTGGCGATACTCATGCCTTCCGCACGGCTCCCAACAGCCCAATTAATCCGTCAACCGACGACTTGGGGACGCTCGGTGGTAGGCGCAGCGTCGCCAACGGCATCAACAACTTTGGTCAGGTGGTCGGTTCTTCTTCAATCGCAACAACTGCCAATGGCGATACTCACGCCTTCCTCTATGACGAAGGCCAGATGCTTGACCTCAACAACCTGATCCCTACCGGCTCCAACTTCGTTCTCAGAACCGCAAATGCCATCAATAATAAAGGGCAAATCGTGGGTTCTGGTTCTATTAATGGCTAAACCCATGGCTTCCTTTTGACGCCCGAGAGATGAAAAGCCAGGCAAAAGACAAGCGGCATTAAAATCAAATTACCCCTTTGGCGCGCTAAATGTCGGCAGGCTTGAGGTGCTCTAAAGCTAACTTAGCTATGTAATGTTTTCGTATCACTTCTGCGGTGTTTCCTACCCATCTAGCAATTGTATCACTTGAGTTGCCCTGTAACGCCTGTAAGGTAATGAATGTGTCCCTACAGTTATAGGGTGTGGTAGTCATCCCATTTTTTTCATGCAGGTTAACTAGCTTTGTAACTGTTTTCCATGCCCGTCTACCGAAGTCATTGTAGTTAATTGGATTTCCTTCACGGTTGGGAAATACTAATGCTTCAGGGTCACACTTGTCAGATTTGATTGACTGTAAAAGAGCCTGTAAGGTATTGGTACACGAGAATTTACGGGTTTTCTTCGTTTTAGTTGTCTCGCGTGATAGGGGTTTCCCACCAGCCCTGACAATAGCCTCAGAAAATGTGATTTTACAGCAATCATCGCTAATATGCTTCCAACGTAGTCCGATTGCTTCTGAGGGCCTACAGCCAGTGTAGAACAGGAACTTGACGAAGTTGGTGTAGTAGCTGTAGCTAATGCCCTTCTTACCTGTATTGTGACCACAGAAAGCCTCGATAATACAGTCACGCTCTTGAGCAGTGAATGGATTAGCTTGCTCTTCGTATTTGGGTCTAGCTAACTCAAGGTATATCCCCTCAAAAGGGTTGGTAGCCAGTAGCCCATTCTTGACACCCCATTTACAGGCTGCTGATAGGTGCATTAGACACCGTCTAGCCATGTCTTCCGTCGTAGCTTCTAAAAGATAGTTCCTAATCTCTAGGGACTGGTCTATAGCCTGCGGAGCGTTAGCAAAGTGCCTGCCCATAGGCACATAGGAATCTATGACAGTCTTAGGAGAACTGGTGGGGGTCTTGTAAGCCACGTACTTTTCCCACAGTTCAGTCAAGTTCAAGTTTTTTGGTGTCTCTGTGGCAGTGTCAACTAACCTTGCATGTTCCGGTCGGTACTTATTGAGGGTGTAATCAAATCTCTCGTAGGCAATATCTGACTCTATTTGCTTGACCTTAGCTTCAGCAATGGTTCTGTTACCAAGGCTGTCATCCAGCCCTAATGTCAGATACTTCTGTTTCCCGCTATAAAGCTGCCTGGGAAGTCTTAGCCGTAACCTACCTTGAAAAGTCTCTATACCTACAGAACCTTTAGAGAGCTTTGAAACTGACTCCATACACTTGACTATGAACTTTGACTATGAAAACAGGATAGCACAGAGCCATAGTCAAGTCATAGTCAAAAGATAGTCAAATTTAGATTGTTTTAGGAGAGAATAATACCCTTCAGCCTACCTAGAGGTATTAGAAAACCCTAGAACTACTGCTCTAGGGTTCATCGATTGAGCTATGGATAATCGGGATGACAGGATTTGAACCTGCGGCATCCTGCTCCCAAAGCAGGCGCGCTACCAAGCTGCGCTACATCCCGGTTGTTAAACCAACATACTTAATAGCATAACACAAGACAGCAGAAAATGCAGAAGGGGCAAGGGAAAAGAAATCCCCTCATCTCCTTGTCCCCTATTCAGTTGGGATACCAAAACATACCTTTGATGCCTTCTGGGTCTGACATAAAACCCAAACCCCGGTAAAAATCTAAAACATGGGGGTCGGCGAATAGAGTAATGTTGCTAATGTCTTCACCCCTGAGTTTCTTGATCATGTACTTCATCAGTGCCTTCCCTAGCCCTTTACCTTGGAAATCCGGGTGAATCACCACATCCCAAATAGTGGCATTAAATGCATGGTCTGAGGTGGCGCGGGCAAAGCCAATTAGCCGCCGCTGGGTTCCTCGGATCTCCCACATGGAGGCTACGAGAAAACTATGCTCAATGGCTTTTTTCACCTTACGCAGGGGGCGACGCGACCAACCGACGGCGTCGCAGAGTTCCTCTAGTTCATAGAGGTCAATGTCACGCTCGCTGCTGAAAATTACGCGTTCGCCGCTTTGGGGGGAACCGGCCATCGCTTCAGCAGTATGCTCCTCTGTAGGTGTTGTCGTAGTTCCAGCGGCTGCTTCAGAACCGCTAAACCAGCTTTTCCAAAAACCCATGCCAACGTGGTTCGGTTAATAAAAGTTGTTATGAATGGCTTGTCTATTTTGAGTGTGTCAATCCCCGGCCGAGGATGAGACGAGCCTTGCTTTCAACTTTAGCACTTTGTTGAAGCGAATTAGTCAGAGTCGCGCCCCCTGTTGTAGCTCAAAACAGCAGCCCTGAGATTACCCCCGTATTCTGCAAGCAGGCGATCGCCCTCGTCTTTTGACAAACCCGTCCAGTGGATTAGCAGCGCCAACTTCACCCATCTGCCACTTTGCTCGAGCAAAGCGACCGCTGCGGGGCGGGCAAGTTCTGTAAGATCTTGCAAAATCCGCAGGGCGCGATCATACAATTTTTTATTCGTAACTGCTACATCCACCATACGATTGCCGTAAACTTTACCCAACTGCACCATTACCCCCGTCGAGAGGATATTCAACACCAACTTCGTAGCAGTCCCAGCTTTGAGACGCGTTGAGCCAGCCAGTACTTCCGGTCCCACCAATAGGCGAATATCAATATCAGCATCAATACTAACCTGTTGGGTTGGGACACAAGCAATAAAAATGGTTGTCGCGCCCCGAGTTCGTGCCGCAGTAAGAGCGCCGTGGACAAAAGGCGTCGTTCCCCCAGCTGTAATACCTACCACAACATCCAGATGGGTAATCTGTCGTTGAGCGATCGCCGCGTCTCCATCCAGAGCCCGGTCTTCTAAATCTTCCGAACTCCGCACCAAAGCAGGTGCTCCACCCGCAATAATTCCCTGTATTAACTCCGGGGAAGTACAAAAAGTGGGTGGACACTCAGCAGCATCCAACACGCCGAGTCGCCCACTCGTGCCCGCCCCGACATAAAACAGGCGTCCCCCGTGCCGTAAAGCAAGAGCCGTGCGGTCAATTGCCTCAGCCAGCTCTGCTTTGACAGCGGCAACGGCAGCGATCGCCAGGGCATCTTCTCGATTAAACAGAGAGACTAACTCCAGGGAACTTAGTTGGTCTAAGTTCTGACTATTAGGATTAGCCTGTTCCGTGAGCAGATGCCCTCGTGAATGGGAGCTGTTGTCAGCCGTGGGAAACGTGCTACTCACAGTAGACCTTCCAATTTGCGGCGAATGCGGTCAAGATCGGAATCAGATACGTCTGATGGTTTCTCCTGTACCTGCCAGTCAGTTTCTGCCACATTAGATTCCGGTGGAACCGCTAAAGCACCATCTGGGACAAGCTCCCAGTCATAGTCGGCACCTTGACAAAATTCCTTGATTTCCTCGGCATCCATGGCTTCTACTGTGGCAGTGGGGAAATCCTGTGCCTCCAGCATCAGAGCAAAGCGAGTGGCGTCGTCTTCGGACTCAAACATTAGGACCTTATGGCGATCGCCAACTTGAACCGTATGAATTCCCTCATTCTCAGTCCGGGCATTAAACAATAAAACGAAAACGCGCATAGGTGTAATCATCTTTCCTTCCATCTTTGTTGACGAGTAGTAATTCTAGATTTCTGATGCTTTCCTACTGTTAATGAAAACACTCTCATACAACGACCCATTGCCGTATCCTGATATTGCACTACTCAAGTGTGCCAATTATATTGGTCTGGCAGCTCAATCAACAGCGTGTAAAGCGTGAGAGCAGATGACGAACTCCCCCAATCCAAATAACCAACCGGAAAACCGTTCCAAACCACGTCTACAGTTACTCCTGTTAAGTCGCACTGGCATCACCGTAGGCGTCATTTTACTGATTGGCCTTGCAGGGGGTGCCTGGTGGTTATCGACTTTTGTCCAAAACGAGTTATCGCCGCTAGTTGAGAAAAATCTGGCTCAAACGCTTAAAAGGCCGGTGCAGCTGGGGCGATTGGAACGATTTTCCCTCACCGGTTTGCGGTTTGGGCCGACCTCTCTACCCGCAACGCCCACTGATCCAGACCACGCTTCGGTCAAGGCTATAGACGTAGCGTTTGACCCGTTGCAACTGCTGTTGACCCGCACCCTAAAGCTGGATGTCACATTAGTCCAGCCGAATGCTTACATCGAACAGGATAAACAGGGGCGCTGGGTTCGACTACCCCCTCAGACAGAGCAAAAGCCCGGACCGATTACGATCAACCCAGATACGATTCGGGTTAAGAATGCTAACGCTGTGGTGGTGGCATACCCAAAACCCGGCGACCGTCGGGTGCCGTTTGCTATAGCACAGATTAATGGAATTGCTCACTTACTGGATCAAAATCAGTTAATTAGCCTGGAACTCGGTGGTCAACCAGTCACCGGGGGCAGCTTTGAGATCCAGGGAGAGTCACGCCTAAAAACCCAACAGACTAACTTACAGCTCCAAGGGCAGAACCTGCTGGGAGCTGATCTCGCCCGCCTAGTCAAGTTACCACTTAGCGTTGACGCAGGCCGTGTCGACGGCAACTTGAAAGTCCAACTGCTGATTCCAAAAAATCCCCAGCCAATGGTATTTGGAACCGCTAGCTTGAAAGCAGTGACAGCTAAGCTCGACCGACTGCCACAAGCGTTTATCAATACCCAGGGAGCCTTACGTTTCAATGGAACGCAGGTGGCGCTAGAGAATGTCTCAACCAGCTTCGGCAAAATTCCGCTGCTTGCCAACGGAGTACTCGATACCCAAGGTGACTTCAACCTCAACGCCCGTGTGACAGCGGTGAGTCTGGCTAACGTCCAGGATACTTTCAAGGTACAACCAGCATTGCCTGCGACCGGCGAATTCGGAGCCGATCTGCAGGTAACAGGACCAATTTTAAATCCCATCCTATCAGGCACGTTTGCCAATATCAAGTCAGTCCGCCTCGACCGAGTTGATTTCAGTACCATCCGCTCCCGCTTTAAATTCAATACTGCCACTGCGTCGATTACCGTAAAAGACTTTCAGGCAATACCAGCAGCTGGGGGTCAAATCACTGGCGCTGGCACAGTCGGGCTGTTGAACAATGCGGGGGTGGGGCTTAATGTGGTGGCTCAAAATCTACCAGGAGATGCGGTTGCTCACCTTTACGGCGTTTCACCCCAAATTAAGGTTGGCACCGTCTCTGCCAAAACCCAGGTTTCTGGAAGGCTTGGCAACCTCCAAACAGTTGGGAACTGGCAGGCACCCCAAGCCACCTACCCCGCAAGTGGTGCTCTGACAGTCCTCACGGCTGGTAAAGACACCTTGTTGCTCCGCGACACTGTCCTTAATGTGGCGGGTGGCAATGTACGGGTGAATGGGCAGCTGGTTAATGGTCGCTGGCAGGCGTCGGGTACGGGATCTGGCATCCAACTAGGGCGCATAGCACAGGTTCCCCCGGCCTTACAAGCACCATTGGGTGGAAGATTCAACCTGTCGGGAACCACTGCTTCTTTTAAACCTGGGGCTCTTTCACTTCAAGGTGAAGTCAGTCTGGATATAGCCGGTGGCACAATCACAGCCTCAAAAATCCAGGCAGCAGGGGGCCGCTGGCAGGTGTTAGGCAACTTAGCAGACATCAACCTGGGAGAAATAGCACCGGCTTCCCTAGCCTTAAATGCACCAGTGAGTGGGACATTCAACCTATCCGGCAGCACAGCTTCTTTTCAACCTCAGACCCTGGCACTCCAAGGTGAGGCAAACTTGAATGTAGCTGGTGGTGCAGTCACAGCCTCAAACATTCAGGTAGCAAGGGGCCAGTGGCAGGTGTTGGGCACTGCATCTGAAATCCAGATGGGGCATATTTTACCACAACTGCCCTCACAATTGCTAGGAACAGTTCGTGACGGTAGGTTTAACTTTTCAGGCAGTGTGGCGGCGATTACACCCCAAACCGTACTTGGCTTTGCCAGCGGCAGTCTTCAGGTGGCTGGTGGCACGATCAGGGCAACTAATTTCCAACTCTCTGGCGGTCGCTGGCAGGGGTCTTTTGCTGCCAATGGGGTAGAACTGGGGCCACTGGCTCAGTTTGCCCTGGTGAGTCGTTTCGGTAAAGGTGGCTTCACTCCAGCCGTACGGGGAAGTCTAAGTGGTAATGTCAATGCTTCGGGTTCACTTCAAACCCTCGATTTGGCGGCTATACAGGCATCTTTTCAGCTACGTTTGCTCGACTTGGCGGCGGGTGGCTTGAAGCTTGACCGAGTTCTTAGTGGGAATGGTACCTTGCTCCCAGGACAGGGAGCGAATTTGCAGCTAGCGGGTGTCCAAGACCGGATTTCCCTAGTGCTGTCGCCTACATATCGACCAGTTTCATTTTTGTTCCAGCTAGGCTCGGCGATCGCTACTGGGAGGACGCAGGGCGATACGCTGCTGGTGAGAAGCAACAATTTCCCGCTCAGTATCTTCAAGACAATACTACCCCTGCCAACAGCTCTAGCATCCCAACCCGTCTCGGGAATCCTTGATGCCAACTTGGGAATTAACCTGAACACGTATGCAGCTGAGGGAAATTTAGCGATCGATCAACCAGGGCTAGGCACAATCAAGGGCGATCAATTTACCGCCCAGTTCCGCTACTCTGGCGGCGTGGGAACCCTTACAGAGGGCAATTTTAAGCAGGGAGAAAGTCTCTATGCCCTCAGCGGTGCGGTTACCCAAACCGCCAATGATACGCAATTCCAAGGCAATGTCAAAATCACGCAAGGGCAAGTCCAAAACGTCCTGATTGCACTACAGTCCTTTGACTTGCAAAACCTCAAAGGTGGGGAGTCGCAGCCAATAATCTACGGCACGGCAGCTGATGTTACAACTGTGCCAGTGGGGTTGCCAAACACTTCTCTGCTGACGCAACTAGGTCGCTTGTCAGAAATACAAGCGCTGCTAGAGCAAGAGCGCTTATTAGCACAGCAACAGAAACAGGCTTCCCCGCTGTCTTCCCTTGCTGACTTAAAGGGCAACTTTGGCGGAGAAATCTCCCTGAAGGGTTCCTTAAAGACCGGAGTGGCGGCGAAGTTTGATCTAGGGGGCAGGAACTGGCAATGGAACAACTACAAAGTCAATAACGTTATCGCTCAGGGCAGCTTTGAAAATGGCGTCCTTACCCTCCTTCCTGTAAGAATCGAGTCTGACCTGGGACTAGTTGCCTTCAATGGTCAAATTGGGGGGATACAAAAATCCGGTCAGCTGCGGGTAAGGAATTTTCCTGTGAAGGTGCTAAACAATTTTGTGCAGCTGCCAGTTCCGGTCACAGGTCAGTTGAATGCTACAGCAACTGTGGCAGGCAGCTTACAAAATCCTCGGGCATTAGGGGATATAGAACTCACAGATGGAACCCTTAACCAGAAGCCGCTCAAGTCAGCGCAAGCCAGTTTCAGCTATGCCAATGCCCGCTTGAACTTTGGCAGTAACGTGGTAGTTTCTGGACCAGAACCGATTCAAATCACAGGTAGTGTGCCTTACGCCCTGCCTTTTGCTTCGCTCAAGCCGGATAGCGATCAGATTCGCGTTGATGTGAATGTGCAAAATCAGGGGTTGGGGGTGCTAAACCTGTTGACCAACCAAGTCGCTTGGCAAGGTGGTCAGGGGAAAGTGCAACTTCAGGTGCGGGGTACGATAAAGCAGCCGCTAGCAACAGGAATTGCCAGGGTCAATAATGCCACTATTAGCGCGCAAGCCCTGCCGCAACCGCTGAAAGATGTGACAGGAACGGCGCGGTTTAATCGCGATCGCATCCAGGTAGAACGCCTTAAGGGTAATTTCTCGCGGGGTAATGTTCAGGCTAAGGGGGTGATTCCCTTCTTTGCCAAGCTGAAACCGAATGACCCAGACCAGGCGAATCCACTCAGTATTACCTTAAACCGGTTGGTGCTGAATGTCAAGGATCTGTATCAGGGTGGAGCAAGCGGCAATGTGGTGATTTCTGGTGCGGCTCTTAGCCCCATAATTGGTGGGAATGTGGAGCTAGCTAACGGGAAGGTGTTGCTGACACAGCAAGTGGCAGCTGCCGCCAAAGCGGCTTTATCGGGTGCCGGTACACCTAAATCTGGTGCAGATCCTGTGCAAGCCCCTTCTGGTGCAGCTGGTGTAAAGGCCGCTGGAGGCAGCAATGCGGTTGGTGGTATAGTTCCGGCGTTTAATAATTTGCAGCTAACCCTGGGCAAAGCAATAGCCATCATCCTTCCACCCGTCCTCAACTTCCAGGCAAAAGGCGGCCTCCTTGTCAACGGCACCTTGAACGATCCTCGTCCCCAAGGAACTATCCGACTCACGGGTGGTGACGTGAATTTGTTTACCACCCAGTTCACCTTTGCCCGTGGCTATAAGCAGACAGTGACCTTTCTCCCGAATCAACCACGCGACCCAAATCTGCATCTGAGACTCGTCGCAGTGCTACCGGAAGTAACCCAGAGTCCGAACAGAGCTGCCAACTCACCCTTCAACTTTTCATCTGGTAGTACCGAAAACGTCGACCGGCGAGCAACAGATTTTGGTGCCTTCCGAACAGTTCGTGTCCAGGCACAGATCACAGCACCTGCTAGCAAACTTTTAGATAAGCTGGAGCTGACGAGTAATCCATCGCGCAGTAAGTCGGATATCTATGCTCTGCTTGGAGGTGGCTTGGCACAGACGGTCGCGAACGGCAACGCTGCGCTAGGAGCTGCCAACTTAGCAGGCTCGGCTTTGCTTGGCAACTTTCAGCAACCCATTACCAAGTTTGGCAATGCGATTGGCTTGAGTGAGTTACGTATATTCCCAACAATTCTCAACTCCTACAGCAGTTCGCGCAACTCGTCGACGCTGGGTTTGGTAGCTGAAGGTGACATTGACATTTCTGGTAATCTCTCCGCCTCCGTACTCAGGGTTTTGACAGCCTCAAACCTGCCTACCCAAGTCGGTCTGAGCTATCAGCTAAACAAGCAACTTCGTCTGCGTACTTTAACCGATTTCTCCGACAACCGTACAAGCATTGAGTATCAAAATCAGTTTTAACTCCTTTTTGATAGCTTGAGATTCACAATCGACAACCCCAAAATTGCCAAAAACAGCACCAGCCCAATTGTGCAGGCATAGCTCATTTCCAAGTTTTGGAAGGCTTGCTCATAAAGGTAGTAAACAATCGTTTTGGAGCTATTGCGTGGCCCTCCCTGGGTCATGATGTAGACCTCTTCAAAAATCTTCGTGGCAGAAATAGCGGAAATCACTGCCACCAGAACCAAATAGGGCTTCATCAACGGTACGGTAATGTCCCAGTGTTTGCGTATGCCATCCGAGCCATCCATTGCCGCAGCTTCATATAAATCAGGTGGGATAGATTGCAACCCAGCGAGATATATGACCATGTAATAGCCCAATCCTTTCCACACCGTCACCACCATGACACTGAAAATGGCCCATCTGGGGCTAGTCAGCCAGGGGATTCCACCCGTGCTTAAGGCACCTAGCTGTTTGAGCGATTGATTCAGCAAGCCATTTTCTGCATAAAGCCACTTCCAGGCAATTCCAGCAACCACCATTGAAATCACCACTGGTGTGTAGTAAGCCGCCCGAAACCACTGAATACCACGCAATTTCTGATTTACCAAGATTGCTAGTCCCAAGGGAGCGATCACTAAAATTGGCACTACGCCAAGGATATACACAACAGTGTTCCGCAGGGTCTGCCAAAAAACAGGGTCAGCCCACAGTCGGCGGAAGTTCGCAACACCCACCCATTGCGGTGGCTGGGTGAGGTCATACTCGTAGCGGGTAAAGCTAAGATAGAAAGCTTGCAGCGCAGGCAAAAAGACAGTCAATCCCAAGATCACAAGGGCAGGCAGCAAAAACAAGTATGGGGTTACAATCTGAATCTTAAATTTTGGACGAAGTTGGAAAAAGTTTGTCATAAAAGTAGTTTACCTTCAACCGCGATCAGGCCCCCACTATAACGGTGAGCGCAAGACACTTGTACCGAACGATGCGGAGGCTACAAGTGTCAGAGCGAGACGTTTAGTGGGGGATGAATCAAAGGAATTTGGCTCAGAGAAAATAAGGCAGGCTCTTTTTGAGTTATCTGTAGGTGCCAACAATTATCTGTGTTGTATAGAGCCTGCCTTATTTTCCAAGCCTACCTTCCAAGGACAAGATCTATGATACACACCCAGAATACTTGACCCGACCTAAATATTATGGTAAATTAAAGGCCATAAATAGTACTCTGCCAATGATCGCACTCGAAGCCAAACTAAGCGGAACAGATAGCCAGTACCTGATCATTGAGCAAATGATCCGGACAGCTAGGTTCATCCGAAATAGCTGTCTTCGCTATTGGATGGACAATCGTGGGGTAGGTCAGTATGATCTTTCCAAGTTCTGTGCTGTGTTGGCGAAAGAGTATGAATGGGCAGGCAAGCTAAACTCAATGGCACGGGCTCGCTAGTGCCGAAAGAGCTTGGGCAGCGATTAAGCGTTTCTACGACAACTGCAAAGCTAAAAAACCTGGTAAAAAGGGTTTTCCTCGCTTCAAAAAGCATAGTCACTCAGTCGAGTATAAAACCACGGGTTGGAAGCTATCTTTTGACCGTCAGTCACTAACATTCACCGATAAGTTTGAGGCTGGAACATTCAAGCTTATCGGTACTCGCGATCTCAATTTCTATCAAATAGAACAGATAAAGCGAGTACGAGTGGTGCGTCGGGCTGATGGATACTACGCACAATTTTGTATAGACGTAGAACGCACTTGTGAACACGAGTGGACAGGGCGAGTTGTCAGGGTAAGAGCGTCTCAATCAGGCTTGACACAAGGGAGCAGAAGAATCTAAAGTATTGTCAACGAAGCAAGAACTGAGAACTCGGCTCATATAATCATTATCCATAGCGGCTCGTTTACTTTTTTG
>JAABUZ0100008295.1_pt1 | contig 12259 bp, 5 predicted proteins | sample 5562091 | NCBI WGS metagenome assembly JAABUZ01 (sample SAMN12813069, study PRJNA571459) | rock metagenome | isolation source: Antarctica rocks | place: Antarctica: Victoria Land, Linnaeus Terrace sud | collected 2015-12-21
TGCGAATGTAGGTGATAGCCGGGCGTACCTGGTCAGAAAAGGGCAGGCAAAGCAGGTATCGCAAGACCACTCGTGGGTTGAAGAGCAAGTGCGAGCGGGCTTGTTGACCAAGGATCAGGCTCGATCTCATGCTCAACGGAACGTCATCACGCGCTCTTTAGGAACGCAGGCCGAGGTTGAGGTAGACGTCTTCTCCGAGGTATTGGAAGAGGGTGATACACTTATTCTCTGCTCCGATGGCCTCTCAGGATCAATTGGCGAGGATGACCTGCGGGCTATTGTCAACCAATACGTGCCTCAGGAGAGCGTGTATCACCTGGTAGAGCGTGCGAATGAGAATGGTGGACCAGATAACATCACCGCAATAGTGGTTCGTGTTCAAGAGGTAGGCGAGGAGTCTCCTCATACGCTCTATCCTGTACAGGTTGGTGGGCGCATCACGGACGAGAGTACTGCAGTCTTAGGACGCATGCCAAGTCCGTCATTGAGCATGCCAGTTCGTGTTGAAGATGTCCGTATTCCAAGTGGCCCTTTATCAGCTCCCAGCGGTCCGCTCTTCTCGTCAAGCGTCTCTACCCAAGCAGCGGTAGCAGCGCCACATCGGAGACGTAGAACCTTGCTTCTACCCCTTGTGATCCTTCTTGTGTTGTTAGTGGTTCTCGTCGTTGGAGCAGGAGGCTACCTCTTCTTTTTACGGCCAGCGAATACACAAGCAAAGCTAAATGAGGTAAGTGATCTTATCGTACAAGCAAGAGGAGCTACCAATAACCCCAATGCGGCACTGCAAAACCTGGCAAAAGCTCAGAATGAGTTACGTAGTGTAAAGAGCTCGTCACTCAATCAGCAGCAGAGTGATCAATTTATCACGTTGCAGAATAGCCTGGGATCAGAGTTCAAGGTTGCTCTCTCAAACTATGATAAGGCCGCATTGATTACTCCGTTGCCTTGTATAGGCGGGAGCCCTACTGTAATTGATAGCAAGGCAAGTCGTACAACACCTTCGACCCTGGTCACCGTAAAAGATGAGAAGAATGTGGTTTTTTCCTATGTACATATGGCCGATAGCAGTCTGTACCAGATTGATGATCAGCATAAAACCCTCAGCAACAAATATGCAGTTCCAGTTGTTCTCTTGACGAATGATACTCAGCGTATATTCGTACTTACGACTCCAAATAGTCAGGGAACGCCTAGTTATGAATTGCACGTATTGAGGCCAGGACAAAATGGTGCATTGAGTGAGCAAAGCAATGCTCCGAAGGTGACCGTTCCATCTGAATTGATCAACCAGGGCTTTAAACCACAATTAATGACGAGCTGGGATGGCGATATTTACATCGTTCTGACATCAGCTCAGTCAACACAGTCCAATGCAAATCAAGCTGTTGTTCTGGACTATAAATTAGACAAACTGCAGGATGCTCCACAGAGAGCAAAAATCTCTATTTCGACTGGCCTGGTTGGTGTCGCCGCCTTTCCCAACAGGCAACTCTTCTTGTTACATAATGACGGAACTTTGAAGAGCTTGCAGGTTGGTTCGGCCAACCCAAGCGAGATTGACGTTGAGGTATCACAACCTATCGCAACTCCCTGGCCAGTAGATAGTCAACGATTTACTCCTGCAACGCCGATCGTCTCGCCGCCTCCGCCCGCCAAAAACAAATTGCTGTCGATTCCCGTCCCTGTCGTAACAACGCCGCCTCAGTCATTTTTGGCGTCTGGTCAGGTTGACAATAGGGTGCATCTTTATATCACTGATAATACAAATCATCGTGTGCTTGACTTTACGACGACGACAGGTGGATCGACAAACCAGGGAACGCCGGTTCCAACGCCGACTTCATCTGCAACTCCGGCGGCTGGTGGCGGGATGGTAAGCCCGGCGGTTGGAACGGGAGAAGTCGATATGCAGTTAGTGCAGCAGTATACGTCGCCAACTGTACTGCCAGCGGTCAGAAGCTCCGTTGTTGACCCGACAGGGACGCGCCTGGACCTCATGACGATGGATGGAAATACGTATGCAAGTGTGGCTGTAGGGGTTTCACAGAAAAACGCGTGTTCTTCTCAATAGAGGAGATTGACGACCCATGCCACAATAAGAGAAAGACTTTCCTTCACTGCTGTTCCTAAGGGTCGGCAGTGATTTTTAGTGATGGCAGATAGTAAAAAGGAGTGATATGCACGTGGGCTTTGAGGTGCAATACCGCACACATACTTGCGGTGAACTAAGTGTAGATGCTGTGGACCAGCAAGTAACTCTGGCTGGTTGGGTGAACCGGCGGCGGGATCATGGAGGTTTGATCTTCTTAGATCTCCGCGATCGTTATGGTATGACTCAGGTGGTCTGTGATCCTGAGCGTTCACCTGAAGCACACCGTGTTGCCAGTGAAGTGCGCTCAGAATACGTGATTCAGGTGAGTGGCAAGGTGGTACGACGTTTACCTGGAACTGAGAATCCTCAATTAAGCACTGGTCAGATTGAAGTAGCGGCGGAAGATATACAGATTCTCAATCCATCTCGAACAACTCCATTTCCCATCAACGACAATACGCCGGTGGATGAAGCTTTGAGACTGAAATACCGCTATCTAGACTTACGGCGAGCAACGATGCGCAATAATGTTCTGCTGCGTCACCGGGTAGTAAAGGTGATGCGCGACTATCTAGACGAACGTGGTTTCATAGAGGTCGAGACGCCTATCCTGATGAAAAGTACTCCGGAGGGTGCGCGCGACTATCTCGTTCCCAGCCGCCTCTATGCTGGTGAATTTTATGCATTACCTCAGTCGCCTCAGCAACTCAAGCAGCTCTTGATGGTAGGGGGTCTGGATCGTTATTTCCAGATCGCACGTTGTTTCCGCGATGAAGACCAGCGAGCAGACCGGCAACCGGAATTTACGCAGCTCGACCTAGAGATGTCGTTCGTGAATGAAAATGACGTTATGTCGCTTATCGAGGATCTTTTGATCCAGCTAATTGAGAAGACGACGGCAAAGCATATCAAAGAGAAGCCTTTTCAACGCTTGAGTTTTAAGCACGTCATGGATCGCTACGGAACGGATCATCCAGATTTACGCTTTGATCTTCCTCTGGTCGAGATAACCGATCTGGCTGCTGCAGGAAACTTTGGCGTCTTTCGCACCGCTCTTGCGGCGCAGGGCATGGTAAAGGGTATTCGCGTTCTGGGTGCCGGAGGGTATACGCGCAAAGAGATCGACGAGTTGACTGAGTTTGCTCGGAACCTGGGAGCAAAAGGGCTGGTCTCTCTCGCCCTACAGGACTCTGGAGAGATCAAATCGCCCCTGACCAAGTTTATGTCTGTTGAGGAAGTACAGGCCATTGTCGAGCGTCTGGAGGGCAAATCGGGCGATCTGCTGCTCTTTGTGGCTGATAGCGCCAAGGTATGTAATGACGTACTCTTCCGACTGCGCAACAAGCTTGGTGAGCGCCTGGGTTTAATCGATCCTGATGAGATGGCGCTGTGCTGGGTAGTAGATTTTCCGCTTTTCCACTATGACGAAGAATTGCAGCGCTACGATGCAGAGCATAACCCTTTTTCTGGTATGGATGAAGGTCAAATAGACCGCCTGGACACCGACCCATTAAACATTCGGGCTAAGCAGTACGACATCATCTGCAATGGTTTTGAGATCGGTGGTGGAAGCGTGCGTATCAACGTGGCAGAATTGCAGCACAAGGTCTTCTCGTTGATGAAGTTAAGCGATGAAGAGATCAAAGAGCAGTTTGGCCACATGCTGGAAGCCTTTGAATATGGCGCACCTCCTCACGGTGGCATCGCGCTGGGCGTGGATCGACTCGTCATGTTACTGGCGGATGCCGAAAGCATTCGCGAAGTCATCGCATTTCCCAAGACACAAAGTGCTATTGATCTTCTTATGGGAGCACCGTCTCTCGTCGAAGAGAAGCAACTGAAAGAACTCCACTTACGGTTGCGCCAGTAAATCTTTACGTTTAAAATAGAGCTTTAGAAAGATAGAAATGTCTGTAGCACTCACTCTGCTCAGAGTATGTCAGATGCTTGTCACATCCACGTTCTGGGCAGAAAGGAGTGTGTAGCTTCGCTGCTTGAAATGGTTCTCAGGGATGTTTTTACGTTTTTTATACTTTTTTGTGCAGAGCACAAAAAAGTATAAAAAACGTAAAAAACGTAAAAACATCCCTGAGAAGAAGGGCACGCCGAAGGCGTGTACATGAGCAGGAAAGAGAAGAAAGCAAAGGCAATGGGCGTCCGGAGCGCTCTAAGCAGGTGTGATATCGCTTCTAACGATATCACACCTTTTTTTGCCATTTCGCCTCGTTTACGGTATTCGCAATTGAGATCTATAGTTTTTTTATTCTATTTTTATAGAGAAAGTGCAATTCGTGCGCATTCTGACGTTTAACAGAGCGAAGATACGTATTCAAGGCTAATGATTTGGATAGAGTTTTATAATAATTGTAGGTATACACATACGATAAGTCACTGATCCTATTGTAGGTTTTACATCCGGTTGGGAGGATGGAAGGAGAAGAAAATGACATCGATGAATCCAAGCAACGGCAATCGAACAGTCCCGGCATCAACAAGTACAGCAAATCCAGTAAGTATGTTAAATCGTCAAAGCGTTCCCTTGAGTGGAACAGGAGTAGGTCTGGCTCCGAAATTTGTACCAACATTGACGGAGGACGAGGCTGTTGTACAAGCTCGTTTACTGAAGGCGTTGGCCGATCCCACGCGTTTACGTATTCTGAGTTTGCTGAGTCGGCACGAAGGAGAGGTATGTGTCTTTGAGATTGTAGAAAGTTTCACACTGGAACAGCCCACAATCTCACATCATTTACGTATCCTGCGTGACGCGGGATTGGTAGATTGTCGCAAAAAGGGCCTGTGGGCCTACTACTATGTGCGTAGAGATGCCTTAAGTCGCGCGCGCGAAGTTATCGAGGGATTGGTATAACGCTACCCTTCGTCTGTAGTGGTGATAGATGGGGATATATACCTGATTAGAATCTAGCAGATTTAGTTTGAGGTCTCGTAGAAGTGTTCAATACTAGTCAATGCTTAAGTTATAGGTGTTCAACCCTGTATAAACTTTTCCCCGTATATTTCCTGTCTATCAGCCTGGGTACAACCTCGCTAGCCGACGAGCTTGTAGCAAGAGGCTTCAAATAAACGAAGCCTCTTTTTTGATGTCAATCGGAGAAGATTTTAAAGAAATCTACAAAATATATTGACAATGATGGTGCGTTCTGATATTATGTAGCCACATCGAACACAGTGATTCGTCTTATGACGAAATTTTGTACCCGTAGCTCAGTGGATAGAGCGACAGATTGCGGATCTGTAGGCCGGAGGTTCGATCCCTCTCGGGTACGCTATAAAAGAGCCTGGCATAAATATCATGTCAGGCTCTTTCTTTATGTAGGACTTCTCTCTCTTCTTTCTTTGCTATCCTTCCTTTCTCCTTCTGAAGGTGTTTCTTTTCCCGATTTCTATCTCTTAGATACGGTTCGTTGCCACTGTCTAAAACGTCTCAAGATGCTTAAGGAGCGCAATGATGGGGAAATATGACAAATATAGTTCCGATGTGCGATTGGCGATCTCATATGCTCGTGAGGAGGCACAAAGGTTGAGGCATCGGCTGATCAGCTCGGAACATCTTCTGCTGGGAATTCTCAAATTGGGAGATACTCGGATAGAGGGCTTATTTGCATGCCTGCACGTCAGTACGGCCAGTATTTCTCAGGCACTCGATTTTGTTGTTGGACGGGGAAACAGGGCAATTTTGAGTGAGCCTTTGCTTAATAGTGCGGCGCGTGCTGCCCTCGTGCGCGCTGAAGCGTTTGTTGAAAGCAGGCGCTTGGGGCTGGTAGATATCGAACATGTATTCATGGCACTGCTGGAAGAACAAAATAGTGTGACGCTCGGTGTGTTGGAGAGCTTTGGAATTCAGCTTAGTACTGCACGCGAGCAATTATCGATGTTGATGAATGGTGGCTACGAGCGTTTGCTCTTATCCACAGAGTACTACACGCGCTATGAAGCGACTCCACTGCTCAATCAGGTGAGCCATGACCTGACGATTGCGGCCCTGAATGATCTGATTGATCCGCTTATCGGTCGCGAGGCTGAGTTGGAACGAACAATGCAGATCCTGTTGCGTCGTACAAAGAATAATCCGGCGCTTATAGGGCCTGCAGGCGTTGGTAAGACTGCTATTGCTGAAGGTCTGGCCTTGCGTATTATTCATGGTCAAGTTCCTGAAAATCTAGCGCATCACCGTATTGTTGCGCTCAATGCAGGTATGCTATCAGCCGGCACGAAGTTTCGTGGTGATCTTGAAGAGCGTTTAAAAATCATATTTCACGAGCTACACGAGGATGGTCGCATTATTGTTGTCATTGATGAACTTCACACACTGATGCAGACGGGAGTGGCGGCAGGATCGCTCGATATTGCCGATCTCTTTAAGCCCATGCTAGCTCGTGGTGAATTTCAGTGCATCGGCGCGACGACGCTCGATGAATATCGTAAAACCATCGAGTCTGATGCCGCGCTTGAACGCCGCTTCCAAACAGTGCTTGTTTCTGAAACGACGGCTGAGCAGACGTTACAGATCCTGGAAGGCGTACGCACGCGCTATGAGGTATTTCACCAGCTTACAATCAGCGACGACGCATTACTGGCCGCTATAAAGATGTCCACCCGTTATATCCAGGATAGATATCTTCCCGACAAGGCACTCGATCTGCTAGACGAGGCGGCGGCGCGTGTGCGTGTGCAAGGCTCAGTCTATCCTGAGGCTATACGGCAGCTACGCGATACTATGCTGACGGTGCAACAAGAGAAAGATGAGGCTATCGGCCTCTATGAATTTCCGCGTGGAGCTAATTTATTTTTACGTGAGAGATCAATGCGCCATGAATTGGAGCTGGCAGAACAAGCATGGCGTGCTGAGCATGAGAAGCAGATAGCTGTGGTTGATACGCAGGATGTCGCGGAGGTTGTTGCTCTGTGGACAGGGATTCCTGTTGCACAGATAGCTGGCAAAGAGCGCCTCCGCCTTCTCAGGCTTGAACACGAGCTCTCCCAGCGCGTTATTGGTCAGCGGAACGCCGTGCAAGCGGTGGCGAGGGCTGTACGCCGTTCGCGCATTGGTTTGTGTAATAGTCGCCGCCCTTTCGGATCGTTTATCTTTGTAGGTCCGACCGGCGTGGGGAAGACCGAGTTAGCACGAGCCCTGGCGGCGACTCTCTTTGATGACGAGAATGCTCTCCTCAAATTTGATATGTCAGAGTTTATGGAGAGCCATCAGGTCTCACGCCTGATCAGTGCACCTCCTGGATATGTTGGGCATGATCAGGCTGGTCAGTTGACCGAAGCAATTCGTAGACGGCCATACTCTGTCGTCCTCTTTGACGAAATAGAGAAGGCGCATCCCAACGTATATGCTCTTCTCCTCCAAATTCTCGAAGATGGTTGTTTAACCGATGCACGTGGACGGATGGTTGATTTTAAGCATACATTTATCATTCTGACATCGAATATTGGTACCTCGCATACTCTATCCGGCTCAATGACTTTTACATCCCAGTCGGATGAGCGTACGAGCAGTCATAGAACCTACGAAGGTATGCGGAAGCGAATTATTATAGAGATAAAAAACGTCTTTCAGCCTGAACTGTTCAATCGTATTGATGAGATTGTCGTCTTTCGTCCTCTCAGCCTAGAACAGTTGCGCATAATTATCGACCTTATGATAGCACAAACGCAGCAGCACCTGGCTAAGCTTGGCTTTGAGCTTCAGATGACGGAGGCTGCCCTTCAGTATCTCATTACCTATGGCTATAACGCAGACTATGGAGCGCGCCCTCTGCGACGGGCTGTGCAGAGTCAGCTCGATGATCTCTTAGCGGAAAAAATTTTGCGCGGGCAGTTTGTCGCAGGCGATAGCATTATTGTTGATCTACAAGACGACAGGCTTGTTGCAAACGTACAGATATGTGTTGATCAGACCATCTATGTGAAAGCGAAACACACCGGACTCAGTGCTGCATAAGAGATGCTTAGTACCTCTTGACCTCTATTTAACGAGTCTTTATACTAGAGCAAAAGTCTTAAGAAGATACTACTGTGTTTCAGGATGAATCAGTGGAGGGAGAGGCTGGCCTGTGAAGATTGTTGTGCATTGGCAGCGATTAGCTTTATGGGGTCTGACACTGCTCGGTCTTGGGTTGCGTTTGTATAACGTCAATTGGGATCAGGGGAATAATTTTCACCCCGATGAGCGGGAGATTCTTTTTCATGTAACCGCGTTTAAATGGCCGGTGAGCTGGTCACAATTTCTCGATCCTGTGCAGTCACCTCTGAATCCGCACTTCTTCGCGTATGGTTCCTTCCCGCTTTATCTGCTGGCTCTAGTGGCACATCTATTGGGATACAACCTTGCAGATTCCACGAATTTTGTAAAGATCACCCTTGTTGGCCGCGTAGTCTCTGCGCTTTTTGATAGTGGAACCATCTTGCTCTCCGGCTGGCTCGCACTTCGGCTGGTAAGGAAGAGCAGTTTATCCTCTGCATGGAATGTGGCTTTATTTGCGGCTGCACTCATCGTCTTTACTCCGCTACAGTTGCAGCTTTCTCATTTTTATGCAGTGGATACAATGCTGGTCTTCTTTGTAACGCTCACGTTGCTGTCCTGTGTTGTGCTGGCGCAGACCGAGAAGTTTATGCGCTGGGCTCTGATTGCGGGCGTAGCGTACGGATTGGCCCTGGCCACAAAGTTTAGCGCCGCTCCGCTGGCTGCTCCCCTCTGTATTGCGCTCTATCTGCACTGGTATCGCCGCCGGGATCTCGTTGCATCTTGTCTCGCCCTCTTGCTCGCTACAGGCGTCACACTGCTGATCTTCTTTATCACTCAGCCGTATGCGCTCTTAGATATACACAACTATATTCAGCAAGTCACTGAGCAGAGTACTATAGCGCGCGGCACGTTTGATGTGCCGTTCATCCGTCAATTTGCGGGGACGGTTCCTTATGTCTACCAGATACAAAATATGGTGGTCTGGGGCATGGGACTGCTGCTGGGAATAAGTGCGCTATTGGGTTTCTTCTGGCTTGCCTGGCAGAGTAGGCGACCGGAGTATCGTTTGTGGCTGATCCTACTCTCCTGGATTGCTATTTACATTGCGATTACCGGGGGTTTCTATGTAAAGTTTATGCGCTATATGCTTCCTGTCTATCCAGCGCTCTCCGTCGTGGCTGCGGCGGCTCTCTTCGCCCTGATAGGAAAGCTCAGGTGGAGCGGAAACTCTTCTCTAGCACGTTTCGACCGCTTTGCACCTATCTTGCGTCGATGTCTACTTGCAATCGTGCTTGCGAATACAATATTTCAGGGTCTAGCTCTGCTCAATGTATATAGTGTGCCCAATACGCGTGTCCAGGCATCGCGCTGGATCTATGCTCATCTTGCAGGGGGCAGCAGTGTCTTAACATATGAGCAGTGGGATGATCCTTTGCCCGTTACCGTTGATGGAAACGATCCTTCTGTCTTTAAGCAAGCAACATACACTGACGCAGGCGGACAGGCAGTGACGGGCCTGGACCTCTACGGTGATGATACGCCGCAAAAGGCGCAGCAACTTGCTAGACTACTTCCTACCCTCAATGCCATTACAATGGCAACGGACCGGCTCGACAAATCTATTCCCCGTCTGCCGGCCCGCTATCCTCTCACTATCCGTTACTATCAGCTCCTCTACAGCGGCCAGCTAGGCTTTCACCTTGCAGCACAATTCGAAAATCATCCTCACCTCTTCGGTATAACACTGGATGATAGCAATGCTGATGAAAGCTACTCTGTATTTGATCATCCTACCACGCGCATTTTTGTGCGTACTACTCCATATCCGTATACGTCAGAGCAACTCCTGCATAAATTGTTGGATGGTGTACGTCTACCTTCAGCCAACGCATAACAGCTTCAATCTCTCTAGCCAACGCATAACAGCTTCTGACACAAAACGAGAGTGATACGCTGGAAAAAGAAATAAAAATATGCAAATGTATTTCATTTACGATGCGGTGTATTATAGAAATGTTAGGAGTTCCTACGAAGAAATAAGCGGTTGATGGAAAAGAGCACATGCTCTTTTCCTCTGTATTCTAAAGCTTGAGAGAGGCTTATGATCGAACTGGTGCAGATGTGGGCTTTGGTTGAGATATTGGGGATAGTATGTCTGCCATTGACTTTCATACTGTTTCGCAATCTACCTGATCGTGGTTGGGCCTTGAGCAAATCGCTCGGTATCATAATCATTGCTTTTGCTGTCTGGCTCCCTCTAATGTGTTTGCAATTTTTGCCGTTTAGCCAATTATTTATTGCTGGTATTGTCCTGATACTGGCCGCTGGTGGGATTCTCGGTTTTACAAAGATGCATCATGCCATTCGAGAGATGTGGCAGAGCAACAGGACGTATGTGATAGCGACAGAGACTGTCTTTGCCGGTATGCTTTTGTTGCTTGGCTGGTTGCGCACTCTCAAACCTGATATTCACGGTTTTGAAATGTTTATGGATGAGGGATTTGTTGCCAGCATTATGCGCAGCACACACTTTCCTCCCAACGATATGTGGCTTTCTGGTTACAGCATCAATTATTATTACTATGCCCACTACACAATTGCTCTACTCGCGAAGTTACTAGGCCAGTCTCCTGCCGTTGCTTTTAATACCGGCATCGCTCTTTTCTTTGGACTGACTGCGCTGAATCTATTTAGTGTGACTTGCAACATCGTCGCCTGGGGACGTTATGAGTACACGAAAATGCAACATCTGGTCGGAGGAGCGGAAGGAAGTAGAGTGTTTCCTGCATTGCTACCCGCGATACCCTATGGACTGACGAGTATGCTTATGGGGCTGGTTCTGGGCAATCTAGCGGCCACGCAGCAATGGTGGCAGAATCACGGAAACTCCTCGCATTTTGACTGGTTTGCCCCTTCGCGGGTCATTAAAGACACGATTAACGAATTTCCTGCGTTCAGTTTTGTTCTTTCTTGTTTCCATGCCCATGTCCTCACGCTGGCATTTACAATTTTATGCATTGGTCTGGCCTTTAATCTTCTGCTAGAGCCGGAAGGAAGGGGACTTAGTATATTTGGTGAGGGCTGGTACCGGGCGATAAATATATGCGTAGCTGCTATTGTATTGGGAAGTCTCTTCGTTATGAACGGCTGGGATTATCCAACCTATATGGGATTGACATGCGTTTGTATTGGACTACAGCAGCTTCTCGTTCATCGTCTACGGCTACGCGTAGCTCTCTTGCTTGATATTGCACTTGTCGTGGGAAGTCTAATTGCTCTCTCATATATTTTCTATCTGCCATTCTATGTTTCCTTTGTTTCTCCTTCGCAAGGTATTGGTCTTGTAAGCCCGATCTATCACTCTCGGATAAGCGATGAATTATTAATCTATGGGCTGTTTATCTTCGTTTTTGTTTCACTTCTGATTGTCAGTACGGTAAAACACCCGGTCGCAGAGGCTGTGCAGGTGGTGGAAGCTATTCCTGTGCCAGTTGCGGTGGGAGCTCGTCTTTTGAGTCGTGATGAGCATAGTAGTGCTCCATTTGACAGCCAGGAGACTACAGGGCTAGCGGTCGAGCATGAGCAAAAACAGAGCGAAAATAATCCGGCGCAACTAGAAAAGATGGTTGTAGAGAAGAGAGGCTTTGGCAGCTTGCTGAGCAATCAGATAGTGATGCGTGTGTTGTTGCTTTGCGTCGGAGGATATCTGCTCGTGAGTCTGGCAATCCTGATTTTCATTCCCAGTTATGCAACTCTGGCTTCAGGGTGTTGTATTGCTGTTACAGGTGCAATTTTGGTGCTGTACCACATTCGTAACCGCTCGCAAGCCTTTGCACTTCTGCTGGGTGCCTCTGCCTTTCTCATTATTGCTGGATGTGAGGTCTTTTTTCTAAAAGATGTCTTCTCAGGTGGCTCTGCTCTGCGTATGAATACAGTCTTCAAATTCTATTTTCAGGCGTGGTCGCTGCTCTCGATCTCTTCTGGTGCCGGACTTTTCTTTATCTGGAAAAGCTTCCGTTCATGGCGAGTTGCTCGCATTTCTACGCGTTGGACTCGACATAGCGCCATAGCCATTTGGAGCCTCTGCTTGCTTCTGCTGGTTTTGGCGAGTATGGTCTACCCCTTGCTGGCTCCCTACGCTCGCTATGCTCATACAGACGCAAGTGGTGCGCAGC
>JAABUZ0100008298.1_pt1 | contig 12250 bp, 10 predicted proteins | sample 5562091 | NCBI WGS metagenome assembly JAABUZ01 (sample SAMN12813069, study PRJNA571459) | rock metagenome | isolation source: Antarctica rocks | place: Antarctica: Victoria Land, Linnaeus Terrace sud | collected 2015-12-21
CAGGCGGGCGGAAGGGCGGAACGAGCCGTCCAGGGCGCGGTCTTCCTGACGGTGCTCGATGATGAACGGGAAGGCATGTGCAGCGGGCGTGTCTGTCATAAGCTTTATCATTTGGCTTGTAGATGATGTCACTGTGCAGGGGCGCACCGGAAGTTGCGGGCCTTGCTGCTGGGGATAGGGTGGGTCTGCGCATCGGCCCGGCAGCTCGGCACCGCCTGCCCTTCGGGGCAGGACGGCGTCGGGCGCGGGCGCCCGGGTGGCCGAGGAAGGCCGCGCAGACTGCCGGCGACTTGATCCCCCAGCGGGACGGGTTCGCGGCAGGCGCGGCTTTTGTCGTTCTCTTGTTTATTGTCGTACTTGCGCTTGTTGCCGCCCCCCGATTTACTTCCCCTAATGTACTTCCCTGCTTCTATTTGCCACCTGATTTCATCTTCTTTGCCGCGCTGATGATCTGCGCGTCGGCTGGTTCTTCCCCAGGAGCCTTTTGGCCCTGGATCAGCCAGACCAGCGGGATGTCTTGGCCCAGGCAGGAGAGCGCGCGTTCCAGCCGGGAGCGATCGCCGAAGCGTAGTTCCTCCCACGCAAGGCCGTGCAGTGAGCGGCGCAGCAGCCGTGCTAGGCGGGCGCAGAGGAGGGCCTGCTCGTGCAGCAGGCGTTCGGAGTTGGCTCCACCGTAAACCAGGGGCGGAAAAGAAGTTGTAGTTTTCATAAGAGGGGTTATAAAGCGGATAGAGGGCGGCGGGAAGCCCGCTCCGTTGTGGGGGCTGCAATGCTCATAGAATGCCGGACAGGGGCATCAGAAGGGCAGGAACGGCCAGCAGCGCAAGGAGGCGGCGTTCGGCCAGGGAGCCTGTCGTCAGGCGCAGGGACACAGGCAGCAGGTGCCGGCGTCCGGCCCGAGGAAACAGCAGCGGCACGCCGCTTTTGGTACAGCCGTCCCCTAGAAGGTGGCTCAGCATCCCCAGGGCGAAGGCGGCGGAGGGCTGCCATCCCACCCACAGCAGGATCGGCAGGCCCAGCAGCAGCCAGACCACGCCGATGCCCAGCAGCGAGTGCAGCGGCCCCCGGTGCCCCAGCGTTCGGGACACCAGGGCGGCCACCGGCTCAAACGGGCGCAGGCGCCTTCCCCTTCCCATATCTACGCGCAGGTAGCGGATGGTGGATCGCTGTGCGTCCAGGTCGGGCATCAAAGCCCCCAGGGCGGCGGCGAGGGCCAGCAGAGCGGGATTGGCGGCTCCGCTGGCCTGTCCGTGTCCGATGGCTCCGGGGATGGGCGTGAGCAGCCAAACGGCGCTGACGCCAAGCGCCAGGTGGGTCGGCCCCGTCACTGGGGTTCCCCACTCAGGTCTGGACTGCCGCTTGTGCCGGAACCCGCGCCCATGTCTGCCTTCCATTGCCACTTACCCGGCTGCGAAACGCCTTTTGGCGGATTGAGCCGCACGGTGACGGAGACGAACTGCGGGAGAAAACTGTCTGTGTGCGCATTGCTTCCTGCCGTGCCAGTTGGGGGAACAGCTGTGCCTTTGACCGACGTTTCCTTCAGCATGGCGAAGTAATCCTCATCCAGCGTCCACGCTCCTCTCTGTATGCGCTTCAGGCACAGCTTGGCATCAACGAGCATGTCCAGCAGCTCGTCCCCGTCGATCAGGCGCACGGGCGCGACGGACGTGTTCGCCTGCGCGGCTTTACGGGCGGGCGGCGAGAACGTAGACAGCGTGATCAGAACCGCCTGGTGCGCTCCGGCCCGCAGGCAGGTACCCCGCAGCTCGTCTACGTGCCTTTGGGCCACCACGAGCGTATCGAACTGCTTGACCTGGGCGATGCAGCGCAGGGTGCCAAGAGCGCCTGCCTGAAAGTCTGCTTCGGCGTCCCATCCCCCAGCCGTGTTGCGGCCCTTCCATGTGTCGCGCCCCGCAGGACGGACGGCGGTGTATCCCTGCTCTTTGAGCAGATGGACGGCGACATGGAGGAAGGCGCGGTACGGCAGGGCCAGCAGGCGGCGACGCAGCTCATGGCGCAGCGGCGCTTCTGGCTGAATGCTGTGGGGGCTGGCAACGGCAGAGTTGTTTTGCATGGTGGCAAGTTAATAAATGGATTGTTGAGGCTGGCGGGATGAAGCGGCCTGATCCGGCAGCGGTGCAAGGGACCAGTCTCCGGGCTGGGCGTCTTTCCATTCGGGACGGCGTCTCCCCCGTCCGTCAAAGGCGGCTTCCGGCAGGCAGCCCCGGCAGCCCGCCAAGCGGCAGGCGGAGCGCTCCTTGTAGAACCCCGAAGGCGAGAACAGGTCGTCCGTATCCAGCGGCTGCCCCAGATGTATGGATAGGGCGGCGGTAACTTTCTGCACGAGGGCGTAGGAAGGCGTCGTATTTCCGTTGAGCATCCGGCTGACGGTGGAGCGGGACACGCCTACGTCCGCAGCGAGCCGTGCTCGCCCCTCGAACTGGTAGCGGCTGACATGGTTCATCACCGCATCCACCCGGTTGTGGAGATGAGATTTTTGGATCACGGGCCGACTTGGCCTGGAGCTTGTTCCTATCTGCGTTGTGTCTGTCTGCATGAGCCTCCGGGAAGTTACGGGTGGGTTGCTTGTGTCCCACTTTCCCAAACATAAACCGAACATGCAACTGGCGGTGCGCAGGTGCAATGATAGAACGATGCGGTGCGTAGATGATGCGCACAAGGCGCTTTAGAACGAATAATGGCATCATTCTATCGTTACTTCTTTTCTTTTGTATCAGCTTTCTCAATCACGCCTATGTCATTGCCTATTCCAAACAGCCGCGAGGTTGAAGCGTTCAAGACTCTGTATTCCAAAGAATTTGGTGTAGATTTGAGTCCGCAGGAAGCACTGGAGGTCGCCACCTCCACTCTCCAGCTTTTCTATTTGAAGCATTATCCCTGTAAGCCCGGTCATTTACCGACCACCTAATCGTTTAGCGGCCCCCTAATGCGGTACATCCTCTACGCCCGTAAATCCAGTGAAAGCGAGGATCGGCAAATCCAAAGCATCGACGACCAGCTCAGCGTTCTGCGGCAGCTCGCCCAGCAGCGCTCCCTGCGCGTCGTTGAGGAAATCGTAGAAAGCAAGTCCGCCAAAGCGCCCGGGGGACGACCTGCCTTCGCGCGCATGCTCGCGCGTATTGAGAGCGGCGAGGCCGACGCCATTCTTTGCTGGAGCGTCAACCGCCTGTCGCGTAACCCCATCGATAGCGGGGCGCTGTCCTGGATGCTGCAAACCGGCGTGCTTCAGTCCATCCTGACCCCGGAGCGCGAATACCGTCCCGAAGACAACGTCGTGCTGATGGCCGTTGAGAGCAGCTTTGCCAACCAGTACATTCTGGACCTACGGCGCAATGTGGCGCGCGGAACCCGCAGCAAAGTCGAGAAGGGCTGGTATCCGCACCGTGCTCCGGCAGGCTACTGCAACAACATCGTGGACAAAACCATTGAAGTGGACAGGGAGCGCTTCGCCCTGCTGCGCGAGGCATGGGAGATGATGCTCACCGGCGCCCATACCGTTCCGCAGGTACTTGACGACCTGACCCGGCGCGGCTACCGCACCAGGAACACCAAACGCTCTGGCGGCAAGGAACTGTCCCGGTCTGCTCTGTTCCAGCTTTTTGGAAATCCTTTCTACATGGGCGAGTTTGTTTTCGAAGGGCGGCGCGTGCAGGGAGCGCATCCGCCGATGGTCAGCGGCGAAGAGTTCGCGCGCGTTCAGCGCCTGCTTGGGCGCGACGGCCACGCCCAGCCCCAGAAGCAGGAGTGGGCGTTCACCGGCCTGATCCGGTGCGGGCTGTGCGGATCTATGGTAACGGCCGAGCGTAAGATCAAACATGCCAAGCTGTCGGGCGTCACCAGGGAGTACGTGTACTATCACTGCACGGGGCGCCGGTGCCATCCCAAGACATGCGTCAGCGAAGCCTACATCGAAGAAAGGATTGCGGAAGTGCTGGAAAGATGCACGGTGAACAAATCTTTCGCGCGGTGGTGCGTGGACTGCTGGACCCGGTATGAAGGTGAGCTGGGCAACGTGGAAGAAATGGGTGCCAGGCAATCAGGGCGGGCGCTGGTGGAGGCGGAGCGCCGCCGGGACCGGCTGTTCGACATGCGAGCCGACGGCGAGATCACAAAGGAAGAGTTCGCGGCGCGCAAAGCGAGGCTGGATGTGGAAATTGAAAAGATTGAAGAAGGGCTGAGCAGCGCGAGAACCAAAACGCAGCGGGAACAGGAAGCGTTGGAGAGGGTGATGAACTTCTGCGGCACGGCTTATGAACGGTTCACCAGGGGCAAGGTTCGCGACAAGCGTGAGGTCGCCCACGCCCTAGGCGGACAGATGTCTCTCACTCTGGGAAAGCTGGAAATTAGGCCCCATCCCCTTGTCGAGGTAATATGCTGTCTCGAACCAACAGAAAAAGGCTCTGATAAGCAAAAACAGGGCACCGCTGCCCTGCCGAATCCTACATGGTGGGCCATGCGGGACCACATTAGAACCGTTCTGGACAAATTTGATGCGGACGGAGCGGAATTATTGTTCCCTATCATACGCACACAGTTATAAAATCATGAAGTCGGCTGCCCAGTCCTTGCGAGTTTCTAACTTTGCTCAGGGATATTGGATACTGGGACGGAGTGCGCCGTCTGCTAATAAGCCCATCTGTCGATTCTTCGTGTGGTGCAACAAGACTACTCTGCTTTCGAAGCTTGCGGGGTTGACATTGGATTAGATTGCGCTCAGTAGCCAGGCTGAAAGCCATGGACACCGCTGTCTACCGGAGCATCCTCAAGACCATTCATATTTACGTACTTTCCCACATTTGCCGGAAGCAGCGGGTCGTACTTGGGAGCGTAAAAGGTAATCGTTTCCGGATGGGGGACCGTCTGAGGATCGCTGATTTTCTGACCCACGATAACGGCGCCGGGTTTGAAGCGATAAGTGTGGATCGGTACGTGCAACGCCCGCTCGAATGCGCCTAAGCTGCCGCTCACGGTAAAGCCGATGATCCTCGGGTTAGGCGGCGCGACGACTATGCCTTGGGAGGAAAGGTAACTCCGTACCGCCTCCATCTGCTGGTCGGTCGCAGTCCCCCCTGACGGCTTGCCGAAGGCGTCCCCACTCGGCAGAACCTGCACCGTTATCATACGCTGGGAATCTAAGTCGCCAAGATCGTCCGCCTGCCCGATGCAGTGCGGCAATACCTGGTAGCGTACGGCCACGAACTGTCCGGGTTTCTGCAATGAGTACGGGTTGGAAGCGTCAGTGACGTCTGCCACGCTGCAGCTCGAATTGTAGGTTTTGGGAGCCTCGGGGACTAGGCCGGTAGTCGGGGAAGCAGACACCACCGTGCTTTGGGTCATCAGGGCGCGGGTCCATACGCCGAGGGAGATCAGAATGACCACCGCCGCCGAGACGGCGAGGAATTTGGATACGCCGGCCGTTCGTCGGGTAGGCATTTCGTAGAGATTACATTTAGCGTGAAGCCTTGCTGTTACAAGCATATTCCAATACCGGAAGTGACACAACAGCCAGCAGCCAGGCGGTGCCGCCAGGGATCGGCGCGATGACGCGCTTACCCGATAAGTTTCCTGCGGCGTAAGGAGGCACTGAGTCAAGCCTCTCCCGCCGCAGGAACTGCGTGCGCTGAGCTATCCCGGGAAGGTTATCCGCCGCCGGATAGTCAGTATGCCAAGGGCCGCGGCGCCGACGAGAATGGTGAGACCTGCCGGGGGCTCTGGCGCAGGGGCTGGCATCACAGAGGCGCCCGTCACGGCGGTAAGCTCGTTCGTCCCTTGGTCGCCGTCCAGTACCGAGCTTGGGTCAGCGGACGCGGCACCCGATGGTGCAGCCAGCGTCAGGAACGTGCCGCCGACGGGTAATGCTGATAAAACCTTGACCTGGAAGGTGCCGAGCGCCATGATACCAGCGTTGCTAACGTTGGTGCCGAATGTTCCATAGCTGATGTCTAGTGCCCCTGAATTCACGCTGTCCTGCAGCTTCGTGTCAAACCCAGCAAACGTTTCGGTGAAGGGTGAGGCGCCGACGAAACTTAGGTAGTTGCTATCGACCGAGACGCGAGTCGTGTACGTTCCGACGTTGGTCCCACCGGTCATGCTTAAAGTGAAGGTGAGCGTGTCACCCGAGGTGGCGGCAGAAACTGGGGACGTGAGCGACAGGGTGACGGGCGCCTGGGCGCGGGCTGTAGGGTCCAAGCAAATAGTCGCAATGCCTGCGAGCGCATAGAAAAAAGTTTTGTGTTGAATGGTCTGCATAGATTTTCCTTGACTTGATCGAGTACTGCCTTTTGCTGCGAGGTCACTTCTGTGTCTGACGGGACGCGTAACGGAGGTGCTGCGGCTGCAGCGATACCCCAGCACACCAGCCATGCCGCGTTCAGCGGCACACCATTCCCGGTTTGGCTTTAGGGATCTCCTTTCTTGCCGTAGTTGCTGCGTAAAATGAGGAAGTCTTGCGCGTTGACCTTGCCGTCACAGTTGAAGTCTGCACTGGCGTTATAGGCTGGGTCCCCAGACGCGGTGCCGTAGGCGGCCCGCATCACCAGGAAGTCCTGCGCGTTGACCTTGTTGTCGCTGGTCGCGTCACCACCCAGCAGCGAGACGGTTATTTTGGAGACGCTGCCAGCGGTGGCGTCTACTGAAACGTCACGACTGAGCCACTTGCTGCCCTTGACGCCCAGCGTGTAGGCGCCTGCTGGCACGTTGGTCAGGATAAAGGAACCGTCGGATGCGTCCGGCGTCATGACCTGCGTGATGGCGCCCCCGCTCCCGACAGGAGTTAGGGTAAATATCAGCGGCTGGGCTAGGCCGCCGGCCATCACGCCCTGGAGGGAGATGTTCCCCGAGATGGTGATGGTAGACGGGGGCGGTGCAACCAGCACCGTGAGCGCGGAGCTTGAGCTTGAGACGGAGTTCGACGCGGTGATGCTCATGGGCATGTTGGACGTGACGGCACTGGTGTTGACGTTGAAGTCCGCCGTTGTCTGCCCTGCTGGAATGAAGACCGTGACCGGATCGGCCGAGGCCACGGCGCCGTTGCTGCAGTTCAGCGTGACCGATGACCCGTTCGCCAGCGCTGGGCCACCTAGGCGGACCGTCCCGGCCACGGAATTGCCGCCGATCACCGTCGGGGCGGCTAGGGAAACGGACGCCACGGGGTAGTCTGCTGGCGTCGCCGCCGTGGCCTCGTTGGTGTAGCCAGAAGCCCCCCCATTGTTGGAGGCCCGCACGCGGTAGGTGTAGGCGGTACCGGGAACAGGGCTAGTGTCCACGAAACCGACCGTGTCCGCGCTCACTGTGCCGATCTGGGCGTACGTGCCGCCCCCGCTCCGCCGTTCGATCTGGAACCCGGTTTCGTTCGAGCTGTTGTCCAGCCAGGCAAGATCAACGGCGGTCGGGGAGTCCACCTCGGCGGTCAGGCCGCTCGGCGCATCGGGAGCCGGGACGGGGACGACGAAGCGTGCCGGGGAGGATGCGGTGCTCTGGCCCTGTCCGTTCCCGGCCTGCACGACCCACTCGTACTCGCCCGGACCCGGGACGCTCCAGGCCCGGCTCGTGCCGGACTGCCAGTCGGAGCTCCAGACCTGGTCGGCTCTCTGGCCGCCCACAACGTGCCATACCTGGACCTGGAAGTTCACGCTCCGGTTGCCGTCGCTCATGCCGTTGTCCTGCCAGCTGAAGCTGACGCTGGGGCTGACCACCGCATCGCCGCTGGGCTGGAGGTTGCCGGGCGCATTGGCGTTGCCGATGCGGGGGTTCCAGCGGGCGGTATCAAAGCCGACCCACTTCGAGATGTACTTCTCGTTGGTTTGGTCAATCAAGCGCAGGAAGCCGCCCGTGCCGCTGCTGAAGCGGTAGGTCCCGAGGCTGACCCATTGGTTGAAGTAGACGCTCTGGTTGACGTAAGCGTCGTGCGGGCCATCGGCCGCGTAGACGGTGTAGTGTGCCTGCGTCGTGTCGGCGTAGTTGTTTGGGATGAAGACCGAGACCTCGTAGTTGCCGGGCGTTCCGAGACTGGGCCGCCAGTCGCCGACGTCGTCGCTGCCATGGACCGCATCGTTGTTGTAGGTCCAGTACATGTGGCCGCCGTCGCCGAACGCCGCATCATGCCAGTATTGTGGCGTCCCGTGGCGGAAGAAGCCTGCAGCGCCGTCGTAGGGAGCGGTATCCGACTCCGAAACGATCGCCTGAGTGGGTGGGGGCGGGAGGGTGCTGCTGCGCGGCTGCCACTGCGCCGAGTCAAAGCCGACCCAGGTCGATGTATAGGCCTCACCGGTCTGGTCGATTAGCCGCAAATAGCCGCCGGTCCCACTGTTGAACTGGTAAGTTCCCAGGCTGACCCACTGGTCGTAGTAGGCCTCCTGGTTGATGGTAACGTCGTGCTGGCCGTCCGCCGCATAGATCGAGTAATGAGCCTGCTTGGTCGTCGCGTAGTTCCGCGGGATGAACACGAAGACTTCGTATGGCTGCGTCGTGGGCAGGTTCGGCCGCCAGAACCCGACATCGTCCGTGCCGTGCGCGTTGTCGTTGTTGTAGGTCCAGTACATGTGGCCGCCGTCGCCGACGCCGGTCGCGTCGTGCCAGTAGCTTGCCGTGCCCTGCTTCCAAAAGCCAGGCTGGTCCGGTCCGGCCGCGGCATCGGACTCGGACACGTACGTTGTGACGTTCGCGCCGCCATGCGAGACCTGGATCAGAACCCAGACGCGGTCGCCGAATTTTTGGCCGTTTGGCGCTTCCATCCGCCAGTAACCCTTGTATGTTCCGGGGCTCGAAGGCGCTTGCAAATTGATCGATGGATCCCAGGTGCTGCCGGGGCCGATCGCCGGAACACCGATGCTGCCCGGCCCGCTCATCTGGTCGCCGCCGTCGAAGGTCCACTGGTAACCGCTGCCCCAGGTGGTCGAGCCTGTGTTCTTGATTCGCCAGGTTTTGGTGAAGGCTTGGTTCTGGGTGAAGGTGGTATTGTCCGGGACGGTGAGATCCTCGACATAGGTGGCGCTGTCGGAGCCGGAAGCCGAGACCTGGATCAGAACCCAGACGCGGTCCCCGAACTTCTGGCCGTTGGGCGCCTCCATCCGCCAGTAGCCGCGGTAGGTGCCAGGGTTCGAAGGCGCCTGCAGGTTCACCGAAGGGTTCCACGTGGCTCCCCCTCCAGTCGATGGGACGTTGATGTAGTCCGGCCCGCCCATCCGGTCGCCACCGTCGAAGGTCCATTTGTAGCCGGCCCCCCACGTAGACGATCCCGTGTTCTTGATTTGCCAGACCTTTGTGAACGCCTGGTTCTGCCGGAACACAGTTTTATCGGGAACGGTCACGTCACTGACATACGCCGCGTCATTCGCTCCGCCCGAACTGGCAGGCGGCTGGGAAAGATCAGCGACCAAGTTGGAGCCGATGAAAGATCCCCAGCCGGTGGCGTCGTCATACCCGGCGACAGCAGGATAGTATCCGTTGTTGCCTTCGCGTATGTCGTGGAAGTCCAGGTAGTTCTTTCCGCTCTCCGCGATTTGGTAGATGGCTGGATTGGCGAAGCCGATAACGGGCAATCCACTCCAGTGCCGTTCCTGGTTGACGATGCTCAAGAACGAAGCCCAGAGAGGCGCAGCGGCACTTGTACCTCCCGTCAGGTACCAGCTACCGTTGAAATAATCTGAATATCCGTTGTCAAGGTCGGAGTTTAGGGAGACGTCAGGGACGTTGCGCCCACCGGCCGCCGCTCCTGATCCGGTCTGGTAGTCCGGCTGAGGCCAATCCTTGCTGACCCCGCCGCCGCCAGCCCAGAAATCTACTGACTTCTGGCCCTGGGGGTACGTGGTGCGTACGCCGTCATTCCAGGCACTCTCGTGATTGAAGCTTCCGCCTGGGCCATTGGTAAATAGTGTGGTGCCACCGACGCTCAGCACAAGGGGTTGGGAAGCCGGGTCGTTAACGTTCAGCGACAGGTAGCCGCTTCCTGCCCCGTGATCCCCGGAAGCGGCACATACCGTCTGGCCTTGTGCTTCCATCTTTTGGAATATTTCGTTCTCGCCGGTCTTTACACGCTCACTGGTGTCTGCCTCGGGAGCACCCCAAGAGACGCTGATTACTTTCGCGATGTTGTCTTGGGCGATTTGATGAAACGTGTCTAGTATGCCATTGTCATTGTTCTCCCCTTCGTACACATAAATCTGATAGATATTAGGAGTGAGTGCTACCTGGAGCTCGATGTCTAGCGCCACCTCGCCGGTATTTTTGCCAGGTGAACCATTAAATGGTGAAACTGGAAAGGGATAAATTGGGACGTTAGGCAGGGCGTACTTTGCTTCGTACTGGTTTATGTCGCTTTGTCTGTAGCCGTCCAGTTCAAACAGACCTAACGTTTGCCCGTAACCCGGCAGTGACAGGCCCTCCAGATTGTATGCACGGGTAATATCATTCGGTTTCAATCCGCCCCCGACCCCTGAACCTGTCGTATTTGGAAGGGGCAACGAAAAACCGAGCTGCACCTGCTGATCTACCGGGATAGATTGGCTAAACGAACGCCGGACTGTGGCGGTGTCTAGACCAATGACGCAAAGGATTTTTGACTGCAAATCCGACGGTACACAAGGGTTGGTACTTGGTGCGCGGAATATATGCCCGTCGGCTTCCTGGTAATGCAAGATATGCGTGCCGAAAGCCGCCTCAACCTTGCGGGCAGAACCTGTTGCGTCAAGTAGGAGTCGATCGTCGCAGGTGCGCGTAATAGTCAGACCGGAAGCGGTCGCGAATTGTTTGACATCACTATAATCGCTCTCCGAAGGACCATACCGCTCAGTGAATTCCTGAGATGTGAGGTAGTGACCGTATTCCTGATCTTTCGGATCTGAGACGCGCCTGAGGAAGTTGTTCAGTCCAGTCTCGTTACGCAGTCGCATGACGAAAGTGATTGGAATGGCTTCACTCGGATCGTTCTGCTCGATCAAATGCGCAGATCGTATCTTGGCAAGGGGTATATAACCCCCTAGTCTGACATGCGCAACTGGATTAGCGCTACCCAACGACTGGAGCCCTGTCAAAATGGCTACGAGCAGAACGGTGAAGAGGCACTGGTTCCGGCTAATCTGAGATATCATTGCGTTGTCCTTATTGTTTCGCATGTTATCTGCAGTAAAAGTGTACGTCCAAGCTCATGTGCTGGGTAGCCTGTGGTTTGGCCCCAGTAATTGATAATTTGAGCCATTGCAATTGCAACACAACCTGCCGGTGCTTGCTTGACATTGCTGGAGTTCCTAAGGTCAAAAGCGAAGTAGGGGCAAAGAGTATTATAACCTAAGTTGCGTTTCTAAAGAGTAGCGTTGATGGTGTAGGCAAGCACAGTCAGGAACACCTTTAGCTCAAAGCCTTTGGCTGTCACCGCATGAATGGTGCGGCCAAAGGCGGCGGCAATCTGGCTGAAGACAGTCTCAATGCGCTTGCGCTCGCGGCGGGCAATGTAGCTCAACCACGCGGGCAACGGGGTCTTGCTGTTCTTGCGGCGCGGAGCCACCAGATGCAGGCCCGCTTCTTCCAGCAGAACCTCCTCATGCTGGTCAAGATAACCTGCATCGGCAAAGATGTGGGCGTCATTTGGCAAGCCAAGCGGCAGACGCCGAAAGGCGCTGATGTCAGCTTCCGCGCCGGGAGCGAGCATGACTTCTACTGGCAGACCTGTGGTTGTGATGATCAGGTGCAGGCGCAAGCCATAAAAGAAGCGTCTTTTGCTGGCGATGTAGCCTCGGAAGGCTTCGCCATGCTTGTTGCGCGGATACAGGCGGCAGCGGCGGATGCGAATGTTGTCACAGACGGAGACGGGCAGGCTGTCCACCGCGTAGTTTTGCGAAGCATTTATCTCTTGGTGAACCTGAGCCAACAGATGAAAGAGGGCTTGCCAGAGGGCTTCGGGCACAGCGTGAAGGCGTCGGTTGAGGGTGGCTTTACAGAGCATCGTCTTGATGTAGCCGTGTTCGAGTAAGAAGCGGCGGCTTTGTTCGTGGTTTCCATGAAAGAGAGCAGCAGCAACGAGAGCAACGGTCATTACTTCGGCTGTGCTCATTTTGGCTTGTGGGACGTTGTGGTGCCCCCAGGCTTTAAGAAAATCATCGCAAAGACAATAAATAGTGATGATAGGTTTGGTAAAATCTTCATGCATGGCTGGCCTCTCGTGGCGGTGAAGGGTGGTACTTTCACTTTACCAGAGCGTCGGCCATGCGCCTCAACATGAAACGCAACTTAGGTT
>JAABUZ0100008299.1_pt1 | contig 12250 bp, 10 predicted proteins | sample 5562091 | NCBI WGS metagenome assembly JAABUZ01 (sample SAMN12813069, study PRJNA571459) | rock metagenome | isolation source: Antarctica rocks | place: Antarctica: Victoria Land, Linnaeus Terrace sud | collected 2015-12-21
CGCTCCCTTAAAAATCTCCAACGGTGTGATGGTGTCCTGCTCGCTGCACGCGGCATACCCCACCACGGCGATCGAACGTATATCTCTCATTGAGGCCTCCAGGCTCGAGCGGTGAAATAAGAACAGGTACTTGAAAAACGCCGCACATACCGCCCTTCTGACCGTACCGGTGAGAGCGCAGCGCGACAACCCCGCAACACCATTCTGCGCTGCGCTGCGCCATATTTGAGCACCGACACCACCCGGACCGGGTAACGCCCACCGTTAGCCTGAGTACTCGACCCCCGGCATACGACGACGGAGGACCATCATCGTGATGTCGTCGAACTGTGCCGCTCGACCGATGTGCAGGGCGAGACGCTCTTCCATGCAGTCAAGCAAGGCTCCTGCCGTGCACCCACCCACGGAGTCTCGCTGAGAGCGGAGGACCGACAGCATCCGTTGAGACGTGAAGAAACGACCATATTCGTCTTTAGCCTCGGTGACGCCGTCGGTGTAGGTGAAGAGGATGTCGCCCGGCTTCATGGTAGCTCGGCCCACAGCAAACGGCACGTCCGGCAGCATCCCGACAGCAGGGCCAGTTGGGGCCAGGAGCGACGGTGACCCGTCAGCTCTCAACAGCACCGGGGGATCGTGACCAGCGTTGACGTAGGTCACGAGACCGCTATCTGGATCGAAGATGCCGAAGAAGAGGGTAGCGAAGTAACCCTGGTTGATGTGGTTGCGGAGGATGTAGCTGCTGGTCTCCGATACCGCACCAATCAGGGTGGCGGACCCCCCCTCCGACGACTGCTGTTGGGCGCGGTATCGCAACAGCGTCCTGATGAGGGCCATGAACAGAGCCGAGCCGACTCCCTTGTCGCAGACGTCGGCAATCACGAAGCCGACGCGATGGCCACGGAGCAGCTCGAAACCATCGTAGAAGTCACCAGCAACCTCCCGGGCTGGGTGGAAGCGAGCTTCAAGCTCCCAGCCAACCGGGGACGGCAGCGATGCCGGTAGGAAGCCGTGTTGAATCTCCTGGCCGAGCTGCAGCTCACGCTCGTAACGCAAGAGGTCGTCGCCGAAACGGCGGATCTCGCCGGTCGGAGTCCTGAGCAGCCGGCAGTCGGCGAGACGCTCGACCAGGGTCACCGGCTCGAAAGGGGGAACGAGGTAGCGCCCACGGTGCACGTGAATTAGTCCGTCTGTGAAGATCACGACCGATGGTGAACCCCGTCCGGACCCTACGTGGGCGGCGAGCGAGTCCACGGTCGTGATGGGCAGGCCCGCGTGGACCAGGACAAATGCCGCCTCCAACGCCTCCGGAGCAGCACCCAGGACATCCCCGACGGCGACGCTCCGGACTCTGATTCCTGCCGCCCCCAGGGCCCAGAACAGCGCGTCCGAAACTCCATCTGGGCCGTCAACCACCACGGCCGCAAGGTCCAATCCGGTCACTTAGATCCAGCTTCGCCGTGGGGCGACAAGCGATCCCCTAGTTGCATTACCAGAGTATTTCGATTGCGGCCGCAGCGGCGCTCGTAGCAGAAGCGATCGACTGACCGCCGCACCAGGTACAACCCGAGGCCACCCTCCTTGCGACCTTGCAGTGGCGCGTTAATCCTCGGCCTCCACCGGTGCCGCATCGGGTTGAATGCCGGCCCCGCGTCCTCCAACGACACAGTGAGCTCCATTGCGCTGATGTCGGCGGTCATCCACAGCTCCCCAGATCTCCCATCGGCGTAGCCGTGCGTGACGACGTTGGTGGCGATCTCGTCCGCAGCGAGGCGGAGGCGGTAGGAGCGTCGACGGTCGAGGCCGGCTCGGCGGGCGACATCCAGTATAAATGCAGAGACGTCATCGAGAGCGTCGAGCGTCCCCGGGAGCCTTCGCGCCAAGCAAGTCGTACTACACCTCATCCAGGCGCATCGTCACACTCCGGTCGAATCCCGTGAGCTGGATGGTCTCCGCTACCGAGTCGGTGGCACCTACGATTACCACCTCGACCTCGCCCGGCATCTTCTGGCGGAGAAAAACGAGTTCCCGCAGCCCGGCGCTGGACATGTAATCGAGGTCGGTGACGTCCAGCACCATCCGATCTACGCCCGCACTGGCCAGACCTTGCAGCCTCTCGTGGAGGGCCTCCACCGACGTCGAGTCCAGATCGCCTTGCAGCGTGATCCGAACCTCGTTCCCAGCACATTTGACTTTCGCTTCGAAACTCACGTTGGTCGCTCCTTGTCGCTCATGGTGAACAGGTGAATAAAGCCAGTCACCGTCATAGTTTCCCGCAGATTGTCTGATAGGCCAGAGAGGATCACTTCGCTACCGAGCGCTTTGGCGTGATGATGGACCAGCAACAACCCGCGGATCCCGGCACTGGACATGTACGCCACATCCGTCATGTCAAGAATCAACTTTCCGTAGCGGGGTATCAGCGCCATCACCCGTACGTGGGTCTCGTACGCGGTTCTCTCGTCCAGATCGCCGTTCAGGGCTACTGTCGATACGGAGCCGGTGGCCCGTGTGGAGAGGTCCATGCCGTCATTCCCGCATCTCAGCAGCAGGAACGAGCTGCACTCGCACGGTCACTCGCTCGCTGCTCTCGGGCAGCGACACTTCGAGAGCATCGGGGTCGAACCGCGAGTAGGGCTCGCCGTCGACCGCCACCTCACCGATACGCACGCTGCCCGCCGGCAGCAGATCTGGGACCACCCGAAGCGTTCTCCGGGCGAAGCCGCTGGGCAGGGGTCTGAACCACAGGTCCAAGGGCTGTCTACGGATGAGCAACTGCTGGTACACCGTCGCCAGGTAACACAGCTCGGCGGAATGGTACATGCTCATCGAATGGCTGCCCTTGAGACGTTCCGTACCGTTGAGGCAAGGAATCCCGCTGGCAAACACATTGAAATACACTGCACCCTCGTCGTGATCAAGGAAGAAGGCGTTGTAAAATGCCGAAGCCTCTTGGGCGTGCCTCCGGTACTCGTCCTCCTCGGTGGTCCCCGCGAGTATCAGGTACGCAAGGATGGCCTGCTCCTGTTGCCACCACGCCTTGCGATCGTGCCACGCGAAGCGATGCATCTCTCCCTGTGCAACCTGGCGCTCCATCACGTCATACCATCCGCCCCGCTGACGGTCGCTTCCCACATCGGGCATCAGCTTGGCGATGTGCTGGGCGAGGTCGAGGTACTCGCCCTTCGGGCGCAGCGACCACATCCGCATCAAGTTCCAAGCAATCTTCAGATTGTGGCCCACGACGGCCCGGTCCTGCTGCCATTCGTAAGAGGTGTCAGCCGACCAGTCGCGATGAAAGCGTTCCTGCACGAACGGACTTCTTTCGTAGTCGGGGAACCGCTGTACGATCGTGTCAAAGCTATCCTCCAGCATCGCCGCGTACCGCTCTTCTCTGGTGGCCAGGTACAGATTGATCAGGTAGGCCGGCGCGTGGTCACCGATGGAGTTCCAGTTCTTGCGCGCCACATTCGGACCAAGCGAGGGGTCGAGGGCGCTCATGCGTATCGGGTCGATGTGCGAAAAGTACCCGCCGTGCTGCCGATCGAGGAAAAAGCGGTCGAAGAGCCGCATTGTCCCCTGGATGTCGTCCATGATCCTGGGATCACCCGTCACCCTGTAGGTCTGAGTGAGACCGGCCAGGGCATAGATCTGCTCATACATCGGAATCGCGTCGTAGTCGTCGGCGAACTCGGACGTAAAAATCTTGGTCTCCCGCTCGCCCTCGACGAGGATGCCGTGGTACCAGTAGACGACGTCCTCGTCACGATCGACGAACCGCATGTGGTCCCTGAGGTACTCCGTTCCGACCTCGGCGACGTCCAGGTAGTCCTCATTGCCAGTCAGCATGTACGCCGACGCCATCCCGTACACGAGTCTTGAGATGGTGTCTGTCTCCTGCACGTGACTGTCGGTCTTGTCTCCCCCGAGGCGCAGGATGGTGCGATAGTCCCGATAGTCGACCGGCCCACGTCCGAACTGAGCCCGCCGGTAGAAGCTGGCCAACGCATCGATCTGGTCCACCCACCACGTCTGGCCCTCGAAGACGTACTCACCGATGTCCTTTCCGAGGAAGATGATCCGCTTGGCCTCGTACACGTGCCCCGCCGGGTCGGGGTAGACAATGCCGTAGACAAAAAGGAACCTCCCCAGCCCCAGCATCATTGGCATCTGCGACGTGGCATCGAGGAAGGGGTCGCCGAGATTGGCCACGATCTCGGCCGACGTCGTGGCGGTCAGTCGGACCGCGACAGTCTCGCCGCCCAGACTTTCCATCCTGAAGGAGCCGTGGTCGGGATCATGGTCGACCACCCGCCCGGCCACGGTGTCCGAGAACGGTGTGCTTCCGATGTGGCCTACCTCGGGGCTGGACGTCATGCCAAGTCCTCCTCTTCGAGCGGCCTGGCGACGAGGATCACGATGCTTCGGTCCCGAACAGCCATCGTCGGGCCGGCAATCGCCCGCTCAGCACCCATTTCGAGGATGTCATGTGGTGACGGTTCAGCGGTGTCGACCGCCCTGCGCCACCGCCGTGACGGAGTGGTCGGGATCTCGAACTCTAGCGGTTCTGAGTGCATGTTCATCATCACGTGCAGGTCACTCTCCTCCTGCGCCAAACCGGCGATAGTGAAGGCCAACGCCCGTGCGTTGGGGTCGTTCCAGCCCGGGTGGCCCAACTTGCAACCGTGCCATGCGATGTCGGCCAATCCGTGGTGGCTGTCCAGCCCTGAGACGAACCGGCGTCGGCGCACGGCCGTGTGACGCCTGCGAAAGTCCATCATCAGTCGAAAGAAGCGCCAGATGTCGGCATTCTCGTGCACCAGGTTCCAGTTCATCCAAGTCATTTCGGTGTCGTGGCAGTAGGCGTTGTTGTTACCGCCTTGGGTGCGCCGCACCTCGTCGCCGCCCGCGAACATGGGTACACCCTGGGAGATCAACAGGATGACGGCGAAGTTCTTGATCTGGCGCCGACGGAGCTCGTCGACTAAGGGATTGTCGGTATCACCCTCGACTCCGCAGTTCCAGCTCCGATTGTCGTCCTGCCCGTCGCGACCCTCCTCGCCGTTGGCCTCATTGTGCTTCCGATCGTACGAGACGAGATCGTTGAGCGTGAACCCGTCATGGGCAGTCACGAAGTTGATGCTGTTAGTTGGCAACTCGCCCACCGACTCAAAGATGTCGGCGCTGCCAAAAGTCCTGGACGCGACGGCGCCCACCATCCCCGGTTCCCCGCGGACGAAGGCGCGGATCTCGTCGCGATAACGACCGTTCCACTGCCCCCATCGTCCAGGAAACTGCCCCACCTGGTAGAGTCCTCCAGCGTCCCACGCCTCGGCGATGATCTTCGTCTCGGCTAGCAAAGGCGACAACTCGATGCGCCACACCATCGGCGCGAACTCCAGCGGAGAGCCGCGCTGGCCCCGCGACATCACTGACGCCTCGTCGAAGCGGAACCCGTCTACATGCATCTCGCTCACCCAGTACGCAAGGGTCTCGGCAATGAGGTCGACTACGATCGGGTGATTGGCGTTGAGGCTGTTGCCACATCCGGAGTAGTTTGCGTAGGCCCAAGAGCCCTCCTGGTCCACCTCGCTGAGGTAGTAGACGGAGTTCTCCAAGCCCCGCAGGCTCAGCGAGGGGCCCAGCTCGTTTCCCTCAGCGGTGTGGTTGAAGACGACGTCGACGATGACTTCGATGCCCGCTCGGTGCATGGCCTTAACCATGTCCCGGAACTGACGCACGGGGCTGCCGTGGCTTCGGGTCAGGCAGTAGCCCGGGTGGGGCGCGCTATGGGCGTAGGGGTCGTAACCCCAATAGTTGTGGAGTGGCTCGCCACCCTGGGGGCTGTGAGGCAGGAGGTCGCGGTGATTGTACGCAAACACAGGGAGGAGCTCGACGGCCGTGATACCCAGTTCTTGAAGGTACGGGATCTTCTGCACCAGGCCGGCGAAGGTTCCGGGGAAATCGACCTTCGCGGTGGGGGACTTGGTGAACCCACCGACGTGCAACTCATAGATCACTGTCTCGTTGAGAGGGCGATGGAGCGGGCTGTCGCCCTCCCAGTCGTAGTCTCGATCGTCTACGACGACGCTGCGCAGCGAGGTTGTCACATTGTCCTCTGTCCCACACGCCGAGCGCTGGACGAACAACTCGTCCGACACCGCCCTGGCGAAGGGGTCGAGCAACACCTTGGTGCGGTCGAAGCGATGTCCCCGATCGGGTTCGGCCGGACCGGCGACACGATAAGCATAATGGGCGCCCTCTGCCAGGCCCTTCACGAAGACATGCCAGAGCCAGAACGTGCGATTGACCCGGGGTTCGAGTTCGACGATCTGGATGGGGCGACGTGTGTCGTCGGGATCGAACAGAAGAAGCTCCACAGCCGAAGCATGCTCGGAGAAGACCGAGAAGTTGACGCCGACGTCGTCGGCCGTCGCTCCCAGCGGATGGGGACGGCCAGGCGCGGTCTCGAATCGGTCCGTCATCGAGGATCACCCGCATTCCCATGGCCGGCGCTCTCAACTCTGCGGGCGAAGCCCAGCAGGTCGGCCATCGTAAAGGAGCCCGACGTGACAGACGGCAGAGTCGGGCGCCAGTCAGGATCGAGGGGCCGCTGCGCGGCCGGGTCATGGCCGAGAAGCCCGAGGAGAACTTCGCCGACTATACGACCGCCGACCGGGCCCAGGTGCTCACCGCCCTCACACACGTCGGCCTCCCGGAGGAGGTAGTACCAGAGCGGTGTCTCGTCCCGCCATCCCAGCGCCCGCAAACCAATCTCGGCCTCCGAGAGAGGCTCGACCCCGACATGTCGGCTGACAGCCTCGCCTGACGGCAGGCCGACCCTATGTCCTCGCTGCAAGTCGCGTGCCGCCAGCGAACGGAGGTCTTCGACGTCGACCTCGCCCGTGATAGCGCCCGGCAACCGCATGAGCGCGTTGGGAAGGTGCCCATCGATCTTTCTGGCCCGCTGGGCCATAGCATGACCCGGCAGATCGAAGAGGTAAGACCAGTCAATGACACAGTCAGGGGGTATGGGGCGGAAACCCAACAGGTTGGGGAATAGCGGCGACGCCGGGCTGTGCCCGTTTAGCTGGTACGTTTCACGGATCTGGCTGTGTCCGTAGCGATAGGCAGCATCGGCGAACTCAACGGGGATGAAGGAGTCGCCCGTCGGCCGGTACCACCGCGGCCCCTCGCTGAGGAGCTCAGCGGTGAGGGTGGGCCCGACGAGAAGGGGGAGAAACTCGTGGACAACGATCCACTGGTAGTGCCAGCACGTCGCCTGCTGAGCTTCGGTGAAGACGTCAGCCTCCGCCACGCCATCTCCGCGCAACCGATCGACCAACCCGTTGTGAAGCTTGAGGACGGCGAGGTGGAACTGGGCGATGATCGTGTGGACGTCGTTGCGAGGATCACCGATGAGGGCCGTCCCCTGTGGGTTGCGGGGCAGGTCCTCGTACATGCCGTCGTCGTTGGTCGCCAACAGCAACTTGGCAGGATCGCGCCGTTCATATAGATATGGTTGGCCGACAGGACCGGCCCCGTAGATGCATTCCAGATTGAGCCTGGGGCTCCGGGAGTTCCTCGGCGCCAACACCTCGGTGTCCGACGAAAGCGGTGAGCGGTCGGCGGTGATGTCATGGGCAATGAACTGGCCGAAGAGCGGCCACCCGGCGGCCGTGTTGGATTCGTCAGCACCGTCTCGTTGCTCCCATCTCACGACCTCGCAGGCGCCCCCTAGCCCCCCGAGGGTGTGGAGCAGTGGCCCGTCAATCCTGAGTGGAGGAAGCTTGAAAAGGCTCCGGTACCTGCCGCCGGCGAGGGGGGCGTCGACGGTGCGTGTTGGCGCCAGGCAGTGGTCCCGGACCGGGCCACGCTCGGTCACCACGTCTGCGCTCACGCCCGCTGCTCCATGTCGGCGAGGAACACCTCGATGAACTCGTCGACAACCCCGGGGTGACGGGCGGAGACCAAACCACCCTCGATGTGGGTACTCGCTGCTTGACCATCCCGATACACCACCTCCGCTCCGGCGTTCTCGACATCGCATGCGATATTATGAGCGCACGTGACCCTGCGCCCGGCAAGAAGGTCGGGGGAGGCACAAAAGAGCCACATCGAGTGACAGATTGTGCCGATTGTCACGTGACCATCGTCCATCGCCTTCACCGCCTTGCGGAGGAACTCGACTGCGGGGGCACGGTTCGGCTCGTTCGGGTTGAGCTGCTCCTGGTACCGGAGCCGATCCATCGCATATCCGCCTATTAGGACGATCCCCGCATAGTCCGCAGGATCGAGGTCGTCCAACTCGATCGCGACCGTTACCTCTTGGGAGAAATCGTTGCCCCTGAAGGTCAGTTCCTCCTCCCCCCACAGGTGGGACACGTATTCCACGAGGTAGCCGCGTGCAGGGAAGATCTCGTTGAACCGCAAGTACTCCGTCTCGTCGAAGTGGTCCTCGACCAGGACCCCGACCTTTCTGCTGCCAAGGTGGCCGGTCATGTCGATTTCCCCGGACCGTGAGTCCGCGGCGACGAGTAGCCTCTGATAAGGATCACCTTCCCACCATTGTCGACACGGAAAGTGTCTACGCCGTCCAGGGTCACGAGCATGCCGTCCCGACGATGCTGGACGATCGTGAAGACAATTGCCACCTCGTCCCCCGAGACGTACAGCTCCCGCACTTCGAACTCGATCCGCTCGCAGAGCCCGCTAATGGTGTCGAAGAACTCGGCGAGATCATCACGGCCGCGACGTGGCGCGCCGCCGACCGGGTCCTCTTGCACCACCCCCTCGGCCAGTACATCGTAGAATCGCTCCTTGTCAGCCGTCCGAAACGCCTCGGCGTAGGCAGTCACTGCGCTGCAGATCTGCTCGGAACTGGGCATTCGCTCCTCCGTGGTGGTCTTTGGTGATGCGGCCACGGTTGGTTCCGGGCCGCTAGCTAGGGCAATGACGTTGCCTTTCAATTGCCGCTCCTTGGAGTTGAACGAGATGCCACGAGTCCTGTTGGCTCCCAGAGTTGAAGGGGGTTGAAGAACGCGTGGACGTGCTTGATGACTTCGCCTTCGATGTCAAAGATGTTGACTCCATCAACCTCGACGCGATTGCCCGTGGGGGGTGCCCCTTGGAACTCTCCGCGGTGCGTCGCGGTGATGGTGAAGCGGGCCGCAACCTTGCCTCCTTCCGCAACAATGTCCTCGATCGTGAACTTGCGATCGGGAAAGGCTCGGTACCATCGGAAGGCGAAGAGCTTGAACTCCTCGATGCCGCGGATCGGCTCAGTGGAGATCGGATTCTGGAATACCACGCCGGGGGCCAAGATCTCGTCCGCCACTGCCATGTTCCCCGGTGCGCTCATCAGCTCCTCGAAATACCGATGCACCAAGGTAGGAGGGTCGACGGTGCGCGCCGTCGCAGTCGCGAGGGCCGCCTCCATCTCGGCGACGGTCTCGAGATACAGGGTCACGTCCGAAGGACCGAGCCGCCCCATGAGTTCGATGATGAGGGCATCGTCCGCATCGCTCAGCACGTCCCCGGCCAGCTTGAAAAGGATCTCATCCTCTTTCTGGCCGTGAGTCTTGTACAACTCGACGAAGCCGCAGGCGCAAAAAGCAAAATGCTCGACCCCTGCCCCGTCGCCCATCCGGATCCTTTGCAGGGCGAGATCCATGCCCTTGAAGTAAGTCCTGCCCTGATCGTGCTCGATTGGCACCCACGCGCACTCCCGCGGATCGAGACCGCGAGCGAGAGCGAAGGGGATGAGGACCTCCTCCTCCTTGCGATGGTGGAAGGGATCGATGAAGTTCTTCGTGAGCCAGACGAGGAGGCCCATGGCTCGCAGGAGCTCGCGGTCTGTCATGACCAGAGCCCGATCCACAGCGAGGCGGTCCAAGATTAGGCTGGCTGCTTCGACGATCCGCTTGCCAACGACGTGCTCCTCCTCCAGAATCAGCTCCGACAGGCGGCCGCTCGACTTGGAGTTCGGTGGCAGCCCCTTGATCGGCTTGTGCCGGAACTCGCGGCCAGGCGGGAAGGGTTTGAGGACCGTGTGCATGCCCGCGGCCTCGGCTCCGATCACCTCTGTCAGGTTCTCGCCGACGAAGAGGCACCGCTCTGACGAGAGGCCCATTTGCTGGGCCGCAAAGGCGAAGATCTCAGGCCTGGGTTTGTCGAACTCTGCATCCCGGTTGGTTACCCAGCCCTCGGGGTCGAGGTACTCCCAGATACCGGCCTCTTTGACCATCGCCCTCGCCGCCTCGGCGTCCAAATGCACGGGAAGGTTGATGATGAGCCCGATGCGCAGCCCCACTACCTGCTTCATGGCGTCCAGCAACCGGTCAGTCGTCGGTTCGTACTTCAGGAGGTGTCCTTCGCGGTCCACTACCCCGAGGGTGTCGCGGACGTCGAAAAAGACCGCCTCCAGGTGCCTGACCTTGCTTCCGTTGCCTCCGTTCATCGTCTCGACTGCGTGCTCTAGTAGTTGCATGGGTCTCCTCCCGGAATTTCGTTGCCGATCCCTGGCGCCTTGGCGTCTGCGGTGGATGTGTCTCCATGCAGGATCCACTCGGCTACTCGTTCGCCAATGACGAAGCACAGGAAGTTCGGGTTTCGACTTATGTGGTCAGGAAAGATCGACGCGTCGGCGACCCGCAGGTTGTTGAGACCGTGGACTCGACCGTGTTGGTCCACTACTGCGCTTGCGTCTCCTCGGGGGCCCATCTTGCACGTGCCCACCGGATGCCAGAGCGTGGCGGCGTTCTCCCTAACGTAGGTCGTTAGCGCCTCGTCATCGTCTATCGTCTCTTGGTCGAGGATGGCGATGCCGTCCCACAACTCCAACAGCGGAGTTGTGTGGGCGATGTCCCAGCAGCGTCGCAGGCCGTCCACGAGACGAGCCATATCCTGGACGTGGGTGTTGAGGTTGAGCTCGATCCGCGGTTGTGGCTCGAGTTGGCGCGACGCAATGCTGACAGTCCCCCTGGAAAGCGGTCGGTTGATCGTCACCATCACGGCGAACAGGAGCTCGATGCCGGGAGGAGCCTCGAGCTCTGGCAACCGCTCCCTCCCCAGCTTGTGCACGCAGTAAATCTGCATGTCGTTGAAATGCGACTCCACCATCGGCGCGGTGTAGTCGACCAGCACCTGAACGTCGGGAAACGCTCGTTGGACGACGCCCTCCTTCGGGATCAGCCCGACGAGGGCCTGGGAGTGCTCGATTAGGTTCTGACCTACGGCCGGTTGGTCCAGGACGACGTCGATGCCGAGCCGAACGATGTCCTGCGCTGGCCCAACGCCGGACCGCAGCAGAATCGCAGGGCTGTTGATGGTACCAGAACAGAGCGTCACCTCCCCGGCGATGATCTGCTCGCGACCCGTTGCCTCTACCACTTCGACACCGACCGCCGACGTGCCGTCGAACAGGACCCGGTCGACCATGGTTGCAGCTCGGATCGTGAGGTTTGGCCTCCCCCGAGCGAGATCCAGCAGCGCCCCCGCCGAGGAAACGCGCAGGTCGTCCCGCCGGTTCATCGGCATCATCCCGACACCACTGGACGTCGGATCGTTGTGGTCGTCCACGAACTCGTAGCCTTGGTCTCGGCACGCCCGCAGAAACGCCCCGGCAAGTGGAATCAGCTCGTCCTCCCGCCAACGCAGGACGGGAAAAGGGCCACCTTTGCCGTGGAGATCGTCACGGTCGGCGAAGTCGCGATCATCTTCCAATCGGATGTAGTAGGGGAGAACGTGCTCCCACGACCATTCGTCGTTGCCCAGTTTTACCCAGTCGTCCTGGTCCTGAGGCAGGCTGCGGAGCAGGATCGTGCCGTTGACGGCCGAGCACCCTCCGGTCACCTTTCCGCGGGCGTATGCGATGGTGCGCCCTGGATTGGCCTCGGCCGTGAAGTGCCAGTCGTGATCGACCACGGAGACGGCGAAGGCGTTCCGGAGATCCTCAGGAAGCTCTTTGTCAGAATAGTCCGGACCCGCTTCGATCAAGAGAACCGAGCGGTTGACGTCTTCCGACAACCGAGAGGCCAAAGTAGCTCCCGCGGAACCGCCGCCGACCACGATGTTGTCGTAGTGCATCTTGCACGCCCACCCACCAGAATCAGAATCACTGCTTGCGATCATGTTTGGCCTACTGGTTCGGGGAGGAGCATGGGTTCGAAGAAGTCTTGGAACTTCGCCTCGAGGTCGGGGTGGTAATGGAACTCGGGCCCGACCGTCTCGAAGATCTCCTGGCCAACGCCGC
>JAABUZ0100008301.1_pt1 | contig 12249 bp, 13 predicted proteins | sample 5562091 | NCBI WGS metagenome assembly JAABUZ01 (sample SAMN12813069, study PRJNA571459) | rock metagenome | isolation source: Antarctica rocks | place: Antarctica: Victoria Land, Linnaeus Terrace sud | collected 2015-12-21
TCTCCAGCAACACGCTGACCGTGCGCGCCACCGGCGCCGGCACCATCACGCTCTATGCTTCGATCACCGGCCTGACCACGCAGGTGCCGAGCTTCAGCACCTTCTTCTCCAACAACGGCGGCTCGGACGTCACCGTCACCGAGAGCAGCTATCTCTCCGCCAGCAACACCAAATACGGTCTCGACACCCTGCTCGGCACCGCGGCGCTAAACCCCAGCGGCAAGGAAACCGTCATCTCGACCGTCGGTGCGCCGCAAGGCCCGTATTCGCTCACCGAGATCTATACCATCCACTTCACCGGCGCCGGCCAGGTGGACGCGACCATCATCGAGAAGGCCGCCGTGCCGGAGCCGATGTCCCTCTCCCTGCTCGGCGCCGGGCTGGCCGGCCTCGGCTTCGTCCGCCTGCGCCGCAAGAACTAAGCTCCGATCGGGATCACCCCGGGCCGACGTCCCGGGGCAGAGTGCAAAAGCCCTTCACGAAACACGCCGGCAGCCCCAAGTTGCCGGCGTGTTTCGCTTAGAACAGCAATCCCTTCTTCAGCATGCCGTGCACGCCCTTCTCGCCGTTGACCGTCTGCGTCACGTGGAAGTCGACCGCCAACGAGCAGAACTGATAGGCCTGGTCGCGGGACAGGTTGGTCCGGGCGCAGATGAACGCGATCATCTCCCTCAGGGCGGTCTTCATGGCGACGTCCAGATCCTCGTGCATGCCCATCGAGATGAAGTGCGTCGACGATTCCCCGCGCGGATAGCGCAGGGCCGGCGCCCGTGTTCCGCCGCCCTTGTGCAAGGTCAGCGTGAACGTGCCGGTCAGGCACATCTCGAGCGCGTTGATGCAGACCTCGCCGTCGCCCTGCACGCCATGTCCGTCGCCGGCCGAGAATCGCGCGCCCTCGACGAACACCGGTAGATATAAGGTACTGCCGGCGCCGAGCTCCTTGTTGTCCAGGTTGCCGCCGTGCTCGCGCGGCTCCTTGGTCGACAGCGCGCCGTATTCCGGCTTTGGCGCCACGCCCATCACGCCGAAGAACGGCTGCAACGGAAGCACGGTGCCCCAGGGCAGCGTGCAGGTCTTGGCGGCGCGGTCGACCGGAATATGGCTGAGGAAGCGGTCGGGGAAATCTTCCGGCAGGGTGCCGGCCAAGGGGCGATGCCCGCAGAAGCCCCAATCCGCGCCGAACTCGATGGCGTCGATCCGCACCTCGAGCATATCGCCGGGTTCGGCGCCGCGCACGGCAACCGGGCCCGTCAGCATATGCGGGCCGAGACGGGGGATGTTGGCGCGATGGACCGCTGCCAGCGCCTCCGGCACATGCAAGCCGGAGCCCGGCAGCGGCATGACGTCCGGTGCGCCGGAGACGCACTCGAGCACGACAGTCTCGCCGCTCTCGATTGTCAGGACAGAGGGGATCTCGGCGCTAAAAATGCCCCAGTGGATCGTATCGGGGCTGGCGTCGACGCGGTGTGTGGCCATGGCGGGGAACTCCGAAAGTATCCGGAGATCCTCCGCACACAGCGGCGCGGGTCAAGCGCCTTGGCCTTACAACGCGCGGGTGGTCTCGCGCGGGGGCGTGGTGGTGGTGGTGGTGGCCGCGTGCGGCCCGGGGATGGTGCCGGGCAGCGTGCCGGCCGGGCGGTCGGCGCTGGCTTCCATGGACTCGTCTTCGGCCATGTTCTTCTTGAACGACTTGATGCCTTTGGCGAAGTCGCCCATCAGGTTGCTGACCTTGCCGCTGCCGAACAGTAACAGGACGACCAGCAACACGATCATCCAATGCCAGATGCTGAAGCTACCCATGAGTTCCTCCGATCCCTCGGGGTGTCGAACCCCGCGATTCCTCGCTTCAAATGGCGCGAGCCAGGGTGGCTTGCAAGCGAATTAGACGCTGTTACCAATGCGCCTCGGGCAGGATGAACCCGTAGGCCGCGTATGTACTCGACCCCATCGCGCCGACCGGGTCCCACCAGACCCGCACCGCGCTCCAGTCATTGGACGGCGACACGTCGATCACCGCCTCGTCGTGCGTGACCCGGCGATGCACCCAGTTCGCCTGGTCGACCCGGATCTCGCGCGGCGAGACTTGCGCGCGCACCACCGCGACATGCCCGTAGGGCAGCCGCGAGGAGCGCCGGAACACCAGCACGCCGCCCGCCACCGGGTCGGGCGCGCGGATGTAGCGGCCGCCGGCCTGCTCCCACCAGTCGGCGGCGTCGCCGTAGAGCTGCAACCCGGTCAAAGCCCGCGCATACGGCGCACATTCGACGCTCGACGATCCCGTGCCCAACCGAGCGCCGCACCCGGCGAGCATCGGCAACAAGAAAATGACCAAAGCGCGCCGCCTCATGTCCAGACTCGCCTGACACGGGTGCAATCTACCCGCGCACCACCGCCCAGACCAGCCATGCCATCGCCGTGCCGCCCAGCACGGCCGCCGACATCTGTCGCGTCAGCAGCATGATGGCGATCGCCGCCGCCGCGCCCGACCATTGCGGCCATCCGCCCTGGGCCAGGGCCGGCGCGACATACGCCATGAACAGCGTGCCGGGGATGTAGCCGAGCCAGGCCCGCACCCCCGCGCTCGGCCGTATCGCCCGGAATAGCAGGTAGCCGCCCGCCCGCGTGGCATAGGTCGCCAGCGACATCGCCGCGATCGCCAGCAGCACCATCCGGTCGAGCGTCATGGCGCCAGGAGCTGCTTCGAGCGGTCCCGCCAGACCCCGGCGGCGCTGCCGCACAGCGCCCCGCCGACGATGTGCCACGAGGTGCCCGGCAGCGCCCACGCGATCGACAGCGCCGCCGCGCCTGCGACCGCCCAGGGCAGCAGGTCCCGCCGCCACCCCTTCCACATCGGCACCAGGATCGAGACGAACACCGCCAGCGCGGCAAAGAAGATCGGGTGACCCGGCGGCGGCCGCATCGCCCCGCCCAGCAAGTGCCCCACCGCCGTGAACGCCACCCACACGATCCACATCAGCACGCCCGACCCGAACAGGAACGCCGCGTCGAACCGCCGCGCCTGCATCTCGGTCACCGACAGCGCCCAGTTCTGGTCCGCCATGACGAACAGGCTCGCCCACAGCCGCCAGCCGCGGATCCGGTCGAGCCACGGCCCCAGCACCGGCCCCATCAGCGCCAGCCGGAGATTGACGATGAAGGCCGCCGTCGCCGCGCCGATCACCGGCGCCGGCACACCCCAGTGCCCGAGCGCCAGCAACTGGGCCGACCCGGCGTAGCAGAACGCGCTCATCAGCGTGACCTCGAGCAGGCTCAACCCCTGCCCCTGCGCCACGATGCCGACCACCAGCGCGAACGGGATGACGCCCACCTGCAACGACAGGCTCAGACGCATGCCGGCCAGGAACGCCTCGCGCGAGAACCGGGGCCGGGCGAGCGACATCAGCCGCGCTTGAGCTGCAGCAGGAGGGTGGCCGCCTCGTCCGGATCGAGCGCCAGCGCCCGCTCGGCGACGTCGCGCGGGAAGCCGGCGCGCGCCATCGCTGCCAGCTCGCGCCGCGCGCGCTCCGGATCGGCCCCGTCGCCCGAGTCGGGGTCGGAGTCGGAGTCGGAGTCGGAGTCGGAGTCGGGGGCGCGGAACGGCCCGATACGGCGTTTGCGCGCGTGCACGATCGCGGCCAGCCACTCCGCCTCACCGCCCGGCAGCGCCGACGCGGCGGTCTCCTGATCGACGCCCTTGGCGGCGAGATGGGCCGAGACGGCGCGGCGCGAGCGGCCGGAACGCAGCAGCCGCCGGGCCCGGGCGGCGGCGAACGCGGCATCGTCGATCGCGCCGACACCGACCATCGCGCGCGCCACCTCCCGCGCCGCGGCCCGTGCGGGTGCTGCCGCCTCATCCGTCGCACCGGCCGCCCGGGCCCAGCGCGCGATGCGCCGATCCAGCACGCGGATCAGTCCGGCCTCGGTCGCGCCATAGCGTGCCAAATGCCGCAACGCGGCTTCGTGGAGCACGGCCCGGTCGGGCGCAGGGCCCGGCGGGGCGCCGGGGATCGGTTTCGGCATGGCCTCGAAATGCGAGCGTCAGAGTGCGTTTAAGCATGCGCGGCAGCCACCCGGAACCCGTCGCAAGCGCCTACGTTGCCTGCGCGACGCTGCACCGCTCTCTTACCTGTGAGGTTCCCATGCCCAAGCCGTCCGTCCTCGCCCTCCTGCTCGGTCTCGCCCCCCTGCTCGGTGTCACCATCGCGCCGGCCATGGCCCAAACGCCGGCCCCGTCCGCACCCGCCCCGTCCACACCGGCGACAACCACCCCGGCCGGCGTCACGGCGACCACCGGCAATCCGAACCTGGCGGTCTCGTCGATCAAGCTCGAGACCGGCAAGCGGCTGAGTCAGATCATCGGCGCCCCGGTCTACGGCCAGGACAACAAGGAGCTTGGCAAGGTCGACGACCTCGTCCTGACCGGCGACAACCAGATCACGCTCGCGGTCGTCTCGGTCGGGGGCTTCCTCGGCGTTGGCAGCAAGCTGGTGGCGTTCCCGTTCAAGCAACTGGCGAGCGAAGGCGGCCGCATGACGCTGCCGGGGGTGACCGCCGACCAACTCAACGCGATGCCCAACTTCCAATATTGACGCCCGGTCTCCTGATGCCCGGTCTTCTGATGCTTGGCCCTCGCGCGCGTGCCGATTGACTTTCGCGAGCGCGGACCGTCATGCTCGACCCTTTCCGGCTGCGCCGATGAGCGCCGGGAACACAAGGAGAGGTTAAGGACCCCCGAATGATCGCCGCCCTGATGCCGACCTACAACCGTGCCGACCTCGCTTTCGAGCGGGGCGAAGGCGCATGGCTGTTCACGGCGGACGGGCGACGATTCCTCGACTTCGGTGCCGGCATCGCTACCTCGTCGCTCGGCCACGGCAACAAGCACCTCGTCCAGGCCATCGCCGAGCAGGCGGGCCGGGTGATGCACACCAGCAACCTGTATCGCGTGCCGCAGGCCGAGCGGCTGGCCGCCCGCCTGGTGGAGCACACGTTCGCCGACAGCGTCTTCTTCTGCAACTCGGGGGCCGAGGCCAACGAGGGCATGGTCAAGATGATGCGCAAGGCAATGAGCGAGACCGGCAAACCCGAGCGCTACCGCGTGATCTGCTTCGAAGGCGCCTTCCATGGCCGCACGCTGGCCATGCTTGCCGCCACCGGAAACAAGAAATACCTCGCCGGCTTTGGCCCCGAGGTCGACGGCTTCGACCACGTGCCGTTCAACAATCTCAATGCGTTGCGGGACGCGATCGGGCCGCAGACGGCCGGCATCATGGTCGAGCCGGTCCAGGGCGAGGGCGGCATCCGCGTCGGCAGCATCGACTATCTGCGCGGCCTGCGTGCCGCTTGCGACGAGTTCGGCCTGCTGCTCGGGCTGGACGAGGTGCAGTGCGGCATGGGCCGGACCGGCAAGCTGTTCGCGCATGAATGGGCCGGCATCGAGCCGGACGTCGTGTCGGCAGCCAAGGGCATCGCCGGCGGGTTCCCGATGGGCGCGATCCTGGCCAAGGAGCACGTGGCCAAGCACCTCGTCGCCGGCACCCATGGCACCACCTTCGGCGGCAATCCGCTGGCCTGCGCGGCCGCAAACGCGGTGCTGGATGTGATGTTGGCGCCGGGCTTCCTGGAGGAGGTGCATCGCAAGGGCGAGGCGTTGCGCGCCAAGCTCGAGCAGGTCGCGGCAGAATGCCCGTCCGTCATCTCCGAAGTGCGCGGGATCGGCTTGATCCTGGGGCTCAAGGCCGAAGTGCCGAGCGCCGAGCTGCAGAACGCCTTGGCCGCCGAGGGTCTGCTGGCGGTCGCGGCCGGCGAAAACGTGGTGCGCCTGGTGCCGCCGTTGGTCATCACCGATTCCGACATCGACCAGGCCGTCGAGATGATCCGCCGCGGCGCTCGCCGCTGTCAGCCGACGCCGATCCAAGCCGCGGCAAAATGAGCCCGGCGCTCGCGTTCGCCTCGCCGATCGAGATGGAAAATGGCGGTCAACTCCGCCATTTCCTCGATCTGCGCGACTTCGACCCCTCAACCCTGCGACATATGCTGGACGTCGCGGCCGACCTGAAACGGCATCCCCGGGCCGCCAAGCCGCTCGCCGGCAAGACCCTGGCGATGATCTTCGAGAAACCGAGCACCCGCACCCGGGTCAGCTTCGAGGTGGCCATGCGTCAGCTCGGCGGCGACGTGGTGATGCTGTCGGCGGCCGAGATGCAGACGGGGCGCGGCGAGACCATCGCCGACACCGCGCGCGTGCTGTCCCGCTATGTCGACGCGATCATGATGCGGACCGAGGATGTGGGCCGCCTGCATGAACTGGCGGCCTACGCCACGGTCCCGGTCATCAACGGCCTGACCAACAAGAGCCACCCGTGCCAGTTGATGGCGGACGTGCTGACGTTCGAGGAGCATCTCGGGCCGATCGCCGGCCAGGTCGTGGCGTGGACTGGCGCTGGCAACAACGTCGCCTGCAGCTGGATCGAGGCGGCGGCCCGCTTCGGCTTCACGCTGCGGATCGCCACCCCAGAGCTGCTCCGCCCGCCGCAGAAGCTGGTCGACTGGGCGCGTGCGCAGGGTGCGCGGATCGAACTGACCGACGACCCGGCCGTCGCCGTGCGCGGCGCGCGCTGCGTGGTGACCGACACCTGGGTCAGCATGAACGACGATCCCAACGAGAACCGCCACAACCTGCTGGCAGCTTACCGGGTCACGCCGGCGCTGATGGCCCAGACGGCGCCGGACGCGGTGTTCATGCACTGCCTGCCGGCCCATCGCGGCGAGGAAGTGTCCGCCGAGGTGATCGACGGGCCGCAATCGGTCGTGTTCGACGGGGCGGAGAACCGGCTGCACGCGCAGAAGGGTGTGTTGGCCTGGTCGCTCGGCCGGGACGAATGACGGATCCGATGGCGTCCACGCCCGGCTGGGTGGACACCGCGCTCGACCGCATCTTCGCAGCCCTTGGGCCGGAGACCGGCCCAGCGCGCGACGCGTTCGCCACGTGCCTCGCCGCGCGGAAGGCCCCGGCAGCGCCCTCCGACATGCTCGGCGCCGAGTTCGAGAGCTGTCATGCCGCGCTCCGCCGCAACCTGCTGCACGCCGGGGTGTCGCGAGCGATGGTTGGGTCCGCGCTGAGCGAGGCCGAGGCGCTAGAGGCCGAGATCGCCGCGGATAGCTGAATGGAAACGGAGCGTCTGCTCGCGTTCAGCGACGGCGTCATCGCCATGAAACACGGAATCGTGCTCCGGTGTGTCGCGGTCTGCTCCCTGTGAACCGTCTCTGTTGCTGAAGGCAGGGGGGATCTTGGTCGGCTTCGAGGTCCCTCCCGGTTCACTCCGGCCGATGCGACACCTATGTTGAGGGCATGAACGCGACCCCTGCTTTTCTCGACGGCACCCGCCCTCCCGTGCCCGACATCGTCGTCCCTCGCGGCATCACGCCATTCCATCTGCCGGGCCGCCCCGTCCGCGGCCGCCTCGTGCGGCTTGGGCCGCTGGCCGACGCGTTGCTGACACGGCATGACAACCATCCCGCCGTGACGATGCTCGCCGGCCAGGCGCTGGCGTTGGCGGCGGCGCTGGCCACCGCGCTGAAGTTCCGCGGCTCCTTCAGCCTGCAGGCCAAGGGCGACGGCCCGGTGCCGATGCTGCTGGCCGACTGCACCGAGGCCGGCGCGCTCCGCGGCTATGCGCGCGCCAACCCGGAGCGGCTCGCGGCGCTGCTCGCGGTCGAGCCGGACCCGACCGCGGCGGCGCTGCTCGGCGGCGGCTATCTCGCCTTCACCGTCGATCAGGGCGACGACAAGGAGCGCCACCAGGGCATCGTCGCCATCGAGGGCGAGAGCCTGGCCGACATGGCGCTGCATTATTTCGAGACCTCGGAGCAACTGCAGTGCAGCGTCCGGCTGGCCTGCGCCAAGACCGACGCCGGCTGGCGTGCCGGGGCGCTGATCCTGGAGCGCATCGCCGGCGAGGGCGGGATCGATCCGGATCTCGACAGCGAAGGGCAGGCCGAAAGCTGGCGCAACGCCAACGCGCTCGCGCGCACGCTGACGGACGCCGAGATCCTCGACGACGCGCTGCCGGTCGAGACGGTGCTCTACCGGCTGTTCGGGCTCGAGGGCGTCGCCGCCCATCGCCACCGCGCGCTGGCATACGGCTGCCGCTGTTCGCGCCAGCGCCTGTCCAATATCCTGGAGGGCTTCTCCGGCGACGATCTCGATCACATGGCGGTCGGCGGCGACATCGTCATGACCTGCGAGTTCTGCAACCTCGACTTCCGCTTCGAGCGCACCGAGGTGCGCGGCAGCTCTGGCCAACCGGCGTCGGGCCAGGCGCCGGCGTGATCCATTCTCGCCGTGCGGTCCTGCTGCTGCCGTTCGCCGCCGCCGCCTGCGCCGACGACCCGGCGCCGCGGCAGGATTTCCCGCCCTTGCGCTACGAGTTCCTGACCAAGCTGCGGCTGAACGTCGGCGAGATCGTGGTCGAGCCGCCGCCGCGGCCGGGTCCGCTGGATCAGGCCAATCCCTCCCCGCCGGGGCCAGCGCTGCAGCAGATGGCGCGGGATCGTCTGATCGCCGGCGGAACGCTCGGGCGCGCGGTGTTCATGATCGACGACGCCACGGTCCGGCGCAGCTCCGGCGGGCTGGAAGGCTCGCTTGCGGTCCATCTCGATGTACTGACGTCGGAAGGCACGCGGTCCGGGTTCGCCGAGGCGCGCGTGACGCGGCAGTCGACCGGCATCGGCGACCTGCGCGCGGCGCTCTATGCGATCACGCAGCAGATGATGCAGGACATGAACGTGGAGTTCGAGTTCCAGGTGCGCCGCTCGCTGCGCGACTGGCTGCAGGAGGCCACGGTCGCGCCGCCGCCTGCAGTCGAGCAACAACCGCTGGGTGCACCGCGCCTGTAAGCGGCCCGCTCCCTAGACCCTCGTTCCCTTTTTAGTCTACACTCGGGCGGTTCGGACCTGACTATCAAAGGCGGCGCTGCTCGATGTTCTCCCGCTGTCCCTGGGGGCCGGCCTGACCTGGTTGCGCGGCGCACCTGATCTGCTGATCGCGGCCGGGTGCGCGGCGCTGGCCGCGGCGATGCTGAGATTGGCGCTGGCCCGGCCGCGTTCGGTGTTCCGCCCCGTGCTCTGGCTGCTGACGGCGATGGCGGGCCTGCTCGCGATCACTCATGCGGTCCCGCTAGGACCCTGGCAGGACAGCGCCACGATCCTGGCCGCCGCCGCAGCGTTGGCCACGGCGGCGATGCTGTGGCGGCTGGTGCCACACGCGCTGGCCCAGCCGTCCTATCGCCAGCTGCAGGAAGGAGCCACCCAGGTGGCGGCCAGCGAGACGCGATTTCGCATGAGTTTCGAGCTGTCCCCCGTGCCGATGCACGTCATCGGATCCGACGGCCGCATCGTCGCCGTCTCGAATACGTGGCTCGATCTGCTCGGCTACACCCGCGAGGTCGTCATCGGACGGTCCATCCAGGACCTACTCTCGGCGGGAACGCAGCCCTGGTCGCCGGCGCAGTCGGACCTGCGGTTGGTGCGCGCCGATGGCAGCACCTTGGAGGCCCAGGCGTTGACCCGGGCCGAACGCATCGACGAGACGGAGCTGCTCGTCTGCGTCGTCATCGACCACAGCGCCCGCCATCGCGCCGAGGAAGCGTTGCGGATCAGCGAGGAGCAACTGCACCAATCGCAGAAGATGGAGGCCGTCGGCCAGCTCGCCGGCGGCATCGCCCACGATTTCAACAATATGCTGCAAGGGATGTCCGGCGCGCTGGAGATGCTCGAGCGACGCCTGGCGCAAGGCCGGCCGGAACAGGCGATGAGCTATACCAAGACGGTGCGCCAGTCGCTCGACCGCGCCGCCGGGCTGACGCAGCGGATGCTGGCGTTCTCGCGCCGGGGCGACATGGTCGAGCAGCATGTCGACCCCGACAAGCTGGTGATCGGGCTGGACGACCTGATCCGCCGCACGGTCGGCCCCTCCGTCTCTGTGACGCTCGTGCTCGAAGACGGCCGCTGGGCGGTCAAGTGCGATCCGAACCAGCTCGAGAGCGCCGTGCTGAACCTGGCGATCAACGCTCGCGATGCGATGCCGAACGGCGGCATACTGCGCATCTCAACCGCGGACGTCACCTTGGGCGAGACGGACATCCTTGAGGACGACGCTGCCGAGCCCGGCGCCTACGTCGAGATCGCGGTTTCCGATACCGGCGCCGGCATGTCGCCCGAGGTGCAGGCCCGCGCCTTCGAGCCGTTCTTTACCACCAAGCCGTCCGGCCAGGGCACCGGGCTCGGCCTATCGCAGCTCAACGGCTTCGTCCGCCAATCCCGTGGACTCGTGCGGTTGGACAGCCAAGAAGGCGACGGGACCGTCATCCGCATCCTGCTGCCGCGATCAGCCACGATCGCCGGCGAGACGGAGAACGGCACGCCCGTGATCGAGGCGAGCGCGACGAAGACGGCCAGCGGCCGCGGCCGCGTGCTGGTGGTCGACGACGAGGAATCGATCCGGACGCTGCTGGTCGACACACTGACCGATCTCGGCCTCGACGTGCAGCACGCCGCAGATGGCCCGGCGGCCAAGGCCATCATCGAGCGCGGCGGCAGGCTCGACCTGCTGATCACCGATGTCGGACTGCCCGGCATGAACGGCCGCCAACTGGCCGACGCCGCGCGCGAGACGATCCCGCACCTGCCGGTCTTGCTCATCACCGGGTATGGCGGCGACACGCTGGAGCCGGACGCCCTGCCGCCGGGTATCGAGGTGTTCTACAAGCCGTTCCCGCTCGAGACCTTCGCCACGCGGGTGCGGACGATCCTCGAGCTGCAGGCCGCCTAACTGACCTCTTGGGTCAAGTACTGGCGCAGCACCACCGGCCGGCGGATCTTCTGGCTCGGCGTCAGCAGCCCGTTCTCGATGGTGAACGCCGGCACGAGGCGGTGCCGGCGGACCCGCTCGGTGACCGAGAGCTGGCGGTTGACGCGGGCGACCGCTTCGCCGACCGACGTCTCGTCGCTGCCGTCGGCGACGACGATCAGGGCCGCCAACGCGGCCTGGCCGTCGCCGTAGACGACCGCCTGGGCAATCTCCGGCTCGCCCATCAGCGCGGCCTCGATCCGCGCTGGCGAGACGTTCTCACCGCCAGAGAGCACGATGATGTCCTTCTTGCGGTCGGTGATGGTCAGGAACCCGTCCGCGTCGATGCTGCCGATGTCGCCGGTGTGCAGCCAGCCGTCGACGATCACCGCGGCGGTGGCCTCCGGCATGCCCCAGTAGCCGTCCATCACCAGGTCCCCGCGCACCACAATCTCGCCATCCCCCGCGATCCGCAGCTCGACGCCGGGCAGCGGGGCGCCGACGGTTTCGATCTTCGGCCGGTCGGGCGGATTGGCCGAGATCACCGGCCCGGCCTCGGACTGGCCATAGCCCTGCATCAGGATGATGCCCATGGCCTGGAAGAAGCGACCGACCTCCGGATCGAGCCGGGCGCCGCCGCACATGGCCGCCCGGAAGCGGCCGCCGAAGCGGTCGCGCACCCGGCGGCGGACCAGGCGGTCGAGCACTGGGTCGAGCAGCCGGTCGAGCAGCGTCGCCCGGCCGTCGATCCGCCGCAGCCCGGCCGCGAGCGCGCGCTGGAACAGGAGCTGCTTCCACGGCGTCTCGCGCTTGACGCCGGACAGGATCCGCCCGCGGATCACCTCGAGGATGCGCGGCACCAGGGTCAGGATGGTAGGGCGCACGGCGGCCATGTCGGCGACCAGATGCTCGAGCCCGCGCCCGTAGACGATCTCGCTGCCGAGGCTTTGCAGGAAGAACTGGCCGACCGTGTGCTCGTAGCTGTGCGAGAGCGGCAGGAAGGAGAGATAGACCTCGTCGCGGAGCCGGAGCGGGCGCACCAGCTCGTAGGCGCCGCGGCAATTGGCCAGGATGGCGCGGTGCGGCAGCATCACGCCGCGCGGCTGGCCGGAGGTGCCGCTGGTGTAGATCAGGCAGGCGAGGCAGCCTTCGTCGATGGTCTCGGCTTCGGCGGCGACGTCGTCCGGCGGGGCGGGATCGGCTTCGAGTGCTGCGAAGTGGTGGTAAGGGCCGGGCTCCATGCAGATCAACAAGTCGAGCCCGCCCTCCCCCGCGCCGGCGGCGACGCGTGCGGCCAGCGCCTGGGTCGAGACGATGGCCACCCGCGCGCCGCTATCGCGCAGGATGTGCGCGTGGTCGGCGGCGGTGTTGACGGGGTAGGCGGGCACCGGCACGGCGCG
>JAABUZ0100008303.1_pt1 | contig 12246 bp, 9 predicted proteins | sample 5562091 | NCBI WGS metagenome assembly JAABUZ01 (sample SAMN12813069, study PRJNA571459) | rock metagenome | isolation source: Antarctica rocks | place: Antarctica: Victoria Land, Linnaeus Terrace sud | collected 2015-12-21
ATGAGCAGCTGGATGACGGGCGCCCTCGCCTTTCAAGCGAGCCGGGAAGGCGAGCGGCGAGGATGAGCGCCCGCAACCGCGAGCTGTTCGGACTGATTCCGGCCTCGCTGCTGATCACCGCCGGGTTTGCCGGCGTGTACATCCAGCGTGCGAACACGCTGTCCAACGTGTCGCTCACCTACGGCGCGATCTTCCTCGGCCTGTGCCTGGCCGGCCACATCTTCCTCCGCATGACGCTGCCCAACGCCGATCCGTACCTGTTCCCGCTCGTGGCCGTGCTGGCCAGCTTCGGTCTGGTGATGATCTACCGGCTCGATGCGACCCTGGCCCGCCAGCAGGCGCAGTGGTTCGTGCTCGGCCTAATCCTGTTCGCGGCCACGATCACGGCCTTTCGCGACTACCGAAAGCTCGAGCGCTATCGCTACGTGATCGTGGCCGTGTCGCTGGGACTGATGATCCTGCCTCGCTTTCCGGTGGTCGGCTATCAGGCCAACGGCGCCTACCTCGGAGTGCGGATCCCGGGCCTGTTCGTGTTTCAGCCGCCGGAGTTCGCCAAGATCGGGCTGGTCATCTTCCTGGCCAGCTACCTGCGCGACACCCGCCAGCTGCTCGTGGTCGGGGCCCGGCGGATCCTCGGGGTGACGATCCCTCCGTTCAAGCACTTCGGCCCGGTGCTGATCATCTGGGGCCTGGCGATGATGATCCTCGTCCTGCTCTCGGACGTGGGCACCTCGGTGATGTTCTACGGCGCGCTGCTGGCGATGCTCTACGTAGCCACCGACCGTCTCTCCTTCGTGGTCGTGGGCACGATCGCCGCCGGGATCGGGTTCTGGTATCTCGGCACCCACATCCCGCACATCCACGGCCGCGTGGAGACATGGCTGAACCCGCTCAGCCAGCGCCTCTACGAAGCCCCGCTGGGCAGCTATCAGGTCGCCAACGCGATGTTCGCCCAGGCCGCCGGCGGACTGTTCGGGCAGGGCTTCGGCCAGGCGGTGATCCAGTTCCCCGGCGGCGGCACGCTGCTGCCCTTCGCCTCCACGGACATGATCTACGCCGTCATCGCCGACGAGCTCGGACTGTTCGGCTCGACCGCGGTGATCCTCACGTACCTGATCTTCGTGTGGCGGGGGTTGAAGGTCGCGATGCTCGCCCGCGACTCGTTCTCCAAGCTGCTGGCGGCCGGCTTGACCGCGATGTTCGCGCTGCAGGTGTTCGTGATCGTCGGCGGCGTGACCCGGGTGATTCCCCTCACCGGCGTCACCCTGCCCTTCGTCGCCTACGGCGGCTCCTCGATCCTGGCCAACTTCGTGCTCCTCGCGCTGCTGCTGCTCGTCTCCGATCGCGCCCGGAGGCCGTCGCCGTGAACGCCTCGATCACCAAGCTGTTCGGAGTGGTGGTCGTGCTGTTCGCGCTGCTGATCGGCTTTACCTCGCGTTGGACGGTGTTCGACGCCGGCTCACTGGCTGCCAACCCGCTGAACAAGCGCACGCTGGTCGATGCGCTGCGGATCAAGCGGGGACGGATCCTCGCCGACGACGGCACCGTCCTGGCCCGCTCGGTGCGCGCGCCCGGGCAGACCTGGACGCGGACCTACCCGACCGGCTCGCTGTTCGCCCAGCCCGTCGGCTACTTCAACGCTCTGGAGGCCCAGGCGTTCGGCCTCGAGCGCTCGCGGGGGACCGCGCTGCAGGGGCTGCAGGTCGGGCTGAGCTCGGTCTTCGGCCAGCTCGGCGGCTCACAGCGGATCGGTGACGACGTCTACACGACGCTCGACCCCAAGGCCCAGCGGCTCGCGGCGCAGCTGTTGGCCGGCCGCGCCGGCGCGGTGGTCGCGATCACGCCGGCGACCGGCGCGGTCAAGGTCCTCTACGCCAACCCCAGCTACGACAACAACCACTACAACCCGCGCACGACCTCCACCTTTGACCGGGCCACGCAGTCCAGCTATCCGCCCGGCTCCACCTTCAAGGTCGTGACCGCGACCGCGGCGATCGACAGCGGCCGCTACACGCCCAGCTCGATCGTCAACGGCAAGTCTCCGGTAACCATCTCCGGCGTCCCGCTCAACAACGACAACAACCAGAGCTTCGGCGCGATCGATCTGACCACCGCGCTGACCTACTCGGTCAACACGGTCTGGGCCCAGGTGGCGGAGAACCTCGGCCGGGGAACGATGACCCGGTACATGAGGCGCTTCGGCTTCTACTCAAAGCCACCGCTGGACCTGCCGCCCGGCGAGCTGAACTTCTCCGCCGCGCAGGGGCCCAACGGGAACTTCTATCGCCCCGGCAGCCCGAACGAGGACATCGGCCGGATCGCGATCGGGCAGGGCGGGTTGCTCGTGACCCCGCTGCAGATGGCGATGGTCGCCTCGGCGGTCGCCGACCAGGGCACGCTGATGACGCCGCGGCTGGCCGACCGGGTCGTCGATCCCGACGGTCGCACGATCGAGACGGTCACGCCCAGCGTCTACGGCCAGGTGATGAAGCCCTCCACGGCGACGGCGGTCGCCGCGATGATGAAGAAGGTGGTCGACGAGGGCACCGGCACGGCGGCTCAGCTCGGCTCGGGGATCACCTTCGCGGGCAAGACGGGGACCGCGTCGGTGGGCACGACGGGCTCGAACCTCACCCAGCCGTGGTTCATCGGCTTCGCCCCGATCGACAGGCCCAAGGTCGCCGTCGCGGTGACGATCGAGCGCACCCACGGCCAGTTCGGCGGCCAGGTCGCCGCGCCGATCGCCAAGGCGATCGTCCAGACCCTGCTCGCCGAGGGCCAGTGACGATGTCGATCCCGATCCCCAACACGCTGATCGACGGCCGCTACAAGGTCCTGTCGCGGCTGGGCTCGGGCGGGATGGCCGACGTCTTTCTCGCCGAGGACCAGCAGCTCGGCCGCAAGGTCGCGCTCAAGCTGCTGCACGGCCGATTCTCCGCCGATCCGGACTTCGTCGAACGCTTCCGGCGCGAGGCGCAGTCCGCGGCCGGGCTGCAGCATCCGCACGTGGTCAGCGTCTATGACCGGGGCAGCTGGGCCGACACCTACTACATCGCGATGGAGTATCTGCGGGGGCGCTCGCTCAAGCAGCTCATCCGCGAGGAGGCGCCGCTGGATCCGGTGCGGGCGATCGAGATCGCGCTGCAGCTGCTGCAGGCCGCCAGCTTCGCCCATCGCCGCGGGATCATCCACCGCGATCTCAAGCCTCACAACGTGATCGTCGACGACGGCGACGAGGCCAAGGTCACGGACTTCGGCATCGCGCGCGCGGGCGCCTCGGACATGACCGAGACCGGCTCGATCATGGGCACCGCGCAGTACCTCTCGCCCGAGCAGGCGCAGGGATATTCGGTCGGTGCGGGCTCTGATCTCTACTCGATCGGCGTCGTCCTCTACGAGATGCTGACCGGGGTGGTTCCGTTCGACGCCGATGCGGCGGTGACGATCGCGCTCAAGCACGTCTCCGAGGCGCCGCGGGCGCTGCGCGAGCTCAACCCGGCGGTACCCCCCGAGCTCGAGCAGGTCGTGCTGTGGACGCTGAACAAGAACCCGGGCGACCGCCCGACCAGCGCCGACGAGCTGATCGCGGCCCTTCAGAGCGTTCGCGCCGCGCTGCTGGGCGCGCCGATCGGCCAGAACACGGCGAGCATGGCAGCGGTCCTGCCGGGCGCGGTCGCGGTTTCCCACCCGGGCGCGGCCCCGGACCCGGTTGCCTTCCCGGATCCGGTGGCCTACCCGGATCCCCACCCGAGCACCAACGGCTACCTGCTCGAGGAGCCGATCGCCGATCGCCGCCGCTGGCTGCCCTGGCTCCTGGTCGCGCTGATCCTCCTGCTCGTCGCCGGCGCGGCGGCGACCGCCTATCTGGTCAGCCGGCCCAAGCAGGTCGAGGTGCCACCGGTGACCGGAGATCCGCTCAACACGGCTCGGACCGTGCTGCAGAACGCCGGCTTCCAGGTCGGTTCTCCGCTCAATGTCACCAGCGCCCGCCCGCCCGGGACGGTCATCGGCGAGTCTCCCGGCGGAGGCCAGAACGCCGAGCGGGGATCGACGGTCACCCTCACCGTCTCACAGGGCCCCGGTACCCGTGCGATCCCGTCGGTGGTCGGCCTCAGCCGTGACGCGGCGGTCAAGGCCGTCCGACGGACCGGGCTGAAGCCGAGAACGGTCACCCAGTCCTCGCAGCAGTATCCCGCTGGCCAGGCGACCGGAACCGATCCCAAGGCCGGGGCTCAGGTCAGCCCGGGCACGTCGGTCACCGTGTTCATCTCCAGCGGCAGGCCGCCGCAGTCGATCCCGGACGTGACCGGGGAGAGCCAGACCCAGGCCGAGGCCGATCTGACCAGCAAGGGCTTCAGGGTCTCCAGCAGTCCCCAGCCCTCCGCGACGGTCAAGCCGGGCAACGTGATCAGCCAGAGCCCCGCGGGCGGCGGCTCGGCCCTGCCCGGGAGCACGGTGAGCATTGTCGTCGCCACCGCCCCGGCGACAGTCCCGGTGCCCAACCTGGTCGGGGACACCGCCGACGCGGCGAAGCTCGCGCTCACCTCGGCCGGGCTGACGATCTCCACCACGACCAAGCCCACCACCAACCGGGCTCAGGACAAGATCGTGCTCTCGCAATCGCCCCCCAACGGCCGCAAGGTCAAGAAGGGCTCCGCCGTCAGCGTCGTGCTCGGCAGGTACACGCCGAGCAACCGCAAGACCTCCTCGAGCTCCACCAGCTCGTCGTCGTCCTCGTCGTCGACTAGCACCTCGAGCTCTTCCACGAGCACGAACGGGACCGGCTGATGGCGCCGGCGGGTGGGGGCCGGATCGCCGTGCTCAGCGGCGGCCGATCCTCCGAGCACGATGTCTCGCTGCGCTCGGCCGCCTCGGTCGCCGCGGGGCTGCACAGCGCCGGTTATCAGGTGGCCACGATCGACGTGGGGCGCGACGGGGTCTGGCGCCGCGACGGTACGCCGGTGCCCCTGACCCCCGGGACCGGCCTGGACGGCTTCGACGTCGTCTTCCCGGTCCTGCACGGTCCCTTCGGTGAGGACGGCACGGTGCAGGGGCTGCTCGAATGCCTCGACGTTCCCTACGTGGGCGCCGGCGTGCTCGCCTCCGCGGCGTGCATGCACAAGGTCGTCTTCAAGGAGCTGATGGCGCAGGCCGGTCTGCCTCAGATCGACTATCGCGCGGTCCGCGAGACCGACCATCGCGACGACCCCGCGGCGGTGCGCCGCGCCCTGTCGGGCCTCGGGCTGCCGGTGTTCGTCAAGCCCGCCCGCCTCGGGTCCTCGGTCGGCATCGCCCGCGTCGTCGCCGAGGACGAGCTAGCGGCCGCGCTGGACACCGCCTTCGAGCACGACTCGCTGGCCATCGTCGAGGCGGCGGCGGCGGGGCGCGAGATCGAGTGCTCGGTGATCGGCAACGAGGACCCGGTGGCGTCGCTGCCGGGAGAGATCCTGCTCGCCGGCGGCGAGGGCGGCTGGTATGACTACGAGGCCAAGTACACGTCGGGCGCCATGGAGCTCGTCGTTCCCGCCCGGATCGGTCCCGAGCTGACCGCCCGAGTCCGCGAACTGGCCGTCGAGGCGTTCCTGCGCTCCGGATGCGTGGGGCTGGCCCGAGCCGACTTCTTCATCGTCGACGAGATCGTGCTGGTCAACGAGCTCAACACGATGCCCGGCTTCACCGAGACGAGCGTGTTCGGCTCACTGTTCGCGGCCAGCGGCGTCCCCTATCCCGAGCTGCTGCACCGCCTGGTCGGTTTCGCGATCGCCCGCCACGCCGCCGAGCGCGCCCACCGGTTCTGACCGAGGCTCAGTAGTACAGCGCGACCTCGTTGATCGTCGCCTGGGTGTGGGGTCCGAGGCTCGTGATCCAGACCAGGTAGTAGCGGTAGCGGACCCCGTGGGTGCTCAGGCGCAGATCCTGCTCCGCCTTGATCGACAGCGCGCCGCCGACGTGGATCCAGCCGCCGGGTCCGGTATCGAACACGTTCGGGTCCGGGCTGGAAAGCCGGGCGAAGATCTGCACGCGGATCCCGGGGGTCGTGGTGTCGATCAGCATCGCGCGGGCGGCGACACCGGGGGAGGCGTCCACATAGAGCCCGACCCCGGGCTTGCTCTGCAGGCCGTAGTAGTAGGTCTGGGTCGTCCAGCCGGTATTGCGATCGTTGTCGATCGCCAGTCCGACCTGGCCGGGGTTCTGGGTCTTGGGGCCGCTGATCGCGTCGGGGTTGTAGTCGTGGGCGCAGGTGCTGCACAGGTTCACCTGACCGTGGGAGGCGGGCGGGGGCGCCTGGGGGAGGTTGCCGGCCCCGTGGTGGGCCCGCCCGGCGACGAGGACCAGGACGGCGACCGTGGCCAGGACGACGACCATCAGGGCAATCGGCGCGGCCGCCGGGTGGCGCACGCGCAGCGGCACGCGGCGCTGGGCACGAGCGGGCAGCGTGCGCAGCACGCTCGTCGCCTGTCCGGTGACCCCGCCGGCCCGAGCGCTCTCCATCGCCAGCACGTCCTCGAGGTCGGCGATCATCTCGGCGTCGTCGGCGTAGCGGTCGTCCTGGCGCTTGGCGGTCGCGGTCTCGACCACCGAGGCCAGCGCCGCTGAGACGCCGGGACGGGCACGCTGCACATCGGGCAGCGTCTCGCGCACGTGCTTCATCGCCACCGCGACCTGGTTCTCGCCCTTGAACGGCACCTCGCCGACGAGCATCTCGTAGAGCACGACGCCCAGCGAGTAGAGGTCCGACTGCCCGGTCACCTGCTGACCCAGGGCCTGCTCGGGGGAAACGTAGTCGGTGGTTCCGAGCACGCGCCCGTCGACGGTCAGCCCATCCTCCTCGAGCGTCCGGGCGATCCCGAAATCGGTCACCTTGGCCGATCCCTCCTCGTCGATCAGGACGTTCTGGGGCTTGACGTCACGATGGACGATGTGGCGCGCGTGGGCGGCGCCGAGCCCGCGCGCGATCTCGATCGCATAGGCCACAGCCTCGGGCACCGGCAGCCGGCCCAGGCGCCGGATCCGCTCCTTGAGCGTCTCACCCTCGACGTACTCGAGCACGATGTAGGGCCGGGGGTGGGCGGGGTCCGAATCTTCGCCGGCGTCGATCACCCCGACGATGTTGGGATGCGAGAGCTGAGCCACCGCACGGGCCTCGCGGCGGAAGCGTTCGAGCTGATCGGAGTCCGAGGCCACCTCGCGGTTCATCAGCTTGACCGCCACCCGGCGTTCGAGCGTCTCGTCGAAGGCCCGGTAGACCGTTGACATCCCGCCCGCGCCGACCCGGGCCTCCAGCCGGTAGCGGCCGTTGAGGGTGGTGCCGAGCGGGATGCTCATCTCAGGTGGCTGGGATCCCGGAGCTCACGGCTGAAGTGCACATTGTGAGCCACCCGCCGCGGTTCGCGTCCCGCCCCCGCGCCACCCCTAGGCGGCGCGTAGCCCGGCCGGGTCCCCCTCGATCCCGAGACTGGGCATCCGCACCCGATCCGCCCGGTCGGTCACGGCGCCGATCACCGCTGTGCCCGGGTGGTGCTCGCCCAGCAGCGACGCCGCGGCATCCGCGTCGCGGGCGGCCACGATCACGCAGAAGCCGCAGCCCATGTTGAACACCTCCCACATCTCGGCCGGGCTGACCTCGCCGAGGGCCGCGACGAGGCCGAACACCGGGGGTACGGGAAGCGGAGCGGTGATCTCAAAGCCGACGCCCGTGCCCAGACGCAGGAGGTTGGCCAGGCCGCCTCCGGTGATGTGAGCCAATCCGTGCACGGGGATGGTGCTGCGCAACAGGGCGAGGATCGCCCGCACGTAGATGACCGTCGGCTCGAGCAGGACGTCGGCCACGCTGGCGCCGCCGAGCTCGCCGGGCGTGGCGTCCAGAGCCAGGCCGCCCTCCTGCGTCAGCGCCCGGCGGGCGAGGGTCAGGCCGTTGGAGTGCACGCCCGAGGCGGGAATCCCGATCAGCGCGTCACCCGGAGCACAGGCCGAGCCGTCCACGATCGCGTCGAGCGCGACGGTGCCGAACGCGGACCCGACGAGATCGAAGCCGTAGGGCGACGGATGGCCGCGGATCACCTCGGGCAGCTGGCAGACCTCGCCACCCGGGATCTCCACCCCGGCCGCCTCGGCGCCCACCTTCAGGCCGACCGCGAGCTCGCGCAGCAGCGCGGGATCGGCGGCCTCGACCGCGAGGTAGTCCAGCAGCGCCAGCGGCTCGGCGCCGACGCAGATGAGGTCGTTGACGTTCATCGCCACGCAGTCGATGCCGATCGTGTCAAAGCGTCCCGTCTGCTCGGCGACGATCACCTTGGAGCCGACGCTGTCGGTGGCCAGGGCGATGCCGAGGTTGGGCGCGATCCGCATGACGCTCGCGTAATGCCCGGGCAGCGGGACCGACAGCGACTCGCGCCCGGTCTCGATCGTGCGCAGGATCGAGACCAGGGCCGCGATACCCCGGTCGGCCTCGCAGGTGTCGACGCCGGCGGCGGCGTAGGCGTCCTTCACGGTCCCATTGTCGTACATCAACCGGACCGGACCGGGCGCCGTCGTAGCCGGGCGAGCACCGCGACGGCCAGCGCGATCCGGTACGCGGCGTAGGGCAGCAGCGAGCGGTCGCGCTCGACCTGGTGAATGACCCAGGTCGAGCTCAGGGTGGACGCGAACGAGGCGGTGGCGCCGGCGGCGAAGGGGACGGCGGTTCCGGTGGGCAGCCCGCGACGGACCAGCCGGGAGCCCTTGAGCAGGGTCGCCCCCGCGATCACCGGCAGCGCGACGTGGCGCGAGAGCCGATTGGCGTCCGCGCGGGTGAAGCCCCGGCGGCGCGCGGCGGCCAGGGTGGCGCCGTTGCGTGAGACGCCGGGAACCAGCGCGCACGCCTGCGCGAGGCCGAGCCACAGCAGGTCAGCCGAGCCCGCGTCCTGCGCCCGGCGCCGCTGGGGGCTGCGGTCGGCCCAAGCCATCACCACCGAGCCGGCCAGCAAGCCGGCCGCGACCGTGGGCGGGGTTCCGAGATGAGCTTCGATCGGGCGCTCGAACCGGTATCCGACCACCGCCGCAGGCGCGAAGGACAGTCCCAGCAGCCACAGTGACCGAAGGCCGATACCGTGCAGGGCCTCGGAGACCTCGGCCCGCAGGGTGATCAGCAGGGCAGCGGCGGTCCCGGCGTGCAGCGCGACCTCGAACGCCTTGCGCAACTCGGCGTCGAGCTCCTCGTGACGCCAGCCCAGCAGCCACGGGATCAGCGTGATGTGGCCCGAGGAGGAGATCGGCAGCAGCTCGGCGGGTCCGTGCAGGGCGCCGAGCGTAAGCGCATGGCCGAGCGGCAGCCGGTCAGCTGCCGGCATCGGCGGCCGTCTCGGGGCCGCTGCCTCCGTCGCGGCGACGACGAACCAACAGGTAGACGATCCCCACGGCCACGCCCACCACGACGACATAGTCCGCGTAAGCCAGGCCGTCCTTGACGTTGTGCCAGTTGCTCCTGGTCAGCAGGCCGATCCAGCCCAGCACGAACACCCAGGGGATGCAGCCCGCTACGGTCAGAGCCGAGAAGCGCCAGAACGGCATCCGGGCGGCGCCGGCCGGAAGCGAGATGAACGTGCGCACGACCGGCATCACGCGGGTGACCAGCACGGTCACCGAGCCGTAGCGCGCAAACCAGCGATCGGCGCGTGCGAGCTGCGCGGGGGAGACGTGCAGGGCCCGTCCGTGACGCTCGAGCAGCTCGAGGCGGCCGTAATAGCCCACGCCGTAGGCCAGCCACGAGCCGACCAGGTTGCCGAGCACCCCGGCGACTGTGATCGTCAGCAGGCTGTAGTGATGGGTGGCGACGTTGAAGCCCGCGAACAGCATCGTGACCTCCGAGGGGATCGGGATGCATGCGCTCTCGAGCATCATGAGCAGGAAGATCCCGCCCAGGCCGGCCGAGCCGACGAGGCTCGTCGCGGTATCGGCAAGCGATGCGGTGATCGAGGCGATTTCGAAAGACACGCCGCCAAGGCTATCGTCAGCGCCGCCGGGGCAACCCGCCGCCCGCGCATGAACATCTGGATCGATCTGACCAACTCCCCCCACGTCCTCGTGATGCGGCCCGTAATCGAGGATCTCCACCGCCGGGGCCATGACGTGCAGGTCACCGCCCGCGACTTCGCGCAGACGCTGGAGCTGTGCCGCCGCTTCTCCATCGCCCACACGGCGATCGGCCACCACCGCGGCTCCGGCCTGGCCGGCAAGGCCGCCGGGCTGGCCGCGCGGTCGCTCGCGCTTGCGCGCTGGGCGCGTCCGCGCCGGTTCGACCTGGCCCTCGGGCACGGCTCAAACGACGTGACGGTCGCGGCCAAGCTGCTGCGTATCCCCTCGGCGACGACCTTCGACTACGAGTGGGCCAGGGTCCAGCACACGGTCAACTGCCGGCTGGCCGCGGCCGTCGTGGTGCCCGAGGTGATCCCCCCCGAGCGGCTGTTCCGGTACGGCGCGCGCGGCAAGCTGGCGCCCTACGCGGGCCTCAAGGAGGAGTACTACCTGGCGGACTTCGAACCCGATCCGGCCGTCCTGGCGCAACTCGGACTGGATCCGGCCGCTCCGATCGCGATCGTCCGCACCCCCCCCGCGGTGTCGCTCTATCACCGGTTCGAGAATGACCTGTTCGCCGCGGTGCTCGCGCGCCTGCGGGGCGGGCAGACGGTGGTGCTGCCCCGCACCCCTGAGCAGCGCGCCGAGCTGGACCGCGACGGCGGATTCATCGTCCCCGAGCAGGCGATCGACGCCCAGTCGCTGATCGCCTACGCCGACCTCGTGGTCTCCGCGGGGGGCACGATGAACCGCGAGGCGGTCGCTCTGGGCACGCCTGTGTTCACCGCCTTCGAGGGCCGCCTGGGCGCCGTCGATGAGCGGCTGATCGCCGACGGCCGGCTGCGCCGGCTGCGAACTCCCGAGCAGGTGCCGGTGGTCAAGCGCGCCGCCGGAAAGATGAGTGGCGAGCGGATCCGTCGTGATCCGGCGATCCTCACCGACCTGCTGCTCAGCGCTCGTGGGTGAGACGCTGGGGACATCGCGGGGACGGGCGACGAGCCCCGCGGTGAGTGTTGGCGCGCGGTTAGCGTCCGGTGCGCCGATCTGCAAATGCCGCGCCGCGGGGCCGAACGCCGCTGCGATGGCTGGTAGCGTCCGGTCCGCCTCGTGTCTGACACCACGCTAGAGACGCCGCACGTTCGCACCGGAGCGCACGCCACTCGCCCGCGGCACGACGACCCCGATCAGCGCCGCTCGCCGCTGGCCCGCTACGCGTGGTGGCTCGTCGCGCTCGGCGTGGTCCTCATCTCCGTGATCCTCGTGCTCGTCGCCGGGACGCGCCCCGGCTATGACCCCTACGGCTGGCTGGACTGGGGCTATCAGACCCTGCGCGGGACGATGGACCTTGGCGGCGCCCCGTCCTGGAAGCCGTTCACCTATATCTTCACGCTGCCCTTCTCGCTGTTCGGGCACTACGCGCTGTGGCTGTGGATGTTCACCTCGGTCGCGATCTCGCTGTCGGGCGCGGTGTTCGGCGGCCGGATCGCCTACCGGGTCATCGCCCGCGAGTCCGACAGCCGCTGGCCGTCGATCGTCGCCGCGATCGTGGGCGGGGCAGCGGTGCTCGGCATCCAGCAGTACTTCCACTACCTGCTCTCAAACCAGTCGGACTCGATGCTGGTCAGCGTCTGCCTGGCCGCGATCGACTGCTACCTGATCGGCCGCTACCGGTGGGCGTACTGGCTCGGGATCCTCGCCTCGCTGGGCCGTCCCGAGGTGTGGCCGTTCGTCGGTCTCTACACCCTGTGGGCGTGGCGCAAGGTCCCGTCGATGCGCTGGATGCTCTACAGCGGCCCGGTCCTCGTCGCGTTCATGTGGTTCGGCGTGCCGACGATCACCAACGACCGCCCCAACATCGCTGGCCAGCTCGCCCTGCGCTCCCCCCGGGAGTGCAAGTCGAACAAGATCGTGTGCACCTTTACCCGCTTCGGGGCGCTAGACATCCTGCCCGTGCAGCTGGCTGCGCTGATCGCGTTCGTCGTCGCCGCCCTGCGGCGCAACTGGACCGTGCTCGTCCTGTGCGGCTGTGTCGCCCTGTGGGTGGTCACCGAGATCGCCTTCGCCCTGCACGGCTTTCCCGGTGTGCCCCGGTACCTGTTCGAGGCGGCGGGGCTGCTCGGCGTCCTGGCCGGGATCGGGATCGGCTACCTGCTGCTCGACGGCTCGCGCCTGCTGTCCGCGCTTCCGCGCTGG
>JAABUZ0100008304.1_pt1 | contig 12246 bp, 7 predicted proteins | sample 5562091 | NCBI WGS metagenome assembly JAABUZ01 (sample SAMN12813069, study PRJNA571459) | rock metagenome | isolation source: Antarctica rocks | place: Antarctica: Victoria Land, Linnaeus Terrace sud | collected 2015-12-21
GTCGACGCCCTGACCGGTCACTCCCTCGGCGAAGGCGGCCGCCAGCGCGGTGGAGCTGGTGCGCATGTCGTGCGCCGTGACGACGGTGGTGACCGGCCCCTCGTCGGCCAGCACCCGGACGAACGCCGCCCCCGTCGCGCGGGCGATGTCGGCGTCGAGCTCGTCCGGCACGACGCCCCGGACGTCGTAGGCCTTGAAGATGAGGTCCAGGTCCTTCACGCCGGCGACCCTACCGGCGCGGTCGGACGGGAAGCCTTCAGAGGCGGGGCTTGGTCGCCTTCGCCAGCACGGTGCCGAGCTCGAGCCGCTGGCCGTCGCGGCGCCAGGTCTTGTGCTCGCAGGCGTGGCAGCTGGTGAAGTCCACCGGGGTGCCGTCGGTCAGCGTCATGGTCAAGCGGGTGACGCGGGTGCTGGCGCAGGCCGCACAGCACTCCGAGTCGCCGTGGCGGGCCGGCGTCGGGAGCGTCTCGACGGCGGGGCGGGTCGCGGTGCGGGTGCGGCTCATGGGTGGTCTCCCGGGTCGAGTGCGTGATGGTCGGCCTGGTCGGCCGGGTCTGCCTGGTCGGCCTGCCTGCGCGGACAGAACGGACATCGGCAGCGCGACCCGGGGCCTGGAGGGTCAGCTGGGACCGGGCTGGCCTAGGCACTTCGAGCCACTTCGGGCCACTTCGGGTCACTCCCGACGGGCCAGCCGGGCCGGTCAGCTGTGCGTGGGCAGGGCCCGCAGGTGCCCCCGCCGGCCCAGCGGGTCACGCGGGTCCTGCGAGCCGGCGGCGACCGCCGCGGCCGGCCGGGCCGCCTCGCGCACGGCGTCGGCGAGCGCCTCGAGGTCGTCGCTGCTGCGTGCGGCGATGGGGTCGCCGTCCAGCGGCAGCCGCACCACCTCCCAGCCGCGGGGCACCGACAGCCGGTCCGCGTGTGCGGCGCACAGGTCATAGGAGTGCGGCTCGTGGAAGGGGGCCAGCGGGCCGAGCACGGCAGTGGACTCGGCGTAGGCGTAGGTCAGCGTCGCAACGGCGGCCCGCGAGCAGGCCGAGCGGGAGCACCGACGGGGAGGCACGGCGCGACTGTAGGACCCCAGGGCGGCCGGGGCGAGCAGGCTACCCTTCCGCGCGTGTCCGGTCCGGTGGTCGGCGGGGGTCGCCCGTCACCGCGACGGCGGCGCGACCGGCGCGGCCGGGGCCTGCGCACGCCGCTCCTGCGGGCGGGCACCGGCGGGGACCCGCTGGACCGCCGCTTCGGGCTGTCGGCGCCGCTGCCGGGGGCCCGCACCCGCGCCGAGCGTTTCGACGACCTGGTGCTCGGGGCCGTCGAGGAGCTGGAGGAGCGGTGGGGCGAGGCGCTGGCAGGCGTGGAGTTCGCCGTGGAGGAGGTGCCGCCGGTCCCCGGGGCGGCCGAGGAGGACCCGCCGCTGCCGGCCGACCCCGAGGCGGAGCCGGTCGCGTTGTCCCGGCTCTACCCCGCGCACGGCTCCGGCCGCTCGGCCCGTCCGCCGCGCGTGGTCGTCTTCCGCCGGCCGGTCGAGGCCCGGGCACTGGACGAGCTGGACAAGGCCGAGCTCGTCCTGGACCTGGTCATCCACGAGGTCGCCGACCTGCTCGGGCTGCCGGTGGAGGAGATCGACCCCGAGGGCCACGGCGGGGACGACGACTGGGACTGAGATGGGACTGGGATCAGCGGCGGGAGTCCACCAGGGGTACGCCGGGGTCGGGGCGAGCCGGGGGGAGCACGACGTCGGCCAGGCCGCCGCTGACCGCCGTACCTCCCAGCAGTGGCCCGTTGTAGCCCAGCTCCTCGATCACCGCGGAGGCCCACAGCGGCGGCGAGCCGGCGGCCGGCGTCACGGTGAGGGCGCCGCCGGTCGCGCTCCCGACGTGGGCCTTGTAGACGACCACCCGGCCGGCCGGCACCGGCACCGCCGCGGGGACGCCGCCGACGGTCACGACCACCGTCGTGTCGCGCTCGGGCGAGGTGAGGCCGAGGAAGGTGTCGAGGTCCTTGCCGACCCGCGTGTCCGGCACCACCGTCGGTCCCACCAGCGCGGGCGTGGCTCCCAGCTGGAGGGTCTCGTGCACGTCGCCGATGTGGACCTGGGCGTCGACGAGGATCCCGGCGAGGACACCGACGCCGTCGGCGCTGACCACCCGCACGGTGGCCCGCTCCTGCGTGAGCGAGGGGCTGAGGTCGACCTGGCGGGTGGTGCCGGCGGCGACCGTCACGGCGTCGAGGCCGACCGGCACGATCCGGCCGGTGGGGTCGGTGACCTCCACCCGCACGGTGGCGTCGCGGCCGCCGGGCACGGCGACGGTGAGCACCTGGCGCATGCGGCTCTCGCTGATCACGCTGCTGCCGGCCAGCCCCACCACGCCGGCGATGGTCACCGTCGCCTCCGGGCCGGCGGCCTGCGGGACCGCGTCGACACCGCCGGGCTTGGGGGCGCCGAGCCCGCGGTATTCCCGGACCGAGCTGGCGACCCGCCCCTGGGACGCCACCACCTCGACGGCCAGCGCCGGCTGCAGCGGGGCGAGCTGCTCCAGCGGGACGTCGCGGGCGGTGTGGCCGGGGATCACGAGACCGGTCAGCCCCACCGGCTCGACGGGGCCGTCCTTGCTCAGCGCCCGGACGCTGACCTGCGCGGTGCCCGCCTCGGCGTTGACCAGGTGCAGGGCGGCGCCCTGACCGGCGGCGGTGGATGGCCCGACGAACCAGGCGTCGGTGCGCGGCGGCGTGCAGGCGTCGACGCTGTAGCCGCGATCCCGGCCGGACGCCCCGCGGGTGGTGCGGGTGACGACCAGCCCGCCCGAGGCCGGCCCGGACGCCGTGACCACGAGCGGTGCCCCCACCGGGAGCGTGACGGGCTGGGCCGCCACGCGCAGGTCGAACCGGAGGGGGGGCGCGGGGTCGCCGAGACGGGACACCAGCGCCACGCCGTCGCCGGGACGGCTGGTGGCGACCACGGTGGCGGTGGACAGATCCGCGGTGGGCGCCGGCACGTCCGGGCAGACCAGCGTCACGCCCTGCACCGGTCGCGCCTCGGGGCTGTCGCTGGTGGCGCGGGCGGTCGGCCGGGTCACGGTGGCGGCGCCGACGACTGCCGTCACAGCCAGGGTGACGCCGAGCAGGCCGGCGGGGCGGGGCAGGCTCACGCTGGCGTGCCGCTGCTGACCTCGTCGGTCTCGTCGGTCTCGTCGGTCTCGTCGGTCTCGTCGGTCTCGTCGGTCTCGTCGATGCCGTCCAGGGTGGTGCGGTCGCGGCCCAGCGCCGGTGCGGCCAGCACGAGCACCAGCGCGAGCGCCACGGCCTGCAAGGCGAGCAGCAGGTGGCGGTGGCGGCTGTCCCTGGTCACCACCAGCTGCCCGCCGGCCGCCGGCAGCGCGAATGCCTGCGCCCAGCCCCACCCGCGTCCCGGCGTCAGCGGCGTCCCGTCCAGGGTGGCCCGCCACCCCGGGTCGGCCGCCTCGGCCAGCACGACCGAGCGTCCCGGCGGCCCCGCGGGGATGTCCGCGACGGCTCCCTCGCCGGCCTGGGCGAGCACGACCGGCGGGGCGGCGGCCAGGGCGGCACCCGAGGGCCCGCGTCCCGTGCCGGCGGCCGGCGGCGCGGGTGCGGCCGCGACCGCCGCGAGCGCCGGGGGCAGCAGCTGGACCCGGCCGGTCGGGACGGTGGTCTGCCACAGGCTCACGTCGTAGGACCTGGTGGGTCGCCGCGCGAGCGCCGGCTGGGTGTCGAGCGCGTCGGTGAGCGGGCTGCGCGCGGCGCCGAGAACGGCGACGGTGCGCACGTCGTACGTCGTGAGGGTCTCCGCCGCGTCGGTGCCGCGCGGGGTCGCGAGATCGCGTACGAGCGCCTGCAGGAGGTCCTGCGCGGCCGGGGCGGCCACCAGCTCCTCGTCGCCCAGGTGCGGTCCGGTCAGCCCCGTCACGGTGAAGCGCAGGTCTCCTCCGGGCAGGGCGCGCAGCACCAGCACCCGCTGGCTGCCGTCGCCGGCGGCGTCGGCCTGCACGTCCGGCGGCAGCAGCGCGACCACCGAGCGCTCCAGCGGCCCGGCGTCGCCCCGACCCACCCACGCACCGGCCAGCAGGAGCGGCACGGGCAGGGTCACCACGGCGAGGACGGCCACCGTCAGCTGCCGCCACCCGAAGGCCTTCGTCCGCAGCCCCACCCGGAGCCCCTGGGAGGCCAGCAGCAACGCGCCGAGCACTCCCACGCCCGCCAGGCCCACCCCGGCGCCGCCCCACCCGGCCGCGTCGGTGCCGTCGACCCGCGGCACGTGCAGCCGACCGGCGAGCAGCGCCCCTGCCAGCCCGACGACGGCGACCAGCCAGAGCGCGGCCGCGCCGTCGCGCCGCCGGGCGGCACCGCGCAGCAGGCCGGCGGCGGCGCCCACCAGCACGGGCACCAGCACCCAGCTCGGCGGCAGCCCGGCGGCGCTCGGCGTGCCCGGCCGCAACAGGAGCAGGTCGGCGCCCTGCGGCACCTGGCCGACCGGGATCCCCGCAACGCCCCCGGGCCGTCCCAGCCCGGTCAGGAACACCCCCGGGTCGGCGAGCCCACGGGCCAGCCAGGGCAGCGCCAGCAGGGGGACCGGGACCAGCGGCACCAGCGCGGCGACCGCCCGGCGGGCGCCGCGGGTCGCGAGCGTGACCAGCGCCGCCGGGACGAGCAGAGCGGCGGCGAGCAGGGCCACGGGCGGATCGAACGCCGCGACCCCCGCGAGCACCACCCCGAGCGTCCAGGCCCGCCGCCAGCCGCCGCGGCGCGGGTCCTCCAGCAGCAGCCTGGCTCCCCCGGCGACCAGCCCGGGGAGCGCGACGAGCGCCACCGCGGTGTCGAAGCGGCCCTGCGCGAGGGTGGCGGTGGAGACCGGGAGCAGGGCGTACGTCGCTGCGGCCCAGGCGCGCGCCCCCCGTCGTCGGGTGAGCCGCCCGGCGGCGAGGTAGGCAACCAGGCCGGCGGCCGGGACGGTGCCGAGCAGGATCACCCCGACGGCGAGGGAGACGCTGCCACCGAGGAGCTGGGCGAACAGCGCCAACCAGGGCGTCCACGGCGCGGTCGGGGTGGGCGAGCCGCCCCCTTGGCCGGGGTGCCAGGTGGCGGCCCAGCGCGACCACAGGTCGTCGGCCCGCAGGTCCGGCGGCAGCAGCCGGCCGCCGTGCAGCAGCCCCGCGCCCCCGACGAGGTGGCGGCCCGCGACGACGGTGAGCGCGGCGAGCGCCAGCGGCAGGAGCAGGGCCGGCTGGGTCAGCAGCCGGCGTACCCGACCGACGTCGTCGGCCGGCAGGACCTCGAGGTCCTCGGCGGTCGGGCCGGTCTCCAGCGCGCCCCCCGCGTCGGGCGGCCGGGCGAGTCGGCCGCCGGTCACCCAGTCGCCGCCGGCCCCGACGACCGCGCGCAGCCCGGCTGCGCGGGGGGCCAGCAGGCCGTGCACGTCGCCATCGCGTCGGGGGGCGCGACGGCGCCGCCGGCGGGCGCTGGCGAGCCGCAGCGGGTGCAGGGCGAGGTCCGCGATCGCCGCGACCTCGTCCCGCGCCAGGTGCGGCCGCCGGGTCAGCAGCAAGCCGAGCGCTCGCAGCAGTCCGGCGACCACGACCCGCGGCAGCGCGACGAGCAGCGCGCCGAGGCCGGCGTTGGCGAGTCGGACATGCTGCGCGTGCCGACGGTCGGCGCGGCGGGGGGGACCGGGGGCCGCGACCGCCGGCCGCCGGCCGGTGGCCACCGCCCGGGCGTGCAACACGACCGCCGTCGGCACGAAGAGGACCCGCTGCCCCGCCAGGACCGTGCGCCACCCGAGATCGACGTCGTCGCGGAAGAACGGCAGGGCGGGATCGGTCCCACCCAGGGCGTCCCAGGTGGCCCGCCGGACGAGCGCACCGGCGGTCCCCACAGCGAGGACGTCGCGCTGGCTGTCGTGCTGACCCTGGTCCAGCTCGCGCGCCTCCAGGCCGGTCACCCGGCGACCCCCGTGGTCGACGGTCAGCCCGATGTCGACGAGCACCCGCGGGTCGTCCCAGTCGCGCACCTTGGGTCCCAGCACCCCGGCCCCCGTGGTCGCCCCGGCGGCCCGGAGCAGCTCCTCCAGGGCGGTCGGCTCGGGGGCGCAGTCGTCATGCAGCAGCCACACCCAGGCGGTCGGCGCGTCGGTGCCGGCCGGCGAGGGAGGGGCGGCGGCCAGGCCGGCGGCGACCGCGGCGCCGTACCCGCTGTCCCGGGCGGCTTGTACCCGAGCTGTGGCCTCGTGCCCGGCGAGCAGTGCCGGGCTGGCGTCGGTGCTGCCGGTGTCGACGAGGACAAGCTGGTCGGGTGCCCGGCTCTGGGCGTCGAGGGCGGCCAGGCAGGCCGGCAGCCAGGTCTCGCCGTCGTGCGCTACCAGCACAGCAGTGACGCGGGCGGCCGGCAGTGGCGCTGGCAGGCCGATGGCGTCGAGCGCCCCGGGGTCGTCGTCGAGCAGGTCTCGCAGCTCGGCGGACTCGTCCTCGGACGGGGTGCCGAACAGCGGCCGCTCGGGAGCCCGCGGGGCGGGCGTCAGCGGGTTCGGCACGGGAACCGAGGCTAGCGCCGCCTCCTGGACGCGCCGGACCAGCTGACTCAGACCGCCTCGCGGCGCAGTCGGCGACGCTCGCGCTCCGACAGCCCGCCCCAGATCCCGAACCTCTCGTCGTGCGAGAGAGCGTGGTCGAGGCACTCCTGCTTGACGTCGCAGCCCAGGCAGATGCGCTTGGCCTCCCTCGTCGAGCCGCCCTTCTCCGGGAAGAAGGCCTCCGGGTCGGTCTGCGCGCAGAGCGCCTGGTCCTGCCAGCTGCCGAACTCGCCGGCCTCGCCGGCCTCGCCGGCCTCGGCGACCTCGGCTGCGGGCTGGTCAGTCGGTCGTGGCTGGAAGGGGCGGCTGTCAGTCACGGGGGCTCCCTGGCTCGCGGCGGGTCGGGCGACGCGGTCCACGCCGCCCGGCGTCGGCACGGGACGGCGGTGCGCATAGCGCACCGGACCGGCTCCGAGGGGGAACGACACGCAGGGAATTACACACGTGTCAGTCGGTGCCGGTCAAGCGCCCACCGGCCCGTACGGCGCGGCGAGCCCGGCGTGTCCGGTCGCCGTCAGCGCGAGGGTGGCTGGGTGGGGCCGGTCGCGGCGTCCAGGGCCACGTCCGGGCTCGGCACGTCCGGCACCGGTGGAACGACCGCGCGCCGGCGGGCCGCACTGGTGGGCGCGCCTGCGGCCCGCGCCGGGGCCTTGCTGGCCGGGGGCTTGACCGCCGGGGCCTTCACCGCCGGGGCCTTCACCGCCCGGGCCTTGACCGCCGGGGCGCTCGCCGCGGGGGGTGGGCTCGGGCTGGGCGCCGGCTGCTTGACTGCTCTCCTCGCCGGTGCCGTGACGGCCGTTGCCGGCGACGGCGCCTTCGCCGTCGATCGGACTGTGCGCGCCGAGGGGGCGAGGCTGGCGGCGGTCCTGCCGGTGCCGGACCGTGGCGGGGAGGGGGCCACCGGGGGCTGGTCGGCCGGCGGCGCGACACGTCGGCGGGGAGCCGGCCGGTCTGGCACCCGGACAGCGGGGGGCAGCACCCGGACACCCCCCGCCGGCGCCGTTGTCGCACCGGGCACGGTCGGCGCGGGGAGGTCCGCTGCGGGTGGAGCCTCCTCGACGTCGAGCCGGTCGATGACGTCGAGCCGGTCGACCTCCTCGAGTGCCGCCTCGTCGAACGCCGGAGGCTGCGCCGGCACCGGCGTGCCGCTGCGGTGCCGTTCGGCGTCACGGGCATCCCGCCGGCGCTCCCGGGCCGCCCCGACGCGGGCGGCCAGCGAGCGCCGCTCGCCGGAGGACAGCCCGGCCGCGAACTCCTCCAGCACGTCACGCAGGACGCGGTCGCGCTCGACCTCGAGCAGCCGGTCGCGCTCGGCGAGATAGGCGAGCAGTGACCGTCCCGAGGAGCCGAAGCCACTTTCCACCCGCACCAGGCTGTCGCGGCCTGCCGCGAGCGTCTCGACGGAGACGCGCAGCTGCGCCGTCACCGCCGCGAGCTCCGTGCGGGCCGCTGCGGCCACCGCGTCGCCGGCGGCCGCAGCGCTCTGGCGCGCCTCGTCGATCAGACGGCGTGCCTCGGCGGCCTGCGCCCGGGCCTCCGACACAACCCCGTCCACGCCGGTCCGGCCGTCCTGGGCCGCGACCACCACCTGGCGCAGGGTGGAGTCGGTGGTCTCGCGCAGCTGGGTGAGCGTCTCGGCCACCCCGCCGCGGAGACCGGCGACCTCGTCGGCGACAAGCCGACGCAGGCCTGCGGTCTGCTCGACGAGGGCGGTGCGCGCCCCCGCCAGCTCCTCCGACGCCTCGGCCGTCAGCACGCGGACGACCTCGAGCAGGTTGTCCCGGCTCTGTTCGGCGGCCGCGAGCAGCTGCCCGCGTTCGCTCCCCACGGCATCGCGCAGCTGGGCCAGGGAGTCGCGGACGCCTCCCTCGATGCCGGCCCGCAGCTCGTCGCCGTCCGCGCGGCCCTGCTCCCTGTCGGCGGCGGCGGCGTCGCGCATCTGCTCGATCGCCACCAGGGCCCGGTCTGTCAGCTCGGCCCGGCCCGCCTCCTCGGCGGCCAGCCAGTCGCGCCGGGCGGCGTCGTCCGCCTGCACCCGCGCCGCCCGTGCGGCCTCCTCGGCGGCGAGCCGCCCGGCGGCGGCTGCCTCGTCTGCGGCGGCCCGGTCGGCGCGCGCGATCACCTCCGCGGCGGCGAACTGCTCCCTAGCCGTCGCGAGCGCCTGCACCTCCGCCTCGGTGACCCCGCGGATCTCGGTGAGCCCCGCGCGGATCTCCTCGAGCAGCTGCTGCAGCTGGGCGGTCAGGCCCGCCCGCTCCTCCCCGAGCAGCGCGTGTTGCGCGCTGACGACGTCGGCCAACCGCTGGAAGCCCTCCCGGACAGCGTCCCGGTCGGCCCGGCTGTCGGCCGCGAGAGCGGCAAGCTGGTCTCTGATCTCGCCGTCGACGGCCTCAGCCCGGTCGCGGGCGGCCGCGAGCGCGTCCCGAAGGCCCTCGCCGAGAGCGCCAACGGCGGTGTCCACCCGGTCGCCGGCGCCCACCGTGGCCACCCGGGCGTCGGCGCGCACCTGCTCCACCAGCTCGTGCACGGCGGCGAGCCTGGTCTCGACCAGGGCCGTGGCGGCATCGCTCCGCAGCTGGGCGTCGCCGAGCTGCCCGGCGAGGGCGGCGGCCTGCTCCCGCGCCGCACCCTCGAGCCGCCGTGCCACCGGCTCCAGCGCGTCGGCCACCGAGTCGGGGAGCGCGGCACCGAGCGCGTCGCCCACCAGGACCGGGAGCTGGTCGGCCACGGCGCCCTCGACAGCGGCGGCGACCGCGGCAGACACCCCGTCGGCGAGCACCCCCGCGACGCCGCTGCGGAGCTCCTCCGCGACGGTCGCTGCCACCGTCTCGGCCACTCCGGTGCGCACAGCCGGCACCTGTTCCGCGAGCGCCTCGCCCAGAGTGCCGAGCGACTCACCGAGGTCGCGCCGGGTCGCCTGCGCCTCGCGCACCGCGTCCGCCGCAGCCGTCGACTGCTCGCTCAGCGCCTCGCCGAGCGTGGTGAGGGACTGCCCGAGGTCGGCACGGATCTCGGCGGTCTGAACGGCGAGCGAGCGCCGCAGCCGCTCCTCCTGCGCGCCCACCTGGCCGCCGAGCGAGTCCAGCGACTGCTCGACGGCGCCGCCGACGTCGTCCAATGCCGCCGCGACCGCCTCGCGCAGCTCCCGCAACGCGGTCGGCGTGCGCCCGCCGTCCTCCGCGGCCCCGAGCCGCAGCTCGATCGCGGTCAGCCGGCGCGCGGTCTCCCCGTGTCCGTCACGACTGGTCGACTCCATCCGATCGGCGACGCCGTCGAGGGCGTCCTCCAGGCTCACCAGCCGCGCCTCCAGCAGGTCGCGCAGGGCGTGGTCGGCCGCCAGTTCGTCGCGCACACCCTCCAGCTGGCCCGCCAGCCCGTCCAGGCTGGGCGCCAGCTGTTCGGCCGGCGTCGGGCCCTGCGCGGCACCGAGGACCCCGTCGGCGAGCTCCAGCAGGGCGGCCCGCAGCCCGGCGACCTCGGCCAGGAGTTCGCCGCGCTCAGCCGCCGGATCTGCCGGGTCGGCCGGCCCCGACACGCGCGCACCCGCCCTGGCGACGAGGTCCTGCATGCGGTCGGCCAGGGCCGGACCCTGGCGCTGGCTCGGGGTGGCAGCGTCCCCCTGGTCGGGCTGATCCGTCACTGTCCCGTCCTCCGGTCGTGGGTCGCGGCGGAGTCTAGGGATGCGCCGGCTCCCGGCGGCGTCAGACCACGGGCAACGGCGACCGGCGGGCAGCCGCGAACCGCTCGGGCGACACCTCGCCGTACGCCGTCGTGCGCTGCCGGGCCGGCCGGCCCGCCGCCGCCGCGAGCTGCTCCAGCTCCGCCACGGTGCGCCGCGAGCCGTGCTGCGAGCCGGCCATCCGGCTGATCGTCTCTTCCATCAGGGTGCCGCCCAGATCGTCGACGCCACCCGCGAGCACCTGCAGCGAGCCGCGCTCGCCGAGCTTGACCCAGCTGGTCTGCACGTGGTCGATCCGCCCGTGCAGCAGCAGCCGCGCGAGGGCGTGCACGGCCCGGTTGTCCTCAGCGGTGGGGCCGGGGCGGGCGAGCCCGGCAAGGTAGACGGGCGCATTGGTGTGCACGAACGGCAGCGGCACGAACTCGGTGAAGCCCCCCGTCTCCCCCTGCAGCCGGGCCAGCAGCTTCAGGTGCGCCACCCAGTGGTGCGGGGCGTCGACGTGGCCGTACATCATCGTGGAGGTGGTCGGGATGCCCACCCGGTGCGCCGTCTGCACGACCTGGATCCACTGCGCCGTCGGCAGTTTGCCCTTGGTCAGGATCCAGCGCACGTCGTCGTCGAGGATCTCCGCCGCGGTCCCCGGGAGCGAGCCGACCCCGGCCTCCCGCAGCGAGAGGAGGAACTCCTCCAGCGACAGACCGGTGCGGGCCACGCCGTTCATCACCTCCATCGGCGAGAACGCGTGCACGTGCAGGTCGGGCACGCGGGCACGGATCGCGCCGGCGATCTCGGCGTACGCCGTGCCGGGCAGGTCCGGGCTGATCCCGCCCTGCAGGCAGACCTCGGTGGCGCCGACCGCCCAGGCTTCCTCGGCCCGGCCGGCCACCTCCTGCAGCGACAGCGTGTAGGCGTCGGCGTCACCCTTGCGCTGGGCGAAGGCGCAGAAGCGGCAGCCGACGTAGCAGACGTTGGTGAAGTTGATGTTGCGGTTGACGACGTAGGTGACCGCATCGCCGACGGTGTCCCGGCGGACGTCGTCGGCCAGCCGGCACACCTCCTCCAGTGCGTCGCCGCGGGCGGTGATCAGCGCCAGCGCCTCGGCGTCGGTCAGGCCGGCCGGGTCGTCGGCGGCGTGCCGGAGCGCGGCAGCCACGCCGACGGCGAGCACGGCCGGGGCCTGCTGCTGCTCCGGCAGCCGCAACCGCAGCTCGTCCCAGTCGCCGTAGACGGAGTCGAAGTCGGCCCGCCGGTCGCCGGTGCGCCCCGTCGTGTCGACGGCGGCGTGCAGGTCGGTGCGCCCGGTGCTGGCCGTGCCTAGCTGGCCCCAGCCCCCGTCGGGCTCCTGCCAGGGCAGCCCCTCCGGCCGGGTGGCGGGGTCGGCGAGCCCGGTGCGTGGGTCGGCCAGCGCGCGCACGTGCGGCAGCAGGCGCGGGTCGATCCACGGCTCACCGGCGAACGCACCGAGGACGAACTCGGGGTACGCCGTGAGCCGCTCGACCAGGGTGAAGCCGGCGGCCAGCGATTGGGCCGCCAGCGTCTCCAGCGCCGGCCAGGGTCGCTCGGGGTTCACGTGGTCCGGCGTCACCGGGGACACCCCGCCCCAGTCGTCGATGCCGGCCCGCAACATCAGCGCGTGCTCGTCGCCGACAAGATTGGGCGGCGCCTGCAGGTGCGCCCGCGGACCGAGCAGCAGCCGCGCGACGGCGATCGTCGCGGCGAGGTCGTGCAGGTCGGCATCCGGCGTAGCCCGCATGGCGGTGTCGGGCTTGGCCCGGAAGTTCTGCACGATCGTCTCCTGCACGTGCCCGTGCAGCCGGGACGCCCTGCGGATGGCGAACAGCGCGTCGACCCGTTCGGCCGGGGACTCACCGATCCCGAGCAGGATCCCGGTGGTGAAGGGGACGCCGATCCGGCCGGCGTCCTCGAGCACCCGCAGCCGGACCGCCGGCTCCTTGTCGGGGCTCGCGTAGTGCGCGGCGCCAGGGGTGTC
>JAABUZ0100008306.1_pt1 | contig 12243 bp, 13 predicted proteins | sample 5562091 | NCBI WGS metagenome assembly JAABUZ01 (sample SAMN12813069, study PRJNA571459) | rock metagenome | isolation source: Antarctica rocks | place: Antarctica: Victoria Land, Linnaeus Terrace sud | collected 2015-12-21
CGTGCTCTGCCGACCACGCGACCAGACGACCGAGCTGGCGCTCGAGATCGCTGCGCTGGTCATGGGAGGAAACCCGAGCGTAGAGGGCGACGCCCCCCTTCCCAGCCGCTGCCGGCTCGTCTACCAGGATCGTGCCCGTGGGCAGTTGCCGAGCCGGCACTGGCATCGTCCCGTTCCGGAACCAGCGCAGCGCGGTCTTGGGGTGGACACCCTGCTGACGCGCCCAGGCACTCAACCTCATGCCCACCAGGATACCCGTACTTACACCTGTTCGCTACCTAATATCCCAGCGCCCCAGAACAGTTCGTGAACCCCTCCGCTGGGCGGATCATGATAGGCCAGACCGGGCGAGCAGCCCGGTCAAATCGGCGTGGGCACCGGCAAGGGGCCGGCGGTTGGAGTCAAGCGCCAGCGTCTCGCCCATTCGGGTTGAACCGGTTAGGCGCCCGCCGTATGGAGGATGGCGTAGAGGATCCAGCCCATCGTCGCGGAGGCGGGAATGGTCAGCAACCACGCGGTCACGATGTTGGCGCCGACGCCCCACCCGGCGGCCGTCAGGCGCCGCGGCGCGCCCGCTCCCATGACTGAACCAGTCACTACATGGGTGGTGCTGACCGGAGCGCCGAACAGGGTGGCTAGCAAGATCGTTCCGGCGCTGGAGAGTTGGGCGCCCATGCCGGTGGCCGGCTCCAGTTTGTAGATCCGCCAGCCCAGCGTCTTGATGATCCGCCAGCCGCCCGCGTAGGTGCCGAAACCGATCGCGGCTGCTGCCAGTAGCACGACCCAGGCCGGGATCATGAATTTGTGCAGGTGCCCGGTGGCCAGCAGCGCCATGCCCATCGCGGCCATGGACTTTTGAGCGTCGTTGCCGCCATGGGAGTAGGAAACGAACGCGGCCGTTACGACCTGGCCGTAGCGGAAGTAGCGGTTGGCCCGGACCGGTCGCGCGTGCCGGAAGCCCCAGTAGACGGCCACCATCAGCAGCGCGGCAACCAGGAAGCCGATCGGTGGCGAGAGGACCAGCCAGGTGACCACCTTCGTCACTTCGGACCAGCGGATGGCCACGAGGCCGCCACCGGCGGCGACGCCGGCACCGAGCAGGGCGCCGACGAAAGCGTGCGTGGAGCTGCTGGGCAGGCCCAGATACCAGGTGAGGAGATTCCAGATGATCGCGCCCAGGAGCCCGGTGAGGATGACGATCAGCGTCGGGTGCAGGAGCAGCTTGGCGATCGTGTTGCTGACTGCACCGCCGAATACCAGAACGGTAACCAGCGCGCCGATCAGGTTGAACGCCGCCGAGAGTAGTACGGCCAGCCGAGGGGTCAGCGCCCGTGTCGATACGGAGGTGGCAATCGCGTTGGCGGTGTCGTGAAATCCATTGGTGAAGTCAAAGCCCAGCGCCACCAGGATGGTGATGGCCAGCAGGACGTCAGGCATTCTTGATGGAGATGGTCTCCAGCACGTTGGCCACGTGTTCGCAGGTGTCCATCGTCTCTTCCAGCAGATCGTAGAGGTCCTTCCACTTGATCAAATGCGCGGCGGAGAGGCCGTTGCCTTCGAACATCGCTCCCAACGCCTCGCGGCTGATGCGGTCGCCCTCGTTCTCCAATCTGTGGATCTCCAGCCGCCTTGCCTCCAGATCCCGGAAGCTCTCCAGGTCCTCCAGCGCCCGGGCCACCTCGATGCCGGCCGCGGCCAGGCATTCGCCGAAAGCCTTGGCCGGCTCGGTGACCTCCGTCACGCGGTAGAGCTCCATCTTGTCGCCCACCTCCTCAGCCAAGTCCACCACGTCGTCCAAGGTCGAGGCGAGGAGCAGGATGTCCTCACTCTCCATGGGGGCGACGAACGTGCGGTTCACCAGCTCGTAGATCTCGTGCGTCACGTCGTCGCAGCGATGCTCCAAATCGCGCAGCCGGGGATGCCGGGAGCGGCCTTCCAAGAGGCTCTTGGAGAGCTCTGTCAGGGTCTCGCTGACGAGCTGGCCCTGCTGCTTGAACAGTTCGTAGAAGCGCCGCTCGCGGGGCACCAAACTCAGTTTCACAGCCTCCAAGTATCCCCATTGGAGGTAGCTCGCGCTGGCATGCCTAAGCCCCGAGGGACCTGGCGGCCGAGGTGTACCTCTCCGGCTATCGCAAGGCCCCCTCCTGGGCGAGGATTCGGCGGGCCACTGCGATGGCGGCGGCGTAAGTGGCATCCATCCCGTGGTAGCTGAGTCCGCGAGCTCCGAGCGTGCGCGCCTGGGTGTACGGCGTGTCGGAGGCGTAGTGGACGATCCCCAAATCGAAGCCCGGGTTCGACATGCTGACCTGTTCCTGCAGCGGATGCCGGCCCGGCATCGTGACCTCGAAACACGCGTCCAGGTACGGGCCCGCCTCCATCTCGATCACGGTGTAGCGGCCTCGGTAGTAGGCCTCCAGGTAGTCGTGGTTCTGCAAGAAGGTTCCGCGCACTGTCACGGAACGCTGGTTGTCCAGCACGGAACCGAAGACGAGATGAGGCTGCACGTCGGCGGCGGTGAAGCAGTTGTCGAGCCAGTAGGTGTTTCCCGAATGCTCGTTGTAGACCGCGTTCGGGATCATCACGTCGCCCACCTCAGCGTTGAGCGTGGCCGCCTTGCCCATCACGTAAACGCCAAGCAGCCAGGGCGCTGCCTCCGCCACCTGGCGGAGCAGATGGTAAGCAGCGAGCCCCAACGGATAGTCGATGTTGACGATCGCCGCCCGGCTCTGCTTCAACCTCTCAGCGTCAACCCGGCCGACCCGAGGATCGAGCCGGGCGGCGTCGAGGGAGGCGAGCCGGACGATCTGGACGGCGGAATCGATGCCGGTGCCCTCCGCGGCGACGTGCCTGATGCCGACCTCGCCTTCAAGCTCGATGCGTCGACGCCGGAACAGAGGGGCGTCAGGGTGGGAATCGAAGAGATCGCGAGCCGCGAAGTAGAGCCAGTTGGCGCGAGAGGCCGGGACGCGGCCGCTCTTCAGTTTGTCAAGTTCCTCGGTGAGACCCGGGCTGATAAGTCGCGCGTGTCGGGTTACCTCCGGCTCCAGTTGAAACGCCACCCCGCTCAGAACGTTGACCAGGCTGTGCACGTTCGAGGAGACGAAGTAGACCGGCGCGTCGGCGACCCCCATGTCGCTCATCACCGCTCGTACGGGCTGCCACCAGCGTGCGGCGCTGCGGGCATAGCCGACATGCGAGCCACCGATAAGCCGGAGTGTGATGTGACACTCCTGGGCCGCCACCCGAGCCAGCGTCTCCTCGAAGCTGTCCGCCCAGGCCTCCCGGAGGCGCGACCAGTCCTCCGGCGCTATCTGAGCCGCCTGGCGTGCCGCTTCGAGGTCGACGCCCTCCGCCGAGAGCAGGTGGTGCAGCTTGTTCCATTCGATCTGGAACGCGACCAGGACGGGCACGAGGTCGTCGATGTCGGAGGGCGATGCCAGCAGCACGGCCAGTGTCTCGCCGCCGTCTGAGTACCAAGAGCGCCGCCGGGCCGGCGCCTGCACCCGCTGCCAGCCCGAGATGTCGAACCCAAGCGAGTTCTCGAAGCCCTGGCTGCTCTGGCCCATCACCACCCGGCGTGCCCGGAGGAGATCGGCGGGGAGCCGGCGGACGGCGTACAGAAAGGCGCCCATGTCCATCGCCGGCTCGGCGGCGAGGGGGTGGAGAGCCGAGCGCATCGCGAGGTGAGCCTGTTTCAGCGACTCGAGTCTGATCTCGCCCGAGCTCTGCAGCATGGTCGAGTAGGTCCGGACGTACAGCTCGACAGCATGCCTCGGCGTCCAGCCCGCCTCGGCCGCCGCCGGCCGCAAGAAGGACGCTTCCATCCGGCCATCGAGTATCGCGCAATGAGGCGTAGGCCTGCCCTTCAAAACCCCGTCTGGCCTGAAGTGGCTGCCAGAGCTGCTTGGTCGCCGTCGCCGACCGAGCCGCGCCGTTTGCCGGCCGGGTTGAACCGGGCTCGACCAGCTAGCGCCCGGCGCGTCAGGCGCCGGGAGTTTCCACCACTTCGCCGCGCCCGAGCCGGCTGTGCCTGTAGCCGTAGAGGCCGTAGACGATGAGCCCGATCAGGAACCAGACGATGAAGCGCAGCCAGGTGACCGGCTGCAGCTTGGTGATGAGCCAGGCCGAGAACAGGATGCCGAGCACGGGCACAAAGGGCATGCCAGGACAGCGGAAGGTGCGCGGCAGCTCCGGCGATCGGTAGTGCAGGACGATCACAGCGGCCGAGACAACTATGAAAGCCAGGAGAATGCCGATGTTGGTCAACTCGGCGGCCTGCAGGATCGGCGTGAAACCGGCAATCCCGGCGGCCACTATGCCGATGATCCAGGTCGGGCGGTATGGCGATGCGTTCCGATTGGTCTTGGCAAACCACTCCGGTAGAAGACCGTCACGGCTTATGGCGTACCAGACGCGCGAGGCGCCGAGCGTGAAGGAGAACAGCACGGTGACGATGCCGATGATGGCCCCGACCGCGACCAACTTCGCGAAACTTGAGAGGCCCACGTTCTGGAAGGCCACGGCAAAGGCTCTTGTCGCGTCGAGCTTGGCGTAGGGTTGCATGCCGGTCAGAACCGTCGCAGCGAGCAGATAGAGGACCATCGCGATAGCCAGCGAGAGGATGATGGCCTTGGGCAGGATGCGCTGGGCGTCCTTGGATTCCTCGGCCGCGGTGCTCATGGCGTCATAGCCGAAGACGGCGAAGAACACCGTCGCGGCCCGTCACCGCGCCGCCAAAGCCGAAGGGCAGGTACGGCTGGAAGTTGCCGGTCTTGATGTAGAACGCGCCGACGACGATCACCGCGACCACGATGGCGATCTTGACAAAGACCAGCGCGGTCTCGATCCTGGCGGAGGAGCGAATGCCGCGGTTCAGCAAGAACGCGACGAGCAGGCAGAGCAGAACCGCCGCAAGGTCAACCACATGGCCCTGGCCGGTACCGGGAGCACCAGCATCCAGGCCGGCAGCTGCAGGCCGAAGCCCTGCAGTAGGAAGGTTACATAGCCGGAAACCGCAATGGCCACGACCCCCACGATCGCCGTGTATTCCAGCAGAAGGTCCCAGCCGATGAACCAGCCGACCACCTCCCCCAACACCGCGTACCCGTAGGTGTAGGCGGAGCCCGCTTTCGGTATCAGCCCGCCGAACTCGGCGTAGCTGAGCGCGGCGCAGGCGCTGGCGATTCCGGCGAGCAAGAACGAGATCGTCACGCCGGGACCTGCGTCTGTTTTGGCGACGCCGCCCGCCAGCGTGAAAATTCCCGCTCCGATGATGGCGCCCAGACCGATCGCGGTCAGCTGCCACAGACCGATGCTTCGGCGCAGCCCGCCTTGCTCCGCTCCCTCGCCCGTTATGGGCTTACGCCGGAAGGGACCGGATAACGCTGGACGCCGGTGTGCTGTGGTTATGGGGGAGTCCATCTTAGGCGGCCGGCCCACCCGCTGGACACGGGTTCTCGAGCGCAGTCAGCGCCCGGCATTACGCCGGTGAGTGGGGAAGCCGGCCCGCTGGGTCAGTCGCCCGCGTGGACGCCGTTCAGCGCGGCCAGGTAGCGCTCGGCCGAGCGACGGACGGCGGCCTTGCCCTCACTTGGCACCACGCGCCCGTACCAGGCGCCGTAGATGCGGTCGAACCCAAAGGGCTCGAGGCGATCCTGGATCCGCTCCACCGAGCCGGCAGAAAGGGGGATCAAGTTGGGGTAGCTGCGCATGAAGCTCACCCAACGGCGGTCCGGGACGACCTGCACGATGTCCCCGCTGAGCAGGGTGCCCTCCCTCTCCCCGCCGGCCCAGTGCAGCACTGTGCCCCCGGCGAAATGGCCCCCGACCCGGAGCAGCGTCAGGCCCGGCAGCAGCTCTTGCTCTTCACCGCTCCAGAAGCGGACGCACGGGTCCGGCCGCATCAGCCAGCGCCGGTCCGCCTCGTGCAGGTGGACCGGCGCGTCGAACGCGCGCGCCCACTCGACCAGGGACGAGTAGTAGTGCGGGTGGGAGACTGCGATGGCGGCCACGCCGCCCCGCTCCCGCACGAAGCGGACCATCTCCTCATCCAGGAGCGGGATGCATTCCCAGAGGACATTGCCAGCCGGTGTCTCCACCAGCAGTGCCCGCTGGCCGATCGCAAAGCTCGGCTTCATGCCGATGCCGCTCAGCCCCGGCTCCTCCTCTCGGATGTCGGCCTGGTGTTTCTGGCGTAGCTCCTCCAGGTTTGTCCACACTTGCCCCTCCCAGCCGACGTACTGGCGCTCGTCCACGCAGATGGGACAGTGCGGGGGCGGGTGGGCGGATTCCGCGAATTGAACACCGCAGGTCTGGCAGATGAAGCTGGTCAAGAGCCGCCCGGCTCAGCGGGGCCCCAGCTCATCCGGCGGTTGGATGCGGCTCATCAGCTCCTCCAGCAAGTGTCTGGTCTCCGGGTCGGACATGACCTTCTCCTGCATCGCCTCGGCCGCCTGACGCAGCTCGGGATCGTTCAAGAGCCGCTCGGCCATTCCCTGGAAGCGGCTGGCCATGTCCTTCATGGCAGCTTCCTGGGCTACCTGGAGGAGCACCGGCTGGCTGGCGGCGGAGGCGACCGCCTCGGCCTGCGCCCGCAACATCTCCACCCCCTTGCAGCCGAGACACTCGTTACGAAAGCCGCAGTGGCAGAGCTGCCGGCGCAGACCGTCGAGGGCGGCGTGCAGCGGCGAGAGATCGACTGGTTCGGGCATCAGCTGACTGTAGCGCCAGGCCGTTTCCGCGCGTACATGGCTTCGATTTCCTGCGCGAAGCGTTCCTGGACCACGCGCCGCTTCACCTTCAGGGTCGGGGTGAGCTCGCCGGCCGCCTCGCTGAAGTCATGAGCCAGCAGCGTGAAGTACTTGATCGTCTCCCAGCGGCCGAGGTCGCGGTTCAGCTCGTCGATACAGCGCTGCACCTCGGCCCGAGCGCGCTCGTCCCAGACCAGTGCCTCCCGGTCGCCGCTCAGACCAGTCTGGCGCTGCAACTCGGCCCAATCGGGCACGATCAGGGCCACCACGAAGGGTCGCTCATCGCCGATCACCACAACCCGGTCGATGAGCGGGTTGTCGCAGAGGCCTGTCTCCATCGGCTGCGGCACCACGAACTTGCCCCCGGCGGTCTTGATCAGGTCCTTCCTGCGATCCGTGATCTTGAGGAAGCCGTCGTCGCTCAGCTCGCCGATGTCGCCGGTCTTGACCCAACCGTCCACGAGCGTCTCGGCGGTCGCGGTGAGGTTGCGGTAGTAGCCCGTCATGTTGCCCGGGGCGTGGACCAGGATCTCTCCATCCTCAGATATCTTGAGCCGGACCGCCGGCAGGGCGTGCCCCACGGTCTCGAAGCGGTGGCGATCCTCGGTGTTGGAGACGACGCCGCTGGCGGTTTCCGACATGCCCCAGCCGTTCAGGATCTTGATCCCGATCGCCCAGAAGAACTCTTCGACATCTCGCGTGAGAGGAGCCCCGCCGCTGACGAAGAAGCGCAGCCGACCACCGGTCAGCCGCGCCCGCAATGGCGCCAGTACCAGCCGCTCGGCCAGTGGCAGCAGCGGCGTGGACTCGCCGCGCACCCGGCGCCGGCCCTGCTCCAGCGCCCAGCGGAAGAGCTGCTGCCGCCGCGGGCTGGCCTCAGCCACGGCCTGATACACCCGCTGCTGCATCTTTTCGTAGAACCGTGGCACGGAGACCATGACGGTCGGCCGCGCCACCCGGATGTCCTCGGGCAGGTGCTCGAGCCCGCGCGAGATCCACATGCTGACGCCTGCCGTGAGGTCGACGTAGAAGTCATTTATGCGGCCGAACACGTGGGCATATGGCAAAAAGCTCAGCGACTCGTCCCCATCGCGGAGCTGGTAGCCGCCCTCGGCGACGTTGCACCGGCACTGATCGACGATGCAGCGATGAGCCAGCATCACCCCCTTAGGCTCGCCGGTCGTACCGGATGTGTAGCCGATGGTGCACAGCGCCTGGGGATCGAGCGCCTCCAGGCGCCGGGCCAGCGCCGCCTCATCCTGGATGCCTCCCTGCAGCCAGGTTCGGAAGTCGACGTTGAACCTCACCGCCCGGCAGGGGGCGACGGCGGCCGCCAGGGCGTCGTCGGCGACGAAGGCCAGCCGCGCCTGTGAGTTGGCCAGGATCTCCGCCGTCATCTTGGCCGGGCTGTTGGGATAGACGGGAACGGTCACGCCGCCCCCAGCCTGGATGCCCAGGTCGGCGATGAGCCAGTCCAGGCAGTTGGGCGACATGATGGCGATGCGGTCGCCGACCTCCAGGCCCTCGCGGATCAGCCGGTCGGCCAGGCGTAGGACAAGCTCTTGAGTGTCTGCCCAGCTGATCTCACGCCAATGCCGCCCGTCGTGATAATGGAAGAGCGTGCGGTCGCGGAGGCGTTCCGCCTGGCGGAGAAAGACGCCGACGGTGGTACGGGCGGCGACACGCTCCGGGTCCACGCGCGAAGCATAGTCGGCGCTGCTCTGGGCGCCCCCCGGCCAGTCCGCGTCCCCGCGGCTCTGGCTTCGACCCGAGCTGTCCGCGTAACCGCGCTTCAGTTGACGGACAGAATCCTCATCTCGAGCGTGCCGGCGGGCGCGGCGACCGTGACCCGATCACCCTTCTTCCTCCCCAACAGGGCTCGCCCGAGGGGCGACTCCAGAGAGATCCGGCCGGCCGCCGGGTCCGCCTCGACCGCTCCCACCAGGTGATAGACCACCTTCTCGCCTTCGTCGTCCTCCAGTTCGATCGTCGATCCGGCATCCACAGTGCTGGAATGGCGCTCCTGGATGATCTGCGCACGGCCGATCATCTCGTTCAGCTCGTAGATGCGATCGTCGATGCGCTGCACCTCTTCCTTCGCCTGCTCGTACTCCGGGTTGTCCTCGATGTCCCCAGGCTGGGCGGCCTCCTTCATGCGGTCCGCGGCTTCGACGCGGCGCTGGTGGGCTTGCTCAAGCTCTTGCTTGAGCTTTTCCAACCCTTCGGGCGTCAGCAGGACAGGCTGTGTAAGGTCCATCAGGAGGCGAATAATACTCTCGATGTCGGATGGTCCGGACGCGTTCGACGCCCTGCTGATCGTCGATCCACAGGTCGACTTCTGCCCTGGGGGGGCCCTCGCCGTGCCTGCGGGAGATCGCATTTTCCCCGCCGTGAACCACGCCAGCGCGGGGCTGCCCCTGGTGGTGGCCAGCCGGGACTGGCACCCCGCCAACCATTGCTCCTACTCCGCGCAGGGTGGGATCTGGCCGGTCCACTGCCAGGCGGAGACGCCTGGCGCCCAATTTCACCCGGCCCTCGACACCAGCACGATCGATCACGTGGTCTCCAAGGGCACCGAGCCAGCGGTGGAGGCGTACTCGGCCTTCGACGGCACCGGCTTGGCCGGTTGGCTGCGGGAGCGCGGGGTGAAGCGGCTGCTGGTGGGCGGGCTGGCCACCGACTACTGCGTCAAGGCTTCCGTCCTGGCCGCCCGCCGCGAGGGCTTCGACGTTGCCGTGCTGGAGGACGCTGTCGGCGCCATCGATGTGGAGCCCGGGGACGGCGTGCGCGCGCTGGCGGAGATGGTGGCGGCAGGCGCCCAGCTGGTCCAGAGCGATGAGCTCGCCTGACGCCTCATTCACGGCGCAGCAGGGCGACCTCGCCGAGCGCTGACCACTGGTGGCTGACCTCGCCAGCGATCTGGCGGGAACGGGCATAGGCGACTCCCTGCCTTCGGTGAACCTTGGGCCGCGGCCAGACGGCTGCCCGGGCGAGCGGACTCGCAGGGCTCAGCCTGTCCGGTGGTGGCGCCCTAGGAACCAGCGGGCGGTGCCGGCCAGGCCTTCCTCCAAACTGATGCGGGCCTTCCAGCCGAGTTTCTCGCCGATCAGCGTCGAATCTAGCGAGGCGGCGCGCAGGTCTCCCCGACGGGCTGGCCCATGCTTCTCCTGGGCGTCGACGCTCAGCTCTCGGGCGAGCGCCCCATACACCTCATTCACCGAGGTTTCCCGGCCGGTGCCCACGTTGAAGTGACCCACCACGTCGCTGTCCAGCGCCTTCAGGTTCGCGCTCACCAAGTCGCTGACGTGGACGTAGTCGCGATAGTACAGGCCGTCACCGTTGATCACCGCCTCCTGCCCGGCCAGCAGCTTGAGGCAGAAGATCGCCACCACGCCCGCCTCGCCGTGCGGGTTCTGCCGGGGACCGTAGACGTTGGCGTAGCGGAGCGCGGCGTAGCTGACCTGGTGTTCCACCCGGTAGCAGTGCAGGTAGTGCTCGAACGCCAGCTTGCCGACGCCATAGGGTGACGCCGGCCAGGCGGGATGGCTCTCCGGGGTGGGGCGGTTCTCCGTCTCCCCGTAGAGCGCCCCGCCGGTCGAGGCGAATACGAAGCGAGCCCCCACCTCCTGCGCCGCTGCCAGCAGGTTGAGCGAGCCCTTCACGTTCACGTCCGCATCGAAGAGCGGTTCCCGGACCGAGCGGCTGACGCTCATCTGGGCGGCGTGATGACAGACAGCGTCTGGCCTCCGCTGCCGGATGAGCTCAGCTGCTTCCGGAGTGCGTATGTCCAGCTGCTGAAAATCAGCCTTCGGGTTCAGGTACTCCCGGTCGGCACCGGAGCAATCGTCGACGGCGATCACCTCGTCACCTCGCTCGACCAGGGCATCGCTGACGTGGGAACCGATGAAGCCGGCGCCACCGGTGACCACAACTCTCACAAGCCGGTGAGTCTATCTTCGACCGGTCGCTTGGACGCAGCGGCCGGCAGGCGCCGCGGCGATCGGGCGTCCCGTTCCTCGCGGCGTGCCAGCCGCCGGTCCAACCTGTCGAGCCGCCGTTCCAGCGCGGGCCGGTCGAGGTCCCCATCGCCCATCCGGCTAAGAGCCCTGGCCACGACACCGCGAGCCAGTTCGAACCGCCGCAACTGCCACTCCAGCACCTGCGCTCGCACGACCGTCAGCGCTGGTTCATCGGGCAGCCGCCCGCTCAGCTCGGCCAGCACGCGCTCGGCCGCCTCGGGCTGGCCCCGGCCGGCCAGCCTACGGGCCAGCAGCACGCCTGCCAGCGCCGAGGCCGGACTCTGCGCCATCTCGGCGGCGCGACGGAGCGCGCGCCAGCCGTCAGCCCGGCGGCCGGCTCGCTTCAGGTGCCGGCCCAGCGCCAGCCAGTCCGCGGCCTCCATCTGAGGATCGTTGCCCGCCAGGCGGAGCAGCAGGCGGCCGTGCAGGTGGTAGAGGCTCAAGACGTCCAGGCGGTTGTGCTCCAGCGCCGCTTCCAGGCGAGGGCTGAAGCCGTGGCGGAGGTATTCGAAGTACGCCTCTGGCACCATTGCCCCGTGCAGATCGTCCTCCCGCTCGTAGCCAAGCAAGCGCTCCTCGACCATCCGCAGCGTGCAGCTCTCCAGCCTCGGCTTGAGCAGGGCCCGGGCGAGCGTCAGCAGGTCAAGGTGCACCGGATGCTCCAGTTCGCCCGGCAGCCGAGCCATCACCCAGCGCGTGCGCACCAGGGGCAGATCGAAGCGGCTGCCGTTATAGGTCGCCACCGCGGCCGAGCAGACCAGTTGCTGCTGGAGCAGATGCAGGAAGGCCGCCTCGGCTGCCGGTTCGGGCAGGAACAGCTGGCATAGCTCCAGTCCCGCCGCCGTGGGCCGGCAGACGGCGGCCGCGAACACCTGGGTGCCGGTGCCGCCGGCCAGGCCCGTCGTCTCCGTGTCCACATAGGCGTGCGGCACCGGCGGCACCACTCCGGTGAAGCGACCGATGGCCAGGACATCGAGGTAGCGCCAGGCCACGCCGTACGGGGTCTCGACGGGCTCGAAGCCACGCGGCGGGAGCCGCCGCACCTCGCCGGGTGGGAGCGGCCGGGCGGCGGCCGAAGCGACTGAGCGGCCTCCGGGGCCGCCTAGGAGGCCAGAGAGACGTTCGCGGAGAGCAGGTGCAGGCAAGCTTCCTTGGCACCCTCCACTTGCCAGAGGGGGCCGATGCAAGAGGGGCATCCGTCCGGGCACGGGCAGTCGTGAACCAGCTGTGCGGCGTCCTCCAGCAGCTCCAGATGCAGCTCGTACAGACGCTTGGCACTACCCACGCCACCTGGATAGACCTCGTACAGAGTGACGGTCGGGCGCAGGGTCGAGATCGACTTCACCTCGGCCGTGGAGCCGAGATCGCGAGGATCGCACATCAGGCGGACAGCGGCCACCGTCCGCATCGCGTGGGCCATGCCCTGCAGGCCGGCCTCCAGCCTTTCATGGCCGAGCCGACTCCAGGCGTCCGGA
>JAABUZ0100008307.1_pt1 | contig 12243 bp, 15 predicted proteins | sample 5562091 | NCBI WGS metagenome assembly JAABUZ01 (sample SAMN12813069, study PRJNA571459) | rock metagenome | isolation source: Antarctica rocks | place: Antarctica: Victoria Land, Linnaeus Terrace sud | collected 2015-12-21
ACTGGACAAGAACCGTAGATTGCCGATAAACTCTGGGGTATGGAACCACCAGAGCAGCTTAAACAAAAGGTGTTGACCGAAAAACGGTTGACAAACCGTTTGCGATTGGCGACCACTCGCCTAGAAGATGCTCAGCAAGAACATATTTGGGCGATCGCCGCAGCGAAATCCGAAGGCTTGTCAATTCGCAAAATTGCCGCTGCCACAGGCTTGAGTTCGAGTCGAGTTCATCAACTGTTGCACACCAATGGGGCACTTCAAATACCTAAGTGGTTGAATTCGCTGAGTGATCCTCAATCAAATACCGATGAACAACCACCGGATAAGGAAATCCAGTCGCTGAAGAAGTTTCAGCAACGGTTGGCCGAGGAAAGCGAGGTCATGCGTTGGTGTATTGGTTGGTTGAAGCAGCTAGCCAGTGGCGAAAGGGTAGTAATTAATCTCCGCGCGGAATCCGACTCAAGAACAGCCTTTGTGGATGTCGATCACAAGTGGGTAATGCGAGTGCTCAATCGTATTGCCGCCGCTCTCGACCAATTGTCAGGGCATCCGATAACGAATGAGGAGGGCGATACCGGGGCTGACTCGATCATTGCTGGCGTTAAGCACAGGCGACGACTGGCGGAACCGGAGCCAGAATTGTCATCGCTAAGTCAGCGTGAACAACGAGCTATCTTAAGGGAAAAGATGGGCTTGTCACCGTATTAAGCCTTATAGGGCAAGGGTTTATTCTGTTTTGTCCAGAAAACTGGACGGCTTAGCGTTGTTTACCGTTCCGTTGCTACTCGAACCCCTTCTCTCAATAGTTCAGTGGCGTGAATGATGATTTCACCTTCAACCTTACAGGAATCGCACAGGTAAACCATTCCAATGGTTGGATGTTGACGGAAGGCATAGGAATGGCGGCGGCATTTGGGACAAGTTCTCATGATTGCCTCAAGTAGACAAATACAAAGCACTACTATCATTCGGTCTGGCGTGAAGATACCGGCTGGTCGTGGCAACCGAGGAGTGTCCCAACGTTGCCTGCACCAGGTGAATCGGAGCACCGTGATCAAGACTATGTGAAGCATGGGCGTGACGTAGCCAGTGTGGTGATACCTGACCGATGATGCCAGCACGTTTGGCAGCGGTGTTCACAATTCGGTAAACCTGGGTTCGGTCGAGGTATTGACCCTCGTCATCCCCTTCCCTAGACTGAAACACGGGTTCATTGGCACCGGCATCGCCTCGGAGCTGGCAGACTTCATCCCACACACTCGCAGGTAGCAGCACTGTCCTAGTCTTCTGCCCCTTTCCTAACACCGACACTTGCCCTGACGAGCCTCGCTGCTGTAAGTCTTTCCACCTCACCTGACACAGTTCACTGACTCGTAGGCCAGCAGAATACAGCAGGAGCAGGATGGCCCGGTTACGCGGGTGAGTCTCCTTGTCTATCATCGTCTGGACTTCCAATTCGCTCAGTATCCGCTCGTTGAGGGCATCTTTGGCTTTGGGCGAGCGCATTGATAGGCCCACATTGTTTTCTAGCACACCGATCTTTTGCCCGAAACTCAGTAGACTCTTGATAGTAGCTAGAGCAGTCCGCTGGCTGCTTGGGGATAACTTCGCCATTGTCAGCTGCCAGCCCTGAATGTCTGCCAAACTTACCAAGTGCAGCGGTTTATTCACGAAAGCTAGGAACCGGCGCGTCGTGCGACGGTAACGGTCTTGAGTCGGTGGCGATAGCCCGTGTAGCCACATCTCAATCAACCGCTCAGTGACGCCAAGTGACGCCACAACACCCGTGCCAACTGTCTTTTGGTCTACCGTTATCATCCCAACATTATCGGGCAATTGAGTACAACATTGGTAGGGATATGCCCAACCCTTACCCTGCGCCCAAGGTTTGATTTTTCTCAAGGTGTCCTTAAGATCAATCGCTGTCAGCCGGATAGCTCGAAACTGCCCAGAAGTGATATTCAATTCCTGTCTCGTCTGTCCGCTTTCTAAGTCAAAATTGTTGACAGCAAACTCGACATGGGTTAGCAAATCAAGCAACCTACTGTATCTGCCATTGAATTCATCTTCATATGGCTTGACCCTTGCTGTTGCTTGCAGATGAATCAGCCTCAGTGAGTGCCAGTTGTCCCTGAGTAGTCCATCCCACTGTTTGAGAAAGGCAAGAGATTCATCAGCTATTGTGGACTCAATATATGGTCTAAGCTGTTCAATAGCTTGTGCCATATCCGACTGGGTTAACTCGTCAAAGTGATTTCTTAGCCATAGTTGATAGCTTAAAAATTTTGGGAGTAAGGATTCAGAATGCCGCCCTGCTAGTTCCAGCAATTGTTGTCTGTGACTTATTTACTCAATAAGCAAGCGGAAAGCGTGGGTTCCTTTTAGCTAGAGCGCAGTATTCAAAATCGTAAATCACATATTCCAAGCTTTGGCAGTTGTGTACGAGTAGGTAGGCTCCATCTTCCTTACGTACATACGCGCTCCATAGGCCAGACTCTTCATTCTTGTAAATTTCTATATCTTTACCGTCGTAGTAAAGTTTTTCAACAAGTTTTTCCATACTGAATTACTCCGATTAATTGATATAGCCATTCAGAAGATTCTACTTCCTCTCCAATCGCCCAAAGTTCATCTGCCTCAATAGCCGTTTGCTGGTACGCCGGTGGCAACGTATCTTTATGTTTCCATTCCCGCAGGAGCCATCTGGCTGCTAGGAGCGCTGCCTCTCGGGTAGGGTGGGGACTGGAGCAGTTCACTGTTCCATCGTCAAACCTGATTATCGCCTCGAACGAGACAGCCTGGTTTAACTGGTCTGGGGGTAGCTCAGCTATATCGCAAAGCAGTTTCAGCCGGTCAATGCGAATTTCCACAGCTCTTACTATACTGTTGCTATACGTATATCACTGTATAGGGGTAGTATACGACAATGCCTAAGTCTCAAATCAACTTTCGAATGCCAGAGGAGCTGATCACAGCCTTGAAAGAACAGGCTGAATCCGAAGGCATCACCTCAACTGAGCTAGCAATCCGCCTAATTGAAGCTGGCTTAGGGTTGCCAACGTCTGAAACAGCTAGCATTGAGCAGCGTATAGAGCAACGTATAGCAAGCCAGATAGCACCACTAGAGCAGAGAATAGAGGAACGTATAGAAAAACGTATATCAACTGCGCTAGCACCAGTTCAAAACCAGCTAGAAGAACGTATAGAGGAGCGTATACAGGGCGTTATACACAGAGAGGTTAATGCCGCGTTGGGAAAGCGCAGCACCTGAGAGCGGAGTCAGACTCTCAGGCTGATAGCTTGTCGGCAACAGCTAAACTGTGGAAGCTGGATAGGGATAGCTTAGACCAATTGGTCTTCTCGCTTTTTGTCGAAAGAAAAGTTTTACAGTGGCAATGCGAATATCTGCGTTCTGATATAGCCGCAGTTCAAGGGGAAATCAACTATCAGGATAGGCGAAACGAGGCATTGACAACCGAATGTCTCGGACTGAAGGATACCCAAGAGCATCTGATCCGAGGCCAGGAGCAACTAAGGCGTGAAATTGGACAATTAACCTTAGAGCTAACCCAACTGCGCTCCCAGCCGGAACAATCGGCTGTTGTGGGTGATGCTCTAGCACTGCTCAAAGCTGCAATTGTCCCCAAGTCACAAGGCGGTCCCTATGTCCGCAATGCTGGAGGGGGCGGATATAGGTTTTGACAAAAGTGCTGCAACACATCAAGAGTCTTTCTCCTCTAAAAAAGGGTCGTTGACCCATTCGTGCAGAACTGAATCCCAGTAACGTGCCATAGCTTCGCCCCACTGTCAAAGCCCAAGGGGGAGATACCCTACCTAACTAGTTAACCCCCCTCCAAGAGCGGTACGTACTAGCACACGTGATAACATGTGCCATCCCCAAGATAGCTAATGGTCGGCATACTGCGGGATGACGACCTAGATTCAAATAGGGGTGCAACCTCGCTCCGACTCGCACCCCATATCCAGCCAACAACATCTGGAGGTGGCTGTATGACAACTCATGTGACTGCCTCCCAATCCTCAATCCGCAATTCTTCAACTCGGTTAAACTCACGGGTGTTGTGCGTCACTAGCGTTAAGTTGTTAGCCAGAGCGATCGCCGCTATCTGTTGGTCATAAGGCCCGATAGGAGTACCCAATACCTCCAGTCGCGCCCGGATGCGACCATTCACTTCCGCTGCCCAACTATCGAAGGGCAGGCTAACAAACAGGTTAAAGAACTCCCTAAACAACGCCAGATTAGCCTCCAGTCGAGTGCCTTTATAGGCACCGTAGTAAAGTTCTGCCTTCACAATGTCACACAACGCTATGTCCAACGGTGATAACTCAGCTAATTTGTCAACTATAGGCGAACTACGACGAGTGAGATATCCGATACAGGTATTAGTGTCCAGCAGATAGATCACACGATTTCATCCCGCTTTTCGTATTCCCCTTGCTCTCCCCGTGTCAGTGGTTCCCCCTGCCAAGCACCAGCTGTCCTCTCAAAGAAACCGGGCGGCCAGCCCCGTGCTTCAGGCGTATTCGCTTGAGTTGCAGGTGTTGAAGGCTGGATAATCACCACCACTTCCAAGTCCACATCGGTCTTGCCGACTGGGACTTGTAGGTGCATGATTCCATCCTCACCTACATGACTGCGTAACGTGATGATCTGCATAACTAATTCTTCCATTTCGTTGGTTTAAGCGCTCTTGTTAAATCAGCCACCAGATAGCTACTGAGCTGTCGGACAACTTCAGCTAAAACGTAGAACTGTGATTTCGGACGCTGGCCAAGCAGTGAAGCTGCGACCACCCTCCAGATCCACTCCGAACTGACCATCGGGGTAGGTCATGCGAACTATGCCTTGCCCTAAAGGAGTCATTACGGCGTCACCAACTTTGGGGACGACACCGGGCTTTGGAACCAGCTGTGACTCTTTGGACTGCGAGACTGACGGGGTGGGAAAAATGTTTTGTTGGGAATCAGTTTTAGAAGTGGGGTCTATACCGGAGTTGGTTTGTCCCAGCGACACAGAATCCTCACTAGGAGCGGGTTTGGTCGCTGGGACAATGGGTAGATTGTCATTGGGACAACCACCTTGGACTAACGCCGCTTCTATGGTTGTCCCAGCGACCAAACCCTGGTTCTGGGCGGTTTCCAGTCGCTGGGACAAGTCAACTACCAGGTAGACCTTATATTTTGTCTGTCCACCCTTACCGTTGTTATTTGGCTTGGTGCGCTCAGAAGTTTGAACCAGTCCTGATCTCCAAAGCCGGTCGAGCGTCTTCCGAACCGTTTCCCGGTTAGACCCAAACTCGCTAATTAGCTCCTCCACTTCAAAGGGAACACCAGGGCGCTCCTCTAGGAAGTTCAGCAGCCGCGCCTTCAAGGGTAGGGATGCCGATGGGCGCTCGTGAGCACTATCCTGACCTACCTGGGACGGATCAAAATCGCCTTGGTGCTGCCAAGTGTAATCATCCACATCCAGTTGGAGCTGGAACAGTCCAGAGCATCCAGCACGGGACTTCTCAATGTCCAGTAGCCGTTGGGTCGGAGCGAGTAGGCTATTCCGTGCTAGGTGCCAGACCTCTGAGACATTGGCCTTAATCGCTGTAGACCCCCGCACCCCACCTGTCTTGTTCTCGTGGTGGAGAACTAGAATTGCTACACCCAACTCCATGGCGATGTCCCGCAGGTCGTAGAGACAGCGCGCATATTCAACATCCTTTTCCTCAACTGTCGCCGTTCGGTTGGAGCTGGTCAGGCTGTCGATGACTACCAGAACTGGCTTATAGGATTCAATCGCCTCCCGCAGTTGCTGCATTTGGGTAAACTGCCAGGAATAGTTGATGAACAGTTGCCCTGGTGGGAGTGACGCCTGAAAACCGGCGATCTTGAGGTTCTGAGCCGTGACGATGGCTGGCTCGTCGGTCTGCAACAGCAACACCTTGCCTTGCTTAGTTGGAAACCCATTCCAGTTCTGTCCACAAGTAACAGCTTTAATGATGCTGTTGGCGAGTAGAGTTTTCCCCGTTCCCCCTTCTGCATAAAGCAGTGCTGTCGTCGCCATCGGCAGTAGGCCAGCTACAAGCCAGTCAAATTTCTCGGGCGACTTATCTAATAGATCAATAGCGTCAGTCAGTGCGAAAGCTGGCTGGTTCTGTCGTGCCCGATCATAAACCTTGTATAGGTGAGCAACAGAACGGCCTGTCTGGTGAGCGAGTGTTTGCATTTCCCACTCCCGCTCCCCAGGATCTATCAATTGCTGTATCTCCTTGATACGTGAGCAAATATCCATAAAAGTCCAGTCTTGCTTCTTTTTACGGGGTAGCTCAACTATATCTACGGCAGGAACTTGACGTTTTGACCCCACAGAAGCCAGGATATCCTCTTTGGTTAGCCCATGATCCTTGATCCAGTCTGCCACATCCAGCCCTTGAGACTTGGGCAGGTTGTTCCAGACCAGCGAATCAGGAAATGCATAAAGCCACTGGGCATCAGGGAAATCGCAGGCTATGCGTTCCATGTGCGCCAGTCCCGGCTCATCCCGGTCTGGAACTAGAATCACTTTCGCCCCGGCGAGGTCAGCCGAATCTGAATCGCGCCACTTCTTTGACCCACCAATATTAGTGGTGGCCACCAGTCCCAATGAGCGCATTAAGTCAGCGCACGACTCTCCTTCGACGATGAAAATAGGTGATCCAGAGGCGATCGTTCTCTTGACCTCTCCCAGCTGATACACCGGAATATCAGCGCGATCTACATGACCCTCATATCCTGACAACCACTCCTTACCCGTCCAACGCCAGGGGCGAATCTTAGCTTTTCGTCCGTCTCCATAATCCTCACGGCGCACCTGAATCAGTGGTACCCCGGTGCGGGCGGGATAGTCCCATGAGCGTTTCTGTGCGGGTCTGATTAATTTTTTCTGCTGGGCAGGAGCATAGTAGCGGCTGCCATCAGCGTCACGTTTGCTAGTTGCCTCCCATCCATTCGCCGGTTCTGCATCTCGCTTGCAGACGGTTAGCTCTCCCAGCCGATAGCACCAGTCTGGCTTGCCACAATGAATACATAGTGACTCTGGCGTGACTTGTTGAATTTGTTTTACCATAAATTAGTATTCTTGGGTGTTCTTGCACCCAGTGAATTGAGCAGTAGGAACAGGTACTGTGGTCGCCAAACCTTCGCCTGTCCTAGTTAGTTGGAATGAAGCGTCAGATTGCCTTACGGTGACCTGGCGCTTCTAACATTTTCTTCAAGGCTCATTATAGTTATCCTCCTTCTCTACTGAAATAGATTCATCACGGATGATGCTTTTCTGCCACCGCTGAAATTCTTCTTTTGTGTAAATTGGTTGGCTAATATTTCGCTGGTAGGAGAGAAATCTAAGTGCTTCAGATTCGCCAAAGAGAGAATTCATTTCTGATTTGTTTATACCAGCGATTCCGTAAAAGTACGACCACTGCAAAAACCTTACTAGCCCTTCAACAACAACTTGGCGCTCTGTTTGAGGAGATGCATCTAGGACATCTATGATGAACTCACTGCTTCTGCTCCACGGAAGGTCGAGTTTTCTCACTTCGTCTGGGTTCATTGTTTTACCATCGCCCAGTTGCTTAACGATTTTGAGTAATCGAATTCTTTTGATCTCGTCAAAAGTTCGTTCTTCTAAAAATTCCTCTACTGGTGGTTCGGCATACAGCTCTATTTCTGCCGCCACTGCTTCCTTAAGATATTGAGCATCCCAGTCACGTTCTACAAATTTTTCTTGCACGAGACTGGTAATTGTTCTAACTACGTTGAAAATATTAAGCGATTCAAGCGAATCAATTCCCCTAGCGATATTTAGCAGCAAATCGGCAAAAACAACAGGGACGCGAATTGTCTTCGTACCTCCCTTATGTCGCCAGGGTGAGGTGAAAAGGATGGCATTCTCTCTGTGACCACCTCTAGCAGTCATAGCTTTGGCTTATATTGACTTGACACAGTCATTATACACTTTTTAAACCAGCGTTAGCATTTAGGTCTGAAAGTTAATTTATCTTTGCATATGCAGCGGTGCATAATCACGGAATATGCAGTGGTCGCTCCTACCCAGTTTTACCCAATGGGTACCCAACGCCAATCAAATAGCAGGGTAAGCGCAAGAAAAAAATGCCCAAAATATGATATATAGGCAATGCTAATCCCAATAATGAAGTTTGATTCTTAGCTTTATTGCGATTATTCTCAGTATTATTGAGAGCCAAGTACTTTTATTGCTTCTTGCGCTTACCCTGAATCAAATAGGCCCCAGGCTTACGCATTTTGCAGCTATACCTGGGGCTTTCAGTTATCAAGCCTACCTGTAAGGAACTGCAAACATAAACGCCCAAAACTGCGCGACCTGTTTATGTTTGCAGTTCCTTACACCTAACCTCACCCACCGCCACTGCATAATCACTGCATAATCAACGCTGCCTATGCACTGCATATGCACTGAACAGTTGCAAAAGTACCGCTACCTGTGGCTACCCGCGTGAACTACCCCACGACCTACCCCATTTAGCATGGGATACCCCATGAAATACCCCATACCTCATGGGGTAGTTACGCGCGCGTAATTCGTGGCTGTTCTACCGCGACACCCACGTCTACCAAGTCTACCAATTGGTACCCCGCGTGGTACCCACTTGGTAGCGCTTGGTAGAGAACGCCTTCAACCACAATTTTTTTTGTCGTTCAGCGCGGGGGATGCGGATAAAGCACTTGAAGCGTAGCGAGAGAGCAAGACTAACCTGTCATGCTATAGTATAACTGTGTTATGTCCTTGCATTACACTATGACAGAATGACTTGGCAACAGGGACTACTGAGAGTAGCGGCTGACCGTTCAGTCACAGGTCAAATGCTGAGCGTACTTCTAGTCATCCTGGCAACGATTGACTTTGGCAGCAGCACCAGCATCACCCAAGCTGAAATTGCCCTCAGACTCAAAATGAAGAGGCAAAATGTTAACCTGACGATTAATCGCTTGGTTGCATCGGGCATCATCAGCAAGAGGACTGAGGGCGGAAAGATTATAGGCTATCGGGTGAATGAACACTTTGGATACCTTGATGACGCCAATTATCAAGCTGACTAGAGGTCAGGGTCGCCTGACCGCACCCATCCCAAAGAGCGCTCCACCACGTAGCAGACGTAGTGCTGACGCTACCACACCCAACGCCCGGAGCGTGATGGCACTCAACTCTAGCACAGAAAACCTTACAATCCTTGCCAGTCTTGGAGTTGAGCTGTCACCAACTCGTAACAGAATTGGGGGCTACCCAATGTTACCCAATGGGTACCCAACGGGGTATGCATTGGGTACCCAACGCCAATCAAATCAGCTCCAGGCGAGCGCATTTTACAGCTATACCTGGGGCTTTCAGTTATCAAGCCTACCGTCCTATTCCATGGCCCTGGTTTGGTGAGGGTGACTGTTGCTGTGATTGGCGACGCGTCACCTCCAGGTTGAAGGCATTCTTTAGCTCAGAGTTCCAGTCTTTAGCTCTTGGGAGTCTGCGTACCGAATTGGGCAACTGCTCCATTACCCGCTGCGCCATTAAATTACTTCCCTGATTATTGTCGTAGGCAACAATCACTGATTTGTCTGGTAGCCCACGTAAAAATTCTAGGGGAATCTGACCCGCTCCATCCGTAGATAAATAGAGAGTCTTTCTAGACTCGGTGCGGTCTAACACAGCGAAGGATATAGCATCAATGGGAGATTCTACCAGCACTGCCCTTTGAATCGGGTCTACGAATTGTCCACCGCGCTCAAAGTAAAACCAACCCTCAGAACGCTTAGACCCACGGGCTAATCCTTTAAACAAGTTGTCTGTGCCTACGGTCCCTCTAAGTGATGCGCCAGTGATAGTATGACCTGACAGGTCACGGCGAATAGACACCAGATTTTGTTTGTCATCTGCGTAAATCAAACCCTGCTGATGGAGGGCATCTACCGCAGCGCTAGGTAGTCTTCGCTCACGGGTCAGGTAGCCCCTCACTTTGTCCCAGTGGCTCAAATTCTCAACCGGCTTCACGAACTGCTTTAGTGTCTCCGACCTAATGATTTCCTTGGTGTGATAGGTAGCGGCAGTTAACGTCGCTGATTCTCCAAGGCGGTCATTGAGCCAAGCCACTGCCTGTTTAAAGTTGCAATCGTTGACTCGCATCACCAGGTCAATCGCCCCACCACCGCCCTTTAGTTCTTTCCAGTCATAAAACTTGCTGCCAGTGATATTGATGATGTGGTCTGAATTCTCCCACTTATGTTTGTCTTTGGGGTCTGGTTCTAAACCTAATTCATAAGCAACTTGCTCCAGCGGGATATCCCGCACCTGATTAGCTAAGTCCTGATACTTGTTTTTCCAGAACTGCGCCTTCTGTGATTCAGCATCCGCCTTGACCTCCATCTGAAGAACACGCCAATCCTTGCGCTCTACTTCAGTAGCCAGTGCCTTAGCAGTGAGTGACTTTTCAGCGCTCTCCAAGAGAGCTCGTTGGCGGTCTGCCAGCTGGTGATGGATAGTCGCCATGTCGAGGGTGGTATCGGGTGGCTGGGTGACAGCAGCATAATACTCTTTGACCTGGGTGTGGGTGGCTCTGCTGCCTTTGATGCCGCGCTCTAGTCCTAACGGTGCCATAGCTTCTGCAAAGCTGTCCTGGAGTTCTGATAGGCGGTATCGGCTCCCACCAAACAAAGCTCTACAGTTCAGCTTTCCCTTTTCATCCAGCGGCACCAGATAGGCATGAATGTGGGGGGTCGCTTCATCCAGGTGCAGCTCGGCTCTCACAATTCGGTCGCCATAGTTGTTTGTCAGCCAAACACATGCTTGATGTTGGAAGTCTTCTAGTCTCTGTGCCTCATAGTGTCCGGCTCTGCCTGGAGCATCCGGTCGGAAGTATTCAGGGCTGGCGGTCAGCAGAAACTCGACCGCGAGGACAGCATTCTTACGAATTGTCTGGTCGCCTATGCGCTGCCTCACCAGAGTCTCTAGGTCTGGGGTATTTGGGCTGTCTGGTTGACCAATGATGCGGATGTGCTGCTTCTCTGGGTCAGCGTTGGGGGTGTACCGTTGTCGGTTAGTATGTTGAGCAGACCCACCAACTGACCCAGCCTTGAGTTTTTGAATCCGACAAATCCCGTAGGCCATCCAATACTTCCCTACATCTATGAACCGCTATAGATGAATTTTACTAAAGCTAGTTTGGCGAAGCGCACGACGTAAAACCGCGACGATTTTTGGCCCTCACAGGTAAGTGAGGTACGGTTTTACGTCGCGCTCCTGGCTCGGGGAGAGTCCTGAGAGGGATCTCCCTCTCGTGCCGTTCTGCCACCCACTTAAGAACCAGCCCCGCAGGGCTCACGTAGCAATTTTGGCGCGTCGCGCTGCCGTAGGCACCCCTTGGGGCAAAATTGTGGAATGAGTACACTACCTCCGTAGTGGCACAACCAACAACCCAACAGTAGCCGGGGGTGTTGTCATGGGCGGGTTCACCCGTCCGTGACGACACCCCCGGACAGGGCTACTGGGAAAAAGAAAATACTGGGGTGGGGCTGGCTCTGGCGAATCTGGGGCTGATTTGGTTGAGTCTTGTCTACCTTAGTTTACCATCAATGAAGAATTCGATAGAGTTTGACTACATGAATCGGTGTTTGTATGCCTCCAAAGCAGACGATTATCAATATTGACGATAACAAGCTCAAGTCCATCCTAGAAAAGGTAGAGTCTCGTCTCCCGACAAAGCCTAAAGAAGGGATGACCCTTAGAGAAATCATCCTCAAATCTAAGGCAATGATTAACAAGGCGTTGAAGCGCGGCTATACCTATGATGAAATCGCGGCTATCCTCTCGGAGGAAGGGATCAGCGTCAAAGGGACAACGCTTAAGCAGTATCTAGCCGACTCCACCAAGAGTCAACGGCGTAAACCTGAACCCGACCAGACATCCGACCAGACAGCCACAGTAGAGCCACCCCCTGAAGCTGCTCACGCTCCTACCCAGCCATCAACCAAACCATCGGCTACTAAAGCGGATAAAGGGCAGGATACTAAAACAGATACTAAAGTAGATACGAAACGTCAGTCAGTTGTCCGGAGAAAGTTTGCTAACATTCCAAAGAACGACGAACTCTAGCTGACATGCCAAATTCCGAGATAGAACAACTAAAGCGACTCATCTTTGTCTACGGTGACAAGGGCGGTGTGGGCAAG
>JAABUZ0100008310.1_pt1 | contig 12240 bp, 5 predicted proteins | sample 5562091 | NCBI WGS metagenome assembly JAABUZ01 (sample SAMN12813069, study PRJNA571459) | rock metagenome | isolation source: Antarctica rocks | place: Antarctica: Victoria Land, Linnaeus Terrace sud | collected 2015-12-21
CTTGGCACGAAATCTCCTTTCTGGTAAACTCAACCCACATCCATGGAACCTGGTGCCGTCTTCTCGCGCCTCGTCCGTTTCGGGCTTTTTGAGCTGGAAATGCAGACGGCCGAATTATCGAAAAACGGCCGGAAGCTCAAATTGCAGGACCAGCCGTTCCGGCTGTTGGCATTGCTGCTTGAGCACCCGGGTGAGGTAGTTACCCGTGAGCGTTTGAAAAGCGCACTTTGGCCCGACGACACGTTTGTCGATTTCGAACATAGTCTCAATGCAGCGGTAGCGAAATTGCGTCAAACTCTAGGAGATCCGGCCGAAAATCCCCGGTTTATTGCGACGGTGCCCCGCCGTGGTTATCGTTTCATCGCGCCGGTCGAAAGGGCTCAGCCTGCCTCTTTGGAAACCTCCCATGGTCACGCGCCCATGATTGTTGGCAGCGCCCTATCTGACGAAGTAAAAGAACAGCGCCGGCCGACACAGGGCATTCCGATACTTGCGATCACAGCAGGACTAATTCTTCTTGGGGTAGTTGCCGCACTGGCTATTCTCCGGCTGCCTCGTTCCGACAGTACGCGCGGAATCGCGGCTCTGCGACGGATTACGTCAGACGCCGGACTCACGACAGAGCCAGCCATCTCACGTGATGGATCGCTGCTGGCATATGCTTCTGACCGGAGTGGCGGAGAGCATCTCCAGATCTGGGTACAGCAGCTCAGCGGAGGGCAGTCCATTTGCCTGACGCACTCTGATGCGGATAATCGCCAACCGTCGTTTTCTCCGGATGGAGCTGAAGTTGTGTTTCGTTCGGAGCTGGGCGGGGGTGCGATCTACATTGTGCCTTCTCTGGGCGGCCCGGCGAGGCTCATCGCGAAGCAAGGCCGCGCACCGCATTTCTCCCCGGATGGAAAGTGGATAGCGTACTGGGTCGGCCTGGAGTGGGGTGCCGGGCTAGGGGTCGCCACCGGAAGTGTGTATGTCGTCCCCTCAACGGGCGGCTCATCCAGAGAGGTTTCAACAGGTCTGGCGATCGCAGGCGCGCCAGTCTGGTCTCCAGATGGCAAGTATCTGCTGGTCTTTGGGGAGCAGAAGCTGGAATCTCATTACGAAGAAGCTCCGGATTGGTGGGTTCTTCCCACAGCAGGCGGCACACCTGTCCGTACCGGAGCTTACGTAAACTTTGTCGGCCAGGGCATCGATCTCACAAAACTGGATACGATGCCATACCCATCCGACTGGATCGCGGACAAGGTGCTGTTTTCCGCCAAGCTTGGGAATTCCGTTGATCTCTGGCAGGTTTCCATCCGGTCCCGAGACTGGCAGATCACTGGAAAGGCAGAGCGATTGACGGCCATTGCCGGGGAGGCTGTCTCTGCCTCCGCGACGTCCGACGGCCATTTTATATTCTCCAATTTGTCACAACAAACGCATCTTTGGACTCTGCCCATCAATGCGGGTGGGACCGTGAAGAATGCACCCAGACAGCTTACCGATAGTGCCGCCGCCGAGTATTGGCCCTCTGTTTCAGCCGATGGAGCGCAACTGGCATTCACTTCCACGCGTACCGGGGAGGAAAGCCTCTGGCTCAAAGATCTGAATACTGGCAGGGAATCCCCTCTTTCATCCACCGGCCAGAAGCAGGAGTTTCCGAAACTATCGCCCGACGGCAGGAGGATCGCGTTCACCGCAGTTGAAAAACCGGAGAAAATCGAAAAACAGAAGGCCGCGATTTATATTTTGTCGCTGGACACAATGCTGTTTCAAAAGGTTTTGGAAAAGGGAGATTGGGTCTGGACCTGGTCTCCTGATGGCCGGTATCTACTCTGCAAATGGGGTGCGATCCGGTATGTCGAATTGCTCGACTCTAACTCAGGAAAGAGGAGCGAATTGCTGCGGAATCCCGAGAATCATATTTTTCAGCCGGCTTTCTCTCCTGATGGCCGCTGGCTAGCATTCATGGATATGTCGGGTATCCTCGTGGCGCCTTATCATGGACCCCAAGGTATCCCGAAGCAGGAGTGGATACGAATCACCAGTGGCGGCTTCTTCGATGACAAGCCTCGATGGTCCTCGAACGGGTCCGTCCTTTATTTCACGTCGGATCGTGACGGATCGCGATGCCTCTGGTCACAGCATCTCGATCCGACAACCAAGGTTCCCGTCGGAGTACCGGCTCCTGTTTATCACTTCCACTCGAGACGGAGGTCGATTGGCAATGTAGGCGCCGGTTTGTCTGACATTGCAGTGACACGTGACACGGTCATTTTTCCGCAGACGGAGATCAAAGGCAATCTCTGGATGGCGGCTTCCCGGAAGTAGCTTTGGCCGATGCGCATTTAGGGACTGCTCGGGATCGGCGAATCGCAACCTCATTCAGGAGTCTTGCGAAGAACTCTGATATCCCGCTGCGTACTTCCCTAGTTTCTTTAAAGCATTGACGAGGTGAACGCGCTCGGATAACATCTTGTCACTTCGTTGCACCTGTTTTCTGCTTGAAGTATAGCTGTGGCACTTATCTGCCACCTTCTACAGATTCTCAATTTCCCATCAGAAGAAAGAAATGGTCTGCGTTACTTCGATCAGGATGTCGGAATCAACCAGAACTGTCATTGATCGTTAATTCTGTCCAGGCGAGTGCCGCGCTGCGGATTTCGCATATAAACTTCAGAGTCTTCGAACTCGTCCCGACCTTTCCGAATTCCGACAATCGCTTGCATCGCTTTCCGCCGTTCCTGGAGGTCGCCGAGATAATGTTCCCGAACCGCTTTCCGCACGAGCTCAGAAATTGTTGTCCCTGTGCTCCGGGCGCGCGTCAAGCGCGTTCCACAACAACTGGTCATCCAGGTAAATCCGCGTCCGGCGCATGATGTATAGCATACATTGCTACTCACAGCCATTCTTGTGATGTGCTGTTGTGGCATCATCCGAAAAGATGATCGCCATGCGATGGGTTTCGTTCTTGTTGATCCTTTCAGCTTTACCTGTGTTTTCGGCTGAGCCGGATTGGCCGACGGTGGAGAAACAGGCGGTTGATCTGCTCGGCAGGTATGTGCGGCTTCGTTCCATCAATCCACCGGCAGATACCAGCGCGACGGCCAAGTTGCTGGCCGCTGAGTTTGCCGCGGCCGGGATGGAGGCTAAAACCTACGAAAGCGGACCGGGCGGCAAGACGAATTTGCTGGCGCGCTTGCCCGGCAAGGACCGGTCAAAACGTCCGTTGCTGCTGTTGAACCACATGGATGTAGTTCCGGTGGATGCTTCACGCTGGAAAAAGGACCCGTTTGGGGCGGAGATCGCCGACGGCGTCATGTGGGGTCGCGGAACGCTCGATATGAAGAGCACGGGTGTGATGGAGCTGACGACGCTAATTTTGCTGAAGCGGCTTGGGATTGTTCCCGCGCGCGATATTGTGTTTCTGGCTACCTGTGATGAAGAAACGGATGGAGCTTACGGCGCGGGGTGGATGATTCAGCGCCATTGGGATGAGTTGAACCCTGAGTATGTGCTGGATGAGGGCGGCGTGGGGTCGCGGGACCTTTACAGTCCCGGCAAAACGGTTTTTGGCGTGTCGGTGGGCGACAAACAGGTTTTGTGGTTGAAGCTGCGCGCTTCGGGCACTTCGGGCCATGCTTCGCAGCCGATTCCTGATAACGCCAACGATATTCTTTTAGCCGCGATTGAGAAAGCTAAACAGTTCCGGCCTTCGGACAAGCCGAATCCGGTGCTGGAGGGGATGCGCGGTTCGCTGGGAACGTTCGCTCCCAATAAGTTCATGAACGCGGTGGTGCAGAATACGATATCGCTGACGACTTTGCGGAGCGGCGTGGGCGATCCGCCAAAAGCGAACGTGATTCCTTCAACTGCCGAGGCGACGCTCGATTGCCGTTTATTGCCGGGGCAAAATGCCCAGGAGTTTTTGTCGGAAATCAAGGCGCGAGTGAATGATCCTCGCGTGACCTATGAGCAGTTGTCGCATCCGGCCGACCCTGGCCCGAGCCGGATTGACACGCCGCTATTCAAAGTGATTGAGCAGGCCATCAAGAGTCAACATCCGGAAGCCCTGGTGATTCCGACAATCATTCCCTATGGCACGGATGCGCAGAAATTCCGTTTGCATGGAGTAGTTGGGTACGGAGTGATGCCGATGCTGATTGATAGCGCAACGCTCGCCACTATGCATAGCGATAGTGAACACATTCCGCTCGATGAGTTCCGTAAGGGACTGCATATCTACTTCGATATTTTGCGGGGCGAGTGGTAGCGGTATACTCGCAGCTTGCGGCTACATCGATTCTTTGTTCTCCTTAGTCTTCCTGCCGTTTTGCTGGCGCAGTCGAGCCGTGAGTCCAAAGGGTGGGTGCCGTTGTTTGACGGCAAGACCATGGATCACTGGAATGATCCGCGCAAGTTAAATCCGCCGGGTGATAGCTGGACGGTGGAGGACGGGTGTTTGAAAACCAAGTCCAAGCCACGGATTACGGAAGATTTGGTTTCCACCGAGGCTTATGGCGATTTTGAGCTGCAGTGGGAGTGGAAAATTGCCAAAGGCGGCAATAGCGGGTTGAAGTACCGGTGCCAAGCGTTTCCGATTCTTGTAAACCAAAGCAAAAAAGGGATGCTGGCGAGAAATCTACGTGGCACGCCTCCCACATTTGGAGCGGCGGTTCCACAGGAAGCGCCAGCAAGGTTTGAGGATACGGTGCAAGAAGCGCTGGAGAAAAAACTGTTTGATCGCTCACTCATCCCGCGTAGCGGCAAGGCGCAGATCTATGATGTCGGCTTTGAGTACCAGATGATCGACAATGCCAATCACGCGGATGCGAAACGCGGGGCCTTGTACCAAACGGGCGCGCTGTACAGCATTGTTCCCCCGACGGCGGATGCAGCGAAGCCGGTAGGCGAGTTCAATCAGTCGCGGCTGATTGTGCAGGGAAATCATTTTGAGCATTGGCTTAACGGCCAAAAGGTGATGGATGTCACGACGAGTCCGGAGATGCTGAAGCACGCGCTGGAGAAGCGTTGGGGCGCTCAATCCGAGGTGGTCCGGCTGCTTTCCGAGCAGCCGAAAACACAGTGCCCGATTGCGCTGCAAAATCATGGCGACGAAGTCTGGTTTCGTAATATACAAATCCGTCAGTTGCAATAGGTATCTAATGATATAGATGCCTGACCGTTTGATTGGCCAGCGGCCACCCCGTCGCACCGGCCTGTTGTTCCTGATTGTTGCGCTTTTTCTGTTGCTGTTTGGCGCGCGTTACCTTGCTTCCACCCTCATCGATTACTCCTGGTGGAGCGAAGTACACCAGACTGACACTTGGTACAGCCTGCTGATTTACGGCACTGGACCGGTTGTGCTCGCATTTTTCTTGTTGTTCGGCGCCTTCTGGACGGCCTATCGCCTGGGCGTGCGAGGGCAGATAGAGACGCCGCTATTCGGTTTCCTGAGCCGCTCGCTACTATCGAAAATCGCCGCGCTCGCGCTGGCGGTGCTGGCTCTCCTTGTGGCGAATGCGACGGTCAATAGTTGGACGGTGGTGCGGTTTTTCGGCGGCCTGCGCCTGCTTCCCTCTTCGTCCGAGTTTATTGACCCGATTTTCGGCAAACCGCTCCATTTTTACTTCTTCAGCTTGCCGTTTTACAACACTCTGCTGCGAGTCGTGCTGGTGGGAGCGGTGTTTGCGCTGGTTGTCTACTGGTTAGCCTCCAACGCGGAAAACTTAAGCAAGCGCTTGCCGGGAACCGGTTCAACGTTGAATTTCGAGTTCGAGCGGATTTCGTTCCACAATCTTTTCGGCTCTTATTTTGTGCGGATAGTGGCGGCGCTGTTCCTGCTCGGCTTGGCGATTCATTATTATCTGGCGCGCTACGGCATGCTGCTGGAAGATCATGGCACGTATCTGGTGGGCGTGGACTGGGTCGCGGACCATTTAACGCTGCCTTTACAGTGGCTGTTGATCTTTGGCGCGCTGGCGGCGGCAATTCTCGTGTTGGCGCGACGCGCCAAGCTGGCGTTATTTCTTTTGCTGCTTCTGCCGGTGCGGTTCGTTCTGCCGTCGCTGGTCATGAGCCTATATGTGCGCCCGAATGAATTGGCGCTGGAGCGGCCTTATATCCAGCACCATATCAAGGCAACTCGTTCCGCTTACCGCCTGCAACAGCAAGTACAAGAAAAAACGCTGAACGCCAAATCCGAAATCCCGATCAACTACGCGAAGCACAAAGCCCTGCTCGACAACGTGCGGCTCTGGGATTGGCGAGCGTTCCACGATACGGTTTCGCAGATTCAACCGCTACGCCCTTATATTTACACCGATACCGATATAGACCGTTATACGATTGACGGCCAGATCCGGCAGGTGCTGGTTTCGCCGCGAGAGCTCGATATCCGGCAGTTGGGCGACGCGCGAAACCGCTGGATCAATCCGCACCTGATCTACACGCACGGGTACGGCATTGTGATGGCAGAGGCCAACCGCATCACGCCCGACGGTTTGCCGGTGCTGTTCATTGAGGATGCGCCGCCGGTGGTCAATACGCCCAGCCTGACGTTTACCAAGCCGGAAATTTACTACAGTGAAGTGGCGCATGAACCGGTATTCGTGGATACGCGGCAGCAGGAGTTTAATTATCCTTCCGGGTCACAGCAGCCGGTGAACACAACGTACAGCGGATCGGGAGGCTTTTTCGTGTCGCCGTTCATACGGCTCGCGGCGGCGCTTGCCTACGGCGATCTGAATACGCTGCTGACGAATTACCTAACGGACCGGAGCCGCATGATGATTCACCGTCCGATCATTGAACGGCTGTCCACGCTGGCCGGTTTTTTGACCTGGGACAGCGATCCGTATCTGGTGGTCACGAAGACGGGTAGGCTGGTGTGGATCACGGACGGTTACATGAGCTCGGACGCGCATCCTTATTCACGCGAGATTGAGATGCCGGACGGACGAGCGGTTAACTACATTCGCAACTCCGTAAAGGCTACCGTCGACGCCTATAGCGGCGAGACAAATTTGTATGTATTCGACCAGGGCGATGTGCTGATACAAGCCTATGCCAAGCTGTTTCCGCAATTGTTCAAGCCGGCCTCGGCCATGCCCGCTGACCTGCGAGCGCACGCGCGGTACCCGGAAACGCTTTTCAACGTTCAAGCAGAGATCTACCGGACATTTCACATGAGCGACGCTGAGACCTTTTACAATCGCGCCGACTTGTGGGACGTTGCGCGGACGGGCGGCAGCCGGCAAGGCGAGACTGGAACGGCAACAGTGCAGCCGACGTACGTGGTGGCGACTTTGCCGGGCGAAAGGCAGGCTGAGTTCATGCTGATTACGCCCTTTACTCCGGCGAATAAAGATAACCTGATCGGATTCATGTCGGCGCGTTGTGATGGCGAGCATCTGGGCGAACTGGTTTTCGAGCAGTTATCCAAGCAGAACATTGTGTACGGGCCGATGCAGATTGACGCGCGAATCAATCAGGATCAGACGATTTCCAAAGATTTGTCGTTATGGAATCAGCAAGGATCGCAAGTGCTGCGCGGGCAAACGCTGGTGTTGCCTATCGAGAGCAGCTTCTTATATGTAGAGCCGATCTATATTCAGGCGTCACAGACGAGCATGCCGCAGCTAAAGAAGGTGGCGCTGGCGATGGGGAACCTGTTGGCTTACGCCGATACCTATCAGCAGGCGCTGGCGCAATTAATTCAAGCATCGAGCGGTGAGGGACCAGCGCCGGATAACACGCCGCAGCAGCAGACGACGGCCATGGCCTCAACTGGGCAAGTGACACAAGTAAGTGGATCTGCCTCGGTAATGTCAAGCAGCGACGCGACGCAGAAACTACAGCAAATTCGCGATCATTTGTCGCGTTACAAAGAGTTGAGCGCGCAGGGCAAGTGGGCGGATGCGGGACGGGAGTTAGATGACATTCAGAGGCTGGCGCAGAAATAGCGTTACCGCGCGGATTTCGGAACGCAAGCCACTCTCATTCCGCTAAAGCACACTCATTATGCAACGGGTTCGGGCTCCAGAACTCCGTAACGCTGGGCCACGTAATCGTCGAGAAGGGCGCGGAACTCAGCGACAATAGCGTCGCCGCGCAGCGTAGTTGCCAGCTTGCCGTCCACGTAAACGGGAGCAACCGGCGTTTCGAACGTTCCGGGCAGGGAGATGCCGATGTTGGCATGCTTCGATTCGCCGGGGCCGTTCACGATGCAGCCCATGACAGCCACCTTCATTTCCTCAACGCCGGTGTACTTTTCACGCCAAACCGGCATCTGCTCACGCAGGTAAGTTTGAATCTGATCGGCCATGTCCTGGAAGAAGGTGCTGGTCGTGCGTCCACAACCGGGGCAAGCGGCCACCTGCGGCGTGAAACTACGGAGATTGAGCGATTGCAATACTTGTTGGCAGACAATGACTTCCTCGCTGCGGTCGCCATTGGGCAAGGGGGTCAGGGAAGCGCGGATGGTGTCGCCGATTCCCTGCTGCAGGAGAACAGAAAGCGCGGCAGTGGTGGCGACAATCCCCTTTGAGCCGAGACCGGCTTCCGTCAAACCAAGATGCAATGGATAGTCACAGCGCTTGGCGAGCATCCCATACACATCGATCAGGTCCTGCACATTGCTTACTTTCGCGCTGAGAATGATGCAGTCATGCCGCAAGCCGTAGCGTTCGGCGTTTTCGGCGCTGCGAATGGCGCTCTCGACGATGGCGAGTTTGGTAACTTTCATGGCATCGAGCGGTTCCGGCGCGCGGGAGTTTTCATCCATCATGCGCGTGAGGAGAGCGGCGTCCAGCGAGCCCCAGTTAACGCCGATGCGGACCGGCCGGTCATACTCGATGGCCGCTTCAATCATGACGCGGAAGTTGTCGTCCTGCTTGCGGCCGATATTCACGTTGCCGGGATTGATGCGGTATTTAGCAAGAGCACGGGCGCAGGCGGGATATTTCTTGAGCAGCAAGTGACCGTTATAGTGAAAATCGCCAATAATGGGAACGTTCAGACCGAAATTGCGCAGGGTGTCGACGATACGAGGGACGGCCTGGGCCGCTTCGTCCGTATTTACAGTTACGCGGACCAGCTCGGAGCCGGCACGGGCCAAGTCCATGATCTGATTAACCGTGGCGGCGGAATCGGCCGTATCGGTGTTGGTCATGGACTGCACAACAATCGGATGGGGGCCGCCCACTTTGACGCCTCCGACGTTGACAGAAACCGATTTCCGGCGCGGCAAAACAGGCATCTACTAAAAATCCTCCGGGAAACTACAGTTTACCAGTCAAGGCGGTAAATCGCTCAAAACACAGGGCGTGAATCACGTCACCGGAGCGAACGTTTCCCGGGCGAGGTCTTCAACTTCCCTTTCTTCGGCCAACTCCCTTTCAATCTGTGCTTTCACCTGTGTTCTCTTCACTGTCCAGAGAACACACTTTTCGATCAGCACCGCGGGAGTGATTGGCTTTGTCAGAAAGTCTTTCATCCCTACGGCCAAACAGGCGTCCCGGTCCTCCTTAAAGGCGCTGGCGGTTAACGCAAGAATGGGCAGATGGCATTTTTCATCGACCGCGCGAATCAGCCGTGTCGCGCCGGGACCGTCAAGCACGGGCATGTGATAATCCATCAGGACAAGATCAAAGTCGCGCGCCTGGACAGCTTCGTAAGCCGCTTTTCCATCTTTTACGCTGAACACTTCGCTTCCCGCTTTTTCGAGCACCAAGCGAACGAGCTTTTGATTGACCGGATTATCCTCGGCAAGAAGAACACTCACTCCTTCCAGAGGCCGAACAGCGGCCGCCTGTGTTCCTTGCGCTTGACTGGTCAGCCGACAGATCTGCGCCGCCAAGCTACTGGCCTCTTTCTTTGTTTTTACAAGCGGAAGAGGGACCCGCAAGCGGAAAATCGACCCTTTGCCGACCGTGCTCTCAATCTCAACTGTTCCACCCATAAGATGGGCGAGCTTTTTGCTGATGGCTAGGCCCAAGCCTGTTCCTCCGTAACGCCGCGTCGTGGACGAGTCACACTGGACGAAGCTGGCAAACAGCTTTTGAATCTGATCCGCTGGAATGCCGATGCCTGTGTCTTCCACAGCAAACGTAACGTTCGCGATACCCTCCTCAACTTCCCTGACGCTTAGCGAAAGACGGACAAACCCGCTGTCCGTAAACTTGATGGCGTTCGACAGCAGATTGAGGAGTATCTGGCGCAGGCGAACAGGGTCGCCCGCAACAGCCATCGCGGGCGGAGTAGCGATGTCAGTCGAAAGGTCGAGTCCCTTTGCCTCGGCTTGCGTCCGCACAAGCTGGACAGCCTCGTTGACAATGGTCCTTGGCTGAAATTCAATGGACTCAAGCTGTAGCTTGCCGGATTCAATTTTGGAAACGTCCAGCACGTCATTAATGATGGCGAGCAGAGTTTCGCCCGCCGAGCGAACGGTTGCCGCAAGATCCCGTTGCTCATGATCGAGATCCGTATCGAGCAGGAGATGAGACATGCCGATAATGCTGTTCATCGGCGTTCGGATCTCATGGCTCATCGCGGCCAGAAATTCACTCTTTGCCCGAGTCGCCTCTTCCGCGATACGCGTTTGTTCCGCCAAGGACGAATTGAGCGTTCGAAGCTGCTGCTCCATCCTGACCTGCTCCGTAATGTCAATGGAAACACCGCCCAGAAGCTTCTCGCCAGAACCGCTAGTAAACGGGAACTTGTAAGTTAATACGTATATTTCTTCTTCGCCGGGAGCAGTGATTCTCTCCTGAGCAAATTGAGTTTGCCCGGTTGCAAACATCTTCACATCAAGATCATGCAAAGGTTGCGCAATGTCAAGGGGCCAGAGATCAAAGACAGTCCGGTTAATCCATTCACCCTTTTTAAGACCGGACCGCGTTTCAAGAGCTTGATTGGTGTATATAAAACGGCCGCCGCTATTTTTAATAAAAGCAAATGCCGGAGTATTCTGCATGAACGCGTTAAACCGGGCGTGCTCCTCGTAACGGGCGGACACGTCGCGCATAAAGCAGTAATGACCTTTGCAGCGGCCTACATCGTCAAAATTCGCCAGCAGGACGACTGATTTATAGAAAATGCTCCCATCGGGGCGAACGCCTCTGGCTTCGGCTGTCACGCGCTCCAGTTCCGGCAAGCGGGCGCACTCCTGCATCAAGCGGTCCACATCTTCGGGATGCACAGTCACTCGCCAGTCAAGGCCAATCATTTCGTCGGGCTTACGTCCGCAAATGGCAGCGTAAGCGGGATTCACCGTGAGGTACTGTCCTTTTTCATCGAGGATGGCAATGCCGTCCAAAGCATTCTCAAGCAGCAAAGTTTTTTCCTCGATGAGAGTGGCGGTATACAGCAGCGTGCGCGCCAGATCGCCAATTTCATCGTTTTCCGGGTTGGCCGGTAGCGCCGCTACAGTTTCGCCCGCCGCCAAAGAAGAGAGCACATAAATTAATTGGTTAATGCGTCGGGTGATATTAACAGACAGCAGCGTCGACAGGTACCAGGCGCTGAGCAGAGCGCCTACAATGCTCAGGCAGTTCAAGGCTGAGATGAGAAACATTCCGTGTTCTATTTTGCGCTTTTGAAGCAGAATTAGGTTGGCGGGAGTACGCATCTCATCCAGCTTGCGCTTCAGAGCGGACAAAGTAGATCTGCCTTCGAAATAAAGAGCGATTCGCACGGCTTCGTTTCCGGCAGGAAAAGTGGCTGAGACGCCAGCCAAGCGGATACGCTCCAAGGCGGCGAGGCGCAGCTCGACCAACTGCGCGACGGCTTCAGCCTGCGGACGGCGGGAAGAATCGTCCGCTGTCATGCGAATCAAATGAGAGGATTCCCCACGCGTTTTAACTAACAGAGGAAAATAGCTTTGTAGAAATGCTGGATCACCCGTGAGAAGCCAGCCGCGAAGATCGTTCTCCGGCGCGGCTGAGACTTGCTGAACCATATCCAGTTCACGCTCAAGCTCCAAGGCTTGCCAAGCCTTCTGATCAGTTTGCAGCGAATGGACGGAAATCAGCGCGCCAGCGATACAAAAAACGCACAAGCCCCCCAAAGCCGGAGCGCCCACAAGCAAGCCCTTGTAACGGAGCGGAGCAGAGTCCCAAAAGCTCCGCAGCCACGAAATCGCCGCTCGGACAGGTTTCACTCGATTAATCAAAGCGGTGAAGGGATGCCGGGCAAGCGCGGGTGAAAAGCGGCGAGACTCGTCAGATTGTCGGGGCATTTTATACAGCAAAAGCCAAA
>JAABUZ0100008311.1_pt1 | contig 12238 bp, 16 predicted proteins | sample 5562091 | NCBI WGS metagenome assembly JAABUZ01 (sample SAMN12813069, study PRJNA571459) | rock metagenome | isolation source: Antarctica rocks | place: Antarctica: Victoria Land, Linnaeus Terrace sud | collected 2015-12-21
TGCGCGGCCGCGCTCCCGCGGCTGGCTGGCGGGCGGCGGGCTCGCTCAGTCCGCCGCCGAGCCCGCCAGGCATGCTGGCAGCGGGGGCGGCGAGGACAGAGGCGGGAACGCACACAACGGACTGGCGCGAGCTGATTGAGGGCGCCGGGGCACCGCTCGAGCCCCCGACAGCGCCCACCGCCGACACGTGCGCAGGGCGGCCGCGGCAGCTGGGCCGGCGTGGCGGGCGCGCCTGTGCGCGATGACGAGCACCGAGCGCCCGGTCGTGCGCATCGCGCGGTCCAGCGCGGCCTGCACCTGCGCCTCGCTCTCCACGTCTAGCGCGCTCGTGGCCTGCCGCGCAGCGCCCCCCGCGCTCTTGCTCCACTCGTGCTGGGCAGGCGCGTGTTGCCTGCGCCTGCCCGCACGTGTTCATGCGTGTTGATGCTTGTTCACGCATGTTGACGCTGGTTCTTTCGTGTCGGATTCCCTCTTGCGCTACGTGACTTTCTACTGGGTTAAGACAGCATGCACCCAGCACGCTAACAATCATGCCTGCAGCGTTGGGGCTGCACATTGAGTGCCCCTCACGGACAGCAGCTGGCCGTATCATGCACACCCACAAGGTCCTGCCATGCTGGGGCCACCCGGGAGCGGCACCTCGTCCAGGATGAGGACCTTGGGCTTCCGGATGATGGCCCGCGCCAGGGACAGCCGCTGCCGCTGGCCGCCCGACAGGAGCTTATCCGTGACCTGCGCAGCGCGCGCTCGCTCGGAACAGGCCCTGCCATTCCGGCTGCAGCCCAAGCTCTGCAAATTTCTTGTCCAGGTCCTCCTCACCGAGTCATATTCACAAAACTGACCACACCTCGTCATTTGGAGTCTGCAGGTTTGCTGTCAACCCGAAGCAGCATGTGCGCCTATGAGAAGCCCCAACTAGCAAGTTCGCTGCCCTGCACCCGCGCCGCTCTCACGCCCCTCCCTGCCGAGACATCAGGCTCCAGCACGCTGCACGGTGCCAGGCTGCCGCGCAGAGCGAGCAACACATGCGGCGTGCGGGCCGGCCGTGCTGGGCGCGCCTGCGTGGCGTAGCCCTGCGGCAGCGCGCAGATGAAGCTGTGCGCGTTGGCCAGCTTGGCCGCCTCCTCCACCTCCGCCTGCCGGCCGGGCCGCCCCGCGTCATCCCTGGGGCTCAGGGCCAGTAATCCTAACCCTGTACAAGGCTCAAGTCGCAGCGCTCTTGCAGCGCTGCACTCACGCGGCTCTTGTTCACAGCGCCGGCGCTGACAGTCTCGGCATGTGCACACACAGGCGCCATACCCTGCATCGCGGTGACCTGTTGCAGCGCTGCACTCAGTTGCGCTTGTTATCGCCGCCTGGCACAGACGTGAGCACAGACGTGAAGAGCGGATGGGCACTCAGGTGACCTGCTCTGCTGATCGCAGTAACAAGTGCGCAGGGCGCAGGACAAGCCGGACTGGCAGCAGACGCGCGCCTCCAAGCTTTCAGGCAGGCCAGGATGAACGGGCATGCACACAGCAATCCTGTCTGTCGCAGAGCACGAGCGCATAGCGCGCGCGAGCTCCAGCGTGTCAGGCTCAGGAGCTGGTTGCAGCACTGTCAGCGGGCGCGCGCCTGCGACTTCCCGGGCAGGCCGTAGGCGATGTTGGCGGCCACGCTCTCGCTGAACAGGCGCGGGTCCTGCGACACGACGCCCAGCTGCGAGCGCAGCCACAGGGCGTCCAGCGTGCGCAGGTCCGCCCCGTCCGCCAGCACCTGCGCGCGCGCAGACGGGCGGCCGTGCTTCACTAGGGTTTCTGTTTACTAGGGTCAAGGCTGAGGTCCCCTGCCGGATACCCCCAGCTCTGAGGGCAGCCTCTTTGGCCTGATGCGCGTGGTCACGGGCAGCAGGCAAGGCGGGCATGCACGCGGACGAACATGGCACCGGGCGCGGCGCCGGGCGCGGCACCTGGCCCGAATTTGGGTCGTAGAGGCGCTCCAGCATCGCGACCAGCGTGCTCTTCCCCGACCCGCTCAGGCCCACCTGCGCCGCGCATGCACCCCGTCGCAGCGCTGAGCACGGGCGGCTTCCGTCATCAGCCGTGCGGAGGTGAGCGGCGCATGTGCATGCTCGCACAGCGTGCCTGCCACAATGCCTGCGGACGTGCCTCGTGACGCGTCACTGCCGCACGGGTCACTGCACGCCTGGGCCGGCTGGCGGTGCAGAGGAGCAAAGCCGTGTCAGCCGCTATAGATAACCCTGGGGGCGTCGGTGCGACGCACCAGCGCCAACAGGCGGCCGGGCTCCAGCGAGAGTGACACGCCGCGCAGCGCGGGCGCGTTCGGCCGCGACGGGTACGCGTAGTGGACGTCGCGCAGCTCTATCTGCGGCACGCAGTTAGGCTTAGGGTAGCGCACGCACACCGCAGCCTGCAAAGGACGGCGCGCGGGCCTCCAGGGAGCCCCCGCCTGTCTCGCATGGGGCTCTGCGAGCGCGGCGCCGCACATGCAGCAACATGGCCTATGTGCAGCGCTCACTCGTGCATGGGTCGGTGCTGCAGACACCTGTGCAGTCAGGGACCATCCCTGTGGGCACAGCATCCGGCTTCTGTCGATCGATGGGTTGCCGCCCCGAATGCGCCTCTACCAGGCGCGCCGCCGGGGCCGCACCCGGCCCGAGAACGATGGCAGCGTGGCGCCGGGGGCCAGCTGCGGCGCGGGCGGCCGCTCCAGGTACTCCATCACGCGCTCGCTCGCGCCCACGCTCTCCTGCGCGCGGCATAGGCTATGGTTTTCGCGCTGTCGTGCAAGAACGGCCGCGGGGCGCCGCGCAGGCTCTGCGAGCGCGCCTACGCGCTGTGCTTGCGCTGCACGGCCGCAGCCTTCTGCATGCAAGCTCAACACTTTGCAGCTGTGTGCACATGCCTGTTCCAACTCGTCTCCGTCCGAAATGCGTGCTTGTCGCATGAAGAGTTTGCATGCACGCCTGCTCTAGGCCTGCTCTGGCAGGATGGCCCCTCGAGTGCCCCTGCCGGCAAGTCCTTGCAGCGGCATGGGGGGTGGCCTGCGGCGTCATGGGGGGTGGCGCGCGGCGCGCCATGATGGCGCCCCACTGGTCGCAGACGCTCAGCGAGGCGGCCACCACAAAGTCGGTGTACAGATAGAACGAGGTCAGCTGCTGCGCGCTGATGCGGCCCGCCAGCGCCATGCCGCCGCCCAGTAGCAGCGCCAGGGCCTGCCGCCAGCAGCCTCAAAGTGTTCACAAACATACGCAGGAATGCTGCGCCCACCACAGCATGTGAGCAAAAGGAGGCCAGCGGCCGTCAGCAGCAGCGCCAGGGCCTGCCGCGAGCAGCCTCACATTCACCAAAGCGCTGCACCCGCCACAGCATCCATGTGAGCGGAGGCCAGTGGCCATTAGCACTGCATCTTGTCAACCCACCTTCGGTCAGAGGGCATACAACAGATGTGATTGGAAGGGCGAGCCAGAAAATACTCTGCAGCGGGTGAGTGCAGGTGCCTAGCACGTGCGCAGACACGTGGGGCCACACAGGCGCGGGCCCCGTCGCGCGGGGCAGGCCACCGCCGCGCCTTGGTCAGGTTGAACAGGCTGGCGTTGGTCACGAGGTACAGCAGGTACGCCGTCGCCAGCCGCACGCTGATGCGCCGCAGGCGGCCCAGGTTGCGCGCGTAGCGCGCCACCTCGCCGGATTCGGTGCCAAACGTGCGCACGACGCGAGCGAGCGTGTACACCTCCTCGGCGACCTGCGCGCGGCGTGTCACGCGCGCGTCTGGCCGCCGCGTGCGGCTAGGGAGGGCTTCGACCACTAGGTTGCCGGCACATGCACCATGTCTGAATCTGGTTGTCACAATGACAGTCAGTTACAGGCAGGCAGACGTGAACCCAAGTCTCCTTGACGCTGATGCTAACGCACTACCCGCCAGCGCACAGGCTTGGACTCGTGGGAGATTGTATTTCGTGTAACTGCTCTTCTCCAAGTCCGGCATCGTATGCCTGGCACGCCTGCGTCGCAGCCGCAACACCGGACATAATATGTGTTCTGACGCCATTGCCTCGCCACTGCATAACCTGGCCGTACCTGGTTCGTGTCCGCCAGCGTGTCCTGGTACGAGCGCTGCGCCCGGCGCGAGTAGCCGCCGAACCGCAGCGCCACCAGCCAGAGCACGGCGGTGGACGCCGCGCACGCGAGCGCGAGCTCGCGCGACAGGACGACCAGGTAGATGCCTCCGCCTGCGCGCGCGCCGGCGCCGGCTGAGCCGAGGCGCCGGCTTGCCCTGCACAGACCCCTAAGACGCGCTGTGCACGGCGCGCTGCAGGCTGTTGAACACCCCGCAGGCTCAATCGGCTGCTGCAATGCTGGGCAGCAGAGATATTAAGAGCACAGCTGGTCGCATCACTTACATCAATTATGCATGCGCACTTGTCTTGTACAGCTGTTCACCCAGTACCGCACCTATGCACTGCAGAGAGTTCCGCAGCGCCACGTTGATGTTTGTGCTGACGCACTTCACGACAACCTGTGGCACACGCGAGTAAGGGCAGTCGCTGTGGTCATGTGCACTGGCTTGCCACGACTGGTAGACGCGCTAAGGGACCCCATCCCGCAGCAGGTTTTGCGGACAAGCGAAGAACTTGCAGCAGTAACGCATGAGAAGCCTCGACACAGCTCCGCAAAGCGACATGACATGCATCCACTCTGACTGCTGCGCAGACCGCGGCGCGCCTGGCAGTCGTTGCCGAGGCGACTTGTCAACACGCCGACCTCCGCATCGTCGAAGAACTCAATCGGCTGCCGCAGGATGCGCGCGAAGAGCTCCGCGCGCAGGTTCTGCAGCCGGCAGTGGCGCAGGTCGGGCGCATGCCATCGCCAGAATGCCTTGCATCTGTCTAGTATGCCTTGCATCTGGGGGCTGTGACAGCGCTCCCACTGTCCAGCAGGTGCCGCACGCATCGCGATGCGTTCCACTGCTGGCATGCGTTCCACTGCCAGCAAGCATGGTGCGCCTTCGAGTGCGGATCATGACTGCCCAGGGGAGAGCAGCCATGCATGCACATGCACAACTTGCATACATGACTGGAAGTGTGCTGCAATCGAGTGCACGAACGTCCCGTATGGTTAACGGTGTGGCCTGGCATGTGCAGCGCACACACGCAAGCAGTTGCACCAACACTGCAGGAGCCCCGTCACACCTGGATCAGGTCCGCATTAATGATGCTGAACAAGTACCCACGCATGCCAGCAGTCACGCCATAGGCCACCGCAAACACCTGCATGCACAGAGCTGCTGTTGTTCACCTCCTCACTCTATTTAATGCTCAGAAGTGCGCTCATATGAAACCAAGACTGTGCGTGACTTATTGCATGCATGCATTCTGCATCGCAGCTCCCACCTAGCTGACGCAAGCGCACGTGTTCCAAGCGTACGTGCAGCCAGGGTAAGGCTGAGGTGCAGAATGCGAGGGCGCACGCAAAGCAGCCGGACGTTGTGGTGGAACAGGCTCTCTGAGCCGGCCTTTGTCACGGCGAAGATGCTGGCAGACGTGAGGTGCGGGATGGCCAGCTCTGAAAGTGATGCAAGAACTTGCGGAGTAGCCAGCAAGCTGCAACTTGACAACATGACACTTGTCACAATAGGAGGCGCTTGCACAGCGAATAAGATGCTCCCTTGTGACGCAGCAGCTGCGCACAGAGCTGCACCAAGCAGTCACACTGGCTGGTGCTTGTTCGCTCCGAATTCAGCCAGGGAAGCTGGGACGTGGGGGCGCACCATGAACAGCAGCGCGCCAAAGAGCTGCAGCTTGTTGATGTTCAGCACCTTCCACAGCTTGGCGACCACGCGCCGCAGGCTCTGCGGCGCCGCGGCAGCCTCGCTCTGCTTTGGCGTCGGCGCCACGCTCCACCAGGCGCGCCACGCCTCTCCCCACGACTGCCGCGCCTGGCCCTCGCGCGGCTCCGCGGGCCCGGCGCTCGCGGCTGCTGCCAGTGCCGTGCACCGCAGGCGTGCTGCGAGCAGGACGCGCCGCCGCTGCTTGCGCTGCAGCAGCGGCTGGCAGTCTGCCGGCATGCTGTGCACACGTCGCAACGCGGTGCACGCAAGACGCCATGGTGTAGCAGCGGACACTGCTGATGATCGGCCTGCTGTGCACCTTTGCCTGCAGACTCCCCAGCCGTGGCCAATGGTCTGCTGCCCAGGTACGTTGCGGCAGCACAGGCCGCCCAGCGCAGCGGGCGCCATGCCGGCGACACGACGCTACATGCAAGCTCCGCGCATAGGCTGCGTCAACCACACCCAAGTCGGGCGCTACTTGCTGTTGTCCCGCTTGCAGTACTTAATGCCCACAGGTTCGTTTGGATACTATGTAACAGTGCCGGCGCCTACGCAGCAGTGCCCTGGCCGACGCACAAAAGACTAGCACAGGGATCTCTGCTATTGAATGTGTCGAGTTTTAAGCGAGGCTGGACATCCTCTGGCAACCAAAGCTCAAAGCTAGGGCTGATGAGTTACATGTCTGACTTGCAATATTTCAGGACTCAATGCCATGATATCATGGATAGGCAGCTAGCTCACATGCTTCCACACCGTGCACATGCTCATGCGCACTTCAACAGACCAAACGAATTTCAGGCATACTTCGGGGCAGCAAGCACATAGGTCTCCCACAAAACAGCGGTCAACATCCTGATTAACATCCTGCATCATAAGCAAATCAATCACCAAAACATGTGTCACGAAATGCGCGCATGTGAATTCAGATGCTTTGCTGCAGCTCACTTCTTGCTGCAGCATGAGTCGGCCCGTTGACGGACCCCAGTCTCGCATCAACGCCCTGACAGGTCCAGCGACATAGCTAAGCTCGCTCATAGAGCGGCCATTGCAGCACCATCATGCCGACTCCAGTCAGCCCCCGGCTCACGCACATGTGTGCTATGGCCCGGGCCTCTGCCCCTGCAGGGCGACTGCCACGGCGCCGAACCCGGGTGGCGCGGGCGCGGCCCCGCCGACGCCGCTCGCGGCCGGCGCGGCCGCGCCCACGGCGCCGGCGGGCGCGGCCGCAGGGCCGGACCCCGCGGCAGGCGCCAGGGTCAGGGCGGACACCAGCCGCAGCGGCAGCGCGGCGTCTGTGTCGTCGGAGTCGCTGACCACGAGCGTCATGTTGGCGCCGGCCGCCAGCGGCAGCCGGCCCACCTCCGCGCAGCCGGGGTGCGCGGAAGCGCGTCCCAGCGTCCTGCGCAGGCCAGGAAAGGGCACTTGCGCCGGGCACAACGACTGCCCCTTGGCAGCTTCCAAGCGCGCGTTTTGCTTGGCTCAGAGCTGCAGGGAGGTGCCGGCTGCCAGCAGCACCTGCCTGACCCTAACATACACCCCACATATGTGCTGCTCAGCACCTGCTATACACGGACAGCAGACATGCACCATGCTGCTGCTCAGCGGGCGTGTAAGCCTGGCCGGACTTGCGCACCATGTGAAGAGGTCGTTCACGTAGGCCGACACGATGGCCTCGTCGAGCGCCACGGGGCTCAGGCACACCAGGGGCGCTAGCACAGTGGCCTGCGCTGCCCGGTAGGTGAACACCGCCTTGGGCCCTGCCACGCTGTTGGCCGCAGCGCCCGCTGGCGCGGCCGCCTACACGTCGCGCACATGCGCCGGCTCAGCACGCCGCTGCGTTTCTACCCCCCCAAGCCACAGAACACAGCAACACATATGGGAAGAAAGGGCCCGCGCACCTTTGCAGTACTCAGATCGCACGGCACGCTGGCGCAGCGCAACGCCGCCGCGTCCTGCCACGTCCACGGGGCCTGCCTGATGACGCCCTGCCGCCCAGCAGCAGCACTTCAGCCATCTGTCGCAGCAGCACCTGGCGAAGGTCGGCAGCGCATGCTGCTGGAGCCAGCCCTCAGGATGCGCGGTCCTCGCTTTCTGGGATGCGCCGCGCCGGTGAGGCGGTGGGTAACAATAAGCGGGTTTTGCAGGGGGTGTGACAAGCGCGGCGGCAATGCTCTTTGACCTAACCTACGGCAGCGGTCAGAGCAAGCGCCTGTGCCAGTGCACGGCCGCAATGACAGGGGCGCCCGCCTGTCGGCTCGCGCACGTCTGCGCCTATTTATGCGCCGCGCACAAGCACGCATGCGCGTGGCGCGCCCCATTTGAGGCCGCACCTTGACGCGGCTGCGCTGGCCGTACAGCGCATTGGTGTGCTCCCTTGAAGGCCCTCTTAAACGCCTCCTTTAAAGGCCCCTAGAGGGCCGCACCTTGACGCGGCTGCGCTGGTCGTACAGCGCATTGGTGCTGCTGCGCAGCCGGAAGTCCACCACGAAGCGCAGCAGGTCGTCAGGCACCGCTGGCGGCAGGCCTGCGCGCGCGCGCCGGCGGACTCGCGCGAACCCCAGCTGGCCGTATTCGCGGCGCATCGGGCGCACAGATGCGCGGGCACGAGGCAGTGCAGCTGCACGGCGGCTTGCAGGCTGCCACCCGAGCTGCGCTCGCAGGTCGGCCATTGGTGGGCAGGTCAGCTGGCCAAGCGCGTGCACCGAGCGGGCGTGACCTGAGGAGACGTTCAGAGAGCGTGCTGCAGCTCACACGGAACCACGCCCGCTGGGCATCTCTGGCGCAGACGCGCAGAATGGAAGTGGGGTCCACGGAAAGCGCACCGGTGACCTCCAGGTAGAGCAGGCGCCCGCCGTTGTTCCATGTGCTGGCGTTGAAGCTGTCGGCGTTGGCGGAGATGCGCACGAACCGCGCGGCGTCCACCGCGTTGCCGGGCAGCGCGCCGTCGAGCGCGATGCTCAGCAGCATGGTCTCGTTCGCGGCCGGCGCGTCCGTCAGGCTGGCGCGCAAGTTGTACTGTTCTTACCAACTGTCAGCTGCCATGTTGCAACTCCAGGCCTTGCAGGAACCAAGCTGCCATGTTGCAACTCCAGGCCTTGCGGGAAGCAAGCTACCATATTGCAACTCCAGGCCTTGCATGAACCCAAGCTGCCATATTGCAACTACAGGCCTTGTGGAGATTGAGTTGCCACAACTTGGCAGCGCAAGCTGGACAGGGGCTCTGCCGCATTGTTGCAGAATTACGGAAGCAAGCCAGTGAAGTACAAGGCACGTCGCATATCAGCTGGCACATCCACACAACTGCCCAGTTTACAAACCAGTCCAGCAGCTGTGTTTGACACGAGAGGAGCAGCAGGCGCTGTGACAGGCGAGCATTGAGCGCATGGTGACAGCCTCAAGGGCAAGGGCAGTGACACAGCGGGCGTGGCGGGCGCACTAGTAGGCGAGCATGGTGCGCGTGTTGTTGGCCTCAAACGTGAGCAGGTTGGGGTAGAAGTTGAGCCCGGTCCCCGTGTCGCGCTCGGCGGCGCCGCTCAACGCAATCGGTGCGGCTGCCACCGCGCCCGCGGGCGCGCCCGCCGCATCGTCGCTGCCGCCAACGCCGCCACTGCTGGACGCGGCTGCAGGGTCACCCGCGGGGGCCGCCGCCGGGGGCGCCCTGCCCGCCTGCGCGCTCAGGGGCTTGCTGGCGGCGGCGGCGGCGACGGGCGCGGCGGTGCTGTCGGGGGGAGCGGCGCTGGGGCCGGCGTCCGGGCCAGGGTCTGGGCCGCTGCCAGGCCCAGGGCCAGCCGTCCCAGGGACGGCGAGCAGCTGGCTGGGCGGGATGGTGGGCGCGGGCGGCGGGAACGGGGCGGCCGCCGCGGCCGCGGCCGCGGACGGCGCCAGCGCCGCCGGTTGTGCGAAGAAGCGATTGAGCCCGTTGGCCCACGCCTGCGCCACAGGTTGCACTGCACTTTAGGCAGCCAAGCACACATGGGCGCACGCACCATCTTTAAAATCCATGCACAGAATCCATGTACAAGCAGTTGCGGCTTGGTCGGGCGCATTCAGGCGACCAACACCGGGCCGCACCACCGAGAGCTTCCCGTAGTAGTCCGCGCCGCTGAAGACGTCGCACGTGGTCGTGCCGCCCGTCAGGACCCTGCATGAGCCACGCAGTGCATGAGCACTTACTGACATGGCTGTTTCATGCTTGTCAAACACAGCATGCTGTGCAGTCGAGCGTGGCGCGCTGAGGTGAGAGGCTGTCAGATAATCCCTTGATTTAAGCCCAAGCTAGAGCAAATAACTGCAGGTGTCGCGCTCATTCGCATCAACACGACGCTAGCGACTGAACAAATACTGCACAGAAAAGCTTTCCGCACCCTACAATGCGCAGGGTGGCCGAGTCGATGAGGGGCGAGCCAGATGACCCTGGCTGCGTTGCGCCCAACGTCCACTTCACCTGCACTCGTGGACACACCGCGCATATCAGCGGAAGCTCGACTTCTTCGGCCTACATGGCAGGATAAAGCTTCAAATGAGGCTTAACATGACACGCACGGGAAATTAGATGCTGAAGCTTATTGTACTGTATGCTTGATGCCTATGGCGCCTGCACGCTGTTCCGTTCCAGGAAAAACCGCTGGCACACCGACCACCACAGTTCCGGACACAGCTCATGATGTGAGCAGCTAGGCATGCACCATGAGGAGAACCACCCTGGGGGAGCACTCACGCTGACAGGACGAAAGTGCGCACCTGGTAGTGCGTCTCAGGCGTGGGGTTGATGCCAAGCTCGATGAAGGGCGGCGCGACAAAGCTCGTCGAGATGTCACCCCTGCATGATATAAACCATGTGAGCATCAGTGAAGTTGACCACAAACAGCGCTCTTGCACCCAGCGCACGGACAGCAAGATGAGAGGGACACGAGGAAACCGAGAGAACAGCCATACGCGCTCATCACGAGCGCAGCGCGCACGTGTTGTTGGCATACGAGATGCGCTTCACGTTGCCGTTGGGGTGGTGGATGCCAACCGCGCGCCGCGGCGCGAGGCCGGCGCTGGCGTCATAGCCGACCCGGAACGCATGGAAGCTGTTGGGGATCTGGCCGGGCACGTCCAGCAGCAGCACGTCCGCGCGGCTGTCGTAGTACAGCAGGCGCGCGCCCTGCCCGCCCGCGCCATGTATAAGGTAGGGTCGGGCAGGGAGCTCCATCGTGTTGGGAGCTCGCTGCCGCACTGCAGCAAGAGCTGTGAGGAGCGGCGGGCAGGGGTGCCGTGACAGGATGCGTCAGCGGCTGGCACGGCAGCCAAGCGAAATTGCACCACTCGTGATTCGGGGAAGGAGAGCGCTTCCGACCAGGCTTGAGCACCTGGTCCTACACCATGGGAGAACACCCAGAACCGGCCCACCTGCAGGACCTGCTTGATCGGCGGTATCTGGCCGGGCTTGAACGCGCACGGCGCGTCGTAGTTGAAGATGATGAGCCAGTAGTGGAAGCTGTTGATGCTCTTCTTATCTGCGCAGCCGCGGGCGGCGTCAAGGCATGCGCGGCCTTGACAAGGCCAGGAACGCGTTACAGCACAGCAGGAGCTGCAGTCAAAACGCTGCATCGAGTCAGGGGCACTTGGCTAGGCCCCGCACCCACGAAGCAGTGGTCCGCGGTGAGCAGGTAGTTCTGCTGGCTCGGTCCGTTTACCAGCGCGCCTGCACAGGCAGCATCCAGTGAGCACAAGTATCAGTGGGGCTTGGAAACTGAGCACTTGTGCCCTGCCCACAGGCACAGCACCTCGTGCCAGCGCACATCGCGCCCGAGCGCTCAGTCGCAGTCAGCGTCTGGCGCAGCCCCGCGCGCGGCGCCGCGCACCGGTGCACAGGCCCATGGCGCCGACGCGCATGTCGACCGCGTAGATGGCCACCACGCCCGCGCCCGCCTGCTGGAAGCCGCGCCCGGCGCAGCGGATGCTGGGCGTGCATTGGCCCACCTGCGGCGCCGCGGCCCGCATCAGCAGGGCGCCGTAGCGTCAGGCCGGCTGTGCGGTGGCTGCGAGCGCGCGCTCTGGTGAATGAGGCTGAGCGGGCGGAAGCTTCACAGCTACGAGCCTGGCGCCTGAGGCTGGCGCCGCGCGCGACAAAGTGAGCCACATGCACAATTGCTGCTCGGCTGATTAGGACTCTAACATGACTGAACATGTCAAAGCAGGCCTTACCAAGGCACCCCACAACTTGTCAACCCACACGCAGCACCCACTGCTTACATGTCATGCTATCGCGCCGCGCCTGGTCCATGGTCTGGCGCATGGCGTCCACATCAAACTGCGTGCCCAGCACGCCCTGCGCCAGCGTGGGCAGCCCCTGCCCCGCCGCCTGCCCAGGCGCTGCCGCCGGCCCCGCCGCCGGCGCCGCCGCGGCCTGCCGCAGCCGCCG
>JAABUZ0100008312.1_pt1 | contig 12238 bp, 12 predicted proteins | sample 5562091 | NCBI WGS metagenome assembly JAABUZ01 (sample SAMN12813069, study PRJNA571459) | rock metagenome | isolation source: Antarctica rocks | place: Antarctica: Victoria Land, Linnaeus Terrace sud | collected 2015-12-21
ACTGTAGCGACGTATGTAGGACTTCTTGTGTAGAAGCTTCTGGGCAAACACAGCAGGCCAGAAGAGCAAGCAGCGCAGTTTTGCAGACGTTCCAATTTGTGTGTCTTCCTATTGCAACAGAAAATGGATTCGCTTGATGTACATGTAGTTGCAAACATTCTGTGCTTGGTTTTGGCTGGTTTTGCAGTAAGCGAGAGTACAATGCTGGGAGCGCATATCAAAATGATGGGCTTCCAGCTGTTCTGCATGCGTGTGTATTTGCACCACAATGTTGTCCAAGCTGGTGATCAGTTGTACTAGATGATCATCATCATCCAAAGGATCTATGACTTCAGCGTCATTACAAAACTTCTACTGCTGCTGCCACTGATGGTGTAGTTGCTTTGGCAAGGTCAAGACAGCCAGACGTGAAGCTGATGGTGACTCGGGGAACTATGCAGGTTATCTATGCCATGTTTCTTGCTTGTCTGCGCTTTCCAGCTAAAAACATTACAGTCTGGTCATCTTTGCAGTGCAGAATGCTTCAGATGTTGTAAGCTTTTTCTTGAGTCGCATTCATCTTGCAATCATGTGATCAAGGCGAGTCATAAAGTGGCAGTCCTGATTTTGTCCCACCATTGCTGCAAAATCGATGGCAAAATATAGTGTAGCTCTGCATTGTTATCATCGACTTTTTTGTCTGCCTATGTGCTTCAAGAATATCTGATCAACAAGCCCAGCCAGTACTCCTGCATGGACAACATGTCTGTTTTACACCAGGCTCTGGACATCCTGCCTTTCCGTGTGTCTGTAGATGAGATAGCTGTCAAGCAAGCAGTGATTGATCACCTGGCCAAAGAGATATGCATTGCAGTCAAGCTCAAGGCTCCACAGTCTAAATTCGATGTAAGTGACGAGGTCATGAAGACATGTCTTGCAACAGCACTTGTCAACACACAGCAACAAGTGATTGCTAACCCTCCCACCTTTGTTTCCATTCAAAGGAAGTACACAAAACGTGCATCCACACCTGCCTTGAGCAATGCAAGCAACCTCTCGACTGGGCTGCCCACTGGTGCAGGTGGTAGGGCTGAAACTCCCGAGGTCAGCAGCAGCAACCTGTCTGTCCCAGCGTCGACCGTCTCTCAAGGCAGCTTAGGGGTTGCAGACTTCATGGACTTGGGTGTGCTCAGGAGAGCCAAGAAATGGCGCTTTGACAAGCTGTCAAAAGCAGAGTTGGCTGGGCTCATCAACCACCATATGAAGCAAGATGCACCACAGTCTGCCACAAAAGGATACCTGGTCAAAGCGCTCATGGACTTTGCTGCCAGTAACACCGAGTACGAAATTGTATAGTCAACTGCCAGGTGGTTTCTTGGTCACAGCTGGTTTGCAATGCATCGTATGACAGTCCATGAGTAACAGTAGCCTGCATCACTGTGTAGATTTCTTGAAGCCTTCTACAAGCGGCTCTATGAGCCTTTTCATTAGCCTTCTACAGCAACACTGCACAAATTTTGGCATTTCAGAGAGTCCAACTTTGATACAATAACTGCAAGTTTTGCAAAATTGGTGCAAAATTGATGCCATTACTTTTTATCAACTTCCATGCAGACACAAGTCGAGAGGTAATTTGGCTTTTATCATCATCGGGCTGGTGCACCAGTCATGCTTTGAAAAGGGGTAGAAGGGCTCAGTGGTGCTTCCAGCAGCCAATATGCTGTCTGCATCAGTCTTGCTTCTCCCTTATATCATTGTATACACGATGCAGCCATTGCTTGTGGATGAGGGTATACTGTGTTTTACACTTGAATGTGTGCATAGTTGTAGTTCAGTAGGTGGAGACAAGTATGATCAGTTCTGCACACCTTTGTGCACTTCACACGTTTTGTGGCTGCATCTGCTGACACTGTATAAAAGATACGTCTTTAAACCACCAAAGGTCTGCAAAAGCGAGCAATAGCCGCTTCACAATCGTCCATGAGCTTGTCAAACCTGGCTTTCATTTCCTCGGTTTTGCTCTCACCGTCGTTGGATAAATTTTCCAACTCATCCAGTCCTGCCTCAAGAAGCTTCCACCTTTTGGTTGGTAGCTTGCGTTCCAAGCTTTCTTGCACATCCACGAAGTCTAGACGCCGTCTGCAGATCAAGTCTTTCAATCCGGCATCCATCGGGACTGGCTTCCAAGCTGCGTTCTTCCGACGTATGTCATCAGCGAAGCGATATATCTCCAGTGCTCCATCTCTGATGCGAACATTGTGGCGTTGTGGCAAGCCGGCATTCAGGTGTTGAAATTTCAGACAAGCCAGCAAAGCGGCATCTGCATCCGACAGGCTGCATCCCAAGCGCTTCTCAATCGTTTTGATGCAGTTGTTGTTTACCAAGTCCTCCCATTCTGGATTCGAACAATTGATAGGCTGCAACTGTATTGTGATGTTTGCATTGTTGATAGTTGTGGTATGTGTGTTATGTACGCTGTGATCATGATTACTAGTGTGCGTGCTGTGATCATTGGTGACTTGCACATTCTGATGCACAACTGATGAGCTCGAGCTATGCATGCAAGGATTTTTCCTCTTTAGATGCGTTTTTATATTTGCCTTCAGCTTGTCTGTGTGGGTCTCGCATCTTGGGCAGACAAAGAGATTGTCACTGTTCTTGCTTATAGCTTCAGTGTACTTCTTGATCTCCTCGTCATTCATCTTCATGCTGCCTGATCCTTTGGAGTGCATTTCCTCCTTATATGGTTGGAGACCATATTCTAATCTTATCACAAACACGTTGCCTTCGTTTCCACCTTTCGGTACAGACCATGTTCCATACATCTTGCTGCTGATCCGTCACGTCGGCCAGACCATGTGATCTTCCATGTGAAGGTCTGAAACTTTCAGTATTATTTAATATTTAAAAAAATCCGGATTCCGAAATTGCCTCGATCCACAAGCAACTTTGAAAATCTTTGGCAGCTTATTTTGGAAAACCAGAAAAAATTAAATATTTAAATATTTAACAGTTGCACGATTCTTGTTTTCAGTAAGAAACTTGTGTCAAGTTTGTCATGAGGAATCCCGAGTGATGCGTTGCAACGTTAAACAGCACGTGACTGGTGTGCACTGGAACCACAGCATATGAGCCCAGGTCTAGTGCTGCTCAGATGTGCAAAACACCAACGCAAGCACATCTGAGTGCTTGTGGGCATTTTGGCTCATGAAAGCTGTCTCGAGAAGGCTTGACACGCTTCTAGTCAGAGCCCAGGACGCTGTCTTTTGAAAATTCCGTTGTATGAACCGGAATCATGGGTGTTCACAACATAATTTGTGAAATAGGCGAGGCTTTTGGTATGTCGCAATGGAAGCCTGCAACGCACTGTTTCCATCAAGCCCAGTCATGTCGCAGCAATAACAACCCTTGGCTTGGCAACCCAAAGCGTCATTGCATCCCTGTTGTAGCTTCCTCAGTCATGTGCCGTTTACCTTGAACTTGTGATCACAGCGCAGAACAATACTCAGATGTGCTGAAAATACTTGTGAGCACATCTGGCTGCATATGGTGACCGAGACAACATGTTCATAAAAGATCATCAGTTGATGATGCATATGCTGCTCATCCAGCTGACTCTAGATCTTTCACACTCGTGACAGTTTTACAGTAGTGACTGTGGGAAAGCGAGGCAGAAAGAGCATGGATGCTGATGGACATTGCTGCCAAATGAGTTTGTAGTACTACTGATGGCTCTGCACTGCATCGAACATATACATATAGATGTCTCCCTCTCAACATCCTAGTTTGTGACAATGTTGATGCAGCAACTATACAAAATCACTTTGAAAATCTGGATTTCCATCCCAAATACAACCAGATCTATGTGTCTCCTCAGTGTACATGACATGTCATTGCCATCATGTTTCTCCATCCCAGACACAACCAGACCTATGTGTCTTCTCGGTGTACGTGACATGTCATTGCCATCATGTTTCACTACCATCCCGTACAAATCTTGACCTGGTAAAGAATCCTGTATCAAGTCTGCCACAAGGAATCCCGAGTGATTCCTCATGTTTGTGCTGCTGTGACTAATGGTTGTATTATTAAATATTGGGAAAAAAATCAGAATTCCGAAACTGCCTCGATTCACACGCATTTTTTCAAATGTTTGTCAGCTTATTTTGCAAAACCAGAAAACATTAAATATTTAATTGAATAGTTGCAAAAATTTGGTTTCTGAACATTTCTAGATTTCAGTAAAGTGGTCATGTCAGCTCCGCTGTCATCACTCAAAGCATGATACAGATTCCAGCTCACCAACCACTTCTTCATCTGACTCGACACACAAGCGCACATACTTCGAATCTGTTGGTGTGTGTCTTTTCAGCATATCTGACAAGCGATAGCAGTTGAATCCTATTTTTCTGTACAATTGAACTACTTTCGGAACTGCCAATGTCAGCTCAGCTGCACCCTGTCAGACCAGTTGCAACACATCAACTCAGCTCAACATGTTGAGATAGTCGTAATGCTGTCATACCACTTCAGCATGAACCAACTCGAAGCTGCAATGACAAGGACCTTGATCTAGGACAAGAAGCTACATTGTGTTCACTAGTGGCTGGCAAGGATGGCAAGGACCATCAGCAACAAAGAAAAACAGTCAAACCTTTTTCTCTTGGAAAGGATCATCAATGAACGTCAATCACATCATCGCAACATCCATGCGATGATGTTGCGATGATGTGCACAAGTAAACCCTTCATCAAACGCATCACAGCTTAGACGGACTGCAACTTTAACGTTTATCCCAAGCAATTTTAACTCCAAGTCCGCTGCCATAAACAGTGATGAGACATCACATTGTAAGAGTGATCAAAAGCGATATCAACGCACGCATTCGACGAATGCAATCTTTGTAAAAAGCCGACTTTAAATTTGGCCCTTAAATCGACTCAAACATCGCTCTCCTGTACCAGCCAAAAGACATCTCGTCCCACTGGCAGGGCAGGCTTTGAGGCTTTTTTCCGCTTTTTTCCGCTGTTTCGCTTCAACCGATCGAACTTTTGTCGACTTTGCGACTTTACAAGTGTGCCACGTCGCACGCTAGCTTATGATCGACTTCCGCCCGGTTTTTGAGAACATTGGGCACTTCATTGGTAACAGCCAATCCCACCGTAGTTACGCTTAACCGATTGAAATCGTCGATTTCAACCCAATGATCGAGTTACGGCCCAATGAAGTAGTTACGCCGTAAATTTTGGATTAAACCATAACCTCGCTTACAACTCCAAAGTCGATCTTCCGTAGCTACGCCTTGAGCATATAGCAACCCTAAACCCTAAATATAATCATGCATTGATGTCGATTTTGATCACTCTTACAGGTGATGTCTCATCACTATTTAACAAGTAGCCCGTGGAGTAGGCAGGGGACTTGGAGTTGAATTGCTTGGGATAAACGTTAAATGTTACAGTCCGTCTAAGCTGTTATTCGTTTGTTGAAGGGTTTACTTGTTGTGCACATGGGTGCTACTCATAGGTAATCGCGTGGATGTTTCGATGATGTAATTGACGTTCATTGAGGAAAAAAATGACTATTATTCTTTGTTGCTGATGATCCTTGCCATCCTTGCCAGCCACTAGTGAACACAATGTAGCTGCTTGTCCTAGATCAAGGTCATTCTGACTGAAGCTTCGGGTTTGTATATTCTGAAGTGGTATGACAGCATTACGTCATTTTGCATTCAGAGGATAACAATCTCACTGTTTTGCAAGAATTCATGAGCCCTTCATCCAGCTTTGTGGCTGTTGACATAATAAAAGACAACATCATTTTTATTGTACGTGCAGAGTTTGGAGTTCAAGTTGCGGTTGTTGTCAATGGACATGAGTGGGACACAGATAAGCAGGTGAAGCTCCAGACATGTCAGCCTGATGATGCATGCCTGACTGTTGATTCATACAGGTGCAAAGGATGCCGCAAACAAGGTTGGGAACTTGTCCAAATGGATCCCAGTCATACAACAAGCGAAAACAAACTGCTAATTTGGAAAACTTCCAAGTTTGCTAAATAGCCAGGCCAAATTCAGAAGAATTTACAGCAAGTAGTAATGTTTGGAGAACAATCCTCAATTTTACAGTTATTGACTGCCAGGCTTTGTGTACATGAGGTTGATTCATATACTGGTCACTACCAAGATTGAATGGTGCATGAAACTGTACCACAGTCTCTGAGTTTGTGGCAAGGATGGCAAAGGAAAATTGTGTTATATATTTTTTCTTGTTTGTTTGTGATGAGTGAGGTCAATATTTGTATGAGCGTTTGGGTGCAGGATTGGACTTGTTAGAGGCATTGACCAATGAAGCAGAGGCCCAGACAGAGGAGAAGCCACATTTGACAAGCTGTTGAAAGCTGCACAAACAGCCATCACTAATTTCTCTGGATGAAGTGCTGATGGAGTATATGGCTGGAGAGATGCGACAGCAATGCCAGCGGGTGGTGACCCCAGTCAGACAAATGAGGCTGCATGCAATTGACCACAGAAGAGGTCTAGAAGTATGCTGATTTAATAGCCGCGAATTGGATTTGTTTGCCGCAAATGTCTCAATCACGCATCAAACTTGAAAACCATCTAGTAAGACACCTGCGGAACAACAAGCAAAGTAGCTACATCAAGCTCATCAGCTGTGCAACACAGTGTAAATGTCACCAATGACCAGCCAAGCCACAAGCCAAGCCAAGCCACAGCGCGCACAATGATCAGTTTGGCATGATGTACAGCCCAGAGGCTCACTTGTGTGGACTATGACAAGCAACAGTCTGCAGAAATGAGCATACACTCTTGATGCGGGAACTTGATCTACAGCCCAGGCAGCCATTTCTGCGGACTGTGTCAAGCGACAGTCGGCAGAGATGAGCTCACGCTGAAGCATACTCCATGCTAATGTCCCCAATGAATGCTGTAGTGCCGAATACGGCTAAACAGAAACAATGACTAATAAACTGTCAGTCTAATACGTGCTCACAGCTTGATGTGCATGTACAGTCCAGAGACTGATTTGTGTGGACTGTGACAAGCAACAGCCTGCAGAAATGAGCTAACAGCTGGACTAATCTCAATGCTGGAATTCAAGGTACAGCCCAGAGACTGATGTCTGCAAACTGTATCAAGCAACAATCTGCAGAGATAAGCTAACAAGTGAACGTTGATTCCCACATGAATGCTGTAGTGTTGACTACAACGAAACAGAGACAGTGACTTCTGACTGACAGATGACATGTGTTCACAGTTTGAAGTGAATGTATAGTCCAGAGACTTGCTTGTGTGGACTGTGACAAGCAACAGCCTGCAGAAATGAGCTGACAGCTGAACCAAGCTATGTGCTGGAACCTAATTTACTACCCAGTAACTGACTTCTGCGGACTTTCAAGGAACAGCTTGCAGAGATGAGTTCACAGACAAAGCACACTGAACGCTGATGTCCCCAATACATGATGGAGTGTTGAATATCCGGCAAAATAGAAGCAGTCACTGATATACTGTGAGCTTGATATGTGATCACAGCCTCAAAATGATGTACACCCCAGAATGAAACTTACTTGTTTGGACGCCCACAAGCAACAATGAATTGAAAGGAGCTTGATGTACAGCCCACAAAATCATTTCTGCGTACCGTGTCAAGCGACAGTCTGCAGACAGGAGCTCATGTGCTCACAGCTTGAAGTTCAAAGAGTCTTTTTTGCCGATCGTGTTCAGCAACGGTCTGCAGATATGAGCTCACAGCTGAACCATCCTAAATGTTCACTATGATCGGTTGTTGAATCTGACAGAGTCATGGATATCAGCTTGACGTAGTCACAGAACTAGACGCACATCCCAGAGACTTATCTGTGCGGACTGTGTCTATCAATCACAGGGGCTGCTTATACCTGTCTCCAAATATTATTTTACTGAAGTTTTTTATGGATCTACATATTGCAGAACCTGCATGTATGGAGGCGCGAGTAATTTGTTAAACACATGCACTGTCTGACCACCAGGTAGCATAATTGCAGACTGGAGCTCACACCTGTTCCATTCTGTCTGCATGGTGAAATAGAGCGTGACTCAAGCACAGTGGACTTGACGTTTGGTCCCAGCTTCAACTTGACGTGCAGCCCACAGAATTTTTGATACGGACTGGGTCAACCAACAGTCTGCTGACACAGGCTCACAGCTGAGCCATCGTACATGCTGATTAGGTGTGCAGGGTGAAACATGACATCTGTGAGCACAGCAAGCTATACCTAGAACTATCCCCTACAGGTTGTATCACAACTTTAGGGACTACAGTTGTTGTGCTGTACTTGTTGAGGTTGATTCACGTTCGCATCGTAGAGCAGAATTGCAAGAGCACAAGCCATGGGCCAGACGCAGGTCCAGACCTGATTTGCAGTGGGCCAAACCTGTGTCAGACCCAGGTCAGACCCAGATCAGACCCGGGTCAGACCTGAACTGTCACAATCTACAGTGTTGAGAGGCGAACTTGACACAAGTTTCTTACTGACAAGTAGACTGTTCAGGAAAACTCTTGCAACTATTTAATTTAATATTTAATGTTTTCTGGTTTTGCAAAATAAGCTGCCAAACATTTTCAAAGTTGCTTGTGAATCGAGGCAGTTTCGGAATCCTGAATTTATTTAAATATTTAATAATACACCAAATTCCAAACTCAACCTGACAGCTGGCTTGAACAAAGATATGCCAAGCTACCCTTTCCTGCGCCATCAAGGGCAAATGACAACTTTGAGGTTCTCAGTTGTCGACTTGAATTCAAGTTTACAAATGAGGAGACAGACTACAGCTGAGCCAACACGTTGCAGCTGAAATGGCAAGTTTCATCTGAGCTGACAGGGTGCAGCTGAGCTGACAAGTTGCAGCTGACCTGGCAGCTTATTTGACAAGTTGCAACCGAGCCTTCAGATGGCAGCTGAGCTGAGTTGATATATTGCAGCTGAGCTGGCGTATTGCAGCTGAGCTGACGTAATGCAGCTGAGCAGACAGACTGAGCTGACAGATTGATCTGACAGATCATATCTGAGCAGACAGATGGCAGCTGAGATGATAGATTGTCAAGGAGCTTGCACTTGACAGCTGAGTTTGACATCTTGCAGCTGTTTGACAAGTTGCAGCTGAGCTGACATGAATAGAAGAAGTTCAAACAATACTGAGAATGATAGGATACAGCTGCTATTGCTTATCATATATGCTGAGAACACACACACAGATTGGTGGTACAGCAAAATGCACCGTTTGAGATGATGTCAAACAAATTAAGGTTCACAATGATTCTGATTGGTCACGTATGCAAATGCAGCACACCTTGATCCACTCGCTTGGTCCAGCCGCAAGTGAATGCAATTGTTGTCAGCTGACACCACAGGCAGCAAGTGCCAAAGCATCAAGTACCCAGTTGTGCTTGCATTGATGCTATACGCATTTGATTGAGCACTGCACTGCAACTGTGCACATGTAGTCTGCCTCCGGTGCATATCAGTCGCAAAATCTGCTTGTAGCAGTGATGGATGGGCTGGGCTTCGCAGCATATTGCATCATCAGTGATGTTGTTTCATCCCCATGCGGTCTCAGCACTCACTGAATGCAGTGTTCCTTGCTGCCCATCAGGTCTTCACACACACATCAGTTGAAATGGTCATCCATACTACTTTACAACATATCTGGAACTGGGCACACAGGCTGTGGTTCCACTGCACCTCAGTCAGTGATTGATGCTCAGGGATGCGCGGCATCGTATGATCATCAAGTGATGATGTTTTAGAAAGACATGTCTCGGTCAGTACTGCTGAGTGAGAGATTCTACTCAGAGAACAGCATCAGCTGATGATGGAATACGCTGCACAGCCCAGCTCCATGTGACTGATGTGCAGTGGAACCTCAGCAGCATATGTGCCCAGTTCCAATACAGCGCTCAGATGTTCATAAGACCAATGCAAGCACAAGTGAGTATGCTCATCAAACATCATCAGTTGATGTGGAAACATGATGCAGCTCCCAGCTCACCAAACACTGCTTCATCTGCCTCGACACACAAGCCTTGTGACCAATGTGGACTGAAAGTAAGTACAGCGCTCAGTTGTGCAGAACATCAATGCAAGCACAACTGGGTGACACTTGCCGCGTCAGGTGCTGACTGAGAAATGTGTTCATGAAAAATCATCACTTGATGATCATATGATGCTACAAATAGACCTTGTGAGTGAGGTGCAGTGGAACAACAGCACATGTGTCCAGTTCCAGTACTGCGCTAAAGTGTGCAGAACATCAATGCAGCACACCTGGGAGCTTGATGTAGTCGGATCTCATGCACACAGCCTGTGACTGCTGACTGAGATATGTTCAGAAAACCTTTATTGCTGCAGCAAGACAGGGTAGAGTTTCTCAAAGAGGCAGAAGACGCCATCAGGAGCTTTTATGCCACACAGGCAGGTGCATGCTGATTCATTGCTCACATCAATGACAGACACAGTGGATATTGCATACGTTGCAGAATAAACAAGCCCATACTGGCCCTTGATCAGCCGCAGAATATCCACTCCTGGGCAGGCTGCCAGTCTAGTGACACACGTTGCACATCACTTCCAGCTTAGACTGGACCAAGTGAGGGAGGGAGCAAGACAGCTTGCAGGCAGGACAGCCAAGAGTGATATGGACAGCTTGACAGCCAAAACCTTGGTGACGTTGGGAGAATTCAAGGCAGCTGTGGTCTGGGCATACTCACATTATCAGATGTTGGTGAATAACACCAACAGCAGTATTGAAGCCTTGACCCATGCTTGTTGCAGCAATTGGATAGTGGCTATCAAGCAGTCACACCCACTTTGCTTGCAGAGCCATTATATTGTTTGCAAACTTGTTGCTGCGCTGAGTGTTGTCTGCAAGCATCATGATGATCATGTCAGGGCAGCTTGCAATGTGGAATGTATATTTTGGGTGCCGACCGTAACATTTTTAGGGTTCGTCAGGGTGCGGTACGTTGCCCATACTCGCAATATATAAAAGTTGATCATGTATATATATCATAAAAATGGCGTTTCTCTAGCGTTATAAGGCCAGCCATGCGATGATCCCCCTACCGGTTTGTCGTTAGGTTGCGTTGCACAATGACGCATCACTTGCATGCCTCACCCTAATTTAAAATCCGGAAATGACTGGAAATGCCGGTTTCATCACCAAATCCATGACCGCAAATCACGGTAGCATGCGGGGGCCGCCCCAAATGGGCAGTCCCTGCAAACGGCGAGCCAAGATATTTCTCTACGGGTTCTTGTTCCCAGAGGCTGAATAACTTTTGCATTAATTTTTGCTGTACCGAAGACAAACCGTCTGGACGCGTTTGGGTCTATGTTCAATTTTGTATGTGATTCTTGTGCTCGCTGCTATTGATTGGCAAAGTTGCCGTCAAGACCTTGAATTTTGTGATTGGAAATCAGATAGCGCAATTTTATGGTGTCTCACAGCATATCCTGATACATTTTGCCAAACCTTAGTTCTGCTTTGGATGTAATGATATTAAATTTGATAACCCATGCATTTCTGTGATTAAAGGTGTAGTTAAATGCATGTTCATGTATTTTGTGAATCAATGCACAGATGATTGTGTACATGCTTGCCTGGAGTTTTCATGCACTCAAGAACAACTCCATTTGCTTTGCTCAACACCCTGTGTCAATGTCCTTCAATAATCTTGTGGTCTGTGTTAAGGATTTTGGCAAATTACGATAAATCTAGGTCGTAACGACGCCTTGTTTATTCGTAGTTTACAAAATTTAGAGCAGCCAGCAGCCAAGTTCTTATTATGCTGTGCTTGCTTCTTCTCATTCAATCTTGACATGAATAGGAAATTTTATTTCAACAAAGCTTGCCATCCTTGTCAAGTGTATCAGAATGTTGGCATCATCATATAATTAGGGACAAAGAAGCAAATTGCTCTTGACATCATCCTTGCCATCCTTGTCATTGGGTATGACACTAGTCTAGTCAATACTTGCACTTGCATTATGCAAGCTTGATAAGCATGCAGAGCTCATGCACATGCGCACCTCTCACATGCATATGACTGTTCTCTGAATGCAATAACAGCAACATGTTTACACACACCTCCCTCAAAACTCGAATGGACACATTGACCACAAAATTATGTTCGTTTATGCTGGCAAGGATGGCAAGGAATCAGCATCAAAGAATCATAGTCAAAACTTTCATCATTAAACA
>JAABUZ0100008313.1_pt1 | contig 12237 bp, 17 predicted proteins | sample 5562091 | NCBI WGS metagenome assembly JAABUZ01 (sample SAMN12813069, study PRJNA571459) | rock metagenome | isolation source: Antarctica rocks | place: Antarctica: Victoria Land, Linnaeus Terrace sud | collected 2015-12-21
AACGCGGCGACGACGATTGACTGGCGCTTCACGACGGCAGATGCGCGGATCACCCTCAAACACCTCTATCCCGTCTCATCTCACGATGACCGTCAATATGGCAAATCATCGCTGTCAGACCACTAGTGCTTGATCAGAAGAGACTGTCGAGCATCATGATTGGCAGCAACTCCAACCACTCCATAGAGACAATAGCGCCCTTGACGCGGACAGATAGGCTGGTATGTGCCTGTGATTGGCGACCGCGTATGAGGCCATCGGATCATGATCGAAGCGGTCTCCTGATCCTGCACTAGGAACGTGCTACGGTGAGTGGGGACGAGTGGGGAATACCGTCCACCGGGAGGACTATGACAAAGGAGAAACAGACTGAGACGCACCACTACCTATGGGAACTGCGGCCGTATTTCCGGCAGGTCGCCGGTGCGGTCATACTCGGTTCGCTCGCCGGCATCCTCATGAACACGGCGGTCGTCCTTCCGGCCCTCCTGCTCGGACACGCCATCGACACCGCCCTCGCGCTGCAGCGGGGCGCGGCCACGGCGTTCGCGCCGTCCGGGCATCTGTCACTCCCCCTCGCGGTGCGCGGGGAAGTTCAGGATCGCCAGCTCGCCGTACAGCGCGAGCGCTTTCGCGTCGTACGCACGCGCCGCTTCCTCCCGTGTCGCGAAGACGCCCAGATGCAGCTTCGCCCCCCGATGTTGGAGCATCGCCCGCCACTTGCCGCTTTGCGCATGCCGACTCACCCCGCGATACCCCGAGGTGTTGGTGCGCCGGAGCCGACCCCGCGCCCCCTTCTCCACGACCGTCACGGTCCGCAGGTTCCTCTTGCGGTTGTCCAACCCGTCGCCGTTAAGGTGGGTCACGTCGACTCCGGTTGGTGCATCCAGGATGACCCGATGCATCCAGATGGTGCGAACCGGTGCGTGTTTGCCGTCTCCCGACCGTTCGGTGCGGGCGGCGAGCCAGCGATCACCCTGGCGGACATGGTAGGCGAACCAGTGATACGGGACGATACGGGGAAGGTCGTCGGCATCGATCACCGCGCGCTTGCCCTGGTTGAGGGGGATACACACCGTCTCCGCCACGTTTCCGCCGTTTCTTGGCTCAATCCCCGCCGCATCCTTGCAGTGTAGGCCACGAGTGCTACCACTCCGGCCGTGGTGCATCGTTGTGATGAGGGGGGAAATTGTGCGAACGATGCCCGAATCGAGAGGCGAATACGCCATACGGGCGGCGAGAGATCCCGCCGATCCTCACCCGCATGGTCTCGATGCCATGGCTATCGCGGGGGAGGTTTGCTTTGTCTACCGGCTCTTCCACAGGGAGGGTGAAGCGCTGATAACGTGAAACACTACACTCCTTCGCTACCGCGCCTCATGAAGGAGTGTCTCATGTCGCTCGCCACCGTCTTCCCGCAACTCCGCGGGTTCCACCTTGAGCAGGAATGCGCCGACCCCGACGCACTCACCGTCGTCGCCACTTCGACTCAGCGGACCGCCCTCTGTCCCGTCTGCTCCTCGCTCGCCTCCCATGTCCACAGCCGCTATCAGCGTCGGATCACCGATCTTCCCTGTGCCGGACGCACGGTCACACTGCTCGTCCATGCCCGCCGCTTCTTCTGCCGCAATCCCCGCTGCCCACGCCGGACATTCCGCGAGCGCCTGCCGACCCTTGCTGCTCCGCGGGCACGTTCAACTCATGGCGTGCGCGCGACGCTCACACACATCGGCTTCGCGCTCGGCGGTGCCGCGGGCGCACGACTCGCGCACTTGCTCGGCCTGCCGGCGAGCGACACGACAGTGCTGCGCCTCGTGCGTGCAATGCCCGCCTTGCCGGTGGGACAGCCGCGCGTCCTCGGTGTTGACGACTGGGCATGGCGGAAAGGGGCGCGCTACGGCACGATGATCTGCGACCTTGAGCAGCGCCGTCCGATCGATCTGCTGCCAGATCGCACGCCGGATACCGTCGCGGCATGGCTGCGGGCGCATGCCGGCATCACGGTCATCAGCCGGGATCGCGGCGATACCTACATCGAGGGTGCGACGCGCGGTGCACCGGAGGCCATATAAGTTGCCGATCGCTTCCACCTCGTCAAGAACCTCGGTGAGGCGGTCGAGGCCTTTCTCCATCACAAGCGATCCATTCTCAACAGCGTTGGTGCCGCAGCGAGTGCAGCCGTTCCTACTGTCCCACAGTTGCAGCCATGGCAAGTGCGCGCGGAGGAGGAGAGCGAGCGCCGCCATGCCCCATGGCTCGCGCGCTACGAAGCGGTGATTGCGCTGCGTGCCAAGGGCGCCTCGGTCGCCGATATCGCCCGCAGTGTCGAGATCAGTCGCGAGACGGTCTACCGCTATCTGCGACTCGGTGCGCCACCGGAGCGCAAGCGTCGCAGTGTCCGCCGCACGGTGCTCGACCCGTACAAGGAGCATCTGCTGTGTCGCTGGGATGAAGGGTGCCATGACGCCCGGCGGCTGTGCGCGGAGATCCGTGGGATGGGTTACCGCCACGCCTACACGAATGTCTCGCGCTTCCTCGCCACGTTGCGCTTGCCGGTGGGTGAGCGACCGAGTAGTCATCGCGAACGGATCAGTGCGCAACGGCCACCGACGCCGCGTCAAGTGGCAATGCTCTTCATACGGCGTCCCGAGACCCTGACCGACAAGCAGCAGGCGTGCGTGGAGCACCTGTGCCAGGAAGATCCGGCGATTGGGGCTGCCTACGCGCTCGCGCAGGCATTCACGACAATGGCGCGCGAACGGCAGGGCGAGGAGTTGGACACGTGGATCGCGCGGGTGAGGGCGAGCGAAATCGCAGACTTGCAGCGCTTCGCTACGGGGTTGCTGCTGGATAAAGCGGCAGTGCAGGCCGGATTGACGCTCGAGTGGAGCAATGGCCAAACGGAGGGGCAGGTGAATCGGCTGAAGACTGTGAAACGTCAGATGTACGGGCGGGCAAGCTTCGATTTACTACGCCAGCGCGTACTCCATGGGGCGTGAGGTTCACCCTCGCTGAGGAAGAGCCTGTCTACCTTGCACAAAACCCCGTCACGGGGGACAGATGCACGGCAAAACGAGGGGAAGAGCGAGAGCGGTTCATCGATCCCGCGATCGGGAGAAGGGGGGCAAGCGAAGAATACGTAGATTCTCGTGGAAGAACCGGGAATGATGCGGGAAAGCGCATGGAGCGATGACATGCACGTGCCGCACCATGTCCCAGCCTTCGGCCACAGCCGATCCGTTTCGATTTAGATGGATGCCTCGGCAGGGACAGACCGACTCGTATGATGTTCCACACATTCCGGCAGTGAAGAAATGGCATCGCGCGTGACGCCGCTCGGCGACACATTCAGCCATCGCCGAGCGTGAAGAGCGCCGGTTGCTCGATCGGTTCCTGCCGGGGTTTGCGGGGCGCGTACTCCGGCCTGCGGATTACCTTGAGCCATTCGCTGTCATTCAAGGCCCACAACGCCACCTGCGGCGAGCGATATGCGGTCGCGAATACCTTCGGCTCCTCGACCGCGCGCAGGTGCGTCTTATCCGGCTGATAGCGCACTTTGTACTGTGCCAGCGGTTCGTCCGCGAACTCGATCGTCAGCGTCTCCCCGTAGAGCCAGACCGCCGCGCGATCCCGTGCCAACCCATGTTCGCCGTAGACGCGCCAGTGGCGGAAGCGCAGGTAGCCCAGCTTGTCGAGCGTGCAACCGAATCGGGTGCGGTAGAAGAGGCGGTGCAGTTCCTCCGGAGAGACCTCCCTGCCGCCCACCCAGCCGAGGACATCGCGCGGCGTGAGGCGACCATCCGCCCGCTCCCGATGCGCCCAATGTATCTGGTAATTATAGTCCACCACCCACTGATCGTGGACGGCGAGCAACTCCGCCCAGGATGTGACGTTGGCGAAATGCCAGTCCGCCATGCGGCGCTGGACGTTGAAGGTGGTCTCGATGTAGTTCTGCCAAGGTTGCCGGCGCTCGATCTCCCGTTTCTCGATGCCCAGCGCGGCGTAGATCGTCTTCGCCTGCTTCGCCGTCACGAAGACCGCGCCGCTGTCGCTGACGAGCGCCTCGGGAGCGCCGTGCTGCCGGATCGCGGCATAGAGGACCATCAGATACGCCGAGAGATCCTGCGCCGGGAAGACGCCGCTGGCGAGGATGGCGCGGGAGTAGTTCTCGAGGATCGAGACGCAATAGGCCTTCGCGCCGATAGCGACCATGTCGAGATGGCGGATATCGACGCTCCAGTACTGATGCCGCCGCTGTGCCGCGAAGGGCATTGGTTTCGGCACTTTCGGCGTCGCGGTCGGCCCGCTCAGCCCGTAGAGCTTGCGATTCATCGCGAGGATCCGGCCGCAGGTGCTCGGGCTGATCTCGATGCCGATCTGATGCAGGGCCGCGTGGACGCGGAAGGCACCCAACTCGGGGTTCTCCTGCAAGTGCTTGACCGCGAGCATCGTCGGCATGCTGCCCAGAGGGCCCCCGACCTTGCGCGGGCCGGTGCGGGCATGCGACTTGTCGCCCAGACCCGGGACTCCCTCGGCGATCCATCGCTTGAGCGTGTCGTAGACGGTGCGCCGGTCAATCTCGAAGTAACCCGCGATGCTCTTGATATTCCATCCTTCCCTGTGCAGGCGTAGCACCGCAGCCCGTCGCGCGGTCGGGTCGGCGATCGCGCGATAGGGCGGGTAGCGTCGCCCGATGAGCGTGGGGGCCGGATCCTCGGCGAGGATGCGCCGCACGGTGTGGTGGCTCGGGCGGCGCCGGAAGCGGACGCCGCAGATTGTCGCGATCTCGTGGCGCCGGAAGGGCGGATATTCCACCTTGAGGGCGAGGATCGCCCGCTGGATCTCCACGGGCAACGTACGGTGGCGCTCCACCTTGGGCAAGCCGAAGAGGCTCGCCATGCCTTCCCGCTCGAAGCGCGCCGCTTGGCGGGAGAGGGTTCGCTGTGGCGCGCCGGTCTGCCGCGCCCGCTCAGCCGGGGATCTCCCGAAGAGGACGACGGGGCGGATCAACTCGTACGTGCGCTGCTCGGGCAATCGCACGAGCAGGTCGAGTTGCTGCCAATCGTCGGTCGGCTCGGTCTGCGTGGCCTGCGATGCCGCATCCATCGTTCTCCACCATCGCGAAGGGAGCGACGGGGGCAAGAGGAGTTGCATGCCGTCGCCATCCCAACATTATGGCCCAAAGTGAGCGACGGTGTCACCAGGGGCAAAGTAGCGCGGTGGGGAGGCCCTGTATAAGGCTGAAAACCATCGGTGAAGGGTTGGCTGCTGCGATGAGCGCATTGCCAGCAGCCGACGCTGCGCTGCTCATCGGTGAAAAGTGCCGAGAATTGCTGGTGTCGGCATTTTCTGGGGTGAACTGGGTGTCGTGAGCGGATGATTCGCTCGGAAATGGGGCTCAGATCAAGCGAAGTACCGCGATCAGAATGAAAGTCGGCACTTTGTCGCGGCTACTTTGCCCCTCATGACAGGCCCGCTCATTCTGGGCCATTATGTCGAGTGATGGAGTATATGTGTCGCATCCCCCGATTGCCAATATGTGTGGTGACTCATACGAGGAGGTGTGACCTTCTCGACCACGATGTCATGCTCCCAGCCGTCCCCGAGGTCGTATTCGTAGCGGAAACGGTCCTTGACGCCGGTGACGATCGCACCCAACCGGGCGCGGTGCTCGTCCATGGGCCGGTCGAGCGGGTCCCATTCCAGATCGCGCATGCCATAGCGGACCTCGCCGACGACGAACTCGTGCAGGTGGGAGTCGGTCCAGCCCATGACCGTTTGCAGGACGGTGTGGAGGCGGGACAGGGGAATGCTGCCGCGCACCTCGATACGCCGCCAGATCGGCGGTGTGCTCTCCTTCAGGGTAACCTTGAGCTGGTAAACCGGGCTCTCGTCAGCTTTCTTCGTCGGCATCGGCATCCTCCCGCGCGAGGATCTCCACCTGCTCGGGGCGGAAGATCGTCTCGACAAACCGGTCGGGGGTCGGGACCACGAGATAGCGCGTCTTCCCCTGCATCGTGATGCGCAGGCCGTCCACCGGCTCCCGCTCCCCGGGCAGCCGCAGCCGGACTGGGTAGCCGACGATCGGGGCGTTCCGTGCCGCCTCGGCCTTCGCACGGTAGGCGGCGTCTGCCGCCTTGTGCTCCTCCTTCATACCGCCTCGCCTCCGCTGCGTGCATCGATGCCGTACGCGTAGTGTACCCCCAGAGAGACATGCTCCGCACGCCTGCGCCGCCGATCGCAGGATCGGCAGTGCAGCGGGTATGCTCAGAGCGGTGCGCAGTCCGCACGCGTCAGGAGACTCCATGAGCATCTTCAAACCCCATCCCGCATCGCTTGGGAATCTGATCGAGACGGTGGCAGCACACGAGCACGCTTTGGAACTGTGGGGCTTCCTTGAGACTACGTTCCAGCAACTCTACGGAAACGCGAAAGCGCTCAGCCCAGCCCTGCAAGCGATCATGGAAGCGAGCCGGCAGGAAACGGAGGTGGTACTTGCGATCTCGCGCCGGTTGGACGGCGTGGTGGAAGCGGTCGTCGCGCGCTACTTCAACGCGGAAGAGACGAGCGAAGAGGAGCGGGACAAGGCGGTCGCCTGGGCGCGCGGGCAGCTGGAACTCGACCCGACGATCGAGGAGCACCTACAGGACTTCAAGGTAGCGCAGCTGCTGCTGCAGAGGGCGAGGGAACACGGGTACGCATAGCGTCGCCGGCCGATACCGGCGATTGCCGAGATGGACAAAAGTGGTTCCGATAGAACGACTCTGGGAGCCTTATCTGGAACGACCATCGTGCCTGGGACATAGCGATATACACGTTTACCGGACCCAAGGTCTTGCAGTGGACCGGAGAGAAACCCGCTGTGCGGGGCGCCGCATCATATGCGTGCCAGTTTCGCGGGCCGGGCGAGACGCAGCGACACGCTTGCGTCCCCACCCATGTACGACCGGTCCGCGTCGAGCGACGTGACGTGCGCCACGAAGGTGATCACCTCGCCCGCCCGTAGGCCCTGCCGGATGGAGCTGCGCGCCGTCGGTCAGGGAGGGCGCGCCCCGGAGCGGCACGCCATCGGCGTCCGCAGGTCTATCCAGCAGGGCCCGAGAGCATGAGAGCGCCCCGCTTTTCCTTCTCCTGAGGCTGGCACCGATCCTGCACCGGGGCGCGGAGCGGGTAGTCGACCGCGTTTTCGACAAACGATGCCATCACAAGGAGGGGATGACCATGCAGATGGGGCAGGGAACTCCCGTGGCCCGACCGATCGACCCGACCGCGCCCCGCTGGATGCGCTACGTCCCCCTGCTCACCGGCCTGCTCGCCGCCGTCGCCGGCTTCCTGGCCGTGCGCGGCGCCAACCTCGCCAACGACGCCATCTACCGCAGCAATCAGGGCGTGCTGTTCCAGGCCCAGGCCTCCGACACCTGGGCCGAGTACCAGGCCGACAGCGTCAAAGCGCGCGTCGTCGAGACGGCGCTGCTCGGCGGCGTCGCGGACCCGGGGGCGCGCGACCAGCTGACCGCCCAGGGCAAGGACCTGCGCGCCCGCCAGCCGGCGCTGCGGACCCAGGCGATGGACCTCGAGCGGCGGCGCGACGCGCAGCTGGCGAGCGGCGACGCGCGGCTGGCGGAGAAGGACACCCTGGCCTACGCGTCGGTGGCGGTGCAGCTGGGGATCGGGCTGGCGTCGGTGGCGGCGCTCGCCCGCCGGCGCGAGGCGTTCCTCGCCGGCGGGGTCGTCGGGGCGGCGGGCGTCGCGATCGCCGCATACACGCTGCTGTCCGCGCTCTGACCCGCACGCCCCCGCTGCGCTAGACGATGTCAGCCTCGCGGCGGATCGCCGACTCGCTGCCCAGCCGCGACGCGACCTTGCCGAGCAGCAGCAGCACGCCGATGGCGATCGCGGTGGCGAAGACGGCGTAGAGGTAGACCCCAACTTGACGCACTGTCGCGGTGAGCCGCTCGCTGGCGACCGTTAGCGTACTTTAATTGACGTTTCGTCAATCGACCCCTCGATGGACATCGCCGATGCGGCGGATGGCGTCAAGAAGGACGTACGCCTTCACAATCGGGCATCGGAACCGCATGGACAGACAGTAATCGCCGGGGCCATCGCCCCCATCATGTTGCGCCCCGTCTTTCTGTTATGTAGAGTGTACGTCCATCGCCGCGCGGCGGGCGCGACAAGCCGGACATAAGGGGGTTTCCTTGATGCCAGCGGACCGACTCGCCCTGTCGCACCTCGCGGCGCTCATCCTCGCCCTGCTGCCCTTCGTGGCATCGGTCCAGCCCGTGGCTGCCGGCGCGTCCCGACCGGGTGCCGACCTCCGCCTGCCCCGGGCTGTCGCCTGGGCAGCCCGCCGCGTGGACGGGCCGACCCTGTGGTTCGCGGACGGCGACACCCTCTGCGGCCGCTTCGTCGAGCGTGCCTACGGCATCGCCGGCGTCTATCCCACCGCGTATGACATGTACCGGGCCCTGGGTAAGGCGCGCCCGCCGGCGACGCACACCCTCGCCGGCCTGCGGGACGCCCCGCCGGGGGCGCTCGTCTTCTTCGCCCCGACCGCCCGCAACGGCGGCAGCGGGCATGTGGGCATCTACGTCGGCGGCGGCCAGTTCATCGGCGTCGGGACCGGCGGGCATGTGCGCCGGCACGATGTCGGCTGGTACAACGACGCGATCGCGCGCTACCTCGGCTGGGCCTACCCGCCCCCCGGCTGGCCCGGCGGCGCGGCCTGAACAGGGGCCAAGCAAACCGGGCACACGAACACGGGGTTTGTCGGAACCTGGCGCTCGGCTGGTATTTGCTGTCTTTGACGTCGGCCCGGTATTCAAGCATATGGAAATACGCCAGGTACGACCCCGCATCGTCGCCGCCCACGTGCTCGATATTCCCGCCACGCCCGCTGCCCCTCGGCAGTCACGGCCTGACGCGCCGGAAGGTGACGGTCTCGGTGGCGAAGTCGGGGATGTCGGCGGCGTACCCCGCCTGCCACCACGCGTGGATGTGGGCGCTCGCATAGCGCGCGAGCGCCGTCGCGACCCACCAGTACCGGTCGCGGCGCGCCAGGGCGGGGAGCGGGCCGGCGACGGCCTTGATCTCGGCGAACGTCAGCGTGGTCGTCGCCGCGCCGCTGGCGGCGAGGTGGTCGGCGAGGCGGTCGTACTTGCTCGTCATGGCATCTTCTCGTTTGCGAGATACCGCACGCGCTCGATCTCCTCCGGCACGAACGCCTGGCCGCCCGCATGCACCGTCACCTCGCCGTACCGGCGCGCCGGATGCTCGACCCGCTCGACGGTGAAGGTTTCGCACCCGCTCGCGGCCGCGCGGTCGGCGTAGGGCATCTTGCGGCGGATTGTCATGCCGGGGCGGAGATGGGCCGCCTGGCGGTTCGTCATCCCCTCCCCTCCCCGGCGCGGGTGAAGCGCACGCGCAGTTTGCTGGCACTGGCATAGGCGCGCCACCCCAGCGCCCGCCACGCCCGCACTTGCGTGCGTTCCTTGCTCGTCCACCAACCGGTGTGGAGGATGGCAGTCCCCGGCAGCGAGTCGACCAGCGCCGCCACCTGCCGGTAGGTCAACGCCACCTCCTCATCGCCGGTCGCCGCCGCGAGATGGTCCACAAGGGGGCGATAGCGGCTCGGTCGTTCGTCTCGTCTCCGCTCGGCATCGTCGTCTCCTCTTCCCGTCAAGCGCGCGGGAGCGGCACCCCCGCGCCTGCCCCGAAGCGCGTGCCGGTCATGGCCCGTCCCCTCTCACCCCCTGCGCCTCCCGGAGCGCGCCCAGCGGGTCCGCGAACCAGGCGGCCATCGGCACGACGAAGCAGGGCTGGCCGATTGCCCCTTCCCGCCGCTTCCGTAGTTGCTCGGCGATCAGCGGCTTCTGGTCCATGTGGTAGAGCACGGGATACCCCTCCGACTCGCCGATCACGGCGTAGCGCGGTTCATGCATCGCTCACCGTGTCGCGCGTGAAGATGACGCGCAGTTTGCTGGGACTGGCATGGGCGCGCCACCCCATCGCATGCCACGCCTGCACATGGCTGTTGCTCGCGCTCGACCGGTAGCCCCCGCTGGTGATCGCCGTCGGCGGCAGCGCGGCGTCGAGGAGCGCCTCGATCTCCCTGAAGGTGAGGACAGCCTCGTGTCCCTCCGCAGCGGCGAGGTGGTCGAGCAGCGGCTGATAAACGCTCGGCATCGGCAGTCGGCTATCCCTCCTCAGCATCGCGGCCGAAGCGCACACGCCAGGTGTCGCGATCGACGCGCCCTCGCCAGCCGAGTGCGTGCGAGCCCCGCGTATGCGCGAAATCCGTCCCCGACCAGTCCGACTCCACGACATACGCCGCGGTCGGCAGCGCGTGGCCGATGAGCGCCTCGATCGCGGCGAAGGTGAGGACAACCTCCGCCCCCTCCCGCGCGGCGCGGTGGTCCACGAGCGGCTGCGGGCGCCCTTTGGGCAGTATACTGGGACGCGGGCGGTTCCGCCCTCCTCTCGGCATCGCTACTCCTCGGTGCGCGTGAAGTGGACGCATTCATTGAGGCGGTCATACCGGGCGCGCCATCCCACCGCGGTAGCGTCCTGACCAGGCACTGCCCTTTCCTTTATTGCGAATGGCGGGCAGAGAAAGGGCGACGGCGGGGGAGAATGCCGTCGCCCAAGGGAAGAGTGTCCCGGCAGCCAGGGTGAAGCCACCGGGACAGGGGATGTGGTCGGCGGTAGCGGGCTCGTGCGACGACTATCGCCTCGCCCCGGTGGGTGTCGGGGTTAGACGCAGTGTCGCACGGGAAGATGTAACGCCGATGGCAGCGCGCATGTTCCGTCCTGTCAGTCTTTTCATGTGCGCGTTGCCGCCGACGGCCATCCTTCCCCGCCATTGCTGCCGCCCCGACGCGCGCTGCTTCACGGCCACAGGGTCTCCCTCGGTTTGTCGGGCACCCACACCCGCACAAGCGCACCCAGGTCGATCGTCTCGCCCGTCGGATCGAGCATGACGAACGCGTCGGTTGCGTCGATCGCTGTGTCTGGGACGGCGCGGGGGATGCCGATCTGGTGGGACTCCCGCCCATCAGGCGTCAGCCACGAGACGCCGATGGCCCGGGACGCGGTCGCGGCGTCTTCGAGTATAGAGCGAAGGAGTTGACGATCACCGTCCGGCACCTGATTCCCCCTCGGCGGCGCGCGTGAAGCGAACGCATCGCTCGCGCCGGTCGTCGCGCGCCATCGGATGGCGCGGTGAGTTGCAAGGGGAAACCTTAGTCGGTATCGCCCTCCAGCGCGTCGATCTGCTCGGTCAGCTCCTCGACTTCCTTCTCGATCCGCTGATCGACATTGCTGCCCTGACCCAGCCCGAACGTCACGTTCTGACGCGCCTGATGAAATCGCTCGGTACCGAGCTCCTCCTCGAGGAGCTCCATCTGCAAATGGTATTCGGCGAGGATCGTCTTGAGGCGTAAGCGGTGGAACTGCAAGATTTCGATCAGTGCCGAGGGCGGGTGCTGTGCCATGGGTGTGCCTCCGTGGGGCGATGCGACCAGGTAGTCGTGCTCGGGCAGGACGTTGCAGCCAGCGGGCCAACTCTTTCCCCCCATCCCTTTACGCTCTTTCGGCGTCATCGGTTTCACCCCCAGCTTCTTGATGTCCGCCGTCAGGGTCTCGATCCTCGCTCGTGCCCACCCCTTCCTGTCCTCGTAATCGTTCCTCTCGAACACGCTCGGGCCGCTCTCCAGTTGTCTCGTCGCCTCGGGTCGGTCCGCGAGATGTCCGGCACGCATTCGCGGAGCCATCGGGCAGTTCCCACCTCATGCCAAGGCGTTGCCCCTGCCCAGCGGCTCTTCCGACCTTTGGGTGATGGGAAGAAACGGGTATGCAACGGAGTGCCGAGAGAAAAGGCCTTTCGCTCTCGATTACCCTTCGCGTCTCGCTTTCGACACCGTTTCTTGCAGCCCCATAGAGCCGTATCGGCCGAAATGGTTCACACAAATGTCGGAAGAGCCACGAAAGCGGGGTAACTTCAGGGTGGTGACCAGCGTCAGGGCGGTGAGATGCAGGGAGGAGCGGTCGGTGCGTTGCAGGCGTTGGGATGATGGGGGCGGAGCCGGTGTCGTGGGCAACCACGGGGCAGGAACCATTGCCAACCTCCATCGCGCGGGGACGAGCCGCGTCGGTAGGGGAAGCCTACTCCTTCCCGCCAAGTTCGGAAACACCCTCGAGCAACCTGATCGTTGCGGCATCGTTTTTGAGGTACAC
>JAABUZ0100008314.1_pt1 | contig 12235 bp, 12 predicted proteins | sample 5562091 | NCBI WGS metagenome assembly JAABUZ01 (sample SAMN12813069, study PRJNA571459) | rock metagenome | isolation source: Antarctica rocks | place: Antarctica: Victoria Land, Linnaeus Terrace sud | collected 2015-12-21
GAGCATTGATGATGATGCAGCTTAGCCTGTTACTGACGCTCACGGTGGTGGGTGCGGTCACCGTGCTGTTGGTCAAACTTTCGCTGGGGATGGCGGTGGCGGCGGCTGCCGGCTTCGGGGTGACACAGCTGGCTCTGCTCGCGGTTTTTTATTGGACACGTGGCCGCGCCGATATCACCGAAAGGATGCCATAGTTATGAACGTCATTGGCGCGGCCCTCCCCATTGGTGAGCACTGGATCATCGGCGGCAAGAACAGCATGATGAATCTTCATCTGGATACCGTGCTGTTGAGCTTGCTGGTTTCCGGTATTTTACTCGTACTTGGCGTTTTGATCCGCCACAACGTTACATCCGGCCCTCCCTCTCGACTCCAAAACGCGGTTGAGAGCATCATGGCTTTCCTTAACGCCATCATCGAGGAAAATCTAGGCGCCAATCCAGGCCGCATTGCATCCATCGCCTTGACTCTTTTCTTCTATATCTGGATCGCGAACCTGCTAGGCTTAATTCCTGTTCCGGTGTACATCCACTCGCCCACTTCCGACGTCAACGCCACCTTTGCACTCGCACTCTTGGTCTTTATCTTGCTCCACGCTCGGTTTTTGGGGACGAGTGGCTTGAGCGCCTACAAGGGTCACTACTGGACCCGGGGCATCTGGGGCATTGTGCTCAATCCGCTATCGGTTATTTTGAACCTGGTGAATGAACTCTCGCGTCCGCTTACCCTCTCCTTTCGTCTTTTCGGCAATATCCTGGCAGGCGAAGTCTTGTTAATCGTCTGGGCCTATTTGCTGGCCCCTGGGTTCGGCGCACCAGTAACGGCGGTGTGGAACACAGTTTTTATTGCTTACGGCATTTTTGTCGGAACGATTCAAGCGTTTATTTTTACGGTGCTAACAGTGGCATACATGGCCATTGCCAGCGAACCTGCACACGATCACTAAGGGAGGATGAACTTGGGCAACTTACTCTTTTTTCTGGCGGCGAACCCAACACTGGCGGCAGGCGCGTATATAGGAGCCGGCTTGATGATCGGCGGAGGGGCCATTGGCGCGGGTGTCGGAGACGGTTTGGTTACCTCACAGTTGGTCGCCGGCCTCGCGCGTCAGCCGGAGGCCCGCGGACTCTTGACCACGTGGATGTTCATCGGCGTGGGACTGATCGAAGCGTACGCGGTTATCGCGCTGGTGTTCGGCCTGGTTGTCCTCTTCGGCAAGCCGTAGCAGTCCATGCTTGGCCCAGTAAGCATTAGTCTCCCTACGCTCGTCATCGAGCTTTTCATTTTCCTGGCCACTGTCGGGATCATGGAGCGCCTGGTCTTCCAGCCGATCCGTGAAGCGTGGGCGGAGCGGGATCGCAAGATACAGGAGGGGCTGGCATCGTCGACGGAAGGTCGCGATGAAGCGGAGCGCGCCGCCGTTGAGGTTCGAGAGATCCTGGGCCGAGCGCGTCGTGAGGCACAAGCCAAGATTGATGAAGCAACCACCACAGGTGGAGAGGTGCGCGACAAGCTGGTGGCACAAGCTTCTGAAGAGTTCCGACGGCTAGTGGAGAAAGCCCGCGCTGAGTTGAGCGCCGAGAGTGCGCGGTCGCGGGATACCTTGCAGCAGCGCGTGGTCGACATCGCGCTCCTGGCCGCTAGCCATGTGACGGGCCAGTCGTTCGACCAGCCTCAGGTGCGCGAACTGGCAGCCACGGTTGTCGAACGCGAAGGTCTAAGGTAGGAGGATGATGCATATCAATACTGTCCTGACCAGCTTGAGCGGATCGTACCCGGTGTGGTGGATCGCACAGATCGCGGCGCTTGCGCTTGTCGTGTTTTTGATCCTGCGCTGGCGCCCGAAATTTTTGAAAGGCACCACAATTGGCGGGTCGCTGGGTAAGACGCTCGACGCGCGCGAGACAGAGATCCGTGTCCAGCTCGAGGCAGCGCAGCGGAGCCGTGAAGAGGCGGCCAAAATTCGTGAGCAGTCTGCCGCCGATGTCGAACGGGCGCGGCGAGAAGCGGCCGACATCGTCAGCCGCGCCACCCAGACCAGCCAGGCAATCCAACAAGAGATCGAAGTGCGGGCGCACGATGAGTATCAACGGATCGTTGGGCAAGCGCGCAATGAGATCGAGTACGAACGCCAACAGGCCGAGTCGAAGTTGCGACGGCAAGCTGCCGATGTTGTAATTGACGCAGCCCGGCAGGTGATCGACCGGCACTTGCAGGAGACGACCGATCGCCGGCTGATTGAAGATTCTCTGGCGAGCATGAAGGATGGGCGATGAGGCCGTCGTCGATCGCTACCCGCTATGCCCAGGCGGCCTTCGACGTAGCGGAGAAGGATGGCGATATCGAAGGATGGCTGCTCGAGTTGCAAGACGCCAATCAAGCTGTGCAGGATCCAGACGTCGCGGAGTACTTCAAAGATCCAAGTTCGTCAATGGGACAGCAACTCGACACCCTCACCAGGCTGGCGAACAACGTGCGGCCGCGTGTCTTAAATCTGCTGCGCGCGCTCGTGTCCAGGCATCGCCTGCATCTGTTGCCGGCCGTACTGCGCGAGTTTGAAACTTTGAACCGCCGGGCACGCGGCATCGAGGAAGCGTATGTGACTGTGGCGAGAGCCCTCACGGAGGCAGAGATCGAGGTTGTAGGTGAGCGCCTATCAACCATGACAGGAAAAACCGTCGAAGTATATACGCGGGTGGATCCATCGATCCTGGGTGGAATCGTCGTTCGCATCGGAGATCGGCTCTACGATGCTAGCGTTGTTGGACGGCTAGAACGTCTGCGCCAGACCATCGCGGTTTAGTTTGTTGGGTAGCAGTTAGTCAGGAGAATTAGGTATGGCTGTTGGGGCCGACCAAATCGAACAGATCCTTCGTCAACAGATAGAGAGTTTTGGTACCACGACGACCGCCACCAACGTTGGCACGGTCATCGACGTGGGTGACGGCATCGCGCATGTTTACGGGTTGGAGGGCGCGCTCTTCAATGAACTGGTGCGTTTCGAAGGCGTTATCGACCCCGCTACCGGTCAGCCCGTGCTGGGAATCGCCTCCAACCTGGGTGAAGACACAGTTGGTGTAGTGGTCCTTGGCCCCTACGAGGACATAACCGAGGGCACCCAGGTGCAGAGTACTGGAAATGTCGTTGAGGTGCCGGTAGGCGACGCGCTGTTGGGTCGCGTGGTTGATGCTCTGGGACGTCCAGTTGACGGAAAAGGGCCGGTTGAGACGACCAGGACCCGCCCCGTTGAGCGGGTCGCGCCGGGTGTGGTGGAACGCTCGCCAGTGAACGTGCCGGTTCAGACCGGCATAAAGGCCATCGACGCGATGACGGCCATCGGCCGCGGGCAACGCGAACTGATTTTGGGGGACCGACAGACAGGTAAGTCGGCTATTGCCGTCGACACGATCATCAATCAGAAGGGGCAGAACCTTCTCTGCATTTATGTCGCCATTGGACAGAAGGAGTCCAAGGTCGCATCTCTTGCCGCTACGCTGGAGCAGTACGGCGCCATGGAGTGGACCACCATCGTGTCCGCCTCGGCTTCCACCTCCGCCGCGCTGCAGTGGTTGGCTCCCTTCTCAGGATGTGCCATGGGCGAGGAGTGGATGGAGGCCGGCAAGGACGTTCTCATCGTCTACGATGACCTCTCCAAGCATGCCTGGGCGTACCGCCAACTGTCGCTTCTGCTGCGCCGTCCCCCGGGACGTGAAGCATACCCGGGCGATGTCTTTTATCTGCACTCGCGCCTCCTGGAGCGCGCCGCGAAATTGAGCGATGAGCGCGGTGGCGGCTCGCTCACGGCACTGCCCATCATCGAAACCCAGGCCGGCGATGTGTCGGCGTACATTCCCACCAACGTGATTTCCATCACCGACGGTCAGATCTACCTGGAGTCCGATCTTTTTTACGCCGGCATACGCCCGGCGATCAGCGTGGGATTGTCTGTCTCACGGGTGGGGGGCGCGGCACAGCGCAAGGCAATCAGCAAGGTGGCTGGATCGCTGCGGCTGGATCTGGCCCAGTATCGGGAGCTGGCAGCGTTCGCTCAATTCGGGTCAGACCTCGATCCGGCAACCAGAGCGCGGTTGGAACGGGGGCAGCGAGCAACCGAAGTGCTCAAGCAGCCAGAGAATCAGCCGCTCTCCATGGAGCAAGAGGCCATGATCCTCTTTGCTTTGTCGCAGGGGTATCTGGACGATATTCCGGTCGACAAGATTCAAGAGTGGGAAGCCGCATTCCAGCAGTACATGAGCGCAAGTCACCCAGGCGTAGAAGAGGCCATCCGCACCGACCTCCAGGTCACTCCGGAAACGGAGAAGGATCTGCGAGCATCGATCGACGAGTTTAATAAATTCTCTCAGTTCTAACGGGAACCTCGAACCGTAGGCGGCGAGCAATGAGGAGCCACCATGGCATCACGACGTGATTTACGACGTCGGGTAAAGAGCATCAAAAATACCGCCCAAATTACCAAGGCTATGCAAATGGTGGCGGCTTCGCGCATGCGCCGGGCGCAGACCCGCGTTGCCGAATCACGGCCGTACTCCGAGCATATTCGGGAAATCGTGGCGGATGTGGCCGGACGAAGTGGCGCCGAAACACACCCGCTTCTGGTCCAGCGCGAGGTTCGGAACGTAGAGATCGTCGTGATCACGCCCAATCGGGGCCTGGCTGGCGCATTGGTTACCAATGTAAACCGCGAGGTCGTTCGACTGCGCGGGACCATTAGTGAGCCGATCCGCACTGTTGCCGTGGGACGAAAAGGGCGGGACTTCGCCATACGGACGCGAATGAATCTCATTTCGGAATTCACCGAGTTTGGAGATCAACCCGAAACGGGCGACATTCGTGGCGTGGCGCAGCAGGTATTGGGAGACTATGATGGCGGTGAGTGCGACCTGGTGTATCTTGTCTATACCGAGTTCATCACCACGTTGCGCCAGCGGCCCAAGGCAGTCCAGCTCCTGCCCGTTCTGCCGCCCGAGTCCGAGTCGACGGTGACGGGCCCGTGGAGCTACGAGCCGGATAATCCAGGCCTGGTGCTATCACAATTGCTCCCGAGATACGTCGAATTTACGATTTATCAGGCGGTGCTGGAGTCGATTGCTAGCGAGCACAGTGCTCGGATGATCGCCATGAGCAACGCCACCGAGAATGCGCTGGACCTGGTAAAGGATTTGACGTTGTTGATGAATAAGGCTCGCCAGGCCGAAATTACCAAGGAGATCTCTGAAATCAGTGGGGCAGCGGAGGCTCTGCGTACCGGGTAGCCGGTGCCTTCTTGTCCATGTCGGGTCAGTTCGGACCCACGTAGGTGTAGCGCCATAGGCGGAGGTTAACGTGGCACAGACAGCTGAAAGACTAACGAATGAACCGGTAGTCAACACCACCGGGAGAATTGTTCAAATCACGGGACCCGTGGTAGATGTGGAGTTCGCCGAAAACGAGGTGCCCGACATTTACTACGCTCTGGAAGTGCAGGGAACGGACAGCAAGGTCGTGCTCGAGGTCGAGCAGTCGCTCGGCAACAACTGGGTGCGCACCGTTGCCATGGCGCCGACTGAAGGCTTGTCGCGCGGCATGGCGGTGAAAAACACGGGTGCGCCGATCAGCGTACCGGTCGGCCAGGGTGTGCTGGGACGTGTGTTTAACGTTACTGGCGACGAAGTAGACAACGCCGGTCCGGTCAACGCCGTAAGGACCATGCCCATTCATCGCGAACCTCCCTCCTTCCAGGAACTGGTGACGAGTCCACAGGTCTTCGAGACCGGATTGAAGGTCATCGACCTCATCGCCCCCTTCTCGAAAGGAAGTAAGGTCGGCGTTTTCGGCGGGGCCGGCACCGGGAAGACGGTCATTATCCAGGAACTCATTCGAAACATTGCCGCGGAGCACGGAGGCTTCGCTGTGTTCGCTGGCGTGGGCGAGCGGACACGTGAGGGCAATGACTTGTGGCTAGAGATGAAGGAATCGGGCGTTATCGAGAAGACAGCCTTCGTATTTGGCCAGATGAATGAGCCTCCGGGCGCCCGTATGCGGGTGGCGCTCACCGGACTCACCATGGCTGAGTACTTTCGCGATGACGAGGGCCGGGATGTCCTCCTGTTCATTGACAATATTTTTCGCTTTGCTCAGGCCGCCTCCGAGGTATCCGTGTTGCTCGGCCGCATGCCATCCGCGGTAGGGTATCAGCCAACGCTCGGTACCGATATGGGCGCGCTGGAAGAACGGATCACCTCGACCACCAAAGGCTCGGTTACGTCCTTTCAGGCGGTCTACGTGCCCGCCGATGACTATACCGATCCTGCTCCGGCGACAGTGTTTGCCCATCTCGATGCTACTCTGGCCCTTGAGCGTTCCATCGTGGAAAAAGGCATCTTTCCCGCGGTTGACCCTCTGAACTCGACGTCGACTATTCTGGACCCACGTATCGTTGGTCAGGAGCATTATGACGTGGCACGGGGGGTGCAGCGTGTGCTCCAGCGCTACCGAGAGCTTCAGGACATTATTGCGATCCTCGGAATCGACGAGCTGTCGGACGACGACAAGCTGACAGTAACCCGAGCGCGTAAGATTGAGCGTTTCCTGTCGCAGCCGATGTTCGTGGCTGAGAAGTTCACCGGGACGGCCGGAACCTACGTGACAACTCGAGACACAGTGCGCGGCTTCAAGGAGATTCTCGACGGAAAGTGCGATGACATGAACGAGAGTGCGTTCCTCTACGTCGGCACCATCGAACAGGCCCGTGAGAAAGCTGAGAAGGGCTAGGCAGGAGGCTATTTATGGCCACTATTCAGCTCCAGGTCGTCACCCCTGAGCGTGTGGTGCTCGAGGAAGATGCCGACATCGTGATTGCCCGGGGAGCCGAGGGCGACCTTGGCATCTTGCACGGCCACGAACCGCTCGTCACGCCGCTTGACGCTGGCGAGCTGATGTACCGGGCCGATGGCCAGGAGTATCACCTGGCTGTCGCGGGCGGTTTCCTAGAGGTTCGACCGGACCGAGTCGTGGTACTGGCCGATCTGGCGGAACGGTCGGACGAGATCGATCGTGCGGCAGCGGAAGAAGCGCGCGTGCGCGCGGAAGCCGCACTGCAGGAGCACCGCGGCACGGCGCTTGAGGCTGAGGCTGCCGCATCGTTGCAACGCGCCCTCCTGCGCCTTCGGGTATCCGAGCACCGTCGCCACCGCGAGCGCCCCGGCCCCGGCTCGGGAGGATAAACTGCCAAAGCAAATCGGGATTGACCTCGGCACTGCAAATGTGCTTGTTTATGTGCGTGGCCGGGGCATCGTGCTCAATGAACCGTCCGTGGTAGCCGTGACCGATGACAACAAGATCGTGGCGGTAGGTGACGAGGCGCGTCAGATGTTGGGCAAGGCCCCGCCCAGCATCACGGTAGTGCGTCCGATGCGCGACGGCGTGATCGCCGACTACGTGCGCACGGAGGGAATGCTGCGGTTCTTTATCCGCCGGGTCTGCGGGAACATGACAATGTTCCGCCCCGAAGTAATGATCTGTATCCCCGCAGGGATTACCAGTGTAGAAAAACGAGCGGTACACGACGCCACGGTCCAGGCAGGAGCCAAGCGAGCGTTCCTGATTGAGGAACCGATTGCCGCCGCGATTGGCGCCAACGTGCCGATCGCCGGCCCCACCGGTAACATGATCGTTGATATCGGTGGTGGCACCACCGAGGTAGCGGTGATCAGCTTAAACGACATCGTCATCAACCGGACCGTCCGAATCGGCGGCATGAAAATCGACGAGGTGATCGCCAATCATATTCGGCGGAAGTACGGCCTGATGATCGGTGATGCAACGGCTGAAGACGTAAAGATTCAAGTAGCCAGCGCCTTGCCGCTCGACGAAGAGCTAACCATGGAGGTCCGCGGCCGCGACCAGGTAACTGGGCTACCGAAGTCGATTCCAGTGCGGACGAACGAGATCGTGGAAGCCATCGCGGACCCGCTGGCAAGCATCGTGGATGCTGTGCGCGCGGTGCTCGAGGAGACTCCGCCCGAACTAGCGTCGGACATTATGGATCGGGGAATGGTGATGACCGGCGGCGGATCGCTACTGAGGAATATCGACCAACTCTTGACCAGAGTTACCGAAGTGCCCTGCCACGTGGCCGAGTTTCCGCTCTACTGCGTGGCGCTCGGCACCGGCAAAGCGCTCGAGAACTATCACATCATGAAGCGCCACCTGGCCTGAAGATCGCAGATCGGCCGGGTATTTATGTATCGCACCCGTCTTCGCTCGGCGCGGGTCCACGAGCAAGAAATTTTTTGACGCGTCGCTCGAGATCCCGTCGCGGCAACAGGACTCTCCTTCCACACGTCGTGCAATGGACACCAATGTCGGCGCCCAGGCGGACGACGTCCCACTGAAAGCCGCCACACGGATGCGGCTTTCGTAATTGCACGCGATCACCGAGCCGGAACTCGACAATCATTGGAGTGGCTCCGCGGTTTGAGCCGCCAGGGAACGCGCGGCGCGGGCCGCGGCGAGTGGATAGTCCGTCGACCTGGAAGCAAAGATCACCTGACGGGACACGGAAACCAGCGCGTTCCGTCTGGCTTCATTAGCGCCAGCGTCAATCGCTTCCCGTACCGAGGCGCCTTGAGCGCCAACGCCCGGCATGAGGAGTATCACGTCTTCACATAACGCCCGAACAGCGCGGAGCGCAGCGGGCTGTGTCGCGCCAACGACCAGGCCAACGTCGGCCGATGTTTCTAACTCCAACGCATTCCGCGCAACGTAGAGGAATAGTGCCTCTCCCCCAACGTGCAACTCCTGGAGATCAGCCGATCCGGGGTTCGAGGTCCGGCACAAGACGAACACACCTTTGCCTACATGAGACAGAAAGGGGCGAAGGGAGTCCCAACCGAGATACGGGCTCACCGTGACCGCATCAAAGTCGAGATGGCTGAGAATCGCATGGGCATAGGCGGTGGCAGTGTTTGCGATGTCGCCGCGCTTCGCATCGGCGATTACGGGCAGCGTGGCTGGTATCGCGCGGCGAACGTCTTCCAGAGCAGCCCAGCCCTCTCGCCCCAGCGCCTCAAAGAAGGCAAAGTTGATCTTGAAGCACGCCGCCGATTCCGCGGTGGCCTCAATGATATTCCGACAAAAGTCGGTGATCCCAGATGCCGTGACGGGAACAGAAGGCGGAAGCATGGCAGGATCCGGATCCAAACCTATGCACAACCAAGATCCGCAGTGCTCTGCTCGACTGCGCAGTCGAGCAGAAAAGGAGTCAATTTTGTCTTTCGTATCCGAATCAGTTACCATAACAACACGTGGCTCTCTGCTTTGATATTGTGTAATCAGCGGTAACTTTTATTCCCTGCCCGGATGGAGATGCTTGACTCATACGCTCCCCTATGGTACTCTAAAGGTTCGCCGCACACGATAGCACTTGCCCCCGGGCAAGTGCTTCTGCCCGTTTATTGCCACCCGCATGTTGGTTCCCGGTAAGGAGTCTGAATGGCTGTACAAGTCTCTGGAGACCGGCGCGTCTCATTTGCCCGCTTCGGTGAAGTTCTACCGTTACCTAATCTTATCCAGATGCAACTGGATTCGTTTCGGTGGTTTCAGCGAGACGGGATTAAAGAACTGTTTGAGGAAATATCCCCTATTACCGACTTCGCCGGCAAGATGTCCCTTGAGTTCATCGTGCCGGACGAGCCGTTTGGTCGTCCAAAGTATACCGAGGCCGATTGCCGGCTGCGTGATATGACTTTTTCGGCGCCACTTTCGGTAAAAGCGCGTCTTGTAAAGAAGGTGACAGCGGAAGGCGAGCCGCTGGGTGAGATTACCGAGCAGGAAGTTTTCATGGGCGATTTTCCGCTCATGACGGAACAGGGCACATTCATCATCAACGGCGCCGAGCGAGTGGTGGTGAGCCAGTTGGTTCGCTCCCCAGGGGCGTACTTTACCAAGGAAGAAGACCCTTCATCAGGTCGAACCATGTGGGGAGCTAAGCTGATCCCAAATCGGGGCGCCTGGCTCGAGTTTGAGACGAGCAACCGTAACGTGCTAACGGTAAAAGTTGACCGAAAGCGAAAAATCCCGGTGAGCACACTGTTGCGGGCCGTCGGATTTGGCACCGATGAAGAGTTGCACGAAATCTTTGCCGACGTTGATACCGATACGAGTCACCCATACCTGCAGGCGACGCTCGACCGCGATCCCACCCACACGCAGGACGAAGGTCTCGTGGAAATGTACAAGAAGCTGCGCCCCGGTGATCCCCCTACCCTGGAGAACGCGCGCAGTCTGATCAACTCTCTTTTCTTTAATGATCGCAGGTACAGCCTCAACCGCGTTGGCCGCTACAAGCTGAACAAGCGTCTGCGGGTAGGAGGTGAGACAGGGCCACAGATCCTGACCAAGGAAGACCTGGCGCGGATCGTCCATGAAATGATTCGTCTCAACAACGGACAGGGCAGGCCAGACGACATTGACCATCTAGGCAACCGACGCGTGCGGGCGGTGGGCGAGCTCCTGCAAAACCAGTTCCGAATCGGCCTGCTTCGGATGGAGCGTGTCGTCAAAGAACGCATGACCATTCAGGACGTTGAGTCGGCCAAGCCAAATGCGTTGATCAACATTCGTCCGGTGGTGGCTGCGATGAAGGAGTTCTTCGGTGGCAGCCAGTTGTCCCAATTCATGGGACAGACCAATCCGCTCGATGAATTGACGCATAAGCGGCGCCTCAGTGCTCTCGGGCCGGGCGGCCTGTCTCGCGAACGGGCAGGCTTCGACGTGCGCGACGTCCACCACTCTCACTACGGTCGGATTTGCCCGATCGAGACGCCGGAAGGACCGAACATCGGCCTGATTGGTTCGCTGGCAACCTACGCGAGGACCAATGCGTACGGGTTCATAGAGACACCGTATCGCAAAGTTCACAACACCGTGCCGATCGATTCGACCACGCTGGTGGGACGAACGCTGCGTGAGGACATGCTCGACGGAGGCGGTGACGTGGTAGCTCCGGCTGAGACCCGCGTTGACGAGGAACTGGTTGAACGCTTTCGCACCGCCGGCCTCGATGCCGTCGCGGTGCGGCCGTTCGCCTCGAGCGAGATTGTCTACCTTACGGCTGACGAGGAAGAGGACTTCGCGATTGCCCAGGCGAACGCCGTTCTGAACGACTCGGACGAATTCATGGAGGATCGGGTATCGGTCCGTTACGGCGAAGGTTTCGAGATGGAGCCGCCACGACTGGTGAGCTACATGGACGTATCGCCTCGCCAATTGGTAAGCGTGGCGACCGCGCTGATTCCATTCCTTGAACACGACGACGCGAACCGCGCCCTGATGGGCTCAAACATGCAACGCCAGGCTGTCCCGTTGCTTCGCCCCGAGTCGCCGTATGTCGGGACTGGTACAGAGCGTCGCGCAGCGTACGATTCGGGTCAACTTGTGCTGGCTACCAGCGATGGCGTAATTAGCAGCGTCACCGGGCGGGAGATCGTCATCACTGATGACACAGATAGCCACGCTGAGCGTCGCTACGCGCTGCGGAAGTTTGTCCGGTCGAACCAGGGCACGACCATAAACCAGCGCCCGATTGTTGACAAGGGACAACGTGTACGCAAAGGAGATGTGCTGGCCGACAGTTCCTCGACCGAGCAAGGTGAACTCGCGCTCGGCCAGAATTGTCTGGTGGCGTTCATGCTGTGGGAGGGTGGCAATTACGAGGACGCGATCCTGATCAGCGAGAACCTGGTCATGCAGGACAAGTTCACCTCGATCCACATGGAAAAGCATGAGGTAGACGCACGCGACACCAAGCTTGGTCCTGAAGAGATTACGCGCGATATACCGAACGTCGGTGAGGAGGGGTTGAAGAACCTCGACGACCGCGGTATCGTCTATCTGGGGGCCGAGGTGGAACCGGGAGACATCCTGGTTGGGAAGATTACTCCGAAAGGTGAAACCGAGTTGACCGCTGAGGAGCGTTTGCTGCGGGCTATCTTTGGAGAGAAGGCGAGAGAAGTGAAAGACACGTCACTCCGTGTTCCACAGGGCGAGCGTGGAAAGGTTGTGGACGTGAAGGTGTTTAGCCGCGAGGCCAGCGACGAGTTGCCGCCCGGCGTCAATCAATTGGTGCGGGTGGCAATTGCGCAGAAGCGTAAGATCTCCGAAGGGGATAAAATCGCGGGACGCCATGGCAACAAGGGCGTTATCTCGAAAATTGTGCCGAAAGAGGACATGCCCT